>Ga0123332_1002806_pt1 | contig 16254 bp, 13 predicted proteins | sample BioC12SIPDNA_4_FD_89958 | JGI IMG/M metagenome (GOLD analysis project Ga0123332, IMG submission 89958) | Anaerobic biogas reactor microbial communites from Washington, USA - Biogas_R2_A C12 SIP DNA | ecosystem: Engineered > Bioreactor > Anaerobic > Unclassified | place: Washington, USA...
AGATCGGCGCTGCGCCGGTCGTGCCGGTCACGTCGATCATCGAGTGGTTGTTGTTGTTGCCCACCCAAACGCCCGTGACGATCTGCGGCGTGTACCCGACCGTCCAGCTATCGCGGTTGTCGTTGGTGGTGCCGGTCTTGGACGCCGCCGGGCGCGAGAGCTCCATCGGGCTGTCGCTGCCAAAGGCAGGCTTGCGCGCCTCGGGGTCGGCCAGCATATCGGTCATGATGTAGGCGAGCGCCGGCTCCAGGATCAACCGCCGCTGGAAGGTCGCCGTCTCAGTCCCGTATTCCCACAAGACGCGCCCGTCGGCGTCCTCGATGCGCAAGATCGCCACCGGGTTCAGCGTGCGGAAGCCGGGCGTGCTCTGGTTCTCGTGGACCGGCATGCCCACCATGTAGCCCCCGGTGTTGAACACGTTGTAGGCATAGGTCAGGTCCAGCAGCGACACCTCGCCGCTGCCGAGCGCCAGCGCCAGCCCGTACCGGTCGACGTCGTTCAACGAGTTGATTCCCAGCCGGTGCGCGGTCCGTACGACCGGCCCCAGGCCGATCAGGTTGACGAGCTGGACGGGCGGCACGTTATACGAATTGGCCAGCGCGGCGCGCACGCTCATCGGGCCGTGGTACTGCCGGTCGATGTTCACCGGCGTGTAAGGCTGGCCGCCGTTGTCGAACTCGATCGCCACGTCGTAGGTCATCGTCGCCGCGGTGATGCCGTTCGGGTGTCCCGGCAGCGGCCCCTGCAAGAAGGCCGCCGTATAGACGATCGGCTTGAACGTCGAGGCCGGCTGGCGTTGGGCCAGCGCCGCGTTGTAATTGCCCTGAATGCCTTCGTTCCAGTAATCCACGCTGCCCACCAGTGCTAGAATTTCGCCGGTGGAGCCGCGCAGCATGGTCACGGCCGCATTGGTCACCTCGCGGTCCACCCCGGCCATCTCCGCGGGTAGCGCGGGCAGGTACGTGGCCGCGACACAGGGCGTGCCGGCGCTGGTGTTCTGCGTGACGAGCGGATCGCCACCGTCCAGGCGCATCACGTGGCTGCGCGCGACACATTCCGCCTGGAGCTGCAAGTCCAGGTCGAGCGTCGTGTAGACGCGCAGCCCGCCGCGCGTCACCAGCCGGGGACCATCCAGGCCCAGGTCGGTCAGAATGGCCTCGGCCTCGGCGCGGGCGTAGGTCGAAAAATGGGGCGCGATGATGTCGAACCGGTCGGTGAAGGGGCGCACGACGAGCGGCTCGGCAAAGGCGGTGTTGGCCTCTCCCTGCGTGATCATCCTCTCCTGAACCATCGCCGCCAGCACCAATCCCTGGCGCAGCTTGGCCGACTCGGGGTTGTCGATCGGGTTTTGCAGCGGGTACTGCGGGATGGCCGCCAGCATGGTCGCCTCAGCCAGCGTCAGATCGCGGGCCGGTTTGCTGAAGTACTGCTGCGCGGCGGCCTCGATGCCATATGCCCACCCGCCGTAGAAGTTCGTGTTGACGTACCACTCGAGGATCTGGTCTTTGCTGTAGAGCCGCGATATCTCGGTCGCCAGGATAACCTCTTTGATCTTGCGGTCGAGGGTGATCTGCCGGCGCTCCTCAGGGTCCATCAGCACGTTGCGCACCAACTGCTGGCTGATCGTGCTGGCCCCCTGGACGTACCCGCCGGTCAAGTTGTTCCACAGCGCGCGGGCCACGCCGCGCAGATCAAAGCCCGGGTTTTCGTAGAAGCTCGCGTCTTCGATGGCGACAGTCGCATCGAGGAAATAGCGGGGAATGCTGCTGGTGCTGACCCAGCGCCGGTCGCCGCCCAGCGGATCCATCACTTCGTAGATCACGGTTTGGCCGGTGCGGTCGTACAGCACGGTGGTCAGGAATGCTTCTTCTTCGGCGGCGATGATGTCTTCGGCGGGCGGCAGCTCGGCGGCGTAATGATTATACACAGCCACGAACGCGCCCATCCCCAGCAAGACCAACCCGGCGATCAGAACGAGGACCGCCACCACCCCCGCGACCAGCCAACGCAAGAAGCGCGGGGCAGTCATGCCCTGTTGCTGGCGGCGTCGGCGGCGTTGTCGAGCAACGCGGGCAATGCTGAGGTTCAACATTTCGGTTCCACAAAGACTGTGTTAAAATAAGATGCGGATTTCACGACTCACGACCGCCCGAATCATAGCACGGCGGGAGTGAGCCTGACAAATTGGGGCCGGAGGAACTCAAGGCTGCTGTCGCCCGGGGAAAGGACAGCCACCGAATGTCGGAGAATAGATCGCGGCGGCTGATTGCTGTTGACGATGACGAAGACTTGCTGCGCTTATTGAAAGATACGTTTGAATACGAGGGCTACGAGATCGCGACGTTCAGCGATCCCGTTCAGGCTTTGCGCTTTGTTCGCAAGCGCGGCCTGCCGCACCTGGCCCTGATCGACCTGCACCTGCCCGCCATGCACGGCTTCGCCCTCAGCGCCCAGCTCAAAGCCATGGGAGACATCCCGATCGTGTTCATCACCGGTGAAGACGAGCCCGAGACGGCCGTCGCTGGGCTGGTCCAGTACGCCGAAGATTACGTCCGCAAGCCCTTCACCGCCAGCGAGCTCGCCGCGCGCGTGCGGCGCATTCTCAGCCGGTTCTCGGATTCCCACTTCACCCAGGCCCCCATCACCCACATCGACACGTGGCTCTCGGTGGACTTTGCCAACCAGCGCCTGTGGCGCGGCACACAGCCGGTCGTCCTCACCCCCATCGAGTCGAATCTGCTGCATATCCTGCTGCGCCACGCGGGCGATACGGTGACGACGGATACGCTGTTGGGCCGCGTGTGGCCCTATCAGGAGGTGTATGCCGATACGCTGCGCGTGCACATGCACCGCCTGCGACGCAAGCTGGAGCCGGACTATCACCGGCCTACCTACATCCACACTGAGCGCGGGGTCGGCTACCGGTTCAAGATCGACTGACCGGCCGCCCTGCGCGGACTGAAAACTCGTATCTACTCAACGCTGTCATGCACCGCTGTTCTCACCAACGGAGATTGAGCGCGGATGGCCCATATTCTGGTCGCTGAGGACGAGGCCGACATCATGCTGCTGATCCGGCGCAAGCTCGAATCGGCCGGCCATGAGGTGATCGGCGTCGCCAACGGCCTCGATGTGCTGCCCCTCACGCTGCAAGAAAAGCCCGACCTCGTGCTGCTCGATATCATGTTGCCAGGCCGCGAAGGCATCGACGTGTGCCGCGACATCAAGACCAAACTGGGCCCAGACGCGCCGCCGGTGCTGCTGATGTCGGCCCGCGGCCAGCAGTTCGACGTGGAGGCCGGTTTCGAAGCCGGTGCGGACGATTACGTGATCAAGCCGTTTTCGCCGCGCGCGCTGCTCGAGCACATCGAAAAGCTGCTGCCGTACTAGCCGGTCACGCTCCTTAATTCCGCACTTCCGAGCGCGCGGGAATGGTCGTAATCCGCAGTGATACTCCAATGACGTTTGAATATTTCGCGGCTGTGGAAAATGTTAGCATCGTAATGTACGGCGTAATGCAAAGCCGTTATAATAAGAGGTGCATTTGAGTTGGATATGCTCCCGGCCCAAAAAAACCCGCTTAACCCTAAGAGCATCTCTTCCCCACCCCGTTCAACTCAGATGTAAGGACCGCAGTGCGGTCCTTTTCTCTTTCAGGGCAGTATGGCCACAGTCCCCAGGGCGGCATAGTCGCCGGGCGGCGTGCCCGGCCCGGTAGCCGGCAGCGGCACCCTGTCGCCGTACCAGTACACCCGGACGCCCAACTCGTACTCGCCCGGCGGCAGGCCAGCGGGCAGGGCCAGCCGGTGCGCGTCGAACTTGAGCGCGCCTGGCTCCCAGGCGCTGGTTGGTGAGGCGCCGTCCAGGGGCGCGCTGTCCTGCTGGACGACGCGGTTTCCCTCGCCGTCGAACAGCATCACCGAGATGCTGTAGTCGAGCGCCAGCGGCTGGTCGGCCGCCCACCACAGCGCCACATCGATTGGTTGTCCCGCGCGCGCCGGCGCCGGGAGCGCGAAGCGGCGCAGCGTCAGCGCGTCGCCAAAGCGGGCTGCTACTGCGTCCGTCGCCCTGTCATAGCGAAAGCTGTAGATCGGCGAGCCAAGATGATCGATGCTGAAGGTCGCCGTGCGCTCGAAGCCCGCCTCGCCAATCACAGAGCCGTATTCGGGCAGGGCCGGATCGCCCCAATAGACCAGCCAGAACGAGTCGAGCGGCCGCAGATAGTCCAGCAGCCGCGGCAGGAACTGGTCCCGGTAGGTGTCGCGCCACTCGCGCAGCGAGACGCGCGGCGTGGCCTCGCCGAGCTGCCGGTCGACGTAATAGCGGACGGCAAAATCGCCGACCCACACATCCATCAGCACCGGCTCGCTCGCGCCATGGTAGGCCGCCACCGTGCGCGTCAGCGCCCGCCAGTCCGGGTAGTGGCGCCGCGCGTCGACCGTAGTCAGGCTCACGACGGCGATCACGCTCACCAGCAGCCAGCGCGCCACCCGGTCTAGATTGTCCAGCCCATGTGCGACTAGAAGGAGGATCGGCGGCGTCACCAGGATGAAGTTGCGCACCGTCAGGAACTGGCGCTGCTCGTTGATGAGCACCGTCAGGCCAGCCATCAGCCCGATCCAGACGGCCAGGTAGAACGCCGGCCAGACGGGGCGCCAGCGCACCCGGACGCGCGGCTCGCCCTCCCCGCGCCGGTAAACCAGGTAGACCAGGCCAACCAGCAGCAGGCCGGCCAGCAGGCCGTAATGGCTGCCCAGCAGCGCGGCGCGCACGGCCCGGTAGGTCTCCAGGCTGTTTGGGAGCGCGTTCTGGTAGTAGAGCGGGTTTTCCCAGCGCAGCCGGTTTTGGTCGAGCACGACCGGCAGCCACGGCAGAAAGCCCAGGCACGTCGCGCCGAACAGGAACAGCCCGTCCGCCAGCCGCCGCCACGGGCGCGCGGTGACCAGCAGGTGCACGAGTTGCGCGGCCAGCACGAAGCCGCCGAGATAGTGCGTGTACAGCAGCGCGATCGACGCCAGCACGTAGCCGATCCGGCTGGCGCGGGTGGGCCGCCGCCACCACCGGACGTAAAACAAGCTGGACGCGATCGCCAGGGTGGTCAACAGACTGTAGTGGCGCACCTCCTGCGACAGATCGATGTGGTTGTCGGCCAGGGCCAGCAGCAGCGCCGCCAGGACGCCCACGAGCGGCCCGTACAGCCCCCGCCCAAGCGGGACCATTCCCGCCACGGCCAGCATTCCGATCAGCGCGCTGAAGGCCCGCGTGGCGAACTCGCTATCGCCCGCCGCGCCGCGCCACAGGCGAAACGCCGCGAAGAACAGCGGCGGGTGCTGGTCGGCGGCCAGGGTGCGCGTCACGTCGTCCAGCCCGGGGCCTTCGCTGAGCAGCATGGTCCAGCCCTCGTCCGCCCAGAAACTGCGCACCTCGATCGCGTGAACGCGCAGCGCCCATCCCAGCAGCAGGATCAAGACGGTCGCGGCGAACAACAGGCTGGTGCGGTGCAATGTTTGGTTCATGCTGGCCAATCCCTGGCTATCCGGTGAGCGGTGATGGGGCTGTGTTGGGCGCTGCCCGCCACCGGCGTGGCTCTTGACATCCGATCTGAATGGGGTATAGTAAATATAATTTATTTTTCCACTTGCTTAATTAATTTTGGACATGGGGCCCTACCGGCCTCGGAGCCATTGTCTGTGTTTACCCGACCATCCCTCATTGGCAGTTCGTCCAGCGCTCTCAAGTCGCACAACCGGCGCGCCATTCTGCTTATTTTACTCCATCATGCTCCTGTGTCACGCGTGCGGATCGCCCAGCTCACCGGCCTGTCGACCACCACCGTCACGAACCTGATCGGGGAGCTGCTGGCTGCCGGTGTCGTGGCCGAAGACGGCTTCGAAGAAGTGAATGGCCCGCGCGGCGCGGGCCGCCCGCGCACCGCCCTGCGGCTGGAGCCGGAATCGCGCTACGCGGTCGGCGTGCATATCGACGTGGGCAGCGTCCACGTGGCGGTGACGGACCTGTTCGCGCGACCGCTGTGCATCCGGACGCTGGAACACTCGCTGGACCAGTCCGCCGAAGATGTCCTGGCCGCCACCGCCGACCTCGTGCAGGATACGATCCAGGCGTGCGACGTAGACCGGGCGCGTTTGGTCGGCGCGGGCGTGGGCGCGTCGGGCCTGGTCGATCCCCACCGCGGGATCAACGTGCTGGCGCCCAACCTGGGCTGGCGCGATGTACCGATCCGTGACTGGCTGGCGCCCCGGCTGAAACTGCCCGTGTTCGTCGATAACAACGTCCGCGCGATGGCGCTGGGCGAGGCCCTGTTCGGCGCAGGCCGAGACGTGTACGTGCTGGCGTTCGTGTACGCGCGGATCGGCGTGGGCGCCGGGTTCGTCGTCGGCGGGGACCTGTACCGGGGCGGCGCGGGCGCGGGCGAGATCGGCCACGTCACGATCATGGCGGACGGTGGCGAGCCGTGCCGCTGCGGGAATGTCGGCTGCCTCGAAACGCTCGTCTCCGAGCCGGCCATTGTGCGGCTGGGCCAGCAGATCGCCGCGCAGGACCCGCGGGGCATCTTGGCGGCGCACCTCGCCCAGGAAGCCAAACCCGCCATCAACTGCATCTTCGACGCCGCCCGCGCCGGCGACGCGGTCACGCGCGCCATGCTGGAAGACCGCGCCCGTTATATGGGCATCGGGCTAGCGAACCTGGTCAACACCCTCAGCCCGGAGCTAATCGTCCTGGGCGGCATTTTCGCGCGCGGCGAGGACATCCTGTTTCCCACTGTGACTGAGACGCTGCGCCAGCGCGCGTTCGCCAACCTGGGCGAGACCGTCCGGGTCCAAACCCCGACCTTTGGGGGCCATAGCGGCGTGATCGGCGCGGGGGCGCTGGTCCTGCACGCGTACTTCTTCGAGCAGTTCGAGGAGGCCGCCTGATGGCATCGCACGCGCTCAGGCTGGGCTTGGTGGCGATTGCCCGGACCACGTTCGACATACCGCTGGCGCGCGAGGTGACGCAGCAGGCCCGCGACCATCTGGCCGGGGCCGGGTTTGCACTGGATGGGCCGCCTGAGCTGGTCACCGGGCCGGACGAGGCCGCGGGCGCCATCCGCCTGCTGGCCCCCGACCCGCCCGACCTGCTGGTGATCTTCCAGGCGACCTTCGCCGACAGCACGCCGGCCCTGGCGCTGGCGGGGGAGATCGATGCGCCGCTGCTGCTGTGGGCAGTCCCCGAGGCGAGCACCGGCGGGCGCCTGCGCCTGAATTCGCTGTGCGGGGTCAATCTGGCGGCGCACGCGCTGGCCCGCGCGGGGCGGCGCTACGCGACGATCTACGCCGCGCCCGGCGATCCCGCCGCGCTCGACCGGGTGCGAGTGCTGGCCCAGGCCGGGCACGTCCGGCGGCGGCTGCGCGGCGCGCGGATTGGGCGCGTGGGCGAGCATCCGGTGGGTTTCGACACCTGCCGCATGGACCGGGACGCGCTCGCGCGCGTGTTCGGCCTGGACGTACTCCAGATCGACCTGGAGACTCTGTTCGAGCGGATCCGCACCGCCGATCCGTACGAAGTGGACGAGGTCGAGCGCGATCTGGCACCGCGCGTGGACGGCCTGGCGGACGTCGACCAGACGGCGCTGCGCCGCACGTTAGGCACCTACGTCACGCTGCGCGCGTTCGCTGCCGAAGAACGGCTGGCGGGATTCGCGGTGCGCTGCTGGCCGGAGTTCTTCACCAGGCTGGGCTGCGCGGCATGCGGGTCGTCGTCGCTGCTCACCGGCGAGATGGTGCCCGCCAGTTGTGAGGCCGACGTGAACGGGGCCGTCACCCTGTTGATCCTGCAGTGGCTGAGCGGCGAGCCGGCATTCGACAGCGATATCGTATCGTTCGAATTGGAGGCCAACAGCGCCGTATTCTGGCACTGCGGCAAAGCGCCCCTCGCGATGGCCGACCCGGCAGCCAGGCCGCGCGCGACGATCCACTCCAACCGCCAGCTTCCGCTGCTGATGGAGTTCCCGCTGAAGCCGGGCCGCGTGACGCTGGCGCGGCTGAGCGAGACCACCGGGAGCTACCGGCTGGTGATCGGCGGTGGCGAGGTGCTGCGCGCGCCGGTCAGCTTCAGCGGCACGTCGGGCGTGGTGCGCTTCGACAGCCCGGCGCAGGACGTGCTCGACACCCTCCTCTCCGAAGGGCTGGAGCATCACCTGGCGCTCACTTACGGCGATCACCGCCCGGCGCTGGAAGCGCTGGCGCACATGTTGGACATTCCCGTGCTGCGCCTGTGAGGGCGCGCGATGATGAATCGAACGCAGCAAGACATGATAAGGAGCATCTCATGACCGATCCCCGTCCGTTTCTGGTAGGCGGCGAGTGGCGCAGCAGTGAGGATATTCTCGAGGTCCGGTTCCCCTACACCAACGAAGTAGTCGGCCGCGTCTGCCAGGCGACCGAACAGGACCTGGAAGACGCGATTCGGGCCGCCGAGCGCGGCTTCGAGATCACGCGCAAGCTGCCGGCGCACGCTCGCTCGCGCATCCTGTACGCGCTGCTGGACCGGATGCAGGCTCGCCGGAGCGAGCTGGTCGAGACGCTGATCCTGGAAGGCGGCAAGACGCGCGGCGTGGCCGAGGGCGAGACGTCACGCGCGATGGAAACCGTGCGCGTCGCCGCCGAGGAAGCCAAGCGCGTCACCGGCGAGATCGTCCCCATCGACTGGACCGAGGCCGGCGAAAACCGGGTGGGCTTCGTCCGGCACCTGCCGCTGGGCCCGGTGCTGGGCATCGCGCCCTTCAACTACCCGCTGAATCTGGCGTCCCACAAGCTGGCCCCGGCCATCGCGGCGGGCAACTCGTTCATCCTCAAGCCGGCGTCGGCCACGCCGCTGTCGGGCTTGCTGCTGGCGGAGATGACGCTCGAAGCCGGGTTCCCGCCCGAGGCGCTGAGCTGTCTCGTCTGCCCGGGGAGCATGGCCGAGCGGCTGGTCTCCGACGAGCGCATCAGGTACTTCACCTTCACCGGCAGCAGCGAGGTCGGCTGGCACCTCAAGAGCGTGGCCGGGCGCAAGCGCGTCGGGCTGGAGCTGGGCGGCAACGCGGCAGCCATCGTCCACGAGGACGCCAACATCGACTACGCCGTGGGCCGGATCGCGGTGGGCGGCTTCACCAACGCCGGGCAGAACTGCATCTCCGTGCAGCGTGTGCTGATCCACCGCCCGGTGTACGAGCAGACGGTCGACAAGCTGCTGGCCCGCATCGCCCGGCTGAAGGTCGGCGATCCGCGCGAGGCCGCGACCGACGTCGGGCCGATGATCTCCGCGCCGGCAGCGAGCGACGCCATGGCGATCGTGCAGGCAGCGGTCGAGGGTGGCGCGCAGATCCTGATGGGCGGCGAGTGCAGCGGGACGATGTTCGCGCCCACGGTGATCGCCAACACGACGCCGGCGATGCGCATCAACCGCGAGGAGATTTTCGCGCCGGTGATCACCGTGACGCCCTACGACGATTTCGACGAGGCGATCCGGCTGGCGAACGATACCGACTACGGGCTGCAGTCGGGCGTTTTCACCCAGAACGTCAACCGTATCATGCGCGCCTTCGAGCTAGTCGAGGTGGGCGGCCTGCAGATCAACGACGTCTCGACCTTCCGCGTGGACCAGATGCCGTATGGCGGCGTGAAGGGCTCCGGCGTGGGCCGCGAGGGGCCGCGCTACGCCATCGAAGAGATGACCGAGATGAAGCTGATGGTGTTGAACCTGAACGGCGGGATGGAATAATACAGGAGCACGACAGCATGAAATTCTTTCTGGACAGCGCGATAGTCGAAGAGATCGAGCACGCTTTCACCATGTGGGGCTTCGACGGCGTGACGACCAACCCCCGCCACGTGCAGGCGTCGGGCAAGCCGTTTCTGAAGGTGATCCGGGAGATCGCCGCGCTGGCGGCGGGCACCGACCGGGCGATCTCCGTCGAAGTGAACCCGCACCACAACGACCCTGGGGCCATGGTCGAGGAAGGGCTCAGGCTGGCCGCGATCAGCCCCAATTTCGTGATCAAGCTGCCCGCCACCGAGGCCGGGTTCAAGGCGATCCCCCTGCTGAAAGAACATGGCGTGCGCGCTAACCTGACGCTCGTCTTCTCGGCGGCGCAGGCGCTGCAGGCGATGCGCATGGGCGCGACCTTCGTCTCGCCGTTCATCGGCTGGAAGGAGAACAATGGCGAGGAAATCGTCAGCATGATCGAGGAGATCGTGACCATCCGCGACAACTACGGTTTCGAGACCGAGGTGTTGGTCGCCGCCGTGCGCAACGGCCGCCATATCGTCGAGGCGGCGGTGGCGGGGGCGGACATCGTGACCGCCGGTTTCGCCGTCTTTCAAGACGCCTTCGACCACCCCTACACCGGGGTCGGCCTGGCGCGGTTCCAGAACTTTTGGGATCAGACTCCTTACGAATAAGGGAGAATACCTTAAACACCATGGCCCCCACCACACCGCCTAGAATCGTTATCCTCGGCGCGGGCAGCGCGATCTTCGGGCTGGGCGCCATGGCGACGCTCATCCGGTCCGAACGGCTGCGCGGCGCCGAGCTCGCCCTGGTGGACATCGACGAGCCCGCGCTCGAGACCATGACCCGGCTGGCCGAGAAAATGAACCTCGCCTGGGACGCGGGCATGACGATCACCAGCACCAGCCGCCGCGCCGATGTCCTGCCCGGCGCCGACTTCGTGATCGTCTCGGTGCAGGTCGGCCAGCGCGAGACCGTCTGGGAGATGGACTGGCAGATCCCGCTGCGGCACGGCGTCCGCCAGCCCTACGCCGAGAACGGCGGGCCGGGCTCGCTGGCGCACACCTGCCGCAACCTGCCGCTGATTCTCGACATCGCGCGCGACATGGAGCGCCTGTGCCCCGACGCGTGGTACATCAATCTGGTCAACCCGTTGATCCGCCTGACGCTCGGCGTGCATCGCTACACGAAGATCAAGGTGCTCGGCCTGTGCCACCAGCTTCTGTGGGGCTACGCGATGGCCGCCGCGATCCTGTCTGACCGCTACGGCATCCCGATCCCGGACGGCTTCCACGTCCACACCGACGCCGACAACCTGCCCCACTTCATCCCGGTGGCGCGCGCCGGGTTCGAGCACCTGGACATCAAAGCGGCGGGCATCAACCATTTCTCGTGGATCATGGACATCCGCGACAGGGCCACCGGCGAGGACCTCTACCCGCTGCTGCGCGAGCGCTGGCTGACCGGCTACCGGCGCGACTTCGAGCCGCTCACCCGCGAGATGTTCGCGATCTTCGGGCTGATGCCCACCCCCGGCGACAGCCACCTGTGCGAGTTCCTGCCGTTCGTGGTCGACCCGGTCCACAAGCCGTGGGAAAAGTACGGGCTCAAGCTGCAAAGCTGGGAGGGCAACCGCCGCCGCCGCGCCAGCCGTTGGGAGTTGGCCCGCTCGATTCTCTCGGAAGAGACGCCGGTTGAAAAACTGCGCGACATGTGGCAGTTCAACATTCTCGAGGAACCGGTCGCCGAGATGATCGAGGCCATCACCTACAACGACAACTACTACGCCCAGCAGTTGAACATTCCCAACAACGGCGGGCTGATCCCCAACCTGCCCGCCGACGCGATCGTCGAGGTGCCGGGCGTGATCTCCGGCATGGGCATCCAGGGGCTGGGCTTCCCGCCGCTGCCGGACGGCATCGCCGCGCTGTGCCGCCGCGAGCTGGAGCTCAGCTCGATCATCGTGGAGGCGGCGGCAACCGGCGACCGGAACCTGGCGCTGCAAGCCCTGCTGCTCGACCCGATGATCGATGACCTGGACACGGCGCGGGCCATCTTGAACGACTTCCTGACCGAATTCGCGGAATTTCTACCGCAGTTTGCATAAGTTTTACGCGAGGAGCGAGCGATCCATGAAAAAAGTGTTTGTCGTCGAAAAAAGTGACAACGTCGGGACGGCGGTCGGCGAGCCGATCCAGGCCGGTGAGACGGTCGGCACCGAGGGGCGCGTCACCGACCGGACAGTCGTCGCGCGGGCGGACATCCCCTACGGGCACAAGATCGCCCTGGCCGACATTCCCCAAGGCGCACAGGTCACCAAATACGGCCTGAGCATCGGCAGCGCCCTGGCCGACATCAAGGCCGGCGATCACGTCCACATTCACAACGTCGAGAGCAACCGCGGGCGCGGCGACAAAGCGTCCCAGGCCCGCTAACCAGGAGAGGAAACGATGACCGAATTCATGGGATTTGTCCGGCCCAACGGCGCGGTGGGCGCGCGCAATTACGTTTTGATCCTCTCCGGGACGGTGTACGCGAATACGCTGTGCAGCCGGGTCGCCAGCATGGTCGCCGGGGCGGTGTCGGTGACTCACCCGCTGGGCCGCTGCCAGGTTCGCCCGGACCTGCGCATGACGCGCCGCTTCCTGGCGGGCACGGGGATCAACCCGAACGTCGGCGCGGTGGTGATCGTCGATCACTTCCGCGAGGATGGTATGACGGCGGACGACCTGGCTCACGACATCAGCGAGGCGACCGGCAAGCCGGTCGCGGTGGTCAACATTCGCGGCGAGGGCGGCCTGATCCACGCCACCGAGCAGGCCACGCGCTACGCGGCCAACTTCGCGCGGGCGCTCAGCGACATGCGCCGCGAGCCCGTCCCGCTGAGCAAGCTGCTGTTCGGGACCGAGTGCGGCACGTCCGACACGACGTCCGGGCTGGCGGGCAACCCGGCCACCGGCATCTGCTCCGATCTAGTCATTGCCGAGGGCGGGCGCTCCATCCTGGCCGAATGCACCGAGTGGATGGGCTGCGAGGAATGGCTCACCAGCCGCGCGGCCAGCCCGGCCATCGCCGAACAGATCGTCGCCGGGGTCCAGCACATCGAGCAGCGCGCGCTGGCCAGCGGCGAGGACATCCGCGGCTCGCAGCCAACCGGCGATAACATGGTCGGCGGCCTGACGACCATCGAGGAGAAGTCGATGGGTGCGGTCAAGAAGGGCGGCAGCGCCCCGATCGTGGGCTATCTGGATGTGGCCGAGATCCCGACCGACACCACGCCCGGCCTGTACGTGATGTACGGTCCCGGCCACGGCGCGGAGTCGATCAGCAGCATGGCGGCGGCGGGCTGCCAAGTGCTCGTCTTCTCGACCGGCGGCGGGCACACCTCCGCTCACCCGATCATGCCCACCATCAAGGTCACCGGCAACGCCGAATCCTACCGGCTGATGGCGGATACCGTCGAGCTGGACGTCAGCGGCGTGCTGCGCGGAGAGATCACGCTCGAGCAGGCCGGGCAGATGATCTTCGACGAGGTCGTCGCCGTGGCCAGCGGCCGTCTCACCAAGTCCGAAACGCTCAAGGACGACAACAGTTTCGCCATTCACCGCGTTGGCATCACCATCTAAAAAGCGTTATTCTCGCAGGCAGGCCACATCAGGTCTGCCTGCGTTGTTTTTAGGTGAGGGTTCCCCATGTCCGCACCGTACTACAATCCCGCCAATATCGAACGCTACAGCGGATTCTCCGACACGTACGACCGCTACCGCCCCCAACCGCCCGCCATCCTGATCGACATCCTGACGCAGCTCGCCGCGGTCGAGCGCCCGGCGCTGGTGGTCGACGTGGGATCGGGCACCGGCCTGTCGACTCGCCTGTGGGCCGGGCGCGCCGATCAAGTGATCGGCATCGAGCCCGGCGACGACATGCGCCGCCAGGCGGAAGCGCAAACCGCCGCGCCCGGCGTGCGCTACCAGGCCGGCTACAGCACGGCGACTGGCCTGCCCGACGCCTGCGCCGACATCGTGACCGTCTCGCAGGCGCTGCACTGGATGGAGCCGGAGCCCACCTTCGCCGAGATGGCGCGCATCCTGCGGCCCGGCGGGGTGTTCGCCGCGTTCGACTGTGACTGGCCCCCAACGATGCACTGGGAAGCCGAGGCCGCCTACAACGCCTGCATGGCGCGCGTGGATGCCATCAACCGCGAGCGCGGCTTCACCCGCGAGGTCCGCGCCTGGGCCAAAGGCGAGCACCTGGACCGGATGCGCGCCAGCGGCGTGTTCCGCCACACGCGCGAGATCGTCCTGCACCACGTCGAGATGGGCCACGCCGACCGGCTGGTGGGGCTGGCGCTCACCCAGGGCCGCGTGGCGACGGTGCTCAAGCACGGCGTTACCGAGGCGGACGCCGGGATCACCGAGCTGCGCGCCGTGGCCGCCCGCACCCTGGGCGACGAACCGCGCCCCTGGTACTGGAGCTATCGCGTCCGGTTAGGGATGAAGTGATCATGCCGCACATCGCGGTCCCGTTTGGGAAAACGCACCTCAGCGCCGAGGTACCCGCTGGTTACCCGGTCGAGATCATCGCGCCCAGGGACGTCCCCGCGCCCCCGGACCCGGCGCGGCTGGTCGAGTTGGCGCTCGATTCCCCGCTGGGCGATGTCCGGCTGGCGAACTTCGCGGGCGCGCGCTCGTCGGTGGTGGTCATCAGCGACAAGACGCGCCCACTGCCCGCGCTGGCCGTGGCGCCGCTGCTGGCCCGCCTGGAAGCACTCGGCCTGGCACCGGACGCGATCACGCTGCTGATCGGCACCGGCACCCACGCCCCCATGCGGCCGGCTGAGTTCCCCGCACTGCTGCCGACTGACATTCTGGGCCGCTACCGCGTGATCTCGCACGACTGCGACGACGCGGCCAACCTGGTTTGCAAGGGGACGACCGCGCGCGGGACCAAGGTGTGGGTGAACCGCGTCTTCGACGAAGCGGATCTGCGCGTGGTGACTGGCAACCTGAACCCGCACCAGTTCATGGGCTTTTCGGGCGGCGTCAAAGCAGCGGCCATCGGCGTCGCGGGTCGCGCGACGATCAACCAGAACCATGCTCACATGGTCGATCCGTTGGCCCGGCTGGGCGAATACGGGTGCAACCCGGCCCGGCAGGACGTGGAAGACATCGGGCGCCTGATCGGCGTGCACTTCGCGCTGAACGTGATCCTCAACAACGCCAAACAGATCCTCGCCGCCCTGGCCGGGGACCCGGTCGCGGTGATGGAGGCCGGGATCCCGCTGGTGCGCGATCTGGTGCAGGTCCCGGTCGCCGCGCCGTTCGACCTGGTGATCACCTCGCCGGGCGGGCATCCCAAAGACATCAATCTTTACCAGGCGCAAAAGGCGCTGGCCCACGCGTCGCTGATCGTCCGGGAAGGCGGGACCGTGATCCTGGCCGGAGCCTGTCCGGAGGGGACCGGCAGCGCCGCCTACGAGCAGTGGATCGACGGCATGGCCTCACACGAAGCCGTGCTCGATCGCTTCGCCCGCGAGGCGTTTCGCCTGGGGCCGCACAAAGCCTTCCAGATCGCGCGGGATGCCACCCGTGCCCGCGTGATCTTCGTCTCCGACATGCCCGGCGACCGGGTGCGCCGCCTGCTGCTGACGCCCGCTGCGGACCTGCAAGCCACGGTCGACATGGCCCTGGACGATCTACCGCTGGGGGCGCGGATCGGCGTGCTGCCCGCCGCCAACAGCACGGTGCCGGTCCTCGCGTCCGGCGGCCGCTGAGCCAGCCCGCCCATGGCCGACGTCCTGATCGTCATCCGGCGCGCGGTCGACCTCTGGCGGCGGCACATCGTCGCGCTGACGGTAGCCAGCCTGGCCTGGGCCGCGCTGAGCCTGACCCTCCTGCTGCTGCCTCCGGCGACGGCGGGCCTCTACGCCTTCACCAATCGCCTCGCGTACGGCGAGCCGCCGCGCGCCGAACACTTCTTCGCCGGGGCGCGGCGCTACAGCGCGGTCAGCTTTCAGTGGGCGCTGCTGAACCTGGCCGCCGGGGGGTTATTCTACGCCGGGTTTGCGGTCGCTGATCTGCCGTGGCTGGGGCGCGCCGTCCTCATCCTGGCCCTGAGTGGCTGGATCGCCGTCCAGTTCTATACCTGGCCGCTGCTGCTCGAGTCTCCCCGCAAGCGCCTGCTCCCAGCCCTGCGGACGGCGCTGCTGCTGGCGCTGGCCGAGCCGGTCTACACGCCCTTGCTGGCGTGGATCGCCGCCGTGCCGGTCCTGGCAGCGACCGAGATCGCCTCGCCGCTGGCAGTGTTGGGAGCCGGCTTCGTCGCGCTGGTCGGGAATCTGGCCGTCATCGAGCGACTGGCCACCTTTGGCCGCACGCCCGATTCGCGCAGCGCGCGCCTCTATTGAGACAACAAACCGCCCGGGCGAATTGGCCTGGGCGGTTGTCGTGTATGCGATTGTCTCGCGGCTGGTTACAGGTC
>Ga0123332_1002811_pt1 | contig 16242 bp, 15 predicted proteins | sample BioC12SIPDNA_4_FD_89958 | JGI IMG/M metagenome (GOLD analysis project Ga0123332, IMG submission 89958) | Anaerobic biogas reactor microbial communites from Washington, USA - Biogas_R2_A C12 SIP DNA | ecosystem: Engineered > Bioreactor > Anaerobic > Unclassified | place: Washington, USA...
GATCCACGTCGACGAGGAGCTGGCGGGGTTCGCCGAGTACGCCCTCAGACCGGGTCAGATCGCGTTCACGCACACCGAGGTCTTCGAGGCCTTCGGCGGCCGCGGGCTCGCCCGGGAGCTGGTCGACGAGGCCCTCGCGGAGGCGCGGCGCCGGGAGCTGGCGGTGCTACCGTTCTGCCCCTACGTGCTGCGCGTGATCTCCCGCAACCAGGAGCAGTATCTCGACCTCGTGCCGGCCTCGGAGCGCGAGCGGTTCAACCTGCCTGCGGCGGACTAGGCGGACGCCGCCATCCCGACTACGCGGACCTCGACTACCGCGCTCGTTCGGAAGCGCCGGGGGACGGGGACGTGGAGGCGTAGCGAGAGACAGGCACACCCGGCGGGTCACGGCGCCGGGACTGCCACCCGCGGCACCGAGGCGAAGGTCGACAGCTTCAGCCACGAAGGCAGGGCACGCCTCAGGTCGGCGGAGCCCTCGACACGCAGGGTGCCGTCGCGCAGGGTGCGGGCCCACGTCAGGTCGCCCCGCCACACGTGGACCAGCGTGGGCAGGTTGGCGACCACCTTCACATCGGTCGGGAAGCCCGGGTCGACGTCGCACAGGTCGATGCTGCGGTCCGCCTCGACGACAACCCACCACCGCCGGGTCCGCGGCTCCACGTCCGGGAACTCGAAGCCGACCACGACCCGACCGCTCGGCATGACCTCCAGGTCGAGGTTGCGCTGCAGGTCCCACATCAGCAGCGACGGGTCGTAGTCCTCCTCGCCGAGCTCGGTGCGCCACTGCATCCCCCAGGTGCCCAGCGCCATGACGATCGGCTCCAGTGCCCGGCCGCCGGGCGTCAGCTCGTAGGTGACCCGGTTGCCGTCGTCCCGCCGCAGCACGACCCCCGCCTTGGCCAGGCTCCGCAGCCGCTTGGACAACAGCGCCGGCGACATCTTGGGCACGCCGCGCCGCAGGTCGTTGAAGTGGTGGCTGCCGCTCAGCAGCTCCCGGATGATCAGGACCGTCCAGCGCTCGTCGAGGATCTCCATCGTCTTGGCGACGGGACAGAACTGGCCGTAGCTCGGCATACGCCTCACCTCCGCGATCGCGCCCACGACCGCGGGCGACCATTCGACGCTACGCCCGGCCCCGAGCACCAACAAGTACATTTCCTGAACCGGCGTGCTACAGATCCAGAACTATCGGCAGGCCCTCGCGCGGCGGACTCTGGAGTGGTCACCCAGACAGACGAAAGGACCTGACGTGACCACCACTGAAACCACCGCTCCCGTGACCGCACCCGAGACCGCACCCGAGGTGCCGCTGCCACAACAGGCGGGGACCGTGCTGACCCACATCGCCGGCTACATGGCCACCCGGATCACCCAGATGGGCCTGCAGTCGGGGCTGCTGCGCGCCCTCGAGGCGGCCCCCGGATCCACGCCCGACGACCTGGCCGACGCGCTGGAGATGGATGAGTTCTTCGTCTCCGTCTGGTGCCGCGGCGCCTTCGGGGCCGGGCTGCTGGAGCGCTCCGGGACGGGCTACCAGCTCGCGCCGCACATGGCCACGCTCCTGCTCGACGACACCTCCCCCGCCTTCGCCGGCGGCATGTTCGGCGTCATCTCGCAGCCGGAGATGTTCGGCCGCTTCGCCGACAACCTGCACACCGGCGAGCGCTTCTGGTGGGACGACACCAGCCCCGACTGGATCGCCGGCGTGGCCGGCACGGGCCGCCCGTTCTATACCCGGCTGGTTCCCGGCGGACTCGCCAAGGTGCCCGGCCTCGAGGAGGTGCTGACCGCCGGCGCCCGTGTCGTGGACACCGCCTGCGGGGCGGGACAGGGAGTGCTCCGGCTTGCCACGGCATACCCCTCTTCCACCGTGGTCGGGGTGGACGGTGACGCCCACTCGATCACCCGGGCGCAGTATGCCGTGGAGCAGGCCGGTCTGTCCCCTCGCGTTGAGCTCGTGGTGAGTCCGCTGGAGGAGTTCGTGCTCGCGGAGCCGGCGGACGTCGTGATCAACAACATCTCGATGCACGAGTGCCGCGACATCGACCAGGTAGCGGAGCGGGTGTTCGAGGCGCTGCGGCCGGGTGGGTGGTTCGTGATCTCGGACTTCCCGTTCCCGGACACCGACGAGGGGCTGCGCTCCGTGCCCGGCCGGCTGATGTCGGGGATCCAGTTCTTCGAGGCCCAGATCGACGACCAGCTGCTCCCGCGCAGTGCGTATGACGACCTGCTCACCCGGCACGGCTTCACCGACCTGGGGTCGTTCGAGATCTCGCCCGTGCACGCGGTGACGTGGGGGCGACGGCCTGCGTGATCGAGCGCCGGCCGGTGTGCGCCCCCCGCGCGCACCGGCCGGGCGCGTCTTCGAGCGCCCTGGCGTTCTTCGAGCCGGTTGTAACCGTAGGCAAGATGACCAAGGCGCTCGAAGACGCGCTCCGACGCCACCCAGTCCGCGTACCCTGGAGACATGAGCCTGCCGCAGGAGGTCCCCATCCGGGATGAGTCGATCCGCCTGGGCCAGTTGCTGAAGCTGGCGGGCGTGGTGCAGGACGGCGCCATGGCGCGAATGGTGATCGAGAACGGCGAGGTCACCGTGGACGGCGAGACGGTGATGCGCCGGGGCGTCCAGGTGCGCCCTGGGTCGGTTGTGAAGTATGCCGACGCCGACCTGCTCGTGACCAGCGAACCGCACCCTCCGGCGGGCTGAGCAGCCCCGCGCCCTACTGGGGGAAGCCGACGGTGAAGGTCTGCGTGCCGAAGTCCTTCAGGGTCTCCCCGCCCCCGAGCTCGCGAACCTCCGCCTGGTTGGCCACGGCCACCGTGAAGGAGGTCGACTCTGCCGGGACGCTGACCACGACAGTGTCATAACTCGGGCTCCACAACCTGCCCTCCATCACCACCGGCTCCAGCTCGTTCACGGTCCATACCAGGGTCGCGTCCCTTTCTGACCAGCCGGCCCGCGTCGCGTCGTACTCGAGGTCGAACTCCAGGATCAGCCACATGCTGCCGGGTTCGGCCCACCGCTGGTCTCCCAGACGCGGAGGCACATAGGGCGTGATCCGCGCCGAATTGATGCGTAGGTCAGCGGTGAACTGACGGTCCTCGTAGCCCGCGACAGGGTCATAGGTCAGCACCTCGCCCAGGTCCTGCTGGGTGACCCTCCGCAGGTAGACGTCGGTGAGCGGGTCTGCCACCCGTGCGCCGGTGGCCAGGTCGAAGACCTGGTCGTGCCCATCGGCGGTGATGACGAGATTGGAGCCCGCGCCGCCTGCCGGCAGGCTCACCAGGAAGGAGCGCTCCCCCTGCGAGAGCTCCCTGACCAGGCGCCGGGTGCCCTGCGACTCGACATACAACTCGCTCCCGGGAGTCCGGTCGTCATCGTTGCGCACGTAGGTGTAGTCGACGACAAAGAACTCCTCCCCGCTCGCCGGGACGTAGGCCGGCTCGGCACCTCCCAGCACATGTCCCGGGATCGAGTCGGCTCGGGCGACGGACGTGATCTCCAACGTTCCTTCCGGGGTCCCGAAGGTCCCGGAGGCCGGCTTGGTGACACCGGTGCGTGGCACGTCCTCCTTGAGGTCAGTCATCAGCACCCCGGCCTCGGCCGCGGGTGGGGGCGCGGGTGCCGCAGTGGTCGTGGCCTCGGCGTTGCTTGCGGTCGGGGCGGCTGACTCGGGTGCCGCCGTGGTGGTCGCCGACTCGCTGGGCGTGACAGTCGGGGTCTGCAGCTCCGGCGCCGGGTCTGGCCCACAGCCGGTGATCAGCAGTGCCGCGGTGCTCGCGGCGGCGAGAGTGCGCGCAAGCGCAGGGCGCATCGTGGTGCGAGTCAGCGAGGAGGACATCGGCGGGCGGGTCATCGGGCCGTCCTAGAGGTGGCGGGGGCGATCATCACGAGGCAAAGGTAGGAGCCGGATCGACGCAGGTCAGGGCTTTTCCAGCGTTCCCGAACGACTCCGAACGGCCTCGGATGAGCGCGAACGCGGCGACGGCGCTAAAGTCGGCCGCGTCGACCGACCCTGCGGCGCACTCACGGCGGCGGAGGTCCAGTCTCGGCATGACACAGCAGGCAAGGGGGTGGTGTCGTGGACACGACATCCGGCCCTGCTGTGCCCGATGACGCTGTGCCCGATGACGTCGACCGGATCGTCCGCGACCTGCAGCGCCTCCGGGTCGTCGCCGGTGGAGTCTCCTACGCCGAGATCGTCCGACGCGTGACCACGCTGCGCCAGGCCGCCGGGATGCCGGGCCTGATCGCCCGGCCTGCCCGGACCACGGTCTATGACGCCTTCCGTCCCGGACGCACCCGCCTCGATGCGGACCTGGTCGGCGACATCGCCGCGGCGCTCGGAGGTGACCGAGAGCAGTTCCGGGCACGGTGCCTGCACGTCCGACTGGCCGCCGAGGTCACGGCCGGGCCGCCCATCCCCACGCCCGACCCCGACCCGGTGCCGCTCTCCACCCCAGCTGCCGACCCGACCCAAGATCCACCGGCGGCCGACCGCGGGCGTGCGCACACGTCATACACAGTGGTAGTCCTGCTTGGGTGCCTGGCCCTCAATCTGTTCGGCTATGTCGCGGTCGAGGTGTTCGACCTCGCGATCTTCCTCGACATGACCGGCACGGGCATCGCGGCGATCGCACTCGGGCCGTGGCACGGGGCACTGGTCGCGATCGCGACACACGCCGTGGGGCTGGGCGTGCACGGCACGATGACCGTTCCCTTTGTGATCGTCAACATCGCCGGGGCGCTGATCTGGGGATACGGAGTGCGCAGGTTCGGGCAGGGGTCCTCGCTGCCACGCTTCTTCCTGCTGACCCTTCTGGTCGCCGCCGTCTGCACGGCCCTGGCGACGCCGATCCTACTGGGGCTGTATGACGGGGGCACCGGTCACTCTGCATCCCTGGTCCAGGGACTGGTCGAGCTGGGCGAACCGTTCGGTCTAGCGGTGCTGCACGCCAACCTCATGATGTCGGCCGCGGACAAGCTCATCTCGGGATTCATCATCCTCACGGTGGTGTCCGGGCTGAGTCGACGCTGGCCGATCCCCGGCGGTGACCTCTTCCTCACGCTCGGCAGCCTCGATCGTTCCGGACCACGCGCAGCCACCGCGACGCCGCGGACCGAGGAGTCTGTTCAGGCCGGGGGCCTCCAGCCCGGGTCGCGGCCCAGCAGCGCCACGAGCTGGTCGACGCGGCTCTCGGAGTCAGTGGGCACCGGGGCGGCGAAGATGCCGGGCACCTCGCCGCCATCGACGCGGGGCTTCTCGTAGCCGAGGCACGCCTCCACGGCGTCGGCCACGAGGTGGGGACGGACCCCGACCGCCCGGGCCAGGTCCCACGCGTGGACGGTCAGGTCGACCAGCATCTGCGAGGCGTAGTCGCTCGTGGGGAGCTGACCCATGGAGGTGTGCACCGTGCCGCCGGCGTCGGCCTGTCCCCACGCCAGGACCGAGCCGCTGATCGCGCGACGCCACGCGCCGACCGGGTCGTCGCCGAGGAGGTCACCGTCATAGCGGGTGCCCACCTCGGCCAGTGATTCGCCCCGCAGCAGGTGTGGCGCCCAGAGGTGCTCGGAGGTGAGGTGGTTGAGCAGGTCGCGCACCGTCCAGGCCGTGCACGGGGTCGGGCGGTCCCAGCTCCCGTCGAGCGGAAGGTCGGTGATGACGCGGGACGCTTCGGGGATGAGGTCGATTGCTCTGCTCACGTGGGCCACACTAGGGGGCATGGCAGGCCGGTTCGATCGGGACGCGGTGGCCCGCGCAATGGACGCGACGCCGCGCACCCACTTCCTGCCGCCCAACGTGCGCAGGTCGGCGGACCAGGACCGCGCCCTGCAGATCGGCTACGGCTCGACCTGCTCGCAGCCGAGCACGGTCGCGGCCATGCTCCGGTTCCTCGACCTCGCCCCGGGACAGCGCGTCCTCGACGTGGGCAGCGGCTCGGGATGGACCACCGCGATCATGGCCCGCCTTGTCGGGCCGCAGGGCAGCGTCCTGGGTGTGGAGCTGGAGGAGCCGCTCGTGACGCGGAGCGCCGCTGCCCTCAAAGGGGTGCCCAACGCCCGGGTCCAGCTCGCTGTCAAGGGACAGCTCGGGGCGCCCGACGATGGACCGTTCCACCGGATCCTGGTCTCCGCCGCGACCTCCCGCCTCCCCCAGGCGCTCGTAGAGCAGCTGACCCCGGATGGCGCGATGGTGCTGCCGCTGAACAGCCGGCTCGTCCGGGTGACGCGTGAGGGCCAGGAGGCCGCGCCGGGCTACTACGCGTTCGTGCCGTTGCGCTGACCAGAGGAGACCGCCACGCCACAATGTAGTTACGTAGCATCAAGGGGGTTCTGATGGGCACTGTGCCGGCAAGAAAGTTCAACCAGTCGCCCTCGCTCGTGAAGGAGCTGGCGCGTCGTGAACCAGTCTTCATCACCGAGCGCGGGACACCCGCCTTCGTCCTTCTCTCGATCGAGGCCTACGAAAGCCTCACGGGGAGTGGCAGCGTGCACGAGTCCCTCCGGATGGACGAAGAGATCGACTTCGAACCGTCGATCAGCCGCGACCCCGTCAGGCCGGCGGACTTGTGAGCTGGCTCCTTGACACGAACGTCGTCAGTGAACTGCGCAAGCCCGGCGCGGACCCGGCCGTCGTGTCGTGGGCCAATCAGTTCTCCCCGAGCGAGATGTTCCTGAGCGCGGTCACCATCCTTGAGGTCGAGCGAGGCATCCTGCTGGTGGGTCGGCGTGACCCTGCCCAAGCGGCCGTCCTCCAGCGATGGCTCGACACCAAGCTCCTGGTCGGATACGGGGGGCGGATCCTGCCGGTTGACGTTGCGGTTGCCCGGCAAGCGGCAGCCTTCTTTGTGCCCGACCCCGCCCCAGAACGCCACGCCCTCATCGCCGCAACGGCCAAGGTCCACGGTCTGGTGTTGGCGACGAGGAATGTCTCAGACTTCGCGTCGACGGGCGTTGAGATCGTCAACCCCTGGGCCTGAGCCCCCCTCCGACACAGCCCCACACGACGTAGGCCTCCGTCTTCGAGCGCCTTGTGCGTCTGGGAGCCGGTTATTTCCGGCTCCCAGACGCACAAGGCGCTCGGAGACGGGGCGGGGGGCAGCCGGAAGAGGCTGCTGAGACCACTGGGGTTTCTGGGACTGACGGACGCGCGCAGCGGCGGCGCAGCAGCGGGACCGCAACACGGTGCGCTCGGTGGGGCCTGAGAGCGCTACGCGGTGCGCTCGGTCAGGGGGTGTCGCGCTTGCGGCGGACGTAGAGCTGCTTGCGGACGCGTGCAATGACCGCGCCGGCGTCGTCCACCACGTCGGTCTCGAACCAGCGCAGCACCTTGGCGCCGTCGGCCGCGGCCGCCCGCAGTTCCTCGAGGTGCTCCTCGGTCAGCCGGAACTCGGCCCGCACCGTGGTCCGCCCGGGCGCCACGAACTCGATCTCGCCGGCCTTGTCCCACACGACGTAGCCGCGGCCGATGTTGTGCATCACCATGAGCATCCAGAACGGGTCGGTCATCGCGAAGAGCGAGCCGCCGAACTGGGTGCCGACGTAGTTGCGGTTGAACACCCCCTTGCGCAGCGCCACCCGCACATAGCGGTAGTCCTCGGCGATCTCCTCGATCCGGATGCCCGCGGCCAGGAACGGGGGCCACACGTTCATGCCGTGCCGCAGGACCCGGTGGTCGCCGCCGAGGCTCTGCCAGGTGGGGACCTTCACGCGCTCTCCTTCGTCTCGGGGCGGGGATCGTCAGGGCGGGGATCGTCGGAGCGGGGATCGTCGGGGCGGGGCTCCTCAGGCTCCGGCCCGGCATCCTCCGGCGAGCCGGTGAACAGCTTCAGCAGCCGCTCGACGAGCAGGCCGAGCAGCACGCCGCCGGTCACGGCGACGGCCATCGCCAGCAGCGGGTTGTCGTGCAGCCAGGTGCCCGCGACGGTCCCGATCGCGATGGAGTATGCCGACCAGCTGACGGCCGCGATGGCGTCCAGGATCATGAACAGGGGCCGGGGGAACTTGGTCGTGCCCGCGGTGATGTTGACCGCGACCCGGCCGACCGGGATGTAGCGCGCGGCCATGATGATCACGGCGCCCCGCCGCTCGAGCTGCCGGTCGGCCCAGGCCACCGCCCGCCGGACGCGGGGATGTCGGCTGTCGGCCAGGCCGGTCAGCCAGTGCCGCCCGATCGTGTAGGCGATGTTGTCGCCGATGAACGCACCCGCGGCCGCGATGAGGAAGACCAGCCACAGGTTCGGCTGCCCCACCGACACGGACACGGCGGCCAGCCCCACGATGATCGACTCGCTCGGCAGGGGCGGGAAGAACCCGTCGATGATGCACAGGCCGAAGAGGACCCACAGCACCCACACCGAGTCAGCGTGGGTGTTCACGAACTCGTTGATGGCATCGACCAGGCCGTCGAGCATCAGGACCTCCTCTCCCTCGTCCGGTGCCTCAACTCACGGGAGGCAGGCACCGTTCCCGGCCCCACGGCATACGGACTGATGGTGTCAGAGCCACGCGACATGGGGAGCCAGCAGTGCGTACCCGACGAACGCCACCACGTCCAGGACCGTGTGGGCGACCACCAGCGGCATCACCCGCTTGGTGCGGACGAAGACCAGCCCCAGGATCAGCCCCATCGCCACGTTGCCGATGAACCCGCCGAACCCCTGGTAGAGATGGTAGCTGCCGCGGACCAGTGCGCTGGTGACGACGATCGTGGCGGTCGACCAGCCGGCCTGCGCCCACCGGGTGAACAGGTAGCCGACCATCACCACCTCCTCCAGCAGGGCATTGCCGACCGCGGCCAGCACCAGCACCGGGATGCCCCACCAGATGTCCGGCAGCCCGGCAGCGCTGATCGTGGTGTTGACGCCGAGCTCGCGCGCGAGGAGGTACAGCCCCAGGCCGGGGAGCCCGATGAGCGCGGCCAGGCCGAGGCCCGCGATGGTGTCGTGGCCGGGGCGGGTCAGGTCCAGCCCGATCGCCCTGCGGGCGCCGGACGCCCCGTGCGGGAGGTCCTGGGCGAGGAGGAAGAGGGCCAGCGCCACGGGGACCAGAGGCAGCAGTATGTCGGCAAGCTGGTAGGCCAGGTCCAGCCAGGGCCGATCGGGGACCCGGGAGGTGTTCATGGAGGTGGTCTGGGAGGAGAGCGGCAGCGGGTCGGTCAACTTGCGGATCAGGGTGAGCATGGCCCAGACTGCGGACGCCCCCAGGCTCACCCCGAGGACCAGCACCGTCTCCGTCACCAGCCGCCGACGGCGCGCCGGCTCCGGGGCCATGGGGAGGGTCATGAGCCAAAGGTAACGATTGGGCCACACCTCTGGACAACGGTCCCCTCGACGGTGACACTGCTTGAGCAATCCGTACCGCATCGCCCTTCGGCGTGCGCGGAACCATCCGGTTGCTGCTTTTTCCCCTCGAGTAAGGACACTCCGTGAGTACTACTACACCGGGAAGGCGGGCGCGGATTGCCGCTCTCGCCGCCTCTGCGGTCGTAGTCTCGCCCCTGGCGGTTGGAACCTTGTCGGCGCAGGCCGACGACGTTACCAACCTCTCGCTGGGCGAGACCAAGACCTATATCGTGCAACTGGCCGACGACCCGCTGGTCGCCTTTGACGGGGGTCATGGGCTGACAGCGACGGCACCGCAGTCGGGCGACAAGGTCGACGTCGACAGCGCGGCCGCGGCCGCCTACTCGGACTTCCTGGCCGCCCAGCGCAGCAAGGTCCTGCAGGCCGTCGGCCTGGACAAGGCCGACGTGGTGACCACCTACGAGGTGGCCCTCAACGGCTTCGCGGTGAAGATGACCGCCGCCGAGGCGATCCACATGCAGAAGCACTCCGGGGTCGTCCAGGTGTGGGAGGACGAGATCCGCACCGCCGACACCGTGCAGACGCCCGACTACCTGGGCCTCTCCGGTGACGGCGGCGTCTGGGCCGAGCAGTTCGGTGGGGTCGAGAACGCGGGCGACGGCGTGATCGTCGGTGTCATCGACACCGGCATCGACCCGCTGAACCCCAGCTTCGCCGAGGGCGACATGCCCGCGCCGCCGGCCGACTGGGCCGGTGACTGCGACGACGCGGGCGTGGACCACTACGCGGCCTTCACGTGCAGCAACAAGATCATCGGTGCCCGCTGGTACGGCGCCGAGTTCGGCAACACCATCATCCCCGAGGAGTTCGAGTCGGCCCGCGACTACAACGGGCACGGCTCCCACACCGCCGGCACCGCCGCCGGCAACCACGGCGTGCCGCTGTCCATCATGGGCACCGACCTGGGCAACGCCTCCGGCATGGCGCCGGCCGCGCACATCGCGGTCTACAAGGGCCTGTGGATGACGGCTGACGGCACCGGCTCCGGCACCACCGCCGGCCTGGTCCAGGCCATCGACGACGCGGTCGCCGACGGCGTCGACGTCATCAACTACTCCATCTCCGGCTCGTCCAGCAGCATCGTGGGCGCCGACGAGGTGGCCTTCCTCTATGCGGCCGACGCCGGCATCTTCGTCTCCACCTCGGCCGGCAACTCCGGCGACACGGTGGGCGAGTCCTCGGTGGCGCACAACGCCCCCTGGACGATGACCGTCGCGGCCAGCACGCACAACCGTGGTGCGGCCAAGACCCTCACCCTCGGCTCCGACCTGGAGCGCTGGGGCGGCGACGACCGCTACGAGACCGCCGCGCTGGTGTCGGAGAAGTTCACCGGTGACACGAGCACGGTCTACATCGCCACGGGCGACGAGTTCGCCGACGCCCTGACCGGGTCGTCGGCCGCCGCCCAGGGCATGGCGCCGAGCATCGCCCCGGCCGACGCGCTCGCCGCGGCCCCGGTGCTGCTGTCCCGCCCGGACCACCTGCCGGCTGCCACCGCGGCCGCGCTGGAGGCCCTGGCCCCCGACAACATCGTCCTGCTGGGTGGCAACAGCGCCATCGACGAGGAGACCGCCGAGGAGATCGGCGCCTACGGCACCGTCTCCCGCGTGGCCGGTGAGAACCGCTACGAGACCGCCGTGTCCATCGCCGAGATGTACGGCGAGGTCGACAAGGTCTTCGTCGCCAGCGGCCAGAACTTCCCGGACGCCCTGACCGGCGCCGCGCTGGCCGGCACCGAGGGCTACCCCGTCCTGCTGACCAAGGGCGACGCGGTCCCGGCCGTGCTGGCTGACTACCTGGCGGACACCTCGCCGTCCGAGGTCGTCGTGCTGGGTGGCCCGGACGCCGTCTCCGAGGCCGTCTACGCCGCTGTGGGCGGCACCGAGCGTCTGGCCGGCGAGGACCGCTACGACACCGCGGTCGAGGTCTCCAAGGCCTTCGGTGTCACCGAGCCGGAGACCACCCTGGTGGCCAGCGGCGTCAACTGGCCGGACGCCCTCGCGGGCGGTGCCTACGCCGCGAGCGTCGGTGTCCCGGTCCAGCTGACCAAGCCGGAGGACCTGCCCAACGTCGTCGACGGCGAGCTCACCCGTCTGCAGGCGCAGACCGGTGTCCTGCTGGGTGGCCTGAGCGCCATCGGCGCGGCCGCCGAGACCGAGATCGCCGCGCACTTCCCCGGCGACGAGACCTTCGACGGCATCGGTGTCGGCGAGGGCGTCTCCGGTGTGGTCGTGGACTCCGAGACCATCCCGGCGGAGGGCTTCACCGCGGCCGACTCCAAGCTGTGCCTGCTCGGCTCGGTCGACGACGCCGCGGCGGCCGGCAAGATCGTGCTCTGCACCCGCGGCTCCAACGCCCGCGTGGAGAAGAGCCAGGAGGTCGCCGAGTCCGGCGGCATCGGCATGATCCAGATCAACAACACGGACGCCGAGTCGCTCAACGCCGACTTCCACTTCGTGCCCTCGATCCACCTCAACGGCACCGACGGTGCCGTCGTCAAGGCGTGGGTCGCGGCCAACCCGGAGACCGCCGTCACCATCTCGGCCCAGTCCACCGACCCGGTGAACGCGCCCGAGATGGCCGGCTTCTCGTCATACGGCCCGGCCCTGGCCGGTGGTGGTGACCTGCTCAAGCCGGACATCACCGCTCCCGGTGTCGACATCGCGGCGGCCTACCACGCCGACCACGCCGACCCCGGCACGCCGACGTTCAACCAGATCTCCGGCACCTCCATGTCGGCCCCGCACATCGCGGGTCTGGCGGCGCTGATGAAGCAGGAGTTCCCGGAGTGGAGCCCGGCGGCCATCAAGTCGGCCATGATGACCACGGCCCGCGACACCCAGGACAGCGGCGACCCGATCCAGCGCTCCGGCGCGGACGCCAGCCCGCTGGACTTCGGTGCCGGTGAGGTGCAGCCTGGCCCGTCCTACAACCCGGGTCTGGTCTACGACGCGGGCTGGAACGACTGGCTGAACTACGCGTGCGCTATCGGTCAGAACAGCGGGTGCACCGAGGACATCGACCCGAGTGACCTCAACTACCCGAGCATCTCGATCGGCGACCTGGCTGGCGCGCAGACGGTGACCCGCACGGTCACCGACGTCACCGGCGAGGGCGGCACCTACAACGTCGAGGTGGAGGCGCCCGCGGGGATCACCGTCGACGTCCCGGCGTCGATCGAGGTTCCGGCCAACGGTTCCGCGTCCTTCGAGGTCGGCTTCACCGTCACCAGCGCCGAGCCGAACGCCTGGCACTTCGGCGAGCTGCGCCTGGTCAACGGTGACATCACGGTGGAGAGCCCGATCGCGCTGCGTCCGCTGGCGATTGCCGGCCCGGACGAGGTCAGTGGTGAGGGCACGGATGGCACGCTCGACTACTCCATCACCACCGGCTTCTCCGGCGAGGTGACGGCCGACGTCGACGGGCTCATCCCCGCCGACTCGGAGGTGCTCGCGGTGACGTCCGACGGTCCGTCCGGTGGCGGCGGCTTCCAGGACCTGGTCGTGCCGGTCGAGGTCCCGGCAGGCACTAGCGTCCTGCGGCTGTCGATCTTCCAGGATGAGATCACGCCCGCCGGTGTTGACATGGACATCTTCCTGATCAACCCGGAGTACACGGCCGTCATCGCCCAGAGCGCGGCCGGCGGGTCGGACGAGAGCATCACGCTGCAGGATGTCCCGGCCGGCACCTACTTCCTGGCGCTGGACTACTGGGATGGCGCCGAAGGTGCGGTGGCCAACGTGCCGCTCCACGTGTGGGCCGTCACCGACGCCGACGCGGGCAACCTCACCGTCACGCCGTCCAGCTTCCCGGCTGGCGTCGGCACCGCGGTGGACCTGACCCTCGACTGGACCGGTCTGGAGACTGGCACCCGCTACCTCGGTGCGGTCAACTTCTCTGACGGGACCGACGTGGTCGGCCGGACCCTGGTCTCCATCGACGGTGGAGGCTTGACCGCCACCGAGTGATGACCAGGTGATCTGATCACAGGACGGGCCCATCCCCTCACGGGGGTGGGCCCGTTCCGCGTACCCAGAGAGGTGCGCAAAACCGCTACGAGAAGGCGTGGAGAGCCCGCAGAACCACGATCAAAATTGGTGGGCGAGGAGGAGAAAGCTGACCAGCCAGTGGGTGGCCATGAAGTCGCCGCCGGTGACCGCGGGCAGGACGGCCGCCACCTGGGTGTCGGCGGACCGCTGGAGTATGCCGGCACGCGCGTCGGGCAGTGACCTCGCCAGGGCGCGGAGCTGCCAGGCGCGGGAGAGGGCGAGGCCGAGCAGGTGGGCGCCCTGCCCGTCGGTGGGGTCCAGGACGGTCGGCGGCTCGAGCAGGTGCTGGTGCCCGCCCTCGCCCAGGCCGGGCAGGAAGCGCTCCAGCCAGGGACCGAAGTCCCCCGGGTCCAGTACCGCCTGCATGAGCGCGGCCTCGGTGAGCGCCGGGGAGAGGAAGTCGCTGCCGGACGGTTCGTCGGCCGTGCTGGCCGGCCCGTCGGCCGCGAACCAGTCGCGGGCCCGCATGGTGACCGCGGTGACCACGTCGTCCCGTCCCAGCGCCCCGAAGGCCCGGTGGAAGAGCAGCAGCGCGAAGGCGTCGTTCTGGTGCTTACCGTGCCGGATCGGATAGGCCTGGCGCGGCAGCCACCCCACCACGTGGTCGGCGATCACGTCGACCAGCGGCGCCATCGCGCCCGACCACGTCGCCTCGTCCCGGACCGCGGCGCCCAGCATCGCCGCCCACGCCCAGCCGTAGGGCCGCTCGAACGACGGACGGGCCCGCAGGTATGCCGTCTCCACCGCCAGGCGGTCAGCCGTGAGGCGGGCGTCCAGCAGTTCCCGAGCGGCCCGAGCCTCGGAGGTATCCGGCGCATCCGTCTGCCCGAGCAGCTGCACCAGGGACCACTGCATGTGCACCGACGAGTGCCAGTCGAGAGCCCCATGAAAGGCCGGGTGGAGCCGCTGCGGGGTGATGTCCGTGTCGTCCGGGCCCCTGGCGACGTGCCCCGAGACGTAGGGATAGGGCGTGGTGAGGACGTCCACCGCGACCTTCAGCAGGTGGCGGTCCAGCGCGGGCTGACTCATGACGCCATCCTGCTGTGCGCGAGCAGCAAAACCACTACGAAGTTCCGGGGGAGACGTGCAAAACCCCTGAACTTTTGTGTGGGGGCGTGCGAAACCCCTGAACTTTTGTGTGGGGGGCGTGCGAAACCCCTATATTTTTGGGGGTGTGACGAGGGTCACACTTGATCTGTGCAACGGTCGGGGGGCTGGTGACGTCTGTTGAAGTGAGGGCCAAGGGCAAGGCCCGCAGGGTGCTGGGGACCTCCTCGGAGGGAGCACCCAGGGGATCAAGGGACGGGGCGCCGGCGCAGGGGGCCGGCGCCCCTCTCCCTTGTCTTTACAGGCCGCAGTCCGGAACGGATCGGGACGGGTGCGCGTCATACACTCGGGACCCGACGAGAGGTGACAGACAATGACGATCTCCCGACTGCGCACGACGGCGCCGCTGCTGGCGCTGACCATCGCCCTGGGGCTGGGGGCCTGCGGCACCGAGACAGACACGACGGACCCGGGGGCCACGACGACCAGCGACGCCGCGCCCACCACGGACGACGGCACGGCGACCGACGACGCCCCCACGACCGAGGAGCCCAGCGTGACCCCACTGCCCACCGACCCGGCCGACCCGACCAACGGCACCGCGCTGCCCACCGGACCAGTCTCCGACGACGTGATCGCCCGCGACGACGTGCAGGCGGCGATCGCCGACCTGGCCGAGCGGGAGGGCGCCGACGCCGCCCAGGTGAGCGTCGCCGGCTTCCACAGCGTCACCTGGAACGACGGCAGCATCGGTTGCCCGCAGCCGGGGATGATGTACACCCAGGCGCTGGTGCCCGGTCACCTGCTCGTCCTCGAGCTCGACGGACAGCTGTTCAGCTACCATTCCGCGGACCGCGGCGAGAACCCGGGTGTCTTCAACTACTGCGCCGACCCGAAGCTGCCCGCGATGGGCAGCGGCACCAGCTGAGCGGCGCCACCCCCTCCTGTGGACTGACAGCCACGTAGTCCTGCAGGCTGACCCGGCACCAAAACCGCACGTCAGGCATGGGTAAAAGTACGCATAGACCGGCCGACGACGGGACGGCAGCCTAGGGGCAGGCACCGGCGGGCAGCAAAGACGGGACACACCCGACGACCGCTGGGCGCTCACCTGGAGGGAACCATGGCGCCACGCGTAGCCGAACCACTCACCACCTCACCAGCCCGACGCAGATGGGGCTCACTCGCGGCCATGGGGGCCGCGGGTGCGCTCGCCATCGGCGCCGCCGGGGCCGCCTCGGCGGTCACGGTGGAGCCGGACTGGGAGATCACCGGCATCCAGTTCGTCAACGATGACTGCTCCCGCAACGAGTATGTCGTGGACGCCACCTTCACCGGCACCACCGACGACGTCGGGGGCTTCGACAAGGTGCGCGTCGAGGTGTGGGACGACGGCGAGCTGAAGGACTACCGGCTGCTCGAGATCCCGGTCGGCTCCACCGTCGACACCACCTCGTTCCTGTCGTTCGTCGGGCTTTACCTCAGCGGCGCCCCGGGCGTCGGGATCGTGCTCGAGGACGCCGACGCCGCCGGTGACCCCATTGGCACCGTCGACTGGGTCGACCCCTTCTTCCCCACGGACCAGGAAGGCCCCTGCGACTTCGACGTGGAGCGGATCGGCGGACCCGACCGGATCGCGACCGCGGCCCTGCTGGCCCAGCGGTTCATCATGGCCGACACCGTCGTGGTCGCCACGTCCCAGGACTACCCGGACGCCCTGTCCGCGGCCCCGCTGGCCGACCAGGAGTCCGGCCCGCTGCTGCTGACCCGTCCGACCCAC
>Ga0123332_1002821_pt1 | contig 16198 bp, 16 predicted proteins | sample BioC12SIPDNA_4_FD_89958 | JGI IMG/M metagenome (GOLD analysis project Ga0123332, IMG submission 89958) | Anaerobic biogas reactor microbial communites from Washington, USA - Biogas_R2_A C12 SIP DNA | ecosystem: Engineered > Bioreactor > Anaerobic > Unclassified | place: Washington, USA...
GCCAAGATGCCCGAGGAGGTGCCGGGCATGATGGCGATCAAGCGGGCCCAGGTGGAGGACGAGTCCCTGCGCGGCCTCTACTACGACGTCGCCGACCTGGCGGACTGCTCGCCCGACGACCCCCGACTGCCCGAGCTCGCGGACCGGGTGGTGACCTTCATCGAGGCGGCGACCGCGGCGGCCGAAGGTGTGCCGGACGAGCACAAGGTGAGCCAGGACCTCGTCGACCTGCTCGACAGCGCCTTCCTCGATGCATTCCCCGCCGCCCCGCAGCTGCTGGCGCTCCTCGAGGAGCGGGGCTGGACCGGCTGGACCAACATCCGCCGGGTCGAGCCCGCCGAGTGAGCCGGACGACCGGTCGGCAGTGGCACGCGAGCGGTCAGTCGGGGAAGGCCACCGGCCAGAACTCGACGGCCAGCACGACGGCCGTCGCCACCAGCAGGAGGCCCGCGACGACCAGCGCCCGGCGGTAGCCCCGGTCGCTGAGCAGGTGCCGCCCGCGGGCCACCACCATCGCCAGGAGAACCTTCGTCCCGACGATCGCGACGTAGAAGGCGGTCACCAGTCCGATCGCCGAGGCCGGCGAGGACGACCAGGCCTTCAGCGTGAGCGGCCCACCGACGGTGGCCCAGAACACCCACGGGTGCGGGCTCAGGAGGTTCATCAGCCCAGCGCGCCACAGCGCCTGCCGGGCCGCGGCCTTCCGGGCTCCAGGGTCCACGGTCAGGGTCGCGCCCCGGGCGTCCAGCATCGTGCGGATCCCGGTCCAGGCGATGAACAGGGAACCTCCTAGGGCGAGCCAGCCCACGGCATACTCCGGAAGTTGGTTCAGCACCAGCAGGGTCGCCGCGACGACCAGCCCGTCCGAGATCAGCGGCGCGCAGGCCGCGAGCGCACCGGCGAGGAACCCGCCCCGCAGGGCGGAGGTGATCACGAGGACGAAGAGTGGGCCGGGGCTGACCCCGGCCGCAGCCCCCATCGCGAGACCGAGCAGGACGACTTCCACGGGCTGAGACTATGCACCCGCGTTCTGGCGCGGACGGCGGGTCGGTGTGTCAGCCGCCGAGGTCGCGTCGACGTCGCTCCAACGTCCGCACCAGGTCACGCTGGCGGCGGGCGTCCCAGGGGATGACCCCGTCCCGCACCTGGTCGACCACATCGACAGTGGCCCCGAGCACGTCGTCCAGGACCCGCTCGACCACGGGGCCCGGCAGTCCGATCTCGTCGCCGAACTGCCGGAAGGCCTTTGCACTCAGGTTGTCGCGGCGGCCCGCGAGCGGCAGCGCGAACGTCGTGTCGCCGTAGGGCACGGTCGACGGCACGTCATAGATCGGGGCGACGGCACGGTCGGCGGAGCCCACGACCGACACGTTCTTGGCGTGCAGGTCCCCGTTGCCGGTGGCCCAGGCGAGGACCGCCTGGTGCAGGACCGCGCGCAGGGCGAGGGGACGGGAGCGACAGGTCGCGGCCACGCCGGTCGCCAACCGCTCCATCGTGACGGCGTACTTGTCGGCCGGGTGGATGCCCAGGACCTGGGCGCCGTCCTCGACCGCCAGGCGCCGGAGCCGGTCGTCGTCGGGGACTCGGTCGAACCGGGTCACCAGCAGCCCGGCCCGTCCGTTGCGGTCGCGCACGACCTCGGACTCCACCACCGGATGCCGCAGTCGTCGTGCGATGCCGAGGAAGAACGCCTCGTTCTCGATGACGTGCGGGAACTCGGGGACCTCGAACTTCAGCAGGTGTGACCGCCCCTCGTGCGCCAACGGCACGGTGAGCATGCGTCCGGAGACCTTGTCCTGGACACCGGCCAGGGCGGACGGATCCCCGATGCCCTGGGCCTCCAGCAGCTCGGCGAAGTCGAGGTCGCCGAAGCTCCCCTCGACCGCCGCTGGCGCCGCACCGACCTGCTCGTCCGGTTCGGTCAGCACCTGCACGTCCCCGACCGGGTCGGTCCCGATGGCGAGCAGCAGCGACAGCTCGTCGTCCGCGCTGGTCTTCACCGCGCGCCGCAGGGCCGTCAGCCGTCGCCCCTCGGGCAGCAGGTTGGCGAAGTATGCCGGCACCGCCCCCGCCGTGGTCCGCACCGGTTCGTCGGTGAGCGGGAGGGTGGTGGCCACGGCGCGACCGCCCGACTCGAGGTATGCCGTGGTGTAGGCGAACTCGACCCCGCCGTCCACGCGCGTCAGGGTCGCCGCCGGCCGACCGTCCTTGAGCACGTGAGCCACCCGGACGTCACGGGGGTCGGGCCCGGCGGGCTGCTCCCCGGGTGCCACCGTCACGGGGTCTCCGCTGGGACCAGTTCCAGCCGCAGACCAAGAACCTCGAGCACCGGATCCACCTTGTCCAGCCGGACGCTGGGCTTGCCCGACTCAAGCAGCCGGACGAATCGCTCCGAGACGCCCGCCAGCTCGGCCAGGTCGACCTGCCGCAGACCCAGCTCACGCCGCCGGGCGGCGATCTGGTCGTGCCATGCCTGCACGTTAACCTCCTCCACCAGCACGATCGTGCCGGTTACGTCGAGTGTGGCGCATCGAGCCCCGATTGTCCACCAAGAACGGCACGAACGTGCCGCCATGCGCTGATCCACGGGCTGACCGTTCGCAGGAGGCCCTGGATCGGCACGATCATGCCTCTCACTGCCTCGGGCCGCTGCCGGGTTCGCGGTACGCCGCGGCCCGCCGTCGCGGAATGCGCGTCATCCCACAGGACTACGCCAGACGTCGTATACCGCCGGACACCCCTCGAGCGTCACCGTAGAGGTGTCACCTCAGGTGCCCGGACAGTCCGCCCGGGCGGGGTGCTCGAAGAGAGGACAGGCGAGATGAACCGTGACTCCACCACCGCCGCTGCCGGTGCTCTCCTGGTCTGCGCTGTCGCCCTGGGCGGCTGCGGGGAGCAGGCGGAGCCGAAGCAGGAGACCCTCGGCTACGGCAACTACCAGCCGCGGGGGCAGCACCAGAAGAGCCCGCAGACCGAGTCCCTCGGCTACGGCAACTACCAGCCGGGACTCCAGGAGCAGCCGGGGCAGCAGGACGAACCCCTAGGGACCCCCGACCGCTTCACCCACGACTACGCGCACATCGCTGAGTGAGAGGAGGGATCCCATGTCTCAGCTTGACTACCTCGCGGCCCAGTCGATCGCCCGTGAGCGGGAGCGCGACCTGCAGCTCGCACTCCGGCAGCGGCAGGCCGACCGCGACACCGTCCGCCGGCTGCCCCGCCAAGTGGCCCGGCGGCACTGGTTCCAGGACGTGCTCGTGCACCTGCACGTCATGCACGCCGTCAAGCACTGATCTCTGACGCCGGGCGGCAAGCCCCGAGGTCACGTCGATGGCGCGCAACGACAACCCTTGTGTCAGGCATCTGCAGGGTCACAGCCCTGGGGATGCCTGACACAAGACACGTCGCGATTCGGCTAAGGCAGCCGCTCGTGCACCCACGCCCAGTCGATCCGCTCCTGCTCAAGGCGCAGCCGCTCGGCGAACCGGTCGGAGACCAGGTCCGCATAGAGCGCGGTCTCGTCGGTGGTCAGCCGGTCCAGGTGCGCGGCGGTCGGGCTCGGCTCCTGCCCCCAGCGGTCCCGGTGCTCCAGCAGCGTCTGCCGGTCCATCAGGACCGACCGGGTCTGCGGGAGCCAGGCCCGGAGCCGGTGCAGGATCGCGAAGCCGTGGGTGTCGAGGTCGCCCCAGTAGTGCACCTCGGCGTCCCGCAGCCACGGCAACGAGCCGGCCCGGTCCACCTCGAAGCCCTTGCCCCAGAGCACGACGCCGCCCTCTGGGACCGGGACGCTGAGATAGCTGATCTCGTTCTCCACGATCAGCGCCGTCCGCACGGCCACCTCGGCGGCGGCCAGCTCCTCCGCCCGCACGACGGCCTCGGTGAAGCCGGCGAGGAGGCCCACCGAGGGGTCGGCCCGCAGCCGCACGAACTCCGGCTTGCCGGCCAGACCGAGCGCGGCCACGAAGCCGGTCGAGCTCGACGGCACCCCGAGCAGCTGCGCCAGCAGGGAACGGTGCTGGTCGATGAACTTGGTGTCGACGCCGGGGGCATCGACCTCCCGCAGATAGCGCCCGCTCCCCCGCGCGGACACCAGCCACCGATAGGCCCGCAGCACCCGGTCCCACGCCGACCCCACCTGCAGCGCCTTCAACGGGTTGGCCGCGACCCAGTCGCGCAGGGCCGGTTCCTCCGACACCAGCGCCAGGATGCGGTCGAGCTCGCGCACCTCGGCCGCGACACCCAGCAGTGCCCAGGCGTGGTCGAAGGAGCTCACCACCGCCCGGCTGGGCAGCTCGTTGCGCCCGATGACGCGCCCGCCCACAGACTCATAGGTCACGTCATAGTGCGCACCACCCCGCGAGCCCGCGTCCACGGCCGCGACCCAGTCCCGCACGGCACCCAGGTCGTCACCGATCTCCGAAGCGCGCGGGCGGCGCAGCGGCACCTCGATGACCGGGAACGCCTGACCCGTCGCGTGGTGGCGCAGCAGCGTGCCGTCGTCCCACCGCCGCCGCACCTTCGCCCGGATGTCGGCGACCGTCGACCACGAGGAGCGCGACCGGCTCACCCGCCAGCTCCGGCGAGGACCTGCTCCACGTGCCGGGTGCGGACCTCCTGGAACTCCTCGATCGTCAGCGTCTGCAGCCGGGAGTAGCTGCCCGTCGGGTTGTCCACGAACCCGATCGCCTTCACATACGGCTCGATGACGTGCACCTTCTGCAGCGGCGTCACGATGAGCAGCTGCAGACCGAGCTTGGCGAACAGGTCCAGCGCATAGCGGGTCGACACGTCCGAACCGCGCCCGAACGCCTCGTCGATCACCGCGAAGCGGAAGTCCCGCGAGCGCTCGGCACCCCACTCCAGCCCGAACTGGTAGGCCAGCGAGGCCGCCAGGATGGTGTAGGCCAGCTTCTCCTTCTGCCCGCCGGACTTCCCGTCGGAGTCGCGGTAGTGCTCCCACTCCTCGTCGGTCTCCCGGTCGCGCTCGGACGCCGAGAAGGTGAACCAGTTGCGCACGTCGGTCACCCGCCGGGTCCACGCCCGGTCCGAGTCGGCGTGCCCCTCGCGCCCCTTGAACCGCTCGATGAGCCGCTCGACGTCGAGGAAGCGCTGCTCGGAGTACTGGTCACCCTCCGGCCCCAGCGTGTCGTCGGTCGCCTTGCGCAGGTCGGTGCGGAACGCCTGGATCTCGGTGTTGACGGTCCGCTCGCTGACCAGCTTGATGTAGCGCCCCTCGTTGTAGGGGATCGCCCCGAGCGCCTCGTTGATCTTGTCGACCCGGCCGTGGATCTCCTCGGACTGCCGCCGCAGCCAGCTGTTGAACTGCGCGAGCTCGCGGATCGTGTTGGTGTTGAGCTGCCGCTTGAACTCCTCCTCGAAGCGCGGCAGGTCGTCGTTGGCCACCCGCTCGTGGAAGGCCATGAAGTCCGCGCGCGCCTCGACGCTGGCGTCCATCTCGGTCGTCGCCTCGGGCCAGCGCCGGCGCACCTCGCCCATGTACTGCAGCAGGCTCTGGGTGTAGCCGCCGATCTCGCGCCCGATCCGGTCGATCAGCGTCTGCAGGTCGCTGGTCAGCGACTCCTGGGCCGGGCCGCACGCTTCGGCGTCCTGCGGCAGGTCCGCGCCGAGCCGCTCCTCCAGGGCGGAGTATGCCGTGCGCGCCAGCAGGAGGTCGCCCTCGCCCTGGGTGCCCACGAACGTCTCGTCGCGGCGGCGGGCCGTCTCGGCCCGGCCGATCCGGTCCTCCAGGACGCTGATCGTGCCGGTGAGCCGGGACAGCTCCTGTGCCAGCGCGGCGGCCTCGGCCTCGTTCTCCTCGAGCCGGCGGGTGATCTCGGCGAGCTCGGAGGACCCGGAGACCAGCCGCGCCCGCTCGGACTCGTCCGCCTCGGCCCGCGCCTGGGCACCGGCCCAGTCGAGCTCTTCCCAGGAGCCGTATGCCGTGAGCTGGCTGAGCGCCGCCAGTCGCGACCCCAGGTCGGTCGCCTCGTCCTTGATCTCGAGGAGCCGCGCGTCGAGGGGCTCGATCTCCTGCTGTAGGCCGATGAGCTGGTCGGTGAGTGCGGCGACCTTGCGCTCGTTCGCCCAGCCCAACACCCAGTTCCGGGGGTCGTCGACGCGGGAGCGGTCGTCCTTCTCGTGCCGGTCGCCGGATCGCACCTGGCCCTGCAGGGTGACGGCGCGGTGCTCCTGGCGGAACGCCTCGAGCGTCTCGACGCACCGGTGGTCCGCGCGCCGGGTCAGCTGGTCGCGCAGGTAGTCGTGGAAGACGCCGTCGGCCGCCTCGATGGTGTCGGCCAGCAGCAGCACGCCGGGGGTGTCGGTGTGCTGCAGCTTGATCCGGCGTGCGGGGACCCGCTCGTAGACCAGCCGGGTGCCGACCACGCGACCGTCGTTGCGACGGTGGGTGAGCCGGTTGGCATCGACCCACGCGGAGACCCGGTCGTAGTGCTGCTGCGGCACCAGCAGGGACATGGCGAACCCGCGCAGCACCCGCTCGGCGGCACCGCGCCACTGCCCGTGCTCCTCGCGCACGTCGAGCAGCTCACCGGCGAACGGCAGGTCGGTCTCCTCCAGACCGAGGGCCTCGCACAGCTCGGCGCGGACGTCGAGCTGGCTGCTGGGCAGGTTGGTGGTGCGCCCGGCCAGGCTGGTCAGCTCGGAGCGGATCCGCTCGGCGTCCTTGAGCAGGTCGGCCTTCTGGGCGTGCCGGGTGGCGCGCTCGTCGTCGAGCCCGTCCCGGCGGGCCGCCAGCTCGCCGGTGAGCTCCTCGACCCGGGCCAGCGTCGCGGTGAAGCCGGCGCCGTCCGTGACCGGGTCGAACTCAGCGGCGCGCACCGCGGTGTCGAAACGGCCCCAGCGCTCCCTCCGCGACGCGGCCTCGGCGCGGTGGGTGCCGATCGACCGCTCCAGCTCGGCGACCCGGTTGCCGCCGGCTCGAGCACGGGCTTCGATGAGGTCCTCCCTGGCGCGGCCGAGGCTTGCCTGCCGCTCGGTGAGCTCCGCGACCTGGCCGGTCAGCGTGTCCCGCTCGCGGGTGTTGGCCTCGATCTCGGCACCGAGCAGACCGATCCGCCGCTCGGCGATGAACAGCCGGACGGCCTCCCGGTGCGACTCGGCCTCGTCCCGGCGGGCGAGGGCGTCGTCATACTTCCGGCTGGTGGCGACCAGCGGCTCCAGCGCCTCGAGCTGCTCACGGGCCCGCTTCACCGCGTCGTGCGCCTTGGTGAGGTCCTCGAAGTGGCCGACGATGTCGGCCACCCGCTGGGCGGCGTCGACCGGCTCGAGCATGTGGTTGCGGACGAACTCGTTGAGGTTGCCGACCGACTTCATCGACACCGTCTGGTGGAACAGCTCCATCGCCTGCGCCGACCGGATGCCGAGCAGCCGTCGCACCCGCTCGGCATAGCGCGGGAAGTCGTCGTAGAGGTCGACCCCGCCGTTCCGCAGGCGCCGTCGCAGGTCGTTGAGCGAGCTGCCGAAGTCGACGAAGTCGGGCTCGATGCCCAGCTCGCGACCGGCGGTGACGTAGAAGCGGTAGGGCTGGCCGGAGCTGTCGCGCTGCTGGAAGACCTGGGCGAGGGTGATCGTCTCGTCGTGCCCCTCGTTGACGAAGACACCGAGGATCACCGAGTAGGACCGGTTGTCGCGCAGCCCGACGGCCTTCGACGCACCGGTGGCCTCGACCCGCTCGGACTTGTAGTGGCCCTCGACATAGCTGCGCAGCGTCCGCTCGCGCGCCTCGGCACCGGCGGCCTTGTTGTAGGAGATACGGTGCGCCGGCAGCAGCAGCGTGGTCATTGCGTCGACCAGGGTGGACTTGCCGCTGCCGATGTCGCCGGTGAGCAGCGCGGTGTCGCCGTCGGCGGTCATCCGCCAGACCCGCTTGTCGAAGGTGCCCCAGTTGAAGACCTCCAGGTGGTGCAGGCGGTAGCCGGCGCGGCCGGTCGGGGCCACCTCCACGGCCGAGAACAGCGCGTCAGTCATCGTCACCTCCGGGGTGAGCGCCGGCATACTCCTGCAGCTTGCCGGCGAAGTCGCCGAGGGTCTGGGCGTCGACATAGGCCTTGAGGATCCGCCGCACCTCCCAGTGCCCGGGCTGCTTGGGCAGCTGGCGCAGGAATCCGAGGTCGGCCACCTGGCGGATGGTGGTGTCCACCCGGTCGACGACGCGGGCCTCGTTGCTGGAGTCGGCCAGGAAGAGGCGCAGCAGCTCGATCAGCTGGTCGCGGGTCAGCACCAGCTTGCCCTCGCCGCCGGAGGCCTCGAACTCGACCAGGCGCTTGCGGAGCAGGACGAGCAGCAGGCTGACGTTGTAGGTGAGGCTGCGGCGCCGGACCAGCCGGGGCAGCGGCTCCTCGGTGTCGTCCTCGTCGGCGTTGCGCAGATAGGCGTAGCCCTCGACGTCGTCGACGACGACCTGCACGCCGATGGTGCTGAAGTGGTCACGCACCGGGGCGGCGTGGCGCTCGAGCAGGGTCCAGCCGTCCTGGTCGGCCTCGCGGTAGACGACGCCGCGCATCAGCCGGATGACCGAGGTGGCCACGGCCTGCTCCTGGGGTGTCCTCATCGGTGCCTCCTCACTGGTGACCCGCTCATCGTCGCCTCACCGTCACCCTGGGCAGGCGAGCGCGGCGCGGGACGGTGCCGTCGGCATACTCGATCACGCTCTCCTGGGTCTCGTCCATGGTGACCTCGAGGTCGTCGTCGGTGAGCGCGAGATAGCCGACGATCTCGGCGGCGCCCTGCTCGACGGGATAGAAGGTCACGATGTCCTCCAGCAGGACCGTGCTGGACGGCGGCACGATGGAGCGGATCTGGTCGGCCAAGCGGGCCTGGTCGACGAAGGTCTGGCCGAAGAGCACGGAGATGTCCACGTCCGCCTCGGCCTCGGGGTCGAGCAGGCTGTCGACCTCGGCGGCCGGGCGCGCGTCATAGAGCGGTCGCTCCAGGGGCAGGGCGATCTCGATCCCGGGCACGTCGACGTCCAGCCCGACCGGCGGCGGGGACTCGCGGCAGGCCAGGGCGGCGGCCTCGACGGAGCGGACCAGGTCGAGGACGCGGCGGTTCTCCAGCCACAGCTGGTCGTCCAGGAAGCGGCGCAGCTGCTCGGAGATCTGGCGGACGGTGCGCTGGGTGCGCTCGGCGGCGTCGGACCAGTCGTGGTGGATCGTGCGCAGCCGCCGGTCGGGGTCGATGTCGGCCAGCGCCTGCACCTGGGTGAGCAGCTCCGACAGCTCGTCCTGCCGGGTCTCGGAGAGGAGGAGGTCGTAGAAGGCCTGGAAGCTGCGGCCCTGGTCGGAGGCGGTGATGTCGGCACGGTTGCCGACCAGGTCGGCGAGCAGCTCGCCCTTGCCGCCCTCCCAGGAGGCGATCTTCTCGCGGGCGCCGCGGTCCAGGGAGCGGAAGTTCTCCTCGACCTCGCGGAAGTCGGAGAGCAGCTCGCGGGCGGTGCCGGCGAACTGCTGGTAGCGCTCGCGCAGCGCCGTCGGGTCGAGCACCGCAACCTCGCCGGCCTCGGCCCGCTCGATCTCGGCGTCGAGCTCCGCCCGGCGGCGGTGCAGCTCGGCCAGCCGCGCCTCGGGGTCGCTCTCGGCGCCGTGCACGATCTGGCGCAGCAGGTCGAAAACCGTCTCGAGCCGGGAAGCGGTGCCCACGAAGGAGCGGGCGCGCAGACCGGTCACCCAGGCGTAGGCCTTCTCCAGGTCGCTGGTCGCCTCGTAGTGCACCTCGTCGGAGCCGCTGGGATAGAACCTGCGCAGCCACCCGCTCTCGGTCGCCGCCCAGTCGTGCAGGTAGTCCGCGGCCGCCCGCGGGTAGCGCGGGTTGTCCGGGTCGCCGAGGTTGAGCGCGTGCAGCTGGTCGTCCAGCGCCGCGGCCAGCTCGGTCGAGCTCACGGCGCCGTGGTTGTCCTCGACGAAGAAACGGCCCAGGAAGGACAGCACGAGCGCCGCGTTGCCGGCACGCAGCAGCCGCCACGCGGGGTGTCCCTCCCGCAGCACCTCGATCTCGTCGTGCTCCACGCTGCCCGTCCGTCGTGCTCGGTTGTCGCTGTCGCGGACAGCCTACGAAGGAGCACCGACAGAACCGACATCCAGCCTCGGCTCGCCGCCGGCGTCCGCCCGAGCTTGTGTCAGGCACTGGCAGGGTCTGGGCCCTTCAGGTGCCTGACTCACGGACCGAGGAGCGCCAGCGGCACGACCGCGACACCGTCGGGACGGCGATAGGCGTAGGCACCGGTCGTGAGCACAACGCGGTCGGCCAGTCGATCGCCTAATTGGCCATGCAGCCAGTTCAGGTGGCGCACGTCCTTGTCGTGGATCGACTCGCCGAGCTTGACCTCAAGGGCGACGACCCGACGATCATCCCCTTCGACGATCAGGTCGATCTCCCGGTTGGTGTCGTGCGTGCGCAGGTGACCGATCCGGGCGAAGGCAGCGTCGGCGTAGACGCGCACGCTCTGTGTTGCCAGCGACTCGAAGAGCGCCCCGAGCCAGGTTCCTGCGGGGGCGCCCACCCGACTTCCGTGCCCGCTCAGCAGGTCAGCTTTGCCCACACCCGCCAACCGTGCCGCCAACGCGGGATCGAACAGGTGGTGCTTGGGTGAGCGGGTCAGTCGTTTCAGGGGGTTGAACGTGGGCATCCAGGCTGGCACCGGGTCCAGCACGAAGATGCGAGTCAGGTGCTCGCGATAGCCCTCGACGGTGGCCCGTGCCGGCTTGTCGACCTCCCCGGCGGTGGCAGCGTCGAGGATGGTGGAGTAGGCCGCGTCGGTCGCGGTCGCCGCACCATAGGCCGCGAGCCAGGAACGCAGGGTTTCCGGCCTGCGGACTGTCACGCCGTTCTCCGGCAGTTCCTTCTCGACGATCCGGCTGAGATAGCTGTCGAGCTGGAACTGCCGAGCACGTGGTGGGAGGTCCTTGATGCCCGGGAAGCCGGAGCCGAGAATCTCGTCGGTGTATGCGGACAGGTCAACGGTGGAGTGGCCCCCAATCGTGGGGTGCTGACCGGAGAGCAGCTCGGCCAAAGACACGGTCGGCTCCGCAATGCCCCGCTCGGCCAGTGAGAGTGGCCGCATCGTCAGGCTCACGATTCGTCCGGCACCAGAGTGGATTCGCACACCTGGTGGGACACCGGCTGACCCGGTCAGCAGAAACTGCCCACCGCTGCCATCTGCATCGACAGCCCTACGGACCCTGTCCCAGAGAGCCGGTTCCAGCTGCCACTCGTCGAGCAGGACTGGTCGCGGGACCTGGGTGATGTAGTCCAGGTCCGCCCCGAGGACTTCTCGCTGCCCAGGGCGGTCCAGAGACATCGTCGTGACGGCCCGCTGGCTAGCAGTCGCGGTCTTGCCCACACCCTTGGCGCCCTCCAGCGCGATGGCTGCCAGGTCGGGGAACAACTCGTCGAGAAGGCCATCGACGATGCGGCGCTGGTAAGGCGACATAGGGCTAATCTAGCAGATTTCCACTGTTCTGTTGCACAAATGTCCACGTCTCTGTTAGGCGGATTTCGGACCGGGGAACTCGGCATGTCGCCTCATGCAAGACCCGCACGCCCTATCAGTCATGCCCGCGCTGCATCCGCGGATCCTCCGTCGGGTCGGCATACATGAGCGGGCACCCCTGCTCGGCCGCCTCGGGCCGCAGCTCGTAGTGCCAGGGCTCGTTGGCGTAGATCTGGCACAGCCCGTAGCCGCTGCCGTGCTCGGACAGCCACAGGGTGGCGTCCAGGTCCCCGATATCGATGGCCTCCCCGGAGACGTGCGAGGACGTGTCGGCGGTGGCGACCCACCGAGCGGCCTCGGCCTCCGAGCCGTAGTCCTCGACGGCGTCGCGCAGCAACTGATCCTGGTATGCCGTGGCACGCCATCCGCTGTTGACCTGGAACCTGATGCCGTCGGCTGCGGCATCGGTGGCGGCTCGGCGCACTGCCTCGAGCAGGTCCGGGTCGAGGTTGGCCACGGCGGGGAACTCGTCGTCAAAGACGGACACCCCGTCGGGGACGACCCCCTGGGCCGTGGAGACGCCGTCGGTGGCGTGGTGCCCCACGAAGGCTGCCACTGCAGCCACGACTGCTGCGATGAGGGTGAGGATGCCGCCGCTCGTGCGTGGCGTGGTGCGACTCATGTCCTGCAGTCAACGCGGCGCGGTGTTGCCAGGGCGTATGCCGATTTCGATACGCCGACGATATGCGGCGCTTCGTAGCATGGGGGCATGCGTGTGCTGCTCGTCGAGGACGAGCCCCTGATGGCCGAGGCCATCCGCGATGGGCTGCGCCTCGAGGCGATCGCGGCCGACATCGCCGGTGACGGTGACACCGCGCTGGAGCTGCTGGAGGTCAACAGCTACGACATCGCCGTCCTGGACCGCGACATTCCCGGCCCGTCCGGTGACGATGTCGCCGCGAGCATCGTGGCCGGCGGAAGCGGCATGCCGATCCTGATGCTCACCGCCGCCGATCGGCTCGATGACCTCGAGTCCGGCTTCGGGATCGGTGCCGATGACTACCTCACGAAGCCGTTCGACCTGCGCGAGCTGGTGCTCCGGATCAGGGCGTTGGACCGCCGGCGCTCGCACAGCCGACCGCCCGTGCGGGAGATTGCGGGTCTGCGCCTGGACCCGTTCCGCCGTGAGGTCTTCCGGGACGGCCGTTATGTCGCGCTGACCCGCAAGCAGTTCGCGGTGCTCGAGGTGCTGGTCTCGGCCGAGGGCGGGGTGATCAGCGCCGAGGAGCTGCTGGAGCGGGCCTGGGACGAGAACGCCGACCCGTTCACCAACGCTGTCCGCATCACGGTCTCGGCCCTGCGCAAACGGCTCGGCGAGCCGTGGGTCATCGCCACGGTCCCCGGGGTGGGCTACCGCATCGACCCGGGACCGAGCACCCACGACGCGGCGACGCCAGGTGGCTAGGTCACCGGGGCTGAGCGTTCGCCTCAAGCTCACCCTCAGCTATGCCGGGCTGGTGATCCTGGTCGGCGGCCTGCTGCTCGCGGTCGTCTGGGTGTTCCTGCTGCGCTACGTGCCAGAGGTCGCCGCCCGGACCCCCGGTCCGTTCTCCCCCGGGCGCGAGGACCTCGTGCGAGCCTTCGCGCCGAGAGCGGCCTGGGCGATGGTCATCCTCGTCGCGGTCGGCCTGCTCGGCGGGTGGCTGCTGGCCGGACGGATGCTCGCCCCGTTGAGTCGTCTCACCGATGCCACCCGCCTGGCCGCGAAGGGGTCGTTGTCCCACCGGGTCAACCTGCCGGGTCGCCAGGACGAGTTCCGCGAGCTCGCCGACAGCTTCGACACGATGCTCGCCCGACTCGAGTCCCACGTGGCCGAGCAGCGGCGGTTCGCGGCCAACGCCTCCCACGAGCTGCGCACGCCGCTGGCGATCTCGCAGACCCTGCTCGACGTGGCCCATCACGACCCGGACCGGGACACCGAGGAGCTCATCGAGCGGCTGCGGGCCGTGAACACCCGTGCCATCGACCTGACCGAGGCCCTGCTGGTGCTCAGCCGTGCCGATCAGCGCTCGTTCACCCGGGAGCCCGTCGACCTGTCCCTCATCGCCGAGGAGGCCGTCGAGTCGCTCCTGCCTCTCGCGGAGAGCCGTGGCATCACCCTGGAGACCTCCGCGGACAGCGCTCCCGCGCACGGCTCCCCCGCCCTCCTGCTGCAGCTGACCACCAACCTCCTGCACAACGCGATCGTGCACAACCTGCCGGAGCACGGGACCGTCCAGGTGAGCACCACCAGCGGGGAGGGGCACGGCATACTCACGGTCGAGAACAGCGGCGAGCGGCTGTCCCCGCAGCTCATCACGACCCTGACCGAGCCGTTCCAGCGTGGCACCGAGCGCATCCGCGCCGACCATGCGGGCGTCGGCCTGGGGTTGGCCATCGTCAGGAGCATCACCGAGGCGCACGACGGGACGCTCTCCCTGACCGCGCGGGACGCGGGCGGACTCAGGGTGACGGTCGAGCTGCCCGCACCGGGATCTCAGGGCTGAGGTTCTTCGACCTGCCTACCGGGCCGCCTCGGGACTGCCCGAGCCCACCTCATCCGCGGCACGTTCGAGGGCGTCCGCGAAGTCAGCGACGACCTCACGCAGGACCTGAGCCTTGTGCAAGGCGTTGCGCAGTTCCACCGGCTTGTCTGCGCAGAAGTCGAGCGTGACCACGCGAGAGCAGTCCGCGATCGTGAGGGTCGCCTCCACGCTCTGGCGAGGGGCGCGTTCGGCCGGTCGCCACGTGTCGAGAGAGATGTCAGCCAGTACGTACGCGCCGGCGTGGTGGCCGCGCCTATTCAGAAAGCGCCGACGATAGAAGGGTCGATAGGTCATGGAGAGTCTCCCGGGTCAGGCCCCGCCCGGGTGGGCAGGGCGTCAATCGGTCTCTCCATGGGGCCCGCATGTGTCTACGGTATGCCGGAGCGGGCGTCCCGTCGACCGACTACCGCTCAGCGTGGTCAAGGTAGCTGCCGACCTATGAAGGTCGCGGCGCCACGTCATGGATCCCGAGATAGTGCGCCAACGCGAGTTCAACCTCGTGCAACTGATCCCGGGTGAGGTAGTCGACGGGATCCCCCACGAGGTAGTCGGTGTCGATGGAGCGGACCTGGTCGACCAACATTCTCGTCGGGCGACCGGCGATCTCCAGCTCGGGGCGATGGATGGAGGGACCGGCCGAGGTCGAGGTGGGAATGACGGTCACGACGGAGAGTGGTGAGTCTGAGGGTGACACCACCAGGCCCAGTCGTTTGCCACCCTGCTCATGACTGCGCGGCCGGCCGAGGTCAACGCGGTAGACGGCTCCGCGGATCACCAGGCTTCGGGCTCCGCGTTGACATCCTCGTCCTTCAGCACCTCGGCGTCGGCGCGGAACTGCCGCAGCCAGCGTTCATGGTCCAACAGCCGCAGTGCACGCCGCAGGGTGTCCGACGTGCTCTCACCAGGCTGCGCCGCCTCGCGCAGGATGCGCTGGTCATCGGGCGTTGGACGGAAACCGATCGACGTTGCCATACGGTGAATTCTACCCTGTGTTCGACAAATGTTGAACCGAGAATCAGCCGCCCGTTCCAGCCAAGCTCTTGTGTCAGGCACTGGCAGGGTTAGGACCCTGGGAGTGCAGGACACAAGGGCCGCGGGCAAGGGGCTGCTCCTCACGCCTCCAGGATGCCCTGCTCCATCAGACCCATCAGCGTCGCCGCGACCTCGATGCCCAGCGCTGTCCGGTGCAGGGTCTCCCCCTCGCGCCGCCAGACGCCGGTGTCCTCCAGGCGCCAGAGCAGGTGCCCGACCTCGCCGTCGCTGTACGTGCGCGCCCGCCCCTCGTGAGTGAGCTCTATGTGCATCAGGATGTTGTCCGGGTGGCTCCACCACCAGTCCTGGACCTCGCGCTCGGTCACCCGGTCCACGTCGCTCCGCAGGCACGGCAGGAGCACCCGGAGCAGCGGGTCGATCTGCAGCCACTCCATACCGAGCACCAGTGATGTGGTCGCCGAGACACCGAGCGCCAGCCACTCCGCGTCGGTGCGAGTATGCCGTGGGTCGGCTGCGGCGGTAGCCGTCGCCTTGGTCTTGCCGACCTCTATCAACCCGGCGATCTGGCAGGCCTGCCACAACCGGTCGAGGGGCGGGGCGTCCGCGGCGCTGCGCAGCTGCGCCAGGACCGCGTCCCGCAGGGAGTCCGCATCCTCCGTGGACAGCTCGGTCTCCAGAGGATCTGCGTAGGGCACCCACTCGCGGGCCCGCTGCTCCCAGTCCCACAGGCCCAGCTCCAGATAGGCCTCCCGCGCCGGGGCAAGTCGCAGCACTCCGGTGGAGGTCACCGGTTTGCCGTCACCCACCCAGCGGGCCAGCGCCAGGCACTGCTGGACGAAGGGAGAGGCCTGCACCTCTTTCGCCGAGACCGACTCCTTCGGCTGCGTCACGAAGTCCTCGGGTTCGGGGCACAGCGCCCAGGTCTCTGGGTGGAAGTCCTCCTCGTCGTCCCACTCCTCGTCGTCGTCGAACTCGTCCTCGTCGTCGAACTCGTCGTAGGGGTTCTCCCCCAAGACCTGGTTGACCAGGTCGGTCATCCGCTGGGCCGGCACGCTGCCGCGGGTCCCGGGGTCGGGCAGCCACTTCGCCCGCTCCTCGAACGGCAGGCTGTTGAACGCCTCCATGACCTGCTGCATCCGATCGTTGAGCTCCTCGACCGAGTCGCCCTCGTCCA
>Ga0123332_1002824_pt1 | contig 16184 bp, 15 predicted proteins | sample BioC12SIPDNA_4_FD_89958 | JGI IMG/M metagenome (GOLD analysis project Ga0123332, IMG submission 89958) | Anaerobic biogas reactor microbial communites from Washington, USA - Biogas_R2_A C12 SIP DNA | ecosystem: Engineered > Bioreactor > Anaerobic > Unclassified | place: Washington, USA...
ACGCCCTGGTCGGACACATCCGACGGGTCCTCATCGACTCCGACTCGGTCGTGATCGACCTCAGCCGGCGGAGCCGCTGCTTCACCGGCGCCGCCGCGCTCGCCGTCAAGCTCTCCAACGAGACCTGCTACTGGCCCGGCTGCCACGTACCCGTCACCCGCTGCCAGTGCGACCACCTCATCTCCTGGGCCGACCACGGCCCCGGCGGGCCAGGTGGAGGCTGTACCTGCCCCCGCAACGGGGGACCCGGCTGCGGGAAGCACAACCGCTTCAAGTACCGACACGACTACACCGCGCACCGCGACCCCGACGGCACCTGGCACATCCACCGCCCCGACGGCACCCCCATCGACTAGCCCCGCCCGCCCGAGGCAAGTCCCACTGCACCTGACGGCCCGGCGCCCGATGGGTCAGACCGTCATCGGCCGGGCGCGGCGACGGGCCGGGGCCGGCACCCGCAGGTGTCGTCCCCGGCCCGTCGGCCACGAACCAGGGATCAGTCGGCGGCGGCCTCGCAGATCGTGTTGGTGATCAGGCGGGTCACCACGTACGGATCGCAGTTGGCGTTGGGCCGGCGATCCTCGAGGTAGCCCTTCTTGTCCTGCTCCACCTGCCACGGGATGCGCACCGAGGCGCCCCGGTCGGACACGCCGTAGCTGTACTCGCTCCACGGGGCGGTCTCGTGCAGGCCGGTGAGGCGGTGCTCGATGTCGGCGCCGTACCCGACGACGTGCTCCTCGAGCTTGCCGGGCGCCCCGAGCGCCTCGCAGGCGGCGATGACGGCGTCGTAGCCGTCGCGCATGGCAGCCGTGGAGAAGTTGGTGTGCGCACCGGCGCCGTTCCAGTCGCCCTTGACCGGCTTGGGGTCGAGCGTGGCGGCCACGTCGAAGTCCTCCGCGATCCGGTAGAGCAGCCAGCGGGCGATCCACAGCGAGTCGGAGACCTCCAGCGGGGGCAGCGGCCCGACCTGGAACTCCCACTGGCCGGGCATGACCTCGGCGTTGATGCCCGAGATCGACAGGCCGGCGTCGAGGCAGGCCTCGAGGTGGGCCTCGACGATGTCGCGGCCGTACACCTCGTCGGCGCCGACACCGCAGTAGTAGAAGCCCTGCGGTGCCGGGAAGCCGCCCTTCGGGAAGCCGAGGGGATGGCCGTCGGAGAAGAACGTGTACTCCTGCTCGATGCCGAAGATCGGCTCCTGGTCGGCGTACTTGGCCTCGACCTCGCGCAGGGCGGCCCGCGTGTTGGTCGGGTGCGGGGTGCCGTCGATGAGGAACACCTCGCACAGCACGAGGACGTCGTCACCGCCACGGATCGGGTCGGGCACGACCTTCACCGGCTTCAGCACGCAGTCGGACTTGTCGCCGGGGGCCTGGTTGGTGCTCGACCCGTCGAAGCCCCAGATCGGCCACTCGCTCGGCGCCTCCGGAAGCACCTTGGTCTTGGACCGCAGCCGAGCCGTGGGCTCGGTCCCGTCGATCCAGATGTACTCGGCCTTGATCGCCACGTGGCGGCTCCTTGCGCTCGATCGGTCGTGGTTGGACGGCGGGAAGCGTGCCAGGGGCTCTTGTCACCGCCATTTCCCGAATGTGAACGGGGTGTGAACCGGGGCTGAGAGAGGTTGCGGCGCGGTCTCGGCACCGACGACGATGCTCCCGTGGATCCGCAGCAGGCCTACGTCATGCGCACCGTCGAGGAGCGCGGCGTCCGGCTGATCCGCCTCTGGTTCACCGACGTGGTGGGCCAGCTCAAGTCCTTCGCCATCTCCCCCGCCGAGCTCGAAGCCGCCTTCCACGAGGGCATGCAGTTCGACGGCTCGGCGATCGACGGGTTCAGCCGCATCCAGGAGTCCGACGTGCTCGCCCGCCCCGATCCGGGCACCTTCGAGCTGCTCCCGTGGGGCCAGGAGGACGAGACCTCGGCCCGGATGTTCTGCGACATCACCAACCTCGACGGCTCCCCGTTCGAGGGCGACCCCCGCCAGGTGCTCCGCCGCAACCTCGACCGGGCACGCGAGCGCGGGTTCACGTTCTACGTCGCGCCCGAGATGGAGTTCTTCTACTTCGGCGACGGCGACGGCTCGAAGCCGCCGGTGCCGCTCGACACCGGCTCGTACTTCGACCTCACCACCGCGGATGTGGCCTCCGACCTGCGGAAGCGCACGATCCACACGCTCGAGGCGATGGGCATCCCCGTCGAGTACTCGTTCCACGAGGACAGCCCGAGCCAGCACGAGATCGACCTCCGCTACACCGACGCCCTGTCGATGGCCGACAACGTCATGACGTTCCGGCTCGTCGTGCGCGAGACCGCGCTGGAACGCGGTGCCTACGCCACGTTCATGCCCAAGCCGCTCGCCGGTGTGCAGGGCTCGGGGATGCACACGCACATGTCGCTGTTCGAGGGCGACACCAACGCCTTCGCCGACAACAGCGACCCCTACCGCCTCTCGAAGATCGGCCGCGGGTTCATGGCCGGCCTCCTCCACCACGCCGACGAGATCACCGCGGTCACGAACCAGCTGGTCAACTCCTACAAGCGGTTGATCCCGGGCACCGAGGCCCCCGCCCACGTGTCGTGGGCCCGCAACAACCGGTCGGCCCTGGTGCGGGTCCCGGTCACCAAGTCAGGCAAGGACACCTCGGTACGCCTGGAGTTCCGCTCGCCCGACCCGGCCTGCAACCCCTACCTGGCGTTCTCGGTGATCCTGGCCGCCGGACTCAAGGGGCTCGACGAGGGCTACGAGCTGCCCGAGGAGACCACCACCAACGTGTTCGCCCTCACCCCCGCCGAACGGGCCGCCGAGGGCCTGCGGGAGCTGCCCCAGTCGCTGGCCGAGGCGCTCGACCGCATGGAGCAGTCCGAGCTGGTGGCCGAGGCGCTCGGCGAACACATCTTCGGGTGGTTCATCCGCAACAAGCGCAGCGAGTGGGCCGACTACAAGACGCAGGTGACTCCGTTCGAGCTGGAGCGCTACCTGCCCGCGTGGTGACCGTGGCCGGCCGAACCCTCCCGGGGGAGACCGGGACGTGAGCGACGTCGACCCGTGGCTCGTGTACCCCGACCCGCCCCCAGCGGAGCTGGTGCAGACCCTCGAGCTGTCCGGCGCCTCGTGGAAGGCCGTCGGCGACGAGGTCGCGGTGTCGCGCATGGGCAACGACCTCACCTGGCGGGGGGCGGTGATCGTGCTCGGCGAGTCGCCCGAGACCGGCCTGGCCGTGTGCCGGGCGCTTCGTAAGCGCGACGTGCCGATCGAGCCGTTGCTGCTCCTCGTCCGCGGCGGCCACCTCGGCGACCTCGAGCTCCGCGACGAGCTGTACGACGACTTCTGCCTCGACCCGTTCCACCCGCGCGAGCTGGAGGCCCGGCTGCGGCATCTCCTCTGGCGGGCCGGCGCCACCACCGGGCCGGAGACGATCGAGTACGGCGGCCTGGCCCTCAACCTGGAGACGTACCAGGCGGCGATCGACAACCGGCCGATCGACCTCACGTACATGGAGTACGAGCTGCTCAAGTTCCTCGCCCAGCACCCGGGCCGGGTCTTCACCCGCGAGACGCTGCTCAGCCGGGTGTGGGGCTACGAGTACTACGGCGGCGCCCGCACCGTCGACGTCCACGTGCGGCGCCTCCGGGCCAAGCTCGGCGAGGAGCACGCCGGGCTGATCACCACGGTCCGCTCCGTGGGCTACCGCTTCGGCCAGTCCCGCTGGGGCGCCTGAGCGGGCCAGGATCCAACGGGAGGACCGAGCGCACCCCCGACGCCCGCCTCGGTTCTACGCGCTGAGGGGGACGTGGGTGTCCCGCTGAGCGCGCAGAACCGGGGCTCCGGGTGCGCGATCGACGCCGGTCAGAGGCGCCGGCACTGATCCTCCTTGTTGCCGTTGACGACGTTGCCGCCACCGGTCGGGGCGGGGTTGTTCCCCTTGCACTGGAGGTTCCCGTCGATCCAGTTGCCGCTGGCCAGGGCTCCCCGGTTGTCGAAGAGCTGGACGTCGGATCCGACGATGTTGCGGGCGACGCCGGCCTTCGCCCGGTTCGCCTCGAGCTGGACGTTGCCGTCGATCCGGGAGTCGGCGACCTGGACCTCACCGCCGGCCTCGAGCTGGATCGAACCCTCGACCCGGCTGTTGTCGCGCACGGTGACGAGGGTGTGACCCTGGGACTGGACGTTGCCGTCGACCCGGACGCCCGACGCGCGGAGGGTCCCGTTCCGGGCGATGGTCACGTTGCCGTCGACGCGGGTGCCCTCGAGGCGACAGGTCGCGCCCGACGGCACGTGGACGTCTTCGACGGTGACGGCCCGGATGATGCCGTTGCACGCGTCGGGCCGGGTGGCCGGCGGATCGCACGCGGCGAGACCGATTCCGGCGATGAGGGCGAAGAGCGCCGGTCCGAGGACTCGGCGGGTGGGGCGGGACAGGGCCATGCGGGCCTCCTGGGGTCGGTACGACGTTGGACCTCCGGAGGTTCGGTCCCGCCGATGACCCGACGATGAGGGGACGATGAGATATCCCTCAGGTAGGTGACCGCCGGGTGGCCGCGAGGTGACCTCCGGGTGCCCCCGACCGACGCGACGCCGTTCGGGATCGGTCCGACGAGGAGCGCTCCCCCGGGCGTCGTCCGTCGACGGGGCTCAGCGGTTGAGCGGGATGAGCTCGCTGCCCTCGTTGGTGGCCTCGCCGTTGCTCTTCAGGAACTGACCGAGCGCGGCGGCGATGACCGCCCCGTTCACGGCGACGAAGATGGGGATGGCGACCAGCAGGACGACGACGATGACCACGGCTCCGATCACGTCGCCATCTTGGCCGACCGGAGCCGTCCGGGGCGACCCGCGGGCCCGTGGTGGCCGCTGCCACCTCGCCGGGGTCAGACCGCGGGGACCCGCGCCCAGGCCTCGACCTCGACCGGGACGTCGAAGGGCAGGCCGGCGACGGCGACGCAGGTGCGGGTCGGGCGCGGCTCGGGGAAGCCCTCGACCCAGCGCTCGTTCAGCACCGTGTAGTCGTCCATGTCGGTGAGGAAGACCGTGGTCTTCACCACGTCGGCGAGGGTGCAGCCGTGCTCGGCGAGGCGGTCGGCGACGTTGGCGATCACGGCGTCGACCTGCTCACCGAAGGGCCGGTCGGTGAGGAACTGCCCGTCGCGCAAGGGCACCTGACCCGAGACGATCACCCAGTCGTCGACGCGCAGGACGGGCGAGTACGGGGGCGTGGCCATGGAACGGTCTCCGGAGGTCGGGGGCCCGGCCAGGGTAGGCGGCGTCAGCGGCGGGTCGGCAGGTCCGGCGGCGCACCGTCGGCCAGCCAGGCCGCAGCGGCCGCCGCGACGAACACCGCGTCGGACCCGTTGACCGGCGGGGCGGTGGACGGTGCGATCTCGACGGTGACGAGCGGCATCTCGGCGGCCTTCAGGATCCCGAAGCTGCGGATCGTCAGGTCCGCGATCCGGCCCTCCTCGGTGACGGCGATCGCCTCGGACCGCACCCACGACAGGGCCTGGTGCACCGCCCCGATGCAGTAGGAGCGGAGCACCACCTCGTCGAGCGGGTCGCCCGCGTCGACGCGGACCCGCACCGACCCGTCGGCGGGGTCGATCTCCACCTCCGCCTCGGCCCCCTCCGCGCTACGCACCGGGGCCGGGCGGCCTCGCGCCGCGGCGAGCAGCATCGTCGCCTCCGCCCAGCCGGCGGCGCGCAGGTCGACCGACGTCGCGGGGCCGGGCACCTCGACCGCCTCGACGGTGAGCCCGCGCGCGTGGGCGGCGACCACCGCCTCGAGGCCGGGGGTGGCGACCACCCGGAGCACGCCGGTGCCGTCGGCCCGTACCCCGCCGGCGACCGGCGGCCGCTTCGGTCCGACCCGGACGACGTCCTCGCGGGCGAGCAGCACCCGCACCGGCCGGCCCGCCCGGTCGGCCAGCTCGCGTGCCTCCGCCGCCACGGGCGAGGAAACCTTGCCCCCGAACGCGCCTCCGTTGGTCAGCGGACCGACCGGCTCACCGCCCGGCTCGCACCAGGCGGCGTCGGGTTCCAGGTAGGCGGGCTCGACCCAGCTCGTCCGGAGCGTCGCCGCCCAGTCGCCGTCGGGAAGGTCGAGCGGGGGGCGGCCCTCCACCGTCGTGCGTCGGCCCTGGACCTTGGCCGCCGCCGCCCGGGCCTCCGACAGCGTCTCACCGACCGCCCATCCGCCGGCCCCGTCGGGCAGGGCGACGAGCGCCCCCGTGGGGGCGGTGTCGTCGGCGAACCCACCCCGGCCGAGCGCGACCTCGGGGCCGACGATCTGGACGGCGCGGCCCTCGATCGTCGCCCTACGGGCCGCGGCGTCCCGACCGGCGCCGGCCGGCCGTCCCGGCAGGGCGCGGTCGACCTCCGCACCCACGGACCCCGGCCCGGCGGTCTCGGCGGTCCCGGCGAGGAGGGGTACGGCGACGTCCCACGCCTCGACGATCGGCTGCCACCCGGTGCACCGGCAGAGGTGGGCGGCGAGGGCCCGGTCCAGCGCGGGACGGGCCGCCGCACCGACGGGCACCGAGGCCGGATCGCCACCGGCGAGCTTGGCCCGGGCCCCCTCGAGCCGGCAGACGATCCCCGGCGTGCAGAAGCCGCACTGGCTGCCGCCGGTGGCGGTGAACGCATCGGCCCACGTCGCCGTGACGTCGCCTCCGAGGCCGTCGACCGTGACGATCGACCGCCCCGCCACGCGCCGCACCGGCGTCACGCACGCGACCCGGGGTGCCCCGTCGACGAGGACGGTGCAGCAGCCGCACTGGCCCTGGGGGGCACAGCCGTCCTTCACGCTGCGCAGGCCGGCGTGCTCGCGCAGGGCCTCCAGGAGGGTGACGTCGTCGGGCACCTCGACCGACCGCCCGTCGACCTCGATCGCCACCGTCGCCGCCGGTCGCCGGCGCGGCCCCGCGGCCGGACCGGCGGGAGCCGCGGGTGCGGCATCGGGTTCCGGGACGTTGTTCGGGTCCGGCTCCTCCATCGCCGGCCGAGCCTACGGTCCACCCCGGCGACGATCGGAGCCCAGGGTCGATCTGGCGCCCCGACGGAGGTGCGGGGGGCGGTCGCCTCTAGGGTCGGGAGCCGTGCCCGCCACCGACGACCGCGCCCCCACCGGCCGCGCGCTGCCCGACCTCAGCCGCCGCTCGCTCCTGCGGGGCGCGGCCGCGCTCGGCGTCGTCGGCACCGCCGGCGGATTCGGCCTCACCGCCTGCGGATCCGGCGACGACGGCCGCGCGTCCGACGGTCCCGGGGCCACCCTCACGCCCGGGGGCGAGGGGCTCGAACCGTCGTGGTCGCTCGTCAGCATGACCGACACCGCGTCGTCGGTCGCCGCTGGGTCGGAGGCCCGCGTCGCGTTCGGCGTCGCCGAACCGTCTGGCGGCCTCGTGGTGGACGCCCCCGCCGAGCTGGAGTTCCGGGTCGTCGACGACGGCGGGGCCGAGGTCGTCGGCGGGCTGGCCGTCGCCCGCCACGACCGCGGTCTCCCCCGCGCCTACTACCCGGTGCGCTTCACGCCGCCCGCGGCGGGGATCTACACCGCGTACACCGAGGTCGAAGGCACCGAGATCGAGGCCTCGTTCCAGGTGTCCGACGCGGGCGACATCGTCGTCCCGCAGGCGGGCCAGGCCTTCCCGGCCACCACGACACCGACCGGCGGGGCCCCCGGCGGCGTCGACCCGATCTGCACCCGTGACCCCGAGTGCGGGCTGCACGAGGTCGACGTCGCCACCGCCGTGGGCACCGCCCCCCTGGCGATCCTGGTCTCGACGCCGGCGTTCTGCACCGCCGCGATCTGCGGACCGGTGCTCGACGTGCTCCTCGGCGCGCGCGAGGCGGCTCCGCACGTCACGTTCGTCCACGTCGAGGTGTACGCCTCGGCCGAGGAGGTCGGCGAGGCCGGACCCGGCAACGCCACCCTCGCCCCCGCGGTCGACGCGTGGAAGCTGCCCTACGAGCCCTGCCTGTTCCTCGTCGGATCCGACGGCACCCTCCACCGACGCCTCGACGTGATCTTCGACGGCGACGAGCTGGCCGAGGCGCTCGCCGACCTCGCGTAGGGAGCCTCGGGGCTCAGCAGCGGGCCAGGGCGAAGGGGAGGACGGGGCCGCTGCCGGCGCCGCGGAGGAGGTCGGCGACGACGGTCATCGTCCACCCCGAGTCCCACTCGTCGTCGACCACCAGCACCGGGCCGCCGAGCACGTCGACGTCCGGTAGCTCCGACCCCTCGACGGCGAACGCGCCCCACACGTTGGCGAGCTTGTGGGCGCCGTTGGCCAGCTCACCCTGGGGACGACCCGCCCGGTTGCGCACCACCGCGTTGCGGACCGGCAGCTTGCCGACCTCGCCGATGCGGTGGGCCAGCGCGTCGAGCAGCGCCTCGCGCTCGGGCCGAGTCGAGGGCACCCAGGTGATCCACGTGGGGCGTTCCCAGGGCCACCGCTTGAGGCACCGGGCGACGCCGCGGAGCAGCTCGTCGTCGACGGCGGACGAGGCGAACGCGTCGGCGACCGCCGGCCACCAGCCCGAGTCGTCGACCCGGCAGAGGGCCCGGCCCTCGTCGGCCCGCCGGTCGGCGGCGATGTTGCCACGGGGCTCGGGCAGGCCGCGGGCCCACTGCTTTCGCGGCTCGATCGGGACGTCGAGTCCCCGGAGGTGCTCGGTGGCCCGGCGCACGGCGGCGGGGTCGAGCTCGACGGGGTCGCCGGCACCCGTGCAGACCGAGCAGCGCCCGCAGTCGCCGTCGTCGGCGACCCGCGGATCGTCTAGCGCCTCGCGGAGGAACCTCATGAGGCAACGATCGCCACGGGCGTAGGCGACCATGGCGTCGGCCTCGTCGTCGCGGGCCCGGCGCACCCGGTCGACCCGCGCGCGGTCGTAGCTCCACGGCCGGTCGGTGCGCACCCAGCCGCGGCCGTCGCGGTCGACCGCGCCGTCGACGTCGAGGATCTTGAGCAGCGTCTCGAGCCGCCCGCGCCGCAGGTCGACCTCACGCTCCAGGTCGACCAGCCCCAGCGGGACGCCGCCCGCCCCCTCGAGCGCGTCGAGCACCCGTCGGCAGAGGTCCTCCGGCGGCAGCCCCACCCCGGCGAACCACGACCAGATCGCCCGGTCCTCCTCGCCGGGCAGCAGCCACGCCTCGGCCCGGTCGACCGCCCGGCCCGCCCGCCCGACCTGCTGGTAGTAGGCGATCGGCGACGGCGGTGCGCCGAGGTGGTGCACGAAGGTGACGTCGGCCTTGTCGACGCCCATCCCCAGGGCGGACGTGGCGACGAGCACCTTCAGCCGGTTGTCCTTGAAGTCGCGCTCGAGGCGGAGGCGGTCGTCGGGGTGCGTGTCGGACGAGTAGGCGTGGGCGTCGACGCCCTCGTTGCGCAGGTGCTCGGCGACCAGCGCGGTCTGGGCGACGGTGAGGCAGTACACGATGCCGGTGCCGTCGACGGCCGGGATCCGTTGGGAGAGCCAGGCCAGCCGGTGGGCCATGGTCGGCAGGTCAGCCACCCCCAGGCTCAGCGACTCCCGATCGAGCGTGCCGCGCATGACGGCGACGTCGGCGCCGAGCTGCTCGGCCACGTCGGCGCCCACCCGCTCGTTGGCGGTGGCGGTGGTCGCGAGCACCGGCGTGCCGGGCGCCAGGTGGGCGATGGCGTCGCGGATGCGCCGGTAGTCCGGCCGGAAGTCGTGACCCCAGTCGCTGATGCAGTGGGCCTCGTCGATCACGAGCAGGCCGAGGCCGGCGCTGAGCCGGGGCAGCACCCGCCGCACGAAGCCCGGGTTGTTCAGCCGCTCGGGGCTGATGCAGAGGAGGTCGATCTCGCCCGCCGCGATCCGCCGCTCGATGTCGTCCCAGTCGTCGACGTTGGTGGAGTTGATCGTCGCCGAGCGGACCCCGAGGCGCTCGGCCGCCGCGACCTGGTCGCGCATCAGGGCGAGCAGCGGCGACACGACCAGGGTGGGACCGTGGCCGGCGTCGCGTCGCAGCCGGGTGGCGATGAAGTAGATCGCCGACTTGCCGAACCCGGTGCGCTGGACCACGAGCGCCCGACCGCCGTCGGCCGTGACGGCGTCGATGGCGGCCGCCTGCTCCGGCCGCAGGACGGCACCGGGCCCGGCGAGCCGCTCGAGGAGCACCTGGGCGCGGCCGGCCGTCGCGCTCGGCGAGGGGGCGGGGGTCATCCCGCCATCATGGCGAGGGGGTACGACACCGACGCGTGCCGCGACACCGGCTCCACCGGGCGGACCGGATCACGCCGCCGGGGCGGAGGTTCGGGTCAGGAGAAGCTGGAGCCGCAGCCGCAGGTGCGCTGGGCGTTCGGGTTGTTGATCGAGAACCCGGCCTGGTTGAGCCCGTCGGAGTAGTCGAGGGTGGCGCCATCGAGCAGCATGGCGCTCGACGGGTCGACGACGACCCTCACGCCGTTGTCGTCGGAGGTGAGGTCGTCGTCGGCGATCTCGGTGTCGAAGAACATGTCGTAGCTGAACCCGGAGCAGCCGCCGGGGCGGACGGCGACGCGGAGCGCGAGGCCCTCCTCGCCCTCGGCCTCGATGAGCTGGGAGACCTTGGTGGCGGCCTTCTCGGTGAGCGCGATCACGACGTTGGTCCTCCTGCGGATGCGGGCGGTGGCGCCCGGTGAGCCGTGGTCATGGTACCGCCGGGCGTGGTCCCCGCCCACCCCGGGCGAGGTCGCGGGGGTGGTGGTCGGTCAGGTCGGGGCGAGGGCGTCGTCGCCGGGGACCCGGATCTCGACCTGGCACGGCGAGCGGTCGACCAGGGACCCGAAGCCCACGATCTGCTCGCCTTCGCCCGCCACCTCGACCACGCCCTCGATCAGGCCCCGATGGATGCTGCACAGCAGGTCGGGGCGCTGCTCGGCGAGGTCGCGGAAGGGACAGTGGGCGAACGCGATGGTGACGGCGGCGGCGCCCGTGGTGGGGTCGTCGTCGACGGCGAGCGCGGGGTCGAAGCCCATGGCGTCGAGCTGGCCGACCACGGCCCCGAGGCAGCCCCGGGGCCGTAGGCGCTCCCCGTCGGCCCGACCCTGCTCGCGGCCCACCTCGGTGGCGTCGACCGGGTCGGCCCCGCTGGCGGCGGCCAGGCGGAGCAGCATCCGGGCGAGGATCGGGAACGACGCGGGTTCGAGCCCGAGCGACGGCGCCTCGGGGGCGAGCGAGTAGAGGTGCTGGGGCCGGCCGACGCCACCGCGGGCCTCGCTCTGCACCTGGAGGAGCCCGACGTCTCGCATGCGCTCGAGGTGGGGACGCACCGTGTTGGGATGGAGGCCGAGCGCCTCGGCGATGTCGGCGGTGGAGAGCGGCCGGGGCGATCGGGCCAGCTCCAGGTAGATCGCGTAGCGGGTGTTGTCGCCCAGCGCCTTCAGCAGATCGAGCGGGGGCGGCGGCGCGTCGGACCCGAGGCGGGGCCCCGCGGCGGCGACCGCGGGTTCGGAGGCGCCCAACTCGTCCACCGGGCCAGGCTACCGCCACCGGTACGACCGGCACCGGGGTTCTCCCGGGATCGCCCGGTAGAATCCCCTCCGTGACCGCCGATCCCGACCCCGCCGCCCCGTCCGGCCCGCCGTCCGCGGGGCCGTCCGACGGCGCCGTCGGCGGGACGAAGGGCGACGCGAACGGCCCGGTCGCGCCGGCCACCGTCCCGGTCGAGGTCGAGGGGCTCTGGGCGCTGCTCCGGGGCGTGATCGACCCCGAGCTCGGCAGCGACATCGTCGACCTCGGCATGGCGCGCGACGTCGCGGTCGACGACGACGGGCAGGTCACCGTCACCATCGCCCTGACGACGGCGGGCTGCCCCCTGCGGGCCCAGATCCAGCGCGACGTCCGCACCCGCATCGCGGGGGCGCCCGGCGTCACCGGCGTCCGCATCGAGTGGACCGAGATGGACGCCGACCAGCGCGCCTCGGCGATGGCCCGGGCCCGATGGAACGTGTCCCAGCGCGACGAGGAGACCGCCGTCGCCCCGACCACCAGGGTGATCCTGGTCGCGTCGGGCAAGGGCGGCGTGGGCAAGTCCTCGGTCACCGTCAACCTGGCCGCCGCCCTGGCCCGGCGGGGACTCACCGTCGGGGTCCTCGACGCCGACGTCTGGGGGTTCTCGGTCCCCCGCATGCTCGGAATGTCCGGCCGCCTCGCGGGCGACGAGATCGACGGGCGCAAGGTGATGGTTCCCCACGAGATCCCCGTCGGCGACGGGCGGCTCCGCGTCGTGTCGATGGGCTTCCTCGTCGAGGACGAGGCGTCCGCGCTCATGTGGCGGGGCCTGATGCTCAACCGCGGCGTCCAGCACTTCCTCCAGGACGTCCGCTGGGGCGACGACCTCGACTACCTGCTCGTCGACATGCCGCCGGGCACGGGCGACGTCCAGATGGGCGTGGCCAAGACGATCCCCCGCGCCGAGGTGCTGGTCGTCACCACCCCCGCCCTCGCCGCCCAGAAGGTGGCCGAGCGGGCGGTCAGCATGGCCCGCAAGAGCTTCCTGCGGGTCGCGGGCGTGGTCGAGAACATGACCGCCTTCACCTGCGACCACGGCGAGCGCTACGCGCTGTTCGGCGAGGGCGGCGGCGAGGCGCTCGCCCGCTCCGCCGGTGCGCCGCTGCTCGCCCAGATCCCGCTCGAGCCGGGCGTCGTGCTCGGGGGAGACACCGGCTCGCCCGCCGCGCTCGGCGACGGTCCCGCCGCCGAGGCGTTCCGCGATCTGGCCGAGTCGGTCGTCACCGAGGCGGTCCCGCCGGTAGCGATGGCGGGCTGCACCGCCCGGATGCTCGACGCCGCCGTCGCCGCGCTCGACGCCCTCGACGAGGACTCCGACCCCGAGCGCCCGCCGGTCCCCTCCCCCTCCTGAACCCGACCCGGCGAGCGGATGCCGGCCTCAGCGGCCGGTGACGCTGAAGTGCTGGTAGTCCTTCTTGGAGGTCCAGTCGCCGCCCCACTTCCAGCCGCGGTTGTGGAAGGAGGTCCACACGACGTCGTTGCGGGCGATCATCCCCGGCGTCACGAAGCGGCGGTCGACCCAGTCGCGGCCGGCGGGCGGGTAGACCGACGAGCCGACGACGTATGGGTTCTGGACCGGGTTGATGTCGATCGCCGTGCCGTAGCTGTGCTCGGACCAGGTCGACGTACCGGCGACGGTGCGGCAGTTGAAGGCGGAGGTGTTGTTGGCCGCCATCGAGCGGTCGTCGTCGGCGCCGTAGTGGTCGATGTGACGGATGCGCGCCACCTGGAAGCGGGTGTCGTAGAGGGCTCGGAACACGTCGCGGACCTGGGTCACGACCGAGTGGTGCAGGACCAGGTTCCCGGTGCGGCGCTGCCCCGTGTAGTCCCAGTAGGCGACGTTGAGGGCCCGGAGGTCGCTCCAGTGCACCGGGCAGCCGGTGCGCCACGACAGGGCCACGTCGGCCCGGGTGATCGCCCAGGTCCCGTAGGAGAAGGCGGGCACCGACGCCCCGGGCGCGGGAGGCCGCTTGCCGCCCGTGGGGTCGGGATTGCACGCGGCGAGGCCGAGGACGAGGAGGACGGCGACACCGGCGGCGACCAGCCGGCGCAGCGGGGCGGGGCGTCGGGACGGGGGCATGCCCCCACCATCGGCCCGAGGCCCGCACGGGTCAAGGGCACCGCGGTCGGGGTGGCCTCCGATCACGGGTCCGAGGTACCGGTTCAGCGCAGGCGCAGACCGCGGAGCTCGGGCGGGATCTCCCCGATGACCGGGCGCAGCACCCGCTCCCGCGGCCCGTCGACCGCGGGGACCGGCGCCACCGCGCACTCCTGGGGCTCGGTGGTCGAGTCGAGGCCGGTGCCGCGGAGCGCGAGGCGGACCCCCAGCTCGGTCTCGACCGACAGCGACTCGCCCAGCTCGTCGACGACCTCGAGCATCGGCCCCTGGTCACCGGGATACAGGCGGCGCAGGTACTCAGGCGCGTAGATGACGACGCCGTCGACGTCGCCGACCGGTTCCTGGTCCGGGCCCGGCCAGAAGTCCTCGTATAGGAACGGCGCCGTCGACTCGCAGCAGCCGGTGCCGATCGTGACGGTGAGGGTGCCGGACCGGCGCCGGGCCATCTCGGCCACGACCTCGGCGGCACGGGGGCTGGCGGTGACCTTCATGCGCCGAGCGTACCGGCGGGCGCTTCGGGGTTGCGCTCCGGTCGTGCGCGAGACGCGCGGCACCTGTGGCGGATGACCGCACCGATCGCGGTGGGTCGGGGCCCGATGCCCGGCAGAGTGTGCGGCTCGGTTCGCCTGTTTGACCGAGCGGTCAACCAACGGGAAGGCTTGCCCCCTCATGGCGTCCGACGATCGATCCCTCCGGATCGCCCTGCTCACCTACCGGGGGAAGCCCCACGTCGGGGGCCAGGGCATCTACGTGCGCCACCTGGCGAAGGCCCTGGTCGACCTGGGCCACCACGTAGAGGTGTTCTCCGGCCAACCGCACCCGGAGCTGCCCGACGGCATCCCGCTGCACGAACTCGACAGCCTCGACATCTACAACGACCACTTCCCGATGCGGATGCCGGGGATCTGGGAGCTGAAGAGCTTCGCCGACCTGGTCGAGGTGGGGGCGTTCTCCTTCGGCACGTTCCCCGAGCCGCTCGCCTTCTCGGTGCGTGCGTTCCAGGCGCTCCAGGCCCGCCGCGACGACTTCGACCTCGTGCACGACAACCAGAGCCTCGGCTACGGCCTGCTCGGCGTCGAGCGCATCCTCGGCCTGCCGCTGATCGCCACGATCCACCACCCGATCACCGTCGACCGCCGCCTCGAGATCGAGCACGCGTCGAGCCTCTACAAGAAGTTCACGCTGGCCCGCTGGTACGGCTTCACCCGGATGCAGACCGAGGTCGCCCGGCGCATCAAGCGCGTGATCACGGTGTCGGAGAACTCCTTCGAGGACATCGCACGCGACCACAAGGTGCCGAAGGAGCGGATGCACATCGTCCCCGTCGGCGTCGACCCGGACCTGTTCCGGCCACTGCCGAAGATCGACCGCGTCCCCGGCCGGCTGATCACCACCGCCAGCGCGGACGTCGCCATGAAGGGCCTGGCGTACCTGCTGGAGGCGCTGGCCAAGCTGCGCGTCGAGCGGCCCGAGCTGCACCTCACGGTCATCGGGCGCAAGAAGGAGGGCGGCAAGTCGGCCGAGACGATCGACCGGCTCGGCCTCACCGACCACGTCGAGTTCGTCACCGGCGTCAGCGACCAGCGCATCGTCGAGCTGTACAGCGAGGCCGAGCTCGCCGTCGTCCCGTCGCTGTACGAGGGGTTCTCCCTGCCGGCGATCGAGGCGATGTCGTGCGGCGTGCCCGTCGTCGCCACCACCGGCGGCGCCCTCCCCGAGGTCGTCGGCCCCGACGGCGAGACCGCCCTGCTCGTTCCGCCCGGCGACTCCGAGGCGCTCGCCGCCAAGATCGCCTGGGCCCTCGACCACCCCGGCGTCCGCCGCAAGGTCGGTCAGGGCGGTCGGGAGCGGGTGAAGGCCCAGTGGAGCTGGCGCCACACCGCCGAGCGCACCGTCGAGCAGTACCGCGCCCTCCTGGCCGAGACCCGCTGACCGCCCCGTGCTGACCGTCGACTACGACCGCCTCCGCCTCGAGCCGGGTCACCTCGTGCTCGACATGGGCGCCGGTGCCGGCCGCCACGCGTTCGAGGCGTACCGCCGGGGCGCCCGGGTCGTCGCCCTCGACTACGGCTTCGGCGAGCTGCCCGAGGTGATGTCGCTCTTCGCGGCGATGTCCGAGGCCGGCGAGGCGGGCGACCGTCCGGACTCCCTGGCCGCCGCCGTCAACGGTGACGGCACCCGGCTCCCGTTCCCGGACGCGACCTTCGACCGCATCATCTGCTCCGAGGTCCTCGAGCACATCCCCGACCACCACGCCGCCCTCCGTGAGCTGCGCCGGGTGCTCAAGCCCGACGGCATCCTCGCCGCCACCGTGCCGACGTGGTTCCCCGAGCAGGTCTGCTGGAAGCTCTCCGAGGAGTACCACGCCCCGTTCGTCGAGGGCGGCCACGTCCGCATCTTCCGCGAGCCGGAGCTGAGGGCCAAGATGCGCGCCGCCGGGTTCCGACCCAGCGGGAGCCACCACGCCCACGCCCTGCACTCGCCCTACTGGTGGCTGAAGTGCGCCGTCGGGCCCACCAACGACGACCACCCGCTCGTCAAGGCGTACCACCGGCTCCT
>Ga0123332_1002843_pt1 | contig 16124 bp, 13 predicted proteins | sample BioC12SIPDNA_4_FD_89958 | JGI IMG/M metagenome (GOLD analysis project Ga0123332, IMG submission 89958) | Anaerobic biogas reactor microbial communites from Washington, USA - Biogas_R2_A C12 SIP DNA | ecosystem: Engineered > Bioreactor > Anaerobic > Unclassified | place: Washington, USA...
ACTTTACCACGTACCCGTCTGGACTGCAAGCCTGAAGCCCCGTGGCCGGCTTGTCCTCTCGACACCGTTACCCCAAACGCCCCAGATATCCTATTTTGTGGTTCCCCTCTGCCTTTCACCACCGCGCACAAAAAAAGCCCGACCAAATCGGCCGGGCTTCTGTTCTCGGATTGCCGGATGACCTGGCTTACAGGTCCTGCGGCTTGACCGTGCTGCGCTTGTTGGCCTGGGCTCTTCCGATGGCCGCATCGAGCATGCCGTAGATCTTGTCCGAGATGGCCGCCAGCGCATCCGACGAAGTCATCATGTCCTTGGAGCGAACGTAGTTCTTCACCTTGCTGGCCACCACCAGCGGCTCCTGGGCAGCGGACTTCGCAGCTTTCTTTGCGGCTTTCTTCTTCGCCATGGCATTACCTCCAAAAAGATCCTACGAAAGTAGAACACAACTGACTTGCCTCCAGGCTTTTCGACAAACCTCACAGAAAGGCCGTCAAAAGCCCTGAATCGGCTGAAATCTTAATTCTTATCGGACTGATATTCAATTAAAATTCACCAAATTTCGCCTCTTAACCGGTTTTGCCGCAAAAGTTCTGCATTTTGCGGCATTTTGGGGGCCGAAAACGCGACGCGAAACCGACGTTTGGAGTGCTTCTGTCGCGTTTGGCTTCCGGCATCGTGTTGCGTTTGTGCCCAAAGTGGTACCTTTTCACCGGTGCGGCGCGTCGTGCCAGGCCGATCGATCCTTTAATTCGACGTTGGCCGCGCTTACAATACATCATTCGTCGCGATTGGCGGCATAGCGTTCTTTTTGTCTGGAAGGTGATTGAGCATGTTCGACCCAGTACCGGCCAACTTCGACTTCCCAGCCTCCGAGAAGAAGGTTATCGAATTCTGGAAGGCCCGTGGGATTTACGAAAAGAGCCTGCACCAGCGGCAGGGGGCCACCCCCTTTGTCTTCTACGAAGGCCCGCCGACCACCAACGGCTTGCCTCACCCCGGCCACGTCCTGACCCGCGCGATCAAGGATCTGATGCCCCGCTACAAGACCATGCAGGGCCATTACTGCTATCGCAAAGCCGGCTGGGACACCCACGGCCTGCCCGTCGAAATCGAGGTGGAAAAGGAACTTGGCATCGACGGCAAGGACCAGATCGAAGCCTACGGCGTCGAACCCTTCAACCGCCGCTGCCTCGACTCGGTGCTTCGCTATGTCCGCGAGTGGGAGCAGCTCACCGACCGCGTCGGCTTCTGGCTCGACATGAACGACCCGTACATCACCTGCACCACCTCCTACGTCGAATCCGTCTGGTGGGCTCTGGCCGAGATCTTCCGCAAGGACCTGCTCTACCGCGGCCACAAGATCGTTCCCTACTGCCCCCGCTGCGGCACCGTCCTCTCCAGCCATGAGGTCGGACTGGGATACAAGGACGTCGAAGACCCCTCCGTCTACGTCGCCTTCCGCGGCAAAGACGACCCAAAGGAATCCTTCCTGGCCTGGACCACCACGCCCTGGACGCTGATCTCCAACGCCGCCCTCGTGGTCAAAAGGGACATCGACTACGCCCGCGTGAAGGTCGGCGATGAAGTCCTGATCATGGCCGAGCCGCTGGTCAAACAGGTCATGGGCAAAGTCCCGCACGAGGTCATCGGCACCGTCCGCGGCCAGGACCTCGTCGGCCGCGAATACGAACCTCTCTACAGCTTCGCTCCGGTCGAAAAGAAAGCCCACTTCGTCGTCGAAGCCGACTTCGTCACCCTCGACGCCGGCACCGGCATCGTCCACTGCGCCCCAGCCTTCGGCGCCGACGACTACCAGGTCGGCCGTCGATACGACCTGCCCGTCATCCAACTCGTCGAACCCACCGGCCGCTTCAAAGCCGAGGTCACGCCGTGGGCCGGCATGTTCATCAAGGACGCCGATCCACAGATCATCCGCAACCTGAAAGACCGCGGCCTGCTCCTGCGACGCGAAACCTACAAGCACAGCTACCCGTTCTGCTGGCGGTGCGAAACCCCGCTGATCTACTACGCCCGCCAGGGCTGGTTCATCAAGACCACCGCCGTCAAGGACAAGCTGCTGGCCAACAACGCCCAAATCCAGTGGCTCCCCGAGCACATCCGCGACGGGCGATTCGGCAACTTCCTCGAGGACAACATCGACTGGGCCCTGAGTCGCGAACGTTTCTGGGGCTCGCCGCTGCCCGTCTGGCTCTGCCAAAGCTGCGACCACGCCCGGGCCTTCGGTTCCAAAGCCGAACTGCTGGCCGCCAATCCGCAGGCCTTCGAATACTTTGAAAACCGCCGCAAACAGGAGCCCGAACTCCCCGAGAACCTCGCCGTCCACAAGCCCTTCATCGACCACGTGACCGTGCCGTGCGATAAATGCGGCGGCATCTTGCGCCGGACGCCCGAGGTCATCGACTGCTGGTTCGACTCCGGCTGCATGCCCTTCGCCCAATACGGCTATCCGCATCGCAACAAGGAGATGTTCGAGCAGCAGTTCCCCACCGACTTCATCTCCGAAGCCATCGACCAGACCCGCGGATGGTTCTATTCGCTCTTGGCGATCTCCACCATGGTCTTTCCCGATCAGCCGTTCCCGCATCCTTACAAGACCTGCATCGTCCTGGGCCTCGTCCTCGGCAAGGACGGCAAAAAACTCTCCAAGAGCCTCCGCAACTACGACGAGCCGGCCAAAATTTTCAACCGCGAAGGCGCCGATGCCCTCCGCTGGTACTTCTACTACGGCCAGCCGCCGTGGACCTCCGCCCGCTTCGATGAGGACGCCATCGCCGAAGCCCAACGCGAATTCCTCATCCGCCTCTACAACGTCTACAGCTTCTTCGTCATCTACGCCAACATCGACGGCTTCAACCCAGCCGATCAGGGCCAGAAGGGTCAAGCCTCATACCAACCAGCCGCCCAGCGCTCGTCGCTCGACCGCTGGATCATCGCCGACCTGCACCGCACCACGCAGCGCCTCACCGAGCTGCTCGACGACTATCAGATCCACCAGGCCGCCGTCCGGCTCGCCGAGTTCGTCGACGCCCTGAGCAACTGGTACGTCCGACGCTCGCGAGACCGCTTCTGGAAGTCCCAGCTCGACCAGGACAAGTTCGACGCCTACTGGACCCTCTACGAGTGCCTCACCACCCTCGCGCGCCTCATGGCCCCGTTCGTCCCGTTCTTCGCTGAGACGATCTATCAGAACCTCGAAGCCAACCGACTTGCGAACGCCTCCGAATCCGTTCACCTGTGCGACTGGCCAAAAGCCGACCCCGCCCTGATCGACAACAAGCTCCTCGAACAAATGGAACTGGCCCGCGAAATCGCCGCCCTCGGACGGTCCGCCCGCGCCGCCGCCAAAATCAAAGTCCGCCAGCCGCTGCCCGAAGTGGAACTCATCCTCGCTCACGCCGAAAAGGCCGAGATGCTCCGCGACTACGTGGACCTCGTCCGCGAGGAACTCAATGTCAAGCAGGTCCGATTCGTCACCGAAGTCCACCGGTACGTCGATCACGTCATCAAGCCGAACTTCCGCGCCATCGGACCCAAATACGGACCGCTCGCCCCCAAGATCAAAGCCGCCCTCCAGACCATCGACGCCGCCGCCGCACGGTCGGCCCTCCTCGCCGAAGGCAAGTTCGACCTGCAACTCGACGGCCAGACCGTCGACCTGACCGCCGACGACGTCGAAATCGGCCTTCAGCCGCACGCCGGATTCGAAGCCGCCCAGGGCCCCGACGTGCTCGTCGTCCTCAAAACCGAGATCGACGAGCCGCTGCGCCTCGAAGGACTCGCCCGCGAACTGGTCCACCACATCCAGCAGATCCGCAAGGAAATGGACCTGGCCTACGAGGCCCGAATTGATCTGGTCGTCGAAGCCCCAGCCGAGTTCGCGCCCGTCCTCGCGACGATGACTGAATACATCAAAAACGAAACCCTGGCCCAAACCATCGACCAGACCGGCCGCGACACGCCGGCCACCAAGGAAGTTGAAGTCGAAGGCCTCCCGGTCAAGCTCTGGGTCACCGCGAAATAGGCCTCGTTGGTGGTTTTCGCCGGTTGGGGATGATCGCGATGAGCGACGCCACGCGGATCATCTGGCATCGCCGACTGCTCGTGCTCTACGCCGCCGCCATCGGGCTGCTGGCTCAGCACCTGCTCGCCTCGCCCATGCGCTACAGCCAGACCATCATCTGGCCCGAACTCGCCAACATCCTCCCCTGGCCGGTCCTCGCGATAACCGGATCGATTGGCTTCGCCTTCGGCCTCTGGGCCTACCCGCGCCTCCTGCCCTGGATGATCGGAGCCGCAGCCGTCATCCTGCCCGGCGTCTGGCTCGGCGGCATATGGCTCGCCACGCTCCACCATGACTACGACATCACCCGCCACCGAATCTCCGCCGTCATCACCTGGACCTGCCTGGTCCTGGCTGTCCGGGCATGGTTCCTCGACCGGGATTACGGCCGCCAGCAACTCAACGCCCAAATGCCGCCTCAGCCCAAACGCAGGTACAGACCCCTCGACGACCACCCACGCTGAACCCACGCACCTCAGTCATCCAAGCTGTCCGCGTACTCCACCGGCTCGGCCCGCATCGCCTCGAGACGCTCTTCCATCGCCGCAATCCGCTCGCCCAAACCCGGCTCCAGCTCAGCCGGCAGATCGACGCTCTCCCGTACCGTCTCCGCTGTGTGCTTCAGGTATGCGATCGCCGCCTCCAGATCCGCCCGCTCCTTGAGCCGCTTGAGCTGCTCCACCGCCAGGTGCCGAACGTGCCGCTCGGTCCCGTCCACCTCCAGATCGACCACGCTCAACCCGCGCGAACCCAGATGGAAGACCCGCAATCGCCCATCCCTCAGCCACGTCCAGCCGGTATACCCGCGCATCACCCGGTCGGGCAGCCACAGCAATTCGCGCGGCCGGTCCTCCGGTTCGACAATCATCAGCCGCCGCCCTTTGCCGGCGTCGGTGCCGGTCAGGAAGACGATCCGTCGATCGCCAGACGCCGGCTGGCTCGCCGCACCATCGCCCGCCGAAAGCGGAGCCCACTGCGGGTAGTAGACGTTGCCTTCATGGCTCAACAGATCGGCCTTGCCCGTCTCGACCTCGACCAGATAGACCCGCGAACGACCCTCGTCGTCGAACCCCTTGAGCGTCAACCCCTTGCCGGGCAGAAAGCAGCACAACAGCATCGCGTCGTCGTCCGAGATCGCCAGATCGACGTAGCCCACCGGCGCGTCCTTGTTGTGCTGGAAACGGCCCTTGAACGTAAACGTCGTCACCCGGCGCTTCGCCTTCGTCTCCAGATCGATCCGCCAGATGTCCACCTTGAGCATCTCGCTCTCGCCGTCGCGGCCCGCTTCCTGGACCACTTCAAGGTTCTCCGCCGTGGCGTAGTAGAGGGTCCTATCTCCGCGGAGTGCCGGAGTCGTGCTGAACAGCGTCCGCTGGTCGTCGCAGGGAATCCGCACCAGCCGCTCAAGCCGCATCTGCGGACCGTACAGCCAGAACGAGATTATGATCCGGTCGCGACCCTCAACCGGCTGGGCCGTCGCCAGGAACATCCGCTCTTTCGAAATCCACAGCGGCGCGTTGGCGAAGAGTTGCAGCAGGCACGCCTCCCGTCCCGGTCCCTCGCTCACGTGCGCGAACCCGACGCCCTCGCCCGCCGCCTTGATGTACACCGGCGTCTCCGCCTTCAGATCGACCCACGCGTCGCACTCGCCGTTGACGGTCAGCCGCGTAAGCTCGATCCTCTCCACCTCGAAAAGGTAGATCTCGGAGCTCTTGTCGGTGGCAAACCCCTTCCGCCCGTAACTGAAACCGATGTACCGCCCGTCATCCGAAATGTCCGCCCGGTTGTACTCGTCGCAGCCGCCCGCCAGCAGCGCCGCCGCGACCGCAGCCGCCCAGATGCACTTCCGCACCATGTCACCGTCCTCCAACTCACCCAAAGCTCCAACCCTCCGCACTGACCATTGTAAACCGCGGCAGCGGCGAGGGCCATACCGTTGGGCGGCTTGGCGATTGCCGACCGTCGCCGGAGCGTTTATAATACAACAAGGGGCGATCACGGGTGGAGGATCGCCTGACGGCTTTGTACGGGTGCGACCATGCCGGCCAATCTGACGCCTGACTATCAGAAGGCGGAAACCGCCTATCGCGAGGCAACCAGCCCGGAGGAAAAGCTCGCCGCCCTCGAACAGATGCTCGCCACCATCCCGAAGCACAAGGGCACCGAGAAGATGCAGGCCGACATCAAGAGCCGCATCGCCCGCATGCGAGCCGCCCAGGCGTCGACCAAGAAGGCCAAGCACTTCGACCCTTACCACGTCGAGCGATCCGGAGCCGGCCAAGCCGTCCTGATCGGCATGCCCAACGCCGGCAAGAGCGCGATCGTGGCCGCGCTGTCCAACGCCCCGGTCGTGGTTGAAAGCTACCCGTTCTCGACCCACGTACCGGTGCCCGGCATGGCGAATTACGAGGACGTGCAGATCCAACTGGTGGACATGCCGCCGTACACCGACCAGGGCTTTCCGCCCGGAATGCCGGGCGCCATCCGCAACGCGGACGTCATCTGCCTCGTTATCGACGGCTCAGCCGCCGATTCGCTCGATCAGCTCGACCTCGGACTGCGGCTGCTCGAGGATCGCAAGATCATGCCCGCCCGTCCGCACGCGGACGCGAAAGCGGAAGAGCAAGCCTCCGACGAGGCGTTGGCCGAGCAGGACCAGGTCGTCTGGGAAAAACCGCTGCTGGTGGTCGTGACCAAGCGAGACCTGTTCGCCGGGCAGGACGAAGTTGCCGCCACCCTCCACGAACTCTATCCGGACCTCGAGTTCCTCGCCGTCTCCGCCAAGAGCGGCGAAAACCTCGACCGCCTCCTCGCCCGCGTCTGGCAGCTTCTGGACGTCGTGCGCGTCTACGCCAAACCGCCCGGCCAGAAACCCGACATGGACCGCCCGTTCACCCTCAAGTCCGGCTCCACCGTCCTGGACCTCGCCCGCGAAATCCACCGCGATTTCGCCGAACATCTCAAGTTCGCCCGCATCTGGGGCGAAAACAAATACGCCGGCCAACAGGTCCCCAGAGACTACCTCCTCGAAGACGGCGACATCCTCGAAATCCACGTCTGAAGCACCACAGCCTTCCAATCCGTGCCCTGTCTTCCCACCTTCCGCCCGCCGAGTCACTCGTAGGCCGATGGTTCCGCGGCAAACCCGCAGGTTCACCCACCATCCTCTATTCCTTGAGTGCATCTGCCCCTCGTAGTTTCCAGTACTTCCGCTTCGGCCCGTCGGCTTCGTCGTAGATCGACCAGCGATAGCTCCACGGCGGCTCGATCAGTGTGTGGTGCGTTGCATCATCGCGGCCGAGGGCCGTGCCGGGACAGTGGACGATCCAGCCACCAAGTTTCACAACACGCTCGAATTCCCGCAACTCACCGTCAAGCCGCCAGCCGAGGGCGTGAGACGTGATCAGCACGTCGGCGAAGCCATCCGGCAGCGGAATCGCATCGAGAAAACCATCGACCACGAAAAGGGTCCCAAGCTCCGCCCGACAGGCCTTCTCCCGCATGAACGCCCGAAGCCGGGTCACTGGCTCGACGGCAAAGACGCACTGCGCGGTCCTCGCCGCCTCCATCGCCACCCGTCCGGTACCGGCCCCGCCGTCAATCACCACCTTGTCCCGCAGATCAACGATCCCGGTGATCTCGCCAAAGTCCCAGCCGTGGAACGCCAGACCGTCGTACACCTCAGGATATTTGTTGTAAACCAGCAGATCGTCGATCCCAGCCAGCAGCGTGCACGCGCACCGCGACACCTCCGCCTCCGAACCGGCCGGACCGAAGCGGGATTTGATCTGCCCGACGAAACCCGCCACCGCCGGGCACTTCCTGGTCAGGAAGCTCTCGATGTACGGACGCGCCCACAACACAGCCGCCAGCTCCCGCTCCGGCGCATAACCCGGCAGATAACCGATCTGAAACTCCTCCAGCAAAAGCAGATCGTCGATCCCGAACTCAACGAGTTTTGACAGCTTGCAGGGCGACATGACACGCACCTACTTCCTCTCCGCGATCATTCGCACAAAACCCAGATACCGCCCCTGATCGGCTCGAAGCTGGGCCAGTTCGTCGGCGGACTCGCCGGGACGGTTCTCCCGGCCGGACGCCAGCATCATCTCCAACCAGCGGACCCAGTACTCCCAGCCGTCGGGTACCGCCTCGCACGATCTGACCTCGAGCCCCCGACATCGCTCCCAGTGCCGCCGCCACCACGCGACCGACTGCACCCAGTGCCACTCCTCGTCCAGATGATCCGGGCGCGGGTGCGGCACCTCTTGCGGTGACGCGGGCGAGACGATGCCGATTTGCCCGCCGCGCTTGAGCAGCTTGAGCATGTGGAACTCCAGATAGTGCACGTCGGTGCCATAGTAGTGGTAGCTGTCAAGGCTCACGACCGCGTCAAAAAACTCGTCAGCGTACGGCAGAGCGCGCGCCTCAGCATGAATGGGAAACACGCGATCCTCCAGCCCGGCCTCGCGCACCCGCCGCCAGTTCTCGGCTGCGGGAATCCACAGGTCCGTCGCCCACACCTGCACGCCGAACTCCCTGGCCAGAAAGATCGAACTGAGGGCCTTGCCGCACCCCATGTCCAGCACCCGCATCCCCGGCTGCAGGTCCATCACCTCGCACAACCACTCGGCCAGCCACAGCGCGTTCGGCCCCATCTCGTTGGCGACCACCCATTCCGCGTCATATGCACTCGCCCGCCCGAACCGCTCTACCGTCAAAAGCTCCTGAAGCTCCCGCTTTGACATGGTCATAGAGATTCTCCGGATAGTACTGGATTGCCGTCAGCCATCATAACAACATTGCCGGCGTCGGGTGCTGGCAAGTCCTTTCCTCGCCAACGCGCCTCAGCGTGACCGCTTCTGAATGGCTCATCCGCCATGACTCACCAATGCCTCCGAATAAAGAAAATACCCCAGCTTCCGCGGCAGCCGCGACGACGGGGTATTGTAGTGATTGTAGTAGTACCACGGAACGCGCCCATGCCCGATGATGCTCTCCGTGGCTGCCCTGCAAGCTTCCACGGCAAAGCCGCGACCGCGAAACTCCGGCATTGTGTACACGCCGAAGTCCCACGCGAAATCCTCCGGGCCGAGCACCACCTGTGCCACCGATACCAACCGGCCATCGAGCACGTATCCAAACGCCTCGTACGTGTCCGAACTCTTCGACGACAATCCCCACGACGGCCCCGGCCATCGAAGCCACTGCCCCCAAACGTCCTGGTCCTCTTTCTGTATGAGACGCACGTATGCTCCGGTAGGACGGCCGGACCACGACGCCGCATCGCAATACCAATGAAAGTAGTGCGACCATACGGACACCTTAAGCGACTCAGCCACCGTGCTCAGCGGCTCGTAGTTCGCCACGTTCCGCACCGTCGTCCGTTCCTCATCTCTGGCCCCGCGAACAAACCACAACTCCTGCTGACCGTCGCCCTCGCGGGCGATCTCGGCAAAGCTCTTCCGGTTGCACGACGCTTCGGCCTTCTCCACAAGTGCTTCAGGCGCCGACAGCACCCATCCCTGACCGTACGTCATCATGGCAACAGAATCAGGGGCCAAAGGCCACGGCCTCCTCACGTCTCCCGTTGAACGTGGAATGGGCACCACATGTCGGCCGCCGTCCCGCAACTGCGAGACCGAACACCCAAGGCTCGCCGCCCAGCATCGATCAAGGAATTCAATCGTTCGGTTCAAGACGCCTCTCCTGCCCGGCTTGGTCCGCGACGGCCATCGAGAAAGCGACCTTTTCATCGCCGTCGGGTGCGACGAATCCGCCCTCATCCGCAAAGCCGACAGCCCTGTGGAACGCAATCGACGCCTGGTTATCCCGGTGCGTCATGGATCGGATCACACTTGCCCCACGCGAGCCCGCGAACCGGATACATGCCCGCACGAGCACTCGGGCAATTCCCAACTTCCGGTGATCGGGATGAACCGCCAGACCGACCACCATCCATTCGTCGTCGGTGTCCCGCATCGGCTCGATCCGGCACACCCCGCGCACGGCCCCGGATTGCCTTCCCACGAAAAAGCCTTTCGCAGCGAAATTCGGTCGGCCGATCTCTGCGCCCAGATCCCGCTTCCTCGCCTCGACCCGTTCCGTATCCGGCATCTGGCCCCACGCGATGATCTCCAGAAGTGCGAGATCCCGGATGGTCGCATCATCAGCCTGCGTCAATAACTCCACGGTCAACTCGGTCACTGTCGGTCTCCTCCAATCATTGGCTCAACAACCCACACGTACTGCCCCGGAAAGCCCTGATGCTCGCCCGGCCACGTCGTCGTCATCCATCGGCCGGGAAACCGGCCAAACAGCAACTCCACCGCCCGCGTCCCCAACCCTTTCCGCCGGTGACCGCGAAGAACGAAAAACTCCTCGATGAAATGGGTCGATACCGCCGTCTTCCCATCCGGCCCTGGCGGTTTGCGGTTCAACTTGGCCAACGCGAATCCCACCAGTTTCCCATCCTCTCGAAACAGCAGCGGCACGCAGCTCCGGTCTGAGAAGAACTTGTCCAGCGGCTCCCCCCAATCGATCACACCATCCGGCCCAGGCTCCGCTCCGCCCTCGTAGAGATGCAGTTGCAGCAGCCTCTCGACCAACAGCCTTTCGTGCGTCTGTGCCCGTTCGATCGTCAGCGTCATGCCACAGCCTCCGTTTGCGTCGAACATATCGGCTTCGCGACGAAATACCCGCGTACCGGCTGGCCTTTGGGATACTCCGTCGCCGGACACAGGCCAAACCCGAGCGCGTGCCACATCGGTATCGCCTCCTTCTTGTCCTCCGAACTCCACGCCCGCAACTGGTACACCTTGCGCTCCCGGCACCTCATCTGGGCCATCTGGATAAGCCGCCGGCCAATCCCTTCTCGCCGCACGCTCTCCTGAACCTCGATAATGTCGATGAAACCCTCGTCAGCGCCGTTCAGCGGCGCCGGCAGCGTCCGCCATTGTACGGAAATGAATCCCACGATCTCGCCACCGCGCGACGCGATGAGGGTGAAACCATCATCCAGATGTATCGATCCGTGCCTCACCCATTTCCATTTCTCAAAGATCGACGATGCATCGTGTGCGTTGGCCTGTGAAAAGTCAAAATCACGCATCTCCATTGGACTCATCCTCACATGGGACCCAGACTTGTCGCTGGCCTTCTGCTTCTGCATTCCCGCGCCCCAAAGGCCAGGTGGCCCGGCCGCGCCCCGCCAAGGGCGCAGCCGGACCGCACGTGAGACGATCGCCTAACGGCAAACCTCCTCACGCTTACCCATTGACGCTTCTACCTTCACCATACACCTCCTTTCCGCCCGAAAGGGCAAACAGATTTCGACCGACCGTCGGTCATTGACCCAAAGCGCGCTTTTCCGGATATAGCCGATCCAGTGGAAACGCCGGCCTTGCCAGCGGCCGGACGGCCAACGACATCAGGGCCACTTCGCTGTCGTCGCCCGCGATCCGATTCGTGCGGACGGCGCTGCACCGACGGCAGCGATGCACCACCGACCATTCGCCGTTCGGCTGCACCCACACCGCGATGGGCTCCATCAGGTCGCGGCACGGCGAGCGCCGATCGCCCGGCCGAAGGTCCAGGTGGCGGCTCCAGAGGCACCGCGGACAGTGGTTGCGATGCTCCGTGCCGTCGCCGGCCGAAGGGACGAACTGCCCGCAATGCTCGCAGACGAACGCCTCGCCCGGGCCGTCCGCGTGCGCATGCGATCGTGAATATCGCTTCAAGGTTCTCTCCTTTGACTTGCTCTCGCGTATATCGCCAACGTCGCTGCGCACCAATCACAATGGGCTGCATAGGCGTCCTTTCGTCACAAGACTTCGTTTTCGTTCTATGCGCAAACCATCCCTGTCAACGTCGCGCCGGGCCTACAAGGCGACCAGCGGACGCACGGACGGCGTCAAACTACGTTCTGGGAAAACAACCGCCGGAAAAGATCGGGGGAAGGGGGGGAGTCTCGGTGCGATCCGATCAGCGCACGATCAACGCAAACGCATCAAAACAAAGGAACAGGATTCGGTTGACCTCAAGCCTCTCGGAGCTAGACCGACTCGACACCCAGATCGGAGGCGGCCCCATCCACGCTGTGCATGCTCTGAACACTCATCATGTGCCTCCTTTCGCAAAAGACCTGGGTTAACCAAGATGATTGTTGTATAGCATCATAACGCAGTAGAGTCAAGAGAAAAACGTAGAATTCAACGTAGCCCAGCGCAACGAACGTGACGCTTCCGGTGTTGCACTACACGCTGATCGTCAGTGATCCCGGCGAAGCTGTGAACCTGTACCGTCCCGACGAAACGCGTTCCACCGGCACGACCTTTCCATCCACGCTGACGATGACCTTGCGAGGCGCCTCGGCGCAGCAGACCGTATAGACGCTCGGCCCGTCCGCCTGGGTCAAAAACGCCGCACGCCCCTCGTCGCCCGCAGCCTCCACGATATCGACGTCGGAATTCTCCGGCACCAACGCCCAAGGCCCAACCATCGCCGCCATCTGTATCCGCCCAAACGGAACCGTGAGCGGGAACGACTTCTCCTGCAACAGCAGCCGCGCCCGCGACGGCGACTGATGATCCCACCATGCGACATTCAGCAGATACGCAATCCGCAAATCGCCCGCGTCGTACACGGCAAAGTCGGTATCCTCCGACCCCTCGATCCATCCGCGACGCCGCTCCTCGGCGAGTTGCTGCTTCGCGACGGTGCGTAGATCGTTCTCGTACGACCTGCGGACGGCCGCATCGGCTGGATACAGGTCCTGCCCGTAGAAGATGACCCTGCCGCGCCCGACTGCCCGCTCCACGCGGCCGCCGGCTCGCAGCGCCTCGCCCAGCAACTGGCGAAGGCTCTTCGACGACGGCACGTTCGACGGCTCAAACCGCTTGGTGTTGATCGAAACGTGCGGCCGGGCCAGCAAAAGCGTGCCTCCGGCTCGGACGTACTCCAACAGAGCGGCGAAATCCTTCTCCTGGAACGTATTCCAGCCGAGAAACGCCAACGCCTTGTACGTCCTAAGCACCCGCAGCGGCGCCTCTACCGGCAGCAGGTCGACCGGCCCGTACGGCGTCCCCGAATACCACCCCTGCGGCTCCTGTGGACAATCGCTGCGATAGATGCCGTCAAGCCGGCAACGCGGATAAAAGACCTTCAGCAGGTCGAAGCTCTCCTCCGGCGGGCCGAACCGCATCGACTCCGCCTCCTGGGCCCACACCCGTCCGCGGGCAAAACACGTCCAGCCGCAGTCCCGGCCCTGCAGCACCCCGATCGGCGCACGCAGCGTCCCGCGCCGCTCGTGCGTCTCGATAAACCGCCGCACGATCGCATGCGCCTCCCGATGCCCGCTGCACGCCGCGCCGAACCGATCCTCGCGGGCGTACAGGTTCTCCATCCGGTACAACCCCTCCTCCGTGTTGATCTGCGTCACGCCCTGCAGATAGCAGCACGCCAGCGACAAAAAGTACCGCCGGAAGTGCGCCGGATCGTCCAGCGGCGTGCTCGACCACTGCACGGCCAGGTGCGCCCCGAACTCACTCTTGCCGTACGCCCGAGCCGCTCCGCGAACCGAAGCCAGCACCACGTCCTCGGCGCTGTACATCGTCTCCGCCCCAAGAAACTCCAGACCCGCCTGATAGAAATACCGAAACAACGCCGAAGGCCCGGTGTGCCGGGTCGAATACCGGGCGATGTACCGCAGCCGCTCGACGAACGTCTGCGCCCCGGTCCTCATGTCCTCGTGAGCGACGGTGTTCTGAAACAGGAAGTATCGCCATTGCTCCCGGACGGGGTGAACCCCCGGCTCGATCCCGTCGGGATCCTTCGAGCGATGAAAGATGTCGCCGAAAAGCGGATCGTCGGTTCGCGAGCCCCAGTAGTTGAACGCCCCGTCGCACTCGTGCGACTGACGGCCGACGAAGTTCGGCCCCGCAAGAAGCTCGACCGGCGGGTTGACGTCCTTGCCCGGCAGCTCCCGGCCGTCGACCATGTGAGCATACCTCACGCCAAGCCGATCCAGCAATCCGCGGGCAAACGTCCACGCCTCACGGTCGAACACACGCGACCCGCACCACCGATACACCGGCCGAAACGTGACAAAGTTGCCGATCCGATGCGCCATGTACCACTTCAGGTACGCGCCAAAAGCCTCCACCGTCTGCGGCACATACACCGCGTCGCCGGTCCCCAGCAGCACGTCCTGGCCGCCCTTGACCACCGTCCGCTCGATCGACACCGTCTCAGACCGCTTGCCGTCGGTCAGCTCAATGCGCTCAGCGAGCTGATCTGCGGACAGGTGGACCACGCCAAGCCCTCGCTCGAGCTTGAACGTCTCGCCCGTCGAAGCCCGAAGGGTGACGGTAGGGCGGTTCACCTCGACGAGGATCGGCGTCGTCTGACCGGCCACGCCATACTCCGGCACCGCCGCGATCTCGAAGTCGCGGGCCGTCTGCGAAACCATCTCCGCCCGTCGAAGCACGTACACCGGGGCCGTCGGGTAGTCAGCCAGCAGCGTCAGTTCCAGCCGATTGACGCCCGCCTTCAACACCTGCTCGGGAATCGCGAACTCGACGTCCGGGTCCCGCACGATCGGACAGAACACCGGCCCGCGAAAAACCTCCCGCCGATTAACCGTCAGGCGAAACTCCGGCCACTCCTTGCGAGACAGGTTCTCGCCAAGCCAGTTGCGATGCGGATGATAGTTCGACTCCGGCCGAAACGGGCTGATCAGGTTACCCTCCCCGGGCACCACAAGCTGCGGCGTGGCGAATCGTACCAAACCGCGGAACCGGTATCCGCCCACTCGCACCAGGATACTCGCGATCTTCTCGATCCCGGTCAGGCGCTTGCTCAAGGTCGTCCACCCGCGCGTCCCGGACGCAACGTCGAGGGCCACCACGCGGTCGGGCTTCTCGTACACGTCATCGCCGTGCCGGCCGCCCTTGTGGTGATAGATCTCCAACGCCGCCCGCGCCCACCCGCCTTCGTCGATTCGGAGCCCCTCGGGACGAACCTGGACCGAAAACTCCAGCGACTTGCAGCGTCTGGGTATCTCGTTGCTGGGAATCCGAAAAAACGCATTGCGCTCGAACGGCTCGCCGCGCCCTTCCAACACCAGGCTGTATTCCTCGCCGCACATCGCGTCGCGGCGCAAGGCGTCCTCGATCGACCGGTACCAGATCAGCGGCTGCTCCGGTTCGCACCGCTCCCGCCACGCCAGACCCGCCTCGCCCACGATCCGCAGGGCGAAACGGCGTGGAAGCCCTTCGCCGGACCGCCGGTCATGCCGATACGCAATGGCAACCGATTCGCCGGGACTCAACACCAGATCGCCGTCCGCATCGGTCGGACGCGTGGCGACAGGGATTACCAGCCGCTGACGCGTGGTAGCTTGCATCGCTCATTCTCCGGTAGTGAATGCACTGTTTTGGCGGTAGTGTGTCCGCGTCCGCTCCGAGTTTCAACCGAAATGCGACGCCAAACGCAAAAGCCCGCCGCCAAACGGCGACGGGCTTTGGATGATGAATGATCGTCAGATGCCCGGTTACTTGAGGAACAGCTCAATCACCGGTACGGTCACGTTGGGCTTCTTGACCGGCAGATGGAGCGTCACCGTCTTCCGGTCGATGCTCTCGATCGCCGTCTGGTGCGGCGGCGGCTCCGCCATCTTGACCTCCGACGCGTCGTGCAAAAGCTGGGCGTACTCGATCTTCCCCGCCAGACCGTCCAGGTGGAGCTGGATGAACGGCCACGCGAATACGTGGCAGTACAGACGCTTGGTGTCCGGGTTGTACGTCAGCCGGCAATCCGTCGGGGCCGCAAAACCCTTCGGCGCCGCCGTGCAGCCGTAAATGCTCCGGCTGTGCCGCTTCATCCACTCGCCCATCCCGCGCAGGCGGTCCAACGCCCGCTCGTCAAACTCCCCGCGCCCCGTCGGCCCGACGTTCAGCAGCAGGTTGCCGCCCTTGCTCACCGTATCCACCAGCATCTGAACCAACTGGTCGATGCTCTTCCACGACTCCTCGTCCCGGTGATA
>Ga0123332_1002844_pt1 | contig 16121 bp, 12 predicted proteins | sample BioC12SIPDNA_4_FD_89958 | JGI IMG/M metagenome (GOLD analysis project Ga0123332, IMG submission 89958) | Anaerobic biogas reactor microbial communites from Washington, USA - Biogas_R2_A C12 SIP DNA | ecosystem: Engineered > Bioreactor > Anaerobic > Unclassified | place: Washington, USA...
GGCTCGGACCACTCCCCGGCTGGGTCCTCGGTATCCACGATCAGGTGCCCGCCACCGGTGACGTTCGTCACCACCATGTAAAAGCGACCCTGATGATAGCGGATGGTGGGCGCCCAGATCCCGCCGGAGGCGCGGCACCCCTCCAGAGGCAGCTGCTCCGGCCTCGTCAGGCAGTGGCCGACCTGCTCCCAGTTCACCAGATCCCGCGAATGGAACACCGGCACGCCGGGATAGTACTCAAAGGTGCTGGTGACGAGGTAATAGTCCTCGCCCACGCGACAGACGGACGGATCGGGATAGTAGCCGGGAATGATGGGGTTTCGGTACAACATGGAGCCTCCTTACGCGATGGATATGCTGTGGCTCCAGTATACCTGCTCCGCGCTCGGGGGATAAAACCCCCGCGCTGGAGGGTTCGGATTTCCGCAGGTGTCCCCCCGCCGGCCGGTGACGCTAGGCCGCCCAGGCGATCCCTCAGATCTCCCCGGCCTCCGCCGCCTCACCGGCCGCCTCCCCGGCGTCCGCGCCCCGCCCGGTGCCCCAGGCGGCATCGAGATCCTTCATCGCGTCGATCAGCGGGTACAGCCGGCGGGACATCCGCCACACCAAGAGGATAAAGAGACCCTGCGTCCCCAGCGCGAGCAACACGTCCGCACACACCGATCCTTCCACGCGACACCTCCCTCTTGCTTGGCCTTACAGCGCGATAATCGCGCCCGGGCGCCCATTCCGCATCGGGCAGGCCGCCCGGTTGTGACCCCCGCTCCTTTGGTCACCCGGCACAAGGTGCGGCGGGTGGCTTGCGGCCAGGAGGCGCGCGGCCCTAGAATGTTCGCGAGGAGGTGGAGGGTGTTCAAGCTCATCCTGAGCGACCTGCACATCGGCGCGGGCGGCGGCGGCAGCCCGCTGGAGGATTTCGTCCATGACGAGGCCCTGGCCGCGCTCCTGGAGAGCGCCTCCGCCGAGGCCGCGACCCAACCGCTCGAGTTGATCCTGAACGGGGACACCTTTGAGTTCTGGCAGGTCCCCGCGCTCCCCGAGGGCACGCCCTATAGCCCCACCGCGCGCTATCGCCTTCGGCTGTACCTCGAGACCACCGAGCGCGCTGGCGCGCTCCGGATGCGCCTCATCCAGGAGGGCCACCCGCTCCTCTTTGCCGCGCTGGCCCGCTTCCTGAGCCCGCCACCGGGATGCGGGGCCCGCTCGATCACCTTCGTCCAGGGCAATCATGATGTGCAGCTGCACTGGGGCGCCGTGCAGCACGCCCTCCGCGTCGCCCTCGACGCCGAGGGCGCGCGTGCGCCGGCCTGTTCCTTTGTCTCACTTGGGCGCCTGCAGGACGGTCTCTACATCGAGCACGGAAACCAGCACGCGGACGCGCTCAGCCGCCACCCATCCCCGGACGATCCACGAGATCCACGCCGCCCCGGTTCTCTGGAGGAGACGCCCGGCGCCCGCCTCTTTATCCGCGCCATCAACCGGATGGAGCGCCGCTACCCCTGGATCACCAGCGTCAAGCCACAGACGGCGGTATTCTGGTTCCTCCTGCGCTTCCGGCCCCTGGCGGCGCTGCAGTTGCTCGCCCTCTTCCTGCCGGGCCTGCCCACGCTGCTCCGCGTGCACCGGCCCCTCTCCCGCAGCAACCGCCGCCTGCGCCGCGACGCCCACCTGCCCCCTGATCCCGCCCGGCCAGGTATGGCGGAGCGCCCGGAATGCCCGCAGAGCCAACTCCCTGCGCTCGAACGGATCGCCACCGAACCGGCCCTCGCCCGTGACCCGGTCCTGACCCGCGGCCTGCTGGAGGAGCACGCGCTGCACGCCCAGCTGGTTCGGGCGGCCTCGGAAATCGCGTCACGCACCGGCGCGCAGATCGTCACCTTCGGGCACACCCACATCCCCGCCGCCGAACGCCTGCCCGGCGGCGCGTTGTACCTCAACACCGGCACCTGGACCCGGGCCCTGGATCTCAGCGGGCAGCCTGCCGCAACCTGGCGGGCCCTGATCCGCGGTGACCTGGCCTCACGCGCCCGGATGCGCCTCACGTACCTCTGGGTGGATGGCTCCGGCGAACGCCTGATCGCGAGCCTGCGGGAGCAGCCCCTCGCGCCCGTGGGCGACGCACCGGCCTGAGGCGCCCGCGCGCGACACGCCGGCGTGAGACGCCCGCAGCGGAACACAAAAGGGGATGCCCTCTCGCGGGGCACCCCCTCCGTATACTCAGGCCCGATCCGCCGCGCTAGGTGCCCCCGGACGCCGCCTCCATCGCACGCTCGATGGCACGCTGCAAGCCCTCCGGGTCATCCGTCCCGATGCGCACGACCTCGCGCTCAAGCGCCAGATCCACGGTATCCATCCCCGAGACGCGGTACAGCCAGCCCGCCCCGATATAGCGGATCCCCCAACCGTTGTACCAGCCGCACCGCCCCCGCGCCACGCTGCGGATCGCTGCGATGGGAACCGCGCGCCGGAGCAGCCCCGGCCCGAAGGCCACCTGCACGTCCTGGCCCGTCACCCGCACCGTCAGCGCATGGTGCAGGAACAGCATCACCAGGAGCAGGCCGGCCACGGCCAGGCTGGTGCCGGCACGCTCCTGCCCCGTGATCGCCGCAATGAGCAGCACGATCGCCGCGCCTCCCACACCGATCCGGATGGCGGTCCCGGCCTGCGTGTGATCGTAGAGCATTCCCTCTCCTCCCAAGTTCAATCCACTCCAGCCAGTCTAGGCCAACGGCACGCGCCTGTCGAAACGGGCCTGCCACCTGGCCGCCCTGGTGTTGTGCGTGCCAGATTTACATATTATTCACACGTTAACCGTTGACGGACCTCACCCGCCCGCCTAGAATACCCCTTGTGGTCGGCCGCCCATCGCCGGGCTTGCTGTCCCGTACCCCGATGCGCCCTGGAGCTGCGGCTCGTAGAGCCACAGCCCGCATCCCGCCGCCGCCCGCCCGCTCCTCTTTGCGAGGGGCAGGCCGGCATCCGGAAGGAGCCCGATGTCCAGAGAACCCAGCATGCCTGATGACCCCTGTGCGAGCGATCCCGCCGCGGGGGCTTGCTGTTCGGCCGAGGAAGCCCGCCTCAAGGAACGGCTCGCCCGCCTGGAAGAGGAGCTGAGCCTCACCCGCCAGATGCTGGAGCAGGAGACCGCCCGGGTCAGCCGCATGTTCGAGCTGGCGCCGGTGGGCTATCTGGACGTGTCCCGTGACGGCGTGATCCTCCGGGCCAACCGGGCGATCGCTGCGCTCCTGGGGCGCGAGGTCGAGGCGCTGGTCGGCTCCCCGATGGCCGATCTGGTGGAGAGCGCCGATGGCGCCGCCTGGGCGGAGCATCACCGCCAGATGATCGCCCAGGGCACGCCGCAAGTCGCAGACCTGCGGCTGCGACGCGCCGACGGCTCGCTCCTCTGGGCGCACCTGCAATCGGTGCTCTGCGTACCGGCCGAGCAGCGCTGCCGCCTGGCGGTGCTCAATATCGGCGAACGGCGCGAGATGGAGGAGCAGCTTCGCCGCCAAACGTCCTTTCTGAACGTGATCCTGGAGGCCATCCCCAATACCGTCATCGTCAAGGAGCCCCACGAACTGCGTATCGTCCGGGTAAACCGCGCCACTGAGCGGCTCCTGGCCCTGCCGCGGGAGGAGATCCTCGGTCACACGGTGCGGGACCGCCGTCCGGCCGAGTATGCCGACCAGTACGAGGCCTCGGATCGCCTCGCGCTCGCCGAGCGGCGGATGGTGGAGATCCCCAGGGACCCCATGATGACGCCCTCGGGCGAGGTGCGCCTCCTGAACACGCGCAAGGTGCCCGTGCTGGATGACCGTGGCGAGCCCGAGCTCCTCCTGATCGTCTCCGAGGACGTCACGGCGCACGTCCGGGCGGAGGAGGCCCGGCGCATCAGCGACGAGCGCTACCGCGAACTCTTTGACTCGGTGTTCAGCGTCATCACCATTCTACGGAGCGAGGATGGTGTGGATTTCACCATCGAGGACTGCAACCGCTCCAGCCTGGCGACGATCGACCTCCCGCGCGAACAGGTGGTGGGCCGGAACGCGGCGGAGGTCTTTCCGCCCTTTGCCGATATTGGGCTGCTGGACGTCTTCCGCAAGGTCTGGCGCACCGGTGAGCCCGAGGTGATCCCGGAGCTGCACTTTGAGGGCCCGGACGGGCCCCGCTGGTACTCGGGGCGCGTGTTCCAGCTCCCTTCCGGCGAGATCGTCGGCCTGGCCAACGATCTCACCCCGGCGCGGGCCGCCGAACAGGCCCGCCGCGCCGCCGATGCGCGCTACAAGCGCTTTGTGGAGACCAGCCTGGAATGGATCTGGGAGGATGACTCTGACGGCATCATCGTCTATGTGAATCCGCGCATGGCAGAGATGCTGGGCTATACCCCCGAGGAGATGGTCGGCCGCGCCAACACCGACTTTATCCGGGCGGACGAGCGCGGGCACCACGCGGCCATGGAGGCCCGGCGCCGCCAGGGCATTCCCGATGTGTATCAGCGCACGATGGTTGCCAAAGACGGGCACGACGTACCGGTGCGCTTCTCTGCCACGCCGATCCTGTCCGAGGAGGGCGCCTACAAGGGCTCCTTTGGCCTCGCCACCGACCTCACCGAACAGCGGGCCGCGGAACAGGCCATCGCGGAGCAGCAGGCGCTGCTGCGCACGGTGATCGACAACATCCCCGCCGCCATCTATGCCAAGGATGCCCAGGGGCGCAAGACCCTGGCCAACCGCGCCGAAGTCGAGATCCTGGGTGCGGAGAGCGAGGCGCAGGTGCTCGGTACCACCGATGCGGACTGGTACATCCCGCGCCTTTCCGCCCGGTACGAGGACGTGGATGCCCAGGTGCTGAACACGGGGCAGCCGGTGCTGAACCGGCAGGCCTCCTACCTGCAGGCGGACGGCACAGAGGTCTGGCTTCTGACCTCCAAGCTCCCTCTACGCGACGCGCGGGGCAACGTCGCCGGCCTGGTGGGGATCAGCCAGGATATCAGCGAGCGGGTGCGCGCGGAGCAGGCTCGGCGCGCCTCTGAAGCCCAGTTTGAGCGGCTCGTCGAGACGGCCGCCGAGGGCGTATGGCAAGATGATGCCGAGGGAACGCTCGTGTACGCCAACGCTCGCATGGGGGAGATCCTCGGCTACGCGCCCGGAGAGATGATCGGCCGCATCAACGAGAGCCTGATCTGGCCCGCGGATCGCGAGGGCCTGCGCCAGCACAAAGAGCGCCGGCGCGCCGGCGACTATGAGACCTACGAGCTTCGCATGCTCCACCGTGAGGGGCACCCCGTCTGGGTGCGCATTTCCGCCGCACCGATCAAGGCCCCCGATGGCGCCTTCTCGGGCTCCTTTGGCATGATCACCGATATCACCGAGGCACGCCAGGCGCATGAGGCCCTCGCTCGCGAGCGCCACCTCTTGCGCACCGTGATCGATACCATCCCCTTCCCCGTGTACGCCAAGGATGCCGAAGGCCGCAAGATCCTCGCCAACCGCGCCGATGTGGCCTACATGGGCACGGCCAGCGAGGAGGAATGGCTGAACCGCAGCGATGCGGACGTGTTCGCGCCCGAGAGGGCCAGATCCTATCTCCGCCTGGACCGCCAGGTGCTCGAGACCGGCCAGCCCGCGCTGGAGGTGGAGACCTACACCGAGTTGAAGGATGGCTCCCCCGACTGGCGGCTCACCACCAAGGTGCCGCTAAAGGACGCGGAGGGCCGCGTGATAGGCCTGGTGGGCATCGGCATGGACATCACCGCGCGCAAGCTCGCCGAGGAGGCGCAGCGCCGGAGCGACATGCGCTTCCAGCGCCTGATCGAGGCCGCCGGAGAGGGCATCTGGCAGGATGACCTGGCGGGCACCATCACCTACGTCAACCCGCGCATGGGCGAGATCCTAGGCTATGAGCCCGCGGAGATGATCGGAAGGCCCCTGCGCGATTTCGTGCACCCCGAGGAGCAGGCCGAGCATGACCGGATGGCCGCGCGGCGCCGGCAGAACAAGCGGGACGTCTACGAGCGCCGGCTGGTGGCGCGGGACGGCCGCTCTATCTTGACGCGCATCTCCGCCGTCCCGCTCCAGTCGAGCGATGGCGCCATCGAAGGCTCTCTGGGCCTGGTGACGGATATCACCGAGGCGCGGCAGGCCCAGGATGCGCTGGCCAATGAGCGCCTCCTGCTGCGCACCGTCATCGACAGCATCCCCTACGCCATCTATGCCAAGGATCGCGAGGGGCGCAAGATCCTCTCCAACGTCAATGATGCCATGCACATGGGCCAGATCACGGCGGAAGAGGCGCTCGGCAAGAGCGACTGGGAGGTGTATCCACCGGAGACCGCCGCCGAGTATGCGGCGGAAGACGAGCAGGTCATGGCCCAGGGCCTCCCGCTCCTCAATAAGGAGACCATCGAGCGCACTCCGGACGGGGACCTCTCCTACGTGATACACAGCAAGTTCCCGCTGAGGGATACGGAAGGCGAGATCGTCGGCCTGGTGGGCATCGGCCAGAACATCACCGCCATCCGCCGCATGGAGGACGCGTTGGAGCGGGAACGCCTTCTCCTGCGCACGGTGATCGACAACGTCCCGTTCTCCGTCTACGCCAAAGACACGGAGGGGCGCAAGATCCTGAGCAACCCCGTCGACGCGAGCCAGATGGGCTGCGCCAGCACCGAAGAGGCTCTCGGCAAGACCGATTATGACGTCTATCCCCGTGCCCTGGCGGACGAGATCGCCGCGTCCGATGCGGCCGTGTTGGCCAGCGGCGAGCCGATGGTCAACCAGCCGCGGGATATCACGCTACTCGACGGGACCAACCAGCATCTGCTGCTCTCCAAGATCCCTCTGAGGGATGGCGCAGGCCAGGTGATCGGGCTCCTGGGCATCGGCCTGAACGTCACGGACATCCGTACCGCCGAGCGCGCCCTGGCACAGGAGCGCCGGCTCCTGCGCGCCATCATCGACAACATCCCCTTTGCCATCTGCGCCAAGGACATCTACGGGCGCAAGACCCTCGCCAATCCGGCGGATGTCGCCATCATGGGCCTGGAGCGCGAGGAGCAGGCCCTGGGCAAGACCGATATGGAGCTCTATCCGGAGCGTTACGGCAACGAGTACACCCGGGATGACGAGGTCGTGCTCCGCACCGGCCAGCCCCTGCTGGATAAAGAGCGCTTCTTTCAGCCTCCCGGCGGGCCCCCGCGATGGCGGCTCGGCTCCAAGCTCCCGCTCCGTGATAGCGACGAGCGGATCGTGGGGCTGATCTCCATCTCACAGGACATCACCGAGCGCAAGCGTTCGGAACAGGCCCTGCAGCAGGATGAGGCCCGCCTGGAGAGCCTCCTGCGCATCAGCCAGCATCCGGCCACCAGTACGCCGGACTTTTTGGAGTACGCCCTGGACGAGGCAGTCGCCCTGACGGGGAGCACGCTGGGCTTTATCAACCGCTATGACGAGGACACGCACACCGTCATGACCGCCACCTGGTCACGCCAGGTCGCCAGCCAGTGTGACGTTGAGAACGCGCCCATGGATTACCATCTGGCGAGTGCGGGCCTCTGGGGAGAGGCCATCCGCCAGCGCCGGCCCATCGTCATCAACGACTATGCCGCTCCCAACCCGCTCAAGCGTGGCCTGCCCGAAGGTCACATGGGGCTGCAACGCTTTGTGGTGCTGCCCGTTTTCGATCATGACCGCATCGTCGCCGTGGTCTGCGTCGCCAACAAGCAGACGGACTATGGGGATGCGGACGTTCGCCAGCTGGCGCTGATGATGGACGCCGTCTGGCAGGTGGCCCTGCGCCGGCAGACGCAGGAGCGCCTCGCCGAGAGCGAGGCGCGCTTCCGCTCCCTGGTGGAGGCGGCGCCCGAGGGGATATTCGTCCACAGCGGCAGCCGGCTGCTGTTCGCCAATCCGGCGATGGTCACCCTGCTGGGTGCAGAGTCCGGCGCCGATCTGGTGGGGACGGACCTGTATGATCGCATCGCACCCGCCTACCACGGGCAGGTGCAGGCGCGCTTCCGCCGCGGGCCGGAGCCGGGCGAGGCGAGCAAGGCGGCCGACCTGGAGATGGTGCGCCTGGATGGCTCCCGGGTGGCCGTGGAATCCAACTCGGTGCCCATCCGCTTCCAGGGTACAGACGCCTTCCTGTGCTTTGCTCGAGACGTGACGGAGCGCAAGCAGAGGGAGGCCGAACTGGCTCACTCTCACGAGCTCTTGCGATACATCATCGAGCATGACCGAAGTTCAGTTGCGGTGCTGGATCGCCAGATGCGCCCGATCTATGTGAGCCAGAGCTTTATCCGGGAGCATGGGATTCACGACGCGCAGGTCATCGGTCGAAGCCTCTATGAGGCGGTGCCGGACATCCCCGCCAAGTGGCGCGAGGCCCACCGGCGCTCGCTCGCCGGTGAGATCGTTAGCGCCGAGGAGGACGAGTACACGCATGTTGATGGCACCGCCGACTGGACGAGCTGGGAGAGTCGCCCGTGGTACGAGGCGGACGGCTCGATCGGAGGCATCATCATCTACACCGAGTTCGTCACCAGCCGGGTGCAGCGGCGGCTGGAGCGGGACCAACTGGAGGCCCAGCTGGCCCAGGCGCGCAAGATGGAATCCGTCGGGCAGCTGGCCGGCGGCGTGGCCCACGACTTTAACAACATGCTCGCCGTGATCATGGGCTATGCCGACATCGCCCTGGAGAGCGTGGGGCCGGAGCACCCTGTGCACCCCGATCTCCTGGAGATCCGCCAGGCGGCCCAGCGCTCCGCCGACCTCACCCGCCAGCTGCTGGCCTTTGCCCGCAAACAGATCGTCTCACCTCAGGTGCTCGATCTCAACGAGGCCGTAGAGGGCATGCTCAAGATGCTCCGCCGGCTGATCGGCGAGGACATCGATCTCGCCTGGCTCCCCGGCTCGCAGGAATGTATCGTCCGCATCGATCCCAGCCAGCTGGACCAGATCCTCGCCAACCTGTGCGTCAACGCCAGGGATGCCATTGCCGGCGTGGGCCGGGTGACCATCGAGACGGATCGGGTGTACTGCGATAGCAGCTATACCGCTCGCCATGGGAGCGTCGACCCGGGACACTATGTGCTCCTGAGCGTGAGCGACGATGGCTCCGGCATGGACGAGGACACCCAGGAGCACCTCTTTGAGCCGTTCTTTACCACCAAGGGCGTCGGCGAGGGCACCGGCATGGGCCTCGCCACGGTATATGGCGTCGTCCGACAGAACGACGGCTTTATCAACGTCTACAGTGAGGCCGGCCGTGGCTCGACGTTCAAGATCTACCTCCCCTGCCAGGGGGACGCCCTCCGAGCTCAGGAGGAGTCTGAGGCCGTTCTGGAGCCCGTGGGCGGGAGGGAGACAATACTCCTCGTTGAGGATGAGACGGCCATCCTGCGGATGACCCGTTCCGCGCTGGAAGGGCGTGGCTACACCGTGCTGAGCGCCGCCACACCCCAGGAGGCTCTCCGCCTGGCGGAGGCCCACGACGGGCAGATCGACCTCCTGATCACCGATGTGATCATGCCTCAGATGAACGGGCGCGCCCTTGCCGAGCGGCTGCAGCCCGGTCGCCGGGGCCTGCGACTGCTCTTTATGTCCGGTTATACCGCCAACGTCATCGCCACTCACGGCGTGCTGGATGAGGGCGTGCACTTTATCCAAAAGCCCTTCTCCGCTCGGGAGATGGCCGCGACGGTGCGCCGGATTCTGGATGCGCCTGCCCGCTAGCTTCTGAGCGCCCTACCGAACAACCTGGCCGGTTCGCCGCCCTGGCGGGCGCGCGGGCCGGCCGCCTGGCTCCTGGCCTGTTCGATCGCCTGGAGCAGGCCCTGCGGATCATCCGTGCCGATCAACCAGCGCCGCCGGCCCAGATCGAGCTCGATCGCGTCCAGGCCCGACACGCGCCAGAGCACCCCGCCGGGGAACAACCTCAAGCCCCAGCCGTAGTACCAGGGGTTGCGGACCGCTCGCGCCGCGCGCACCGCCCCAAGGGGCACTTGGCGGCGGATCAGCCCCGGCCCGCAGGCCGCCGTGATGCCGCCCTCGTCCACGCGCACCGTGAGCGAGTGCATCAGCACCAGCGCCAGGGCGACAAGGCTCAGCACCGCCCCCATGATGACACCGGCGCCGCCCCCGCTCTCGCCGGTGGACCACCAAAGCGCCGCCAGCAGCACCATCGAGAGCCCCAGCGCCCAGCGGATCAACACCCCCGGTTGCGTGTGTTCGTAGACCATGTCGTTCATCACCCTGCTTTCGCCCTGCGTATCGGCGGCATTCTAGCGCTCCGCCGCCCCGGCGCCAAGCGGCGTTCCGCGGTTGCGCCGCGTCCGCGCACGGGCTACACTGCCGCAATGCGCTGCGCCTGGCCCGGCGCCGCTCTGCGCACAACCTGTGGGGGAGTTGCACCATGCTAGAAAGGTCCGCGGCCGAATTCCGGTTCCTGGATCCCGGGGAGCTCGTCGATGGCGATCTGCGCCTGGTCCTCCTGCTCTGCTACCGGGGCGACCCCGCACGCGGCATGGTGCCCACGTACGAGTTCCGCATGGAACGCGTGCCCGATGGCGCCCATCTGGGTGGCGCCTCCCTACGCGTGGGCGACACCGAACACATCATCTATGTGGGCCACATCGGCTACGGCGTGAACCCGGCTCACCGCGGCCACCACTATGCCGCGCGCGCCACGCGGCTGCTCATACCTCTCGCCCGGCGCCACGGCATGTCCGAGCTGTGGATCACCACCGATCCCGATAACCTGGCCTCCCAGCGCACCTGCGAGCTCGTGGGCGCCGAGTACGTCGAGACGGTGGAGGTCCCCCCGCATGATTCGCTCTACGGCCGGGGAGACCGCACCAAGCTACGCTACCGGCTCACCCTCCCGGACGACTCCGGCGAGCCCCAGGGCGCGCCCTGACCCCCCGTGAGCCCCGCGCCGGGGGCTCGACGGGCCTCTCCGCGACCGCAGAAAGGGCTCTGCCCATGAAACTTGGACTCGACCTCTACAGCGTGCGTTCACAGGGCTGGTCCCCCTTTGAGGCCCTCGACTATTGCCGGCGGCTCGAGGTGAACGTGGCCCATTTCGGCACCAGCGCCTTCAGCCGGTTCGATAAAGAGCACCTGCTCGCGGTGCGTGCCTGCGCCGCGGACCTCGGCCTGGAGATCGAGTACGGCATCGGCAGCATCTGCGAGCTCTCCCCCTCCTTCGTGCCCGCCCAGGGCACCGCCGTGGAACAGGCCCGCAGCGGACTGCGGACGGCCGCGCTTCTGGGCTCGCCGGTCCTCCGCTGCCTCCTCGGCGGGGCCGCGGACCGCGCCGCGACGCACCCCGCCGCACCCCAGCCGTTGGAGGCGCGCATTGCCGCCGTGGTCGCCACCTGCCGGGCGGTGCGCTCGCAGGCGCTCGGTCTCGGGATCAGGCTGGCGATCGAGACACACGGGGACCTCCAGGGCCTCGAGATGCGGGCGCTGATCGAAGAGGCCGGCCCGGACTATGTGGGAGCGCTGATCGATACGGGCAACTCGGTGATGCTGCATGAGGACCCCATGGTGACGCTGGAACAGCTGGCGCCCTACATCGTCGCCAGCCACTTTCGCGACAGTGCCCTTTGGGCCGAACCGTCGGGGGCTGCCGTGCAGTGGGTGGCCATGGGAGAGGGGACGGTGGGCATCGAGCGAGTGGCGGAGCGTTACCGGACCCTCTGCCCGGGCGCCACCTTTACGATCGAGGTCATCACCGGGCGCCCGCCCCGGATCCTGAACTACCTGGAGCCGCGGTACTGGGCGGCCTTTCCACGGGCGCGCGCCTCCGAGTTCGCCCGCTTCCTGGCGCTGGTGCGGCGAGGCCGGCCGTATACGGGCGCGATGATCGCCGTCCGCGAGGAGGAGGCCGTGCCCGCGGCCTACGCCGGCGCGCTGGCGCTGCAACAACGGCTGGATGTGGAGCGCAGCGTGCGCTACTGCCGCGACACGCTGGGCATGGGAGAGTGAACGCCGAGCACGGTATGGGGGTTGCCACATGAACGATCTCTTTTCGCTAGAGGGGTATACGTCGATCATCACCGGGGCGGCGGGCGGCCTGGGCCGGGCGATGGCCCTGGCCTTTGCCAGGGCCGGCAGCGACGTGATCGTCGCCGATATCCAGCTCCCCGGCGCCGAGGAAACGGCCGCCATGTTGCGCGACCTGGGCGTGCGCTCAACCGCGGTGCGCTGCGATATCGCCGATCCCGGACAGGTGGAGGCCCTGGCGGCGCACGTCCAGAGTGAATACGGGCGCCTGGACGTGCTCCTGAACAACGCCGGCGTCTTTCAGGACGGCCCCGCCGAGGACATGGATTTCGAGCGGGATTGGCGCCGCGTGATGGCCACCAACGTGGACGGCACCTTTCGCATGTGCCAAACCTTTGGCCGGAGGATGATCCAGCAGGGCGGCGGCAACATCATCAACATTGCCAGCAAGTCCGGCCTCACCGTGGATTTCCCCAACAAGCAGGCCGCCTACAACACGGCCAAGGCCGCCGTGATCATGCTCACCCGCTCGCTGGCGGTGGAGTGGGCCCCCTACGGCATCCGCGTCAACTGCATCTGCCCGGGCAATTTCGTGGCGCACGCCGATAACCCCGTCCTGCAGCCGGGTCACCCCTATCGCGAAGCCTGGATGCGCAACACGCCCATGGGACGCTTTGGGCAGCCCGAGGAACTCGTCGGGGTCGCCATCTATCTGGCCAGCAGGGCCTCCAGCTTTACCACGGGGGCGGTGGAGGTCGTGGACGGCGCCTTTACCGCGATCTGAGCGCCCGCGATCCCGGCATGTGGCCGTACGCGGCGCGCAGTCCGGCTGCGCCGCTTGGCCCAGCGCTGCGCATCGTGTAGTATCCAGGTATTGTCTACCGGTGCGGCCCTCGGGGCGTTCATCGGTCGTCTCGGCCAGCCTGGTGATACAGCCAGCGCGAGCATGTTCCTTGCCAGCCGCACGCCGGCCCCTCCTCCGGCGCGGCGGAGGTCCTGTCACGCGGCCCGACCATCGTCTGACCGTTTCGTCTGGGTTGCCAACGTACAGTCGAGAGGAGAGCAGCAATGAGTTTTAGGGTTGGAATGGCGATGCTGATGCCCGAGTACTTTGAGTACATGCGCGCCGCCGGGCTGGATATGGTCGAGATCCACCTGGACGGATACACCGAGGATCAGGTCATCGAAAAGTACCGCGGCATCCAGGCGATCGTTGCGGGCGGCGAGCCCTTTACGCCGCGCGTGCTGGATGCGCTCAAGGACGATCTCCGCATGGTGATCCGCCATGGCGTCGGCTATGACCGGGTGGATACGATCCACGCCGCCAAGGTAGGGATCTGCTGCTGTAACACCCCGGGCGCCATGACCGCCGGCGTCGGTGAGACCACCCTCGCGCACATGCTCGAGATCTCCCGCGGGTTCTTCCGCAGCGATAGGGACCTCAAGGCGGGCGGGCCCGGCCGCGGCCCCGTCACCCGTGGCATCGAAGAGGCCACGGTGGGCATCGTCGGCTTTGGCAACATCGGGCAGAAGGTCGCCCGCCTGCTCCAGGGCTTTAACTGCCGGGTGCTGGCCTATGACGTGCGCTACAACGAGGACATCGTGCGTGAGCTCGGCGTAGAAAAGGCCTCACTGGATACCATCGCCCGCGAGTGCGACATCGTCAGCGTCCACGTGCCGCTAATGCCCCAGACCGCCAAGATCATCAACGCCGAGTTTCTGGCCAAGATGAAGCCCAGCGCGTACCTGATCAACACCTCCCGCGGCGGCACGGTGGACGAGGAGGCCCTCATCGAGGCCCTCAAGAATGGGACCATCGCCGGCGCCGGCCTGGATGTTTTCGCGGTGGAGCCGCTGCCCGTCGATAGCGAGCTTCGCAAGCTGGACAACGTCTTTCTCACGTCGCACATGGCCACCCACACCACGGTGTGCATCAAGGCCGGGTTCGACAGCATCATCCGTTCGCTCAAAGAGTTCCAGGCCGGCCAGGTGCCCTACGGCTGCGTAAACCCCGGCTATGTGGAGAATCGCGCCTGATCGCCCTGCCCAGCCGACAGGACCGTCATAGAACATCAAGAGAGGTACAGATCATGAAGACGAATCGTCTACGCCAGCTGATCAACGAGGGCAAGCCGAGCATCGGCACCCGTGTGGAGAGCGTGTGGCCCGTCATCGCCGAGATCGTCGGCTCCACGGGCAAGTTCGACTATATCGAGTTCGTCGCCGAGTACGCTCCGCACAGCCAGTTGGATCTGGAGAACATCGCCCGCGCGGCCGAGCTCCACAACATGGGCACCATGATCAAGCTCGACTTTCAGAACCGTGCCTTTGTGGCGCAAAAGGCGCTGGCGGCCGGCTTTCAGGCCATCATGTTCACCGACCACAAGACGCCCGAGGAAGTGCGCGAGTCTCTCTGGGTGATCTCGCCCGATACGCCCGAGGACGGCGGCCGCTTTGGCTACCCCAACCGCCGCTGGATCGGCTTCCAGCCCTACAATCCCCAGATGACCTACGCCGCCATGGTCCGGGACACCGTCAAGGTGTTCATGATCGAGAAGAAAGAGGCCATGGATAACATCGAGGCCATCTGCGCCATCCCCGGTGTGGACATGGTCCAGTTCGGTCCTTCGGACTATTCCATGAGCCTGGGCTGGAACTCGGCCGGGCACTTTGACGAGTTCAAGGCCGCCGAGCGCGAGATGATCAAGGTCGCCCTGGCCAACGGCGTGCGCCCGCGCTGCGAGATCGGCTCGCCAGCAGACGCCAAGTACTATATCGACCTGGGCGTCAAGGACTTTTGCCTGGGCGATGAGCTGGGCTCGCACTTGAGGTTCTGGGGTCGCGAGGGCGCTGCCCTGCGCGAGATCGCGGACAGCCTCTAGGCGCTCGCCTTAGGCGTACGCCGCCGGGTTGCGGGGGCTCAGTCTCTGTTCCAGAGCGGCTCCTGCACCCGGCGCTTTAGGTAGTGCCAGACGGACCAGACGGCCACCAGCTCCCAGCCATCCCGCCCGTAATCGTTCAGGACGCGGGTCGTGGTTTCCCCCAGGCCCCAAATCGCCACACAACGGTACTCGAATCGCGCTCGCTCTCCTTCCATGGCCTCCTACCTCCGTCCGTGGTACCGTATCCCGCAGCAGTGTGCCAGGGCGCGGTGGCGCCGTCAAGTGCGCTCGCGGACCGCGTATGGTACAATCCCCGGAACATGTACCAGGAGGCGCCCATGTCCTGCTCCACCCGCTACCGTGCGGCCCTGTTCGACTTTGACTATACCCTGGGCGATTCGTCCCTCGGCGCGGTGGATTGCATGCGCTACGCCCTGGCCGCCCTCGGGCTGCCCGATGTGGATGCCCAGACCTGCGCGTCCACCATCGGCCTTTCGCTTCCCGAGACGCTGGTGGCCCTGGCGGGCGAGGAGCACGCCCCCCTGGCGAGCGCCTTTCATGAGCTCTTCATGGCCCGGGCGGACGTGGTGATGGTGCCCCAGGCCATCGTCTATCCCTTTACCGGGGATCTCCTCTCGCGGCTGCGCCGCGCCGGCCTCTCTCTGGCGATCGTCACCAACAAGCGGCGCGATCGGATCGAGGGCATCCTTGCGCGCTACAACCTCGCGACCGCCGTGGACGCCATCATCGGTTCTGCGGACGTGCCCAGCCCCAAACCCGCGCCCGATGCGCTGCTCCTGGCCGCGGAGCGCCTGGGTATTACCCTGGCGGAGGCCGTGTACGTAGGCGATAACCTCGTGGACGCCCGCGCCGCCCGCGCCGCCGGCGTCCCCTTTGTGGCCGTCACCAGCGGACACACCACCGCCGAGGCCTTTGCACCCTTTGGGCCGCAGGCTGTCCTGCGGGACGCCTCCGCGCTTCCCGACACCCTGGGCCTGGCCTGATCCGCAGGCCTCCCGCACAACAGGAGGAGCCAGGCTTGCGCCTGGCTCCTCTCTTGCATCTGTGCCCCCGTTGGGAGGCGGCTCGCAGAGGCCTATGCCTCGTTGATCCACCACTGCTCGGGGAACTCGGTGAGCGTCCAGCCCGTGTCCCAGGTCCAGTATCCACCGGTCTTGGACACGTTCATGAGCGTGTTCCGGACGAACAGCGGATGCGGCGCATTGCCGATCAC
>Ga0123332_1002845_pt1 | contig 16115 bp, 13 predicted proteins | sample BioC12SIPDNA_4_FD_89958 | JGI IMG/M metagenome (GOLD analysis project Ga0123332, IMG submission 89958) | Anaerobic biogas reactor microbial communites from Washington, USA - Biogas_R2_A C12 SIP DNA | ecosystem: Engineered > Bioreactor > Anaerobic > Unclassified | place: Washington, USA...
AGACGGCGGCTTCGATGGAATCCACGCGTAGCTGGCGGGCAATGGCGACACGGTGATTACCGTCTTTGACAAAGTAAACGTCGCCGATGCGGTAAAGCTCGACCGGCGGCCATCCCTCACGCGAGTGAGCCAGCGCTTCAACGCGCACCCAGCGATCCCGAAAGCTGTTGTGCAGCGGCAGGAAATGGCGGGTAAACTCGCCATATCGCCCGACGCTGCCGGCAATCTGGGACAGAGGCACTTGCTGGATGCCCTGGTAAAGCGGATTCTTCTGTTTGAGCTGCGCACGAATGGCCTCAAACGGCAACAGATGCGGGTCACGGCCGGTCAGCCGTGAGGAGAGTGTCTCTCTCAGCGCCTGGCGCCGCGCCTGCGAGAAATGCTGTAGGGCCAGTTGAACTACGTACGGATTATCATTCATATGTTCGCAGTGTATCCGTTGCGGCAGCGAGATTACAAGCCCCAAAGTGCCCGATAATCCGCCACCGTTTTTCGTGCACAGTGAGCGAAATTATACCATATTCTGATGGAGTTTGGGCTCGCTGGCGGCTGCAATTACGATTCGTTCAGACATACCTGGCCCAGCTTCAGGTCCCTGTCACAGGAGTAAATCGGTAGATGCACAACACGATCCGCACCCATCCGCACGTTGCCGCTGCGCTGCAGGAGCGCCGCCCGGTCGTCGCCCTCGAGAGCACCGTGATCACCCACGGCCTGCCTTATCCGGCCAATCTGGAGACGGCCCAGGCAATGGAAGAAGCGGTACGGGCGGGAGGCGCTGTGCCGGCAACCATCGCCGTGATCGCAGGCACGATCCACGTTGGCCTCACGGAGGAACAGCTCGCCTACCTGGCCAGGCGGCCGGAAGGCAGCGTGCGTAAGTGCAGCCGCCGCGACCTGCCGCTGGCTCTCGCGCGGGGGGAAGACGCGGCGACGACGGTAGCCGGCACGATGGTCGTCGCCCATCTGGCGGGCATTGCCCTCTTTGCTACCGGCGGCATCGGCGGCGTGCACCGGGGCCACCCGTTTGACGTCAGCGCCGACCTGACCGAGCTGGGACGCACGCCGGTGACGGTGGTCTGCAGCGGGGCCAAGTCGATTCTGGACCTGCCGCTGACGCTGGAGGTGCTGGAGACGAACGGCGTGCCCGTGATTGGCTATGGCACGAGCGAGTTGCCGGCCTTCTTTTCGCGGCAGAGCGGGCTGGCGGTGGACGTGCGCATGGACACGCCGGAGGAAGTTGCCGCCGCTATCCGCACGCGCCAGGCGCTCGGCCTGGAGAACGGCATGCTCGTGACCGTTCCCGTGCCCGAAGAAGCAGCGTTTGACGAGCAGGAAGCGGAGGCGTTGATCGCGCAGGCCACAGCAGAGGCGGACGCTGCCGGCATTCAGGGCCCGGCGGCGACCCCCTGGCTGCTGCGCCGGGTCAGCGAGCTGAGCGAGGGGCGCAGTCTGCGTGCCAATGTCGCGCTGCTGCGCAACAACGGCGCCGTCGCCGCTGCCATCGCCGGCGCCCTGGTGAAACAGGACATTTAGCCCGTGCCGGGGGCCGGCGAGTTGCGCTATAATCGGCAGTGCATGGGCCGGTCCGTCGAGGGAGGGTACGCCGCGAGCGGTGCAACATGGTAGAAAAACTCAGTAAGCATCTACGCCGCGCTTTTCTGCGCTCTTACTTTCTGTTTTTTATCCTCCTGCTGCTGCTGGCGGCCGGGATCGCCGGCTTCTTCTATCTCCTCGCCCTGCTTAACGGGCAGACGCTGATGGGCTGGTGGCCGACGCTGATCGTGATGGGCGTGGCATTGGGGATCGTTGCGCTGCTGGTTCTCGTCGTCGGCAGTAGCCTCAACCGGCGGGTATACAAGGCCACACGGAGCCTGCTGGAAGAGGAGTACCAGCGGCTCCGGCTGGCCGACTCCCGCGCCCGCGCCCTGCAGGCGATGGCGGCGACGCTGCGCACGACGCTGAGCTTTGAGCGTGTGGTGGACGCCGCGCTGGATGTCTGCAGCCGCGTCGTGCGCGAAATGGGCGTGCCGACCCGGGCGCTGGTGGGCGCCGTCTTCCTCTACGATCGCAATCAGCTTGTTCCAGTAGCCACGCGCAGCTTCATCCCGGCCGATCTCGAACAGCGGATCGAACGGGAGGCAGGCATTATTGGCATTGCCCTGGAAAAGGTGGAGCCCGCCGTGACGTACACACCCAAAGATGACCCGGCCCTGGGCCGGCTGCTCACCTTCCAGGAGTGCCAGACAGCGGTCTGTATTCCGCTGCGCGCGGGCTTCCAGATTTTCGGCGTTATGGTGATTGGCAGCGAGCAGCGGCTGCAGTTTAATCAGGGCCAGATAGACCACTTCAACGCCGTCGCCGACCAGGCCGTGATTGCCCTGCAGAATGCGCAGCTATACCAGGATCTGCGGGCCGAGAAGCAGCGGCTGGTACAGGCCGACGAAGACGCCCGCAAGGCGCTGGCCCGCGACCTGCACGACGGACCGACGCAGAGTATCGCGGCCATTGCCATGCGTATCAACTACCTGCGCACCCTTATCGAGCGCGATCCCGACCAGGCGATGGTCGAGCTGGACAAAATCGAGCAGCTGGCGCGCGAAACCTCGCAGGAGGTTCGGGGGATGCTCTTTACGCTGCGTCCGCTCGTCCTGGAAACGGAAGGGCTGGCAGCCGCTCTCGAGACGGTCATCAACCGGATCCACGAGGCGGACGATGTGCAGGTCCGGATGGTCGGCGATGAGCAGACGGAAATTCTCAACGAGCGCGCTCAGAGCGTCGTCTTTTCCGTCATCGAGGAAGCGCTGGGCAACGCGCGGAAGTATGCGCAGGCCGACCACATCGACCTGCGCTTCTGGCGGGAAGGGGAGCTGTTTATTGTCCAGGTGCAGGACGATGGCGTGGGCTTTGACGCGGACGCCGTCAGCAGCAGCTACAGCCAGCGGGGCAGCCTCGGGTTGGTCAATATGCGCGAGCGTGCGGAGCGCATCAACGGCTCGCTGCGCATCGAGTCCACGCCGGGGACCGGTACGACGGTGACCATGGTCATTCCACTTGAGGAGGACGTGGTGCGTCCCCAGGCATACAACGGCCGGATTCGCCGCTAGACCGTTCTCGCTGGACACATGCCCACTCTTCGCCGGCTTCTCCATTCCGTCTGGCTGTGGATTCTGCTCAGCCTGGCGCTGTATCTGCTGCTGCCCCTGATCTTCCCCCTGCTGCCCAACTACAATGCAGTGCCGCTCGCCGATGTGCTCACCTTCACGCCGACCCTGCTCAAAGGGCTCGGCTACGCGCTGCTGGTCGCGCTTCTCTACCTGTTCTACCTGCTGGCGTACCACACAGCGCGCCGGGCCGGCCTCCGGCTGGTCCATATCCTCGGCGTCTCGCTCCTACTGGCGCTGCCCCTCCTGTTCGTCTACCCGATTAACGCAAATGACATCTTCCGCTACTTCATTCGCGGGCGGCTCATGACGGTGTACGACGAAAACCCGCTCGCCGTGGCGCCCCGCGCCTTCCCCGACGATCCCTACCTGCCGCTAGCGGGTGAGTGGGCCGACGAAAGCTCGCCTTACGGGCCAGTTTGGGAACTCACGGCGGCCGGCGTTACTGTGCTCAGCGGGCAGAACCTGCTTGCTGCCCTGCTGCTATTCAAAGGACTGGCCCTGGCAGCGCACTTGGGCAGCGCGGTATTCATCTGGCGACAGCAGCCCGCCGGCAGGGATCGGGCTGGTCGAACGGTCCTGTGGGCCTGGAATCCAGCCCTGCTGTTCATTTTCGCCGTGGACGCCCACAACGACGCGCTGATGCTGCTCTGGCTGCTATGGGGCGTTGACCTGCTGAGACGGCGGCGTCCTATCGCCGGGCTGCTGGTCGCGCTGCTGGGCCCGCTGACCAAACTCATCGGCCTACTGGCGCTGCCGTTCCTCTTCCTCGAGACGTGGCGCGGGCAGACGGACTCGGGAGCGCGGCGGCGTCTGCTGCTGGGAACCGGCGCCGGCGGCTTCCTGCTCGCGGCGCTGGCCTTTCTTCCTTTTGGCTCACCCGTCGATCTGGTGGTGCGCCTGTTGCGCGAGGCTTCGGAAGCGCCGGGCTTCTCGCCGCTCACCGCGCTCTGGTTGGTAGCGGCACGTAACGGCGTCATGCTCGACATCGACGTGCTGGGAGCCGCCGGGATTGTCGCGCTCGCCGCACTCTACATCTGGTTGTTGTGGGTTACCTGGCGCGGGCGCCCGGCGGTGCGTTCAATTGGCGACGCCTTCGCCGGCTATCTGGCAGCGGCGCTGGCCTTTCGTATCTGGTATACAGCCTGGCTCTTCCCGTGGCTGCTCCTCGAAAACAGGCCGGGAAGGCGGCTGGTTGCCGGGCTTGCCCTGCTGCTGGCGGCGCAGTTATCAGTCGTCGTCTACGGGCACGTGCGCGTTTTTCTGTTCGACTATGAACACGCCGAAGCGCACGTCACAGGCGTGCTACTTGTGTTTGCGCTGCCTCTGCTGCTGGGCGTCGCTCGCCCAGGACGACGTTGAGATAGGCGCCGTAGAGGAGGATGATGCCGCTGGCGTAGGCCCAGGTCATGAAAGCAACAATGGTTGCCAGCGAGCCGTATATGAGCTGGGTCAGGTTGGGTTGGGCCAGGTAATTGGTCGCGTAAAAGAGAAAGACCCGCTTCAGGACCTCCCAGAGCAGGCCGCCGACGACGGCGCCGGGCCAGACGTCGCGCCAGCTCACCTCGGAGCTGGGCAGGAAGCGATAGACGATGGCGAAGAGGGCGATACCCACGACGATGACGACGAGCTGCGAAAGCAGGTTGGTCAGCGGCTGCAACTGCGTCGGAAAGAAGACATTGACGATGGCGACGACAGTGCCGTGAGCCAGCGAAGCCAGTAGCAGCAAGACGCTGATGACGATGACACTGCCCAGCGCCCGGCCGCGGTGCTGCCAGATGGGGCGGGTGCGTCCCTTACTCCAGATGCCGTCGAAGGTGCGCGTCAGTACATAAAAGATGCTGGACGCGGACCAGAGAAGACTGACCACGGCGAGGCCCGTGATTGACTGCTCCATCTCGACAATCCGCTGCAACTGGCTCTCCAGCAGATACGAGAGGGCGGGGGCAATAAAGCCGATCTGGGCGATGATCTCCGAGCGGTCCAGCGCCGAGCCGACGCTGGTACTGGCCAGCATGGTCGTGAAGATAAGGAGCGGGAAAAAGGAAAAGAGCGAGAAGTAAGCGAGTGCGGCAGCGACCAGCGAGGACTCCAGGGTGAAAGTGCGCCGCCAGGCTTCGATGCCCACACCCAGCCAGCCCGACCGCATGCGCCGCAGCCAGCGTAGCAAACCCCGGCTCTGTCGCCACAACTCAAGCTTCATCGACGGCTTGCGAACGTGCCTCTCTGGTCACGGTATGGTGAGCGGCTGCAGGTCCACGGCATCATCCTCCGGCAGTCCGGGCGAGGACGCGACCAGCCGCCGCCCATTCTCCAGCAGGAAAAGCCCAACCTCCAGCGGATACTGGCCCGGCTCGAGATTGGCCGGCAGGACAATTTCGTAGCTCTCTGCGACGACCTCGCCGGGCAGCCAGCGGTCGGTCGGATAGCTGCCCCCACGGGGCATCGCGTCACTCTGCCAGACGCAGCAGGAGCCATCGGGCCGGAGGAGGTGAACGAAGACGTGATAGGCAGCCGCCGGCGCTTCGATGGCCTGCCAGACCAGCTCGAGGTTGGCCCGGTTGGGCGTCGCCTGCTCCAGATTATAGCCTAGCAGGGCGATTTCGCCGCCAAACGCCGCTTCGAGCCGACTATCGACGGGCGGAGGGGTAAAGGTGCGCTCGGTTGCTTCGACCACGAGCGGCCCAAGGTCACTCGTGTGCAGCGTGCCGCCCGCTTCGTCCAGGACACGTAGCTGAAGGCGATACCTGCCCGGCGGCAGGTTGAGCGGCACGGCCGGGTCGAGGCGATCGACGACAAAGGCCGGCGCACGCCAGCGGCTGAAGGGGTAGGTGCCGTGGGCCGGCTGGCTGTTGGCGAGCAGCCTGCCTCGCGAGCCGTCGTAAAGCTCCAGGCGCACGGACAGCCGGGGCGGGTCCAGCGAGGCCCACCACCAGAGGGCCAGCGGCAGGGTATCTCCGGTACGGGTGCTTTCAGCGCCGCGCTCATAACCCAGGAGGGTCAGGCCGGGGCGCACTTCCACAGGCACACCCTGCGGCGCGGTGGGCTGTTCGGCCGGCGGCGGGCCCGCGACAACCGTCACCTGTTCGATCAGCGCCGAGTCGCCGGCATAGCGGCCTTCTTCGTCGAGGCGCGGCAGCCGGTTGCCGGTCTGTTCGTTAAACAGGCCGAGGCGCAGCCGGTAGCTGCCGGGGGGCAGGCCATCGGGCAATGGCAAGTCCACGCGCTGGACGACGACGTCGCCGGTCGCCCACTGCTCGGCCGGGTAGGCATCGGCCTCAAGCTGGCTCCAGCGATGGCCCCAGGCGTCCAGCAAGTGGACAAAGGAGCGCGGCGCTCCGGGCAGCGGGCTGTCAATGCGCCAGACCAGCAGCAGCGGCAACGTGTCGCCACTCGTTCCCGTCTCTACCTCGTAGCCGAGCAGGGTGACGGCGCCCCCAAAAGTGGCGTCCAGCGGCTCCGCAACGGCCGGCCCGGCTGGCTGTGGCAGATAAAAAGCTTCAAAGAGCGTCTCGCCGCCGGGACCCGACGGGCCGGGTAGCCGCTCTCCCTGGGCCAGATAGGGCCGTGCCCAGGCCGGCGCCGGGCTGCTGTGCGGGAAGACGTAGAGGGCCGAGCCCGCAGCCGGCAGCGCCAGCGCCTGGCTGCCCGGCAGCCAGCGGATGCGCTCGTAATCGGATGACAGCGCAGCGAGCGTCGGGTGGCGGTAATGTTCGGCGGCTACATAGAGATGGTCGGCCGGGGGCGCCTCCTGCGCCAGGAACTCTGCCACAGCCACCAGATCGCCGTCTGAATCGTAGAAGAGGTCTGCCCGGCGTCCCCATTCCTGGAAGTAGAGCCGGGCGGTGACGGCGCTGCCGGCCAGCAAGATGAGCAGGGCGACGAAGGTTACGTTCAGATCGTAACCGTCAAAAAGGCTCAGGCGGCCCAGGGCAGGACCCAGGTTCTGGCCCGGCCGGCGCAGCAGACGAGCTATTTGGTCCATGAGCAGAAGCAGGCCAAGCGCGGGTAGAAAGAAGATGAACGGAATGAGGCCGATGGCGCGCAGGTTGCTGGGCACGATTTCGCCCACGGCCAGGGCGGTGGGCAGGATCATCAGCCAGGGCACGAGCAGCAAAAGAAGCACGGCAGCCTTCTGCCAGTCGTACCACCAGTGGCGCCAGCGCCAGAGCAGGCTGCCCCAACCCACCAGACCCAGACCGCCCCACAGCCAGTTGAAGAGCGGCCGGCCGGGCAGGTTAAACCGCCAGTAGGGATCGCCGACCAGGAAGAACATGCCCAGCGAGCGCAGATAACTCTGGCCTACGGTCAGGCTTTCGGCCGGCGCGACCTGATCGATGCGCACCCAGAAGGCATCGGGATGGCGCCAGAAATAGAGCAGCAGAGGCGCCAGCACCGCCAGGGCGACTACGCCCACCAGGCCAAGCTGCAACAGGCGCTGCCGGCCGGAGGCGAGCACCGGCAGCAAAGCCAGCAGCAATGGGAGCGGGAAGAGGCGCGCAGCCAGATAGGTATAGGCAGTCAGCCCCAGGAAGAGGCCGGCGAGCACAAACCAACGCCAGTGCGGCTGCCGCAGGCCGCGAAAGAGGGCCAGCACGGCCAGCGCCTGCAGTAGGGGCTGGCCGATGGCCCGGAAGCCCAACCGGCTGAAGACCAGATGCCAGAAGCTGATAGCCAGCAGCGCCGCGGCGAGAACAGCCAGCCGCCGGTCGGCCAGCAACGCGCGTCCCAGCGTATAGGTGGCGGCGACCGTTAGCAGGCCCACGAATGCAGCCGTCAGGCGCAACGCAAACGCTGACGGGCCGGCGATGCGCATCATCGCCCCGGCCAGATAAAAGAAAAGGACTTCTTTGCCCGTATAGCTGGAGATGAAGATCGGCCGCTCCCCCTGCAGGCCAATTTCCCTGGCGAGCACGACGTTTGCCGCCTCGTCGTAGTGCAATCCGGGCGGCGTCTGCTCCAGGCCGGGGATGCGCAGCAATGCAGCCGCCAGCAGACAGAGGACCATGAGAGCGAGAGCACGCCGGCGAGACATGAGCCGATTCTAGAACGGAACACCCGCCGCGCAAGTGAGGAAAGGCGTCTTTAGGCAATACCAGTTGTGAAATCACACACAAGCGTAGGTTTTGCGTAGGCTGCGAGTAGCTTTTGCGTACAGCAGGGGTTTTTTTCCTCCCTATACTAGAGGGTGAAGGGTAAAAATCTCTTCTTCTTCTCCTCCTTTTAACGAGAGTCAGGTGTCGGCGTTCCTGACTCTCCAGTAACTCAAAGCGGGCCGGTTTTCACCGGCCCGCTTTTTCGTTGTCCCACCCCGCGCAGGCTATAATGCCGCCCATGACCGATGCACCGTCGTCGCCTGCCCCCACCGGCCGTAGCCAGGTCTTGCGCGCCGCGCAGATCGTTTCCGTGGCCTTCATCCTCAGCCGGCTGCTTGGCCTGCTGCGGGACATCGTCATCGCCAACGCCTTCGGCGCAACAGACGTGGCGATCAACGCCTACCGGCTGGCTAACCGTTTCCCGGAGACCCTGTTCTTTATCGTCGCCGGCGGCGCTCTTAGCTCCGCCTTCATCCCCGTCTTTTCCGGCTACTTCGCGCGCGACGATGCCGCCGGCGGCTGGCGCCTCTTTTCAATCGTTCTCAATCTGGTCCTCGTCGTCCTGATGATTACCAGCGCCATCGTCGCCATCTTCGCCGAGCCGTTCTTGCTCATCTACCTGCCCGACCTGGCGGAAGAGCCGACGCTGATGGCCGAGACCGTGGTGTTACTGCGCATCCTGCTGCTATCCACCGTCATCTTCGGCGCCAGCGGCATCGTCATGGCTGCCCTCAATGCCCGCCAGCACTTTTTGCTGCCGGCGCTGGCGCCCAGCATCTACAACGTGGGAATCATTGCCGGCGCGCTGGTCGCGCCGCTCGGCCTGGGCATTCGCGCGCTGGCCTGGGGAGCGGTCGCCGGCGCGGCCGGCCATTTGCTGGTGCAGCTTCCCGGTCTGCGCCGCCACCGGGCCGTGTACAGTCCGGCGCTCACGCTGCGCTATCCCGGCGTCAGGCAGGTCTTGCGGCTGATGGCCCCACGGGTACTGGGACTCAGCTTCAGCCAGATCAATAACCTGCTGATACCGGTGCTGGCGCAATCGCTCTTTGTCGTCGCGGCGGTGGACTACGCCTGGCGTATCGTGCTGATGCCGCACGGCATCCTCGGGCAAGCGATGGGCATTGCCGCCTTTCCAACCTTCGCCACCCTGGCGGCGCAGATGGACCTGCCGCAGATGCGGCGCATCCTGGTGGAGACGCTGCGCCTGATCCTCTTCCTGGCGCTGCCGACGACCGCGCTGATGATGGCCCTGAGCATGCCGCTGGTCACGCTGGCTTTCGAGCGCGGCGCTTTCAGCGCAACGGACACCGAGCTGGTGGCCTGGGCGCTCCTATGGTATGCGCCCGGCCTCGTCGGCCTCGCCGGCCTGGAGGTTGTCTCGCGCGCCTTTTACGCGCTGGAAGATACGGTTACGCCCCTCCTGGCGGGCGGGGCCCAGCTCGCCGCCATGGTGATTCTGGCGCTCTTCTTCAGCCGCTGGCTTTTCCCCCGCCTGGGCTGGGATGGCACGGGTGGTCTGGCGCTTGGCATCAGCCTTTCCAACTTGCTGGAGACGACCTTCCTGCTGTGGCTTCTGGGTCGGCGGCTGCAAGGGATTGAAGGCGGCGCCCTGTGGTCAGGGACGTGGCGTATGGTGCTCGCGGCGGCGCTGATGGCGGGCACGGCGGTTGGGGTTGCGAGCCTCGTCCCGGGGTCGTTGTGGCAACTGCTGCTGGGCGCGCTCTCGGGTGGCGTGGTCTATCTACTGGTGGTCTGGCTGCTGCGGGTAGACGAGCTGCTTCAGCTCTGGGCGTACGCGCGTCGCCGCACGGGCCGTGCCGCATAGTCTGCTGCTCCCCTACCCGGCTCGCACAATCCCCCGGCCTGACTGGCCTAACGGTTCGCCGCCTCGCTCTCTACGACGAAGCTGCCCCGCTGGAACAACTCGCCGTTGACCCAGACGTCAAGCGTATACTGTCCCGGCGAATACCCTTCTGGCGGCTCAAAGTAGATCCATCCGGGGCCGTCGTCGGAGTATTGCCACAGCTCATTACCGCCGTTGATCACTTCGCCGTTGCGCCGCCAGATCCAGGACCAGGCCATCCCGTCGGCCATACCGACGTAGTCAAAGGTGGCGTAGATGGTGAAGAAACCCTCGACGAAAGTTCGTCGGGGCGAAACGGGATCATAGTCCTCATTGATCTCGGTGGAAAAGACGAGGTTGGTGAACGCAGCGTCCTCTGTCAGCTCGACTTCCGGTTCGATGAGGTTGAACTCGTCGGGAAGAACGGGTTCGCTGTCGGGCACGGCGAGGCCGTCCAGACCGGTGAGGGTGAGGTCGGCGGGACCGGTAATGGTTGTGGTCGCCGTGAGACCGTTGCTGCCATTCGTGGCTTCGAAAGCGGGAGGGGAAGCGAGGTCGATGACCGGCAGCTCGTCCGGCTGCGTTTCCTCGACGAGCGCGGCAACGGGCTTGGCCTGGGCAATCACCGCCATACGAATGGTCTGGTCCGGGGGAGCCTGATTTCCGTAGTAGAGGACTATGCCGCCGAGCACAAAAATGCCGAACGTGGTCCAGATGTGGTTGCGGAGACCTCGTTCAGCCTGCTGGCGTAAAAAGAAATACGGAGAACGCTTAACACGCCGCCAGGCGGAAAAGATCCGTACCAGAGTTATGAGAACGAGAACACCCAGCCCCCCAAGTATCCATGGCGCCGTCGTCTCGTTGATGATAGTAGTCAAACTGTCTTAGTTAACCCTCTTCCACAGCATTGGCTACGTTCTGCGAAACTGTGATAATTATAACAAGCGCAGTTGGCGGATCAAGCTGTTACCCGTTTTCGCACGGTTCGTCACCAAACTGCCCCCATCCCACCAGACTGTGCCAGAAAAAACTGGCGGTTGCGTTGTGTAGTGTATAGCTTAATGTTAGTTAAGAAGAAAGGAAACGGGTGGGCGGCGGAACGGCTTATGCCAACAATTAGCCGGTTGCATTCCGGCCCTCGCCAGAGTGTGTCCATACTATAGCCTTGGTTTCATAAACGCGCCAATGATCAAAATCGACGGGCTGGTGAAAAGTTACGGGCACCTGCCGGTGCTCCGGGGAGTTGACCTGCACATAGAGGCCGGGGAGTTCGTTACCCTGGTCGGAGCCAATGGCGCGGGGAAGACCACGCTGCTGCGCGTGGTAGCGACCCTGCTGCGCCCGACGGCCGGAAAAGTCTCCATCGGCGGATGGCCCCTGCCCACCCATGCGGAGAAGGTGCGGCGCCACATCGGCCTCGTCTCCCACCACGCCCTGCTCTACGGCGATCTGAGCGCCGCCGAGAATCTGCACTTCTTTGCCCGTCTCTTTGGCCTGGACCGGCGCGAAGAGCGGGTGGAATCAGCGCTGAAGCAGGTCGGGCTGGCGGCCCGGCAGCGTGACCCCGTGCGCACCTTCTCGCGGGGCATGACGCAGCGGCTGACCATCGCCAGGGCCACTCTGCACGAGCCAGACGTGCTGCTGTTTGACGAGCCGTACACCGGCCTCGACCAGGAAGCATCGGCTCTGCTGGACGATCTGCTGCGTCACCAGGCCGCCCAGGGCCGCACGATCCTGATGATCACCCACGATCTGGTCCATGGCCTCAACCTCGCCGACCGTGTCGCCATTCTAGACCGGGGCAAGATCGCCGCCGTTGCCACCGGGCGCGAGATGGAGCCGGCCGCGTTCTTGCGTCTCTATACTGACGTAACCAGGAGAAAACGTGACCGATAACGCCAGCCAGCACGCCACGCCGGCGACCGGCAGCACCGCCTATCTGCAGGCCATCTGGGCGATTGTCTGGAAAGACCTGACGATGGAGCTGCGGACGAGGCAATCGCTGACCATCATGGCCGTCTTCTCCGTCGCCGCTGTGCTGGTCTTCAATTTCGCATTGGAGCTGGAGCTGGACGCGGCGCGCAACGTCAGCACCGGCCTGCTGTGGATCGTCATCCTGCTAGCGGGCACCCTGGGCCTCAACCGTACGGCGGCGGTCGAGCTGGAGAACCGCAGCATCGACGCGGTGCTGGCCGCCCCGGTCGCCCGCAGCGCTATCTATCTCGGCAAAGTACTCAGCGCCAGCCTTTTTGTGCTGGCGCTGGAGGCGCTGCTGCTGCCCTTATTCATAATTTTCTTTAATAAGCCTTACTGGCTACCCCAGGTGATGCTTATCATCATTTTGGGTACAATTGGCTACATAGCAGCCGGCGTGCTCGTTTCGTCCATGTCGGTGCAGACGCGCTCGCGGGATGTGCTGCTGCCGGTGCTGCTCCTACCGCTGTCGTTACCCTCAGCCCTGGCTGCAGCGACGGCGGTAGCGGCCTTTATGAGGCCTGAGTTGCCGGCCTGGAGTGAGGTGCAGGCGCCCATCGCCCTGCTGGTGGCGTTTGACGTGCTGATGCTGACGGCCGGTTTTCTGGTCTATCACTATGTAGTAGAGGAATAAGATGGCCACAACTCGTCTGGACAGGTGGACTCGCGTTTTGAGCTGGGCTGCGGCCCTTTCGCTCGTGGGCTTGCTGTTGATGATCTTCTTCTTTTCCCCGACCGAACGCACCATGGGCAACGTATACCGTATCCTCTATTTCCATGTCGGCGTCGCCTGGGTCGGGGCGCTCACGTTGTTCGTCGCCCTCGTCGCCGGCATCTTTTATCTGCGCAGGCGCGATCCCCGCTGGGACACTATTTCACTGGCCTCAATCGAGATCGGCCTGGTTTTCGTGACGATGACCATCGTCAGCGGCTCCGTTTGGGCGCGGCCGGCGTGGAATACCTGGTGGATCTGGGATGTCCGCTTAACGTCCATCACCGTATTGTGGCTGGTTTACGCCGCCTACTTCATGCTGCGCGGCGCGGTGGAAGATGACGAAAAGCGCCGCCGCTTCGCCGCCGTCTACGCCATCTTTGCCTTCGTCACTGTGCTGATGACCTACCTGAGCATCCGCTTCCTGCGCAGCATTCACCCGGTCGTCGTCGGCGGCGTGGCGGAGTCGGCGACGGGCCTCACCGAAGGGGAGAGCGAGTTTGCGTCCGGCGTGGCCTGGAAGATGGGCGTCACGATGGCCGTTTCGACCGTGAGCTTCACCCTGGTCTACGTCTCCTGGCTGCTCAACCGTATCCGGTTGCAGCAGATGATCGAAGAAGTGGCGCAGCTCAAGAATCGGTTGTTGGCCCGCCTGTAGGAGGATCCTGATTATGTTGACGCTCTCCATTTTCCTGTCCGTTCTGGCCCAGACGCCGATCGACGATCCCAACCGGTTCAACCAGTACCTGCTGCTGGCTTATGCCGTCATGTGGCTCGTCGCCATGGCCTACCTGTTCAACGTCGCCAACAAGCAGCGCAATCTGCGCCAGGAAATCCGTCTGATGCGCCGTCTCTTAGAGGAGGATGAAGCGAGGCGGCCCGAATAGGCTTCCTTACCTGGCGCTTACACTGCCGGGGTATAAACCGCCCTATCTGTCGCGCATGGCTTCATGACGGAGAAGAGTAGTATGTTACATTCGGCGCCGTTCAAATCTCTGTCACTCGTGCAGCGCGTCCTCCTGGGCGTGGCGCTCGTCGTCGTTGCCTTTGTGCTCATCGGTTCCCTGCTCCAGCCCGACACCAGTCCCGTTGCCACCGTCCTGCCGACGCAGTCGTTCCTGGTGATGGCGATTCTGGCCTTTGCCGGCGGCCTGCTGAGCTTTGCCAGCCCGTGCACGCTGCCTATCCTGCCCGCCTATTTTGCCTTCGCCTTCCAGAGCGGCCGGCGCCAGATCGCGGCAAACACACTCTTTTTTATGCTGGGGCTGGCGACGATGTTCAGCCTCCTGGGGGCGGGCGCTTCTTTTATCGGGCGCGTGCTGAACGACAACGCCGACCTGCTGCTGCTCTTCGGCGGCAGCCTGATCGTCATTTTTGGCCTGATGAGCCTGATCGGTAAGGGGTTCAGCGGCTTCCAGAGCGAGGAAGTAGAGCGCAGCGCAACCCTGGGCGGCTCTTACCTCTTTGGCCTGACCTTTTCCCTCGGCTGGACGAGCTGCACCGGCCCGATCCTGGGGGCTGTGCTCACGCTGGCGGCGGCAAGCGCGTCGGTTCTGCACGGCGTGATGCTGCTCTTCATCTACGCGCTGGGGCTGGGGCTTCCCCTGCTGGTCGTCTCCACGCTCTTTGGCCGGGCCAGCCGCAAGAGCCTTTTCTGGCGGGTGATTCGCGGTAAAGGCTGGCGCGTCACCCTGCCCACGCTGCTGATCGGCCTCGTCTGGGCCCTCTTCATCTGGCGCATCCTGGTCGCCGGGGCGAACTACTGGCTCAGCCCCTACAATACGCTGAATTCGCGTCCGCTCGTTTTGTGGCAGGAAGCGGCGCTGCTGCTCGTGGCTCTGGCCGCCACGCTGCTGTGGATTGTCACGCGCCCGGTCGGCGAGGGCGAGAACAAATACCGCAGCACGTTGAACCTGCACTCGACGCAGCTCCTGAGCGGCGCCCTGTTCGTTCTTCTCGGCCTGTTCATGATCAGTGGCCGGCTGACCGACTTCAATAACCTCATCCCTACCGATCTGGCGCTCTGGCTGGCCGGCGTCGAAGACGCGCTGATCGATTTCTTCAGTTAGGCAGGTCATTTCTATGGGTTTGCACCGCCTCCTTTTGCTCCTGGCCGGCTTTGTCCTGCTCGGCGCCGCCGTGGCCGTGATCCTGCTCGGCGGGAACCCGCACGGACCGGAGAACGGGCAGGAAGAGCTGGCGGCTTTCCCGCAGTTAGCGGCGGGCACGCCACAGATTCTCGACCTGGGCGCCGCAGAAGGGCTGGAAGTGGGGCAGCAGGCGCCCGGCTTTACCCTGCCCGACGTAGCGGGCAACGAGATCAGCCTGGCCGATTTCCGGGGCCAACCCGTCATCGTCAACTTCTGGGCCACCTGGTGCGCGCCCTGCGAAATCGAAATGCCGGAGCTGGAGCTTGCCTACCAGGAGCGCAAAGAGGACGGGCTGGTTATTCTGGCGGTGAACCGGGATGAGGATCGCGGCGTCGTCGAGCGCTACTTCTACGAGGAGCTGGGGCTGAGCTTCACGCCGCTGCTGGACGAAGAGGCGCAGGTGAACAGCCTGTACCGGGTCGTCGGCCTGCCCACGACCTTCTTTATCGACGCCGAGGGAACGATCCGCGCCGTTCATCGCGGCGTGCTGACGCCCAGCCTGATCGACGAATACCTGCAGCAGACAGTCAGTTAACGAAGAGGAACCCGTCATGGCAAAAGTGACCGGCCGGCAGCGCAGCGTCGTCCTGGGACTGGACAAAGCGATCTATTGGGCAGGACGGCACTGGCTGGTCGTAGTCGCCCTGCTGCTCGGCGTCTACGTGGGGCTGCCGATCCTGGCGCCCGTGCTAATGAACGCGGGTGCCGCCGGCCCGGCCGACTTCATCTATCGCCTCTACTCGCCCATGTGCCACCAGATGGCCTCGCGCAGCTTCTTCCTCTTCGGCGAGCAATACGCCTACCCGCGCGAGCTGGCGGGGACGGATCTCACCCCCATCGACGCCTACTGGGAAAGCCGGCCCGCGCTACAGGGTGTGCCACGCTACCCGGAAACGGCCGGCGGGCTGGCCCAACAGCTGGCGGCCCTGCGCGCCGAACGTGGCGATGCGCAGCTGGGCTTCAAGATGGCCCTGTGCGAGCGGGACATCGCCATCTACGGCTTCATGTTGCTGGGCACGCTGCTTTATGCGCTGGTGCGCCGCTTCCGGCGCCCGCCCAGGCTCCCCTTCTGGCTCTTTCTGATCGTCGGTCTGGCGCCCATCGCCCTGGACGGCTTCAGCCAGCTCTTCGGCACCTACGGGCAGGCGCTGGACATCGCCTTCTTCCAGCAGGAGA
>Ga0123332_1002859_pt1 | contig 16091 bp, 14 predicted proteins | sample BioC12SIPDNA_4_FD_89958 | JGI IMG/M metagenome (GOLD analysis project Ga0123332, IMG submission 89958) | Anaerobic biogas reactor microbial communites from Washington, USA - Biogas_R2_A C12 SIP DNA | ecosystem: Engineered > Bioreactor > Anaerobic > Unclassified | place: Washington, USA...
CCGCGAACCAGGCGTCGTTGGTGCTGAGGACCAGCACCTGCGCGCCGCGCGAGACGAGTTGCCGTTGCACCTGAGGGAAGACCGACTCGTAACAGATGAACGCGCCGACGGGAGCGAGCGACGTCGACAGGGGAGCAGGGCTCGTGCCTGCCGTCGTGCCTGCGAGCATCGGCAACCCCATGGCGTTGAACACCGCCCGGTACAGCCACGGGACCGACTGGATGAACGGCCAGCGCTCACCGAACGGCACCAGGTAGTGCTTGTCGTAGCGGCCGACGAGGTCGCCACCCTGCAGGCTGAAGAGGCTGTTGAACGACGCGTCGCCGACGTACGCCCGCCCACCCGTGATGATGGGGGCGCCGGCCGCGCTGTCCGAGATGACGGCGCGCAGGTCCTCTCCTGCGGGGCCCTCGAACTCGTACCCGAGCACGGCACCTTCCGGCCATACCACCAGGTCGAAGGCGCCGAGGCCGACCGACAGCCTCGCAGCGACGGCTTCGCTGGTGAGAGCGACGTGCCGGTCGAGTTCGGACCGCGCCGACTCGAGACGCCCGAACGCGTCGGAGTTGCCCTGGACCAGCAGCGCGGCGTACGGCTGTGCCGCGCCCGCCGTGCGGGACACGCTCAGGTCGCCGAAATCTCCAGTGATCGGAACGATGCCGTCCGCGGTCGTGGGCGCCTCGGCTTCCGCCCCTGCGCCGGTCGGGGCCGCTGCGCCCGTGGTCGCCGGGGCCGCAGCCGCCGCGGGGGTCGGCAGGCGCGTCTCACCGGCCATGAAGGCGACGGCGAGCAGGAGAGCGGCGGCAGCAGGGGCGAGGAGCAGGCGCACGACGCCGTCGCCGAACCCACCCGTGCGCGGGGTCACCAGCGGCAACGCGATCAGCGCTGCGGGAACCGTGACCAGCAGGCTCAGACCGTACACGCCGACCGTGTCGGCGAGTTGGGCTACCGGGGTCTCGAGGAACGCGTACCCCAGCGTCCCCCACGGGAACGCGAAGTACCCCTGCGTCCTCGCCCACTCGACCAGCACCCAGGTGACGGGGAGCAGGAACAGCGTGCGCCGTCCTCCACCACCGGAGAGGTGCAAGGTCGCCCAGCAGGTGAGACCCCAGAACGCCGCGAGGATCGCCACCATGAACGGGTACACGAACCAGAAGCCGGGGCCGAGCAGCTCGGTGAGGCTGCGAGGCAGCCACGACACGTAGATCGCGAAGAACGGCAGAGCGAACCAGAACCCGACCGAGAACGCCCTGCGGCCGGCGCGCGCGTTCGCGACGGCAGCGAACGGCACGACCAGCGCGATGGCTGCCGGCCACCAGCCGAGCGGTGGCAGCGCGAGGCACAGCAAGGCGCCAGCCGCCGCAGCCAGCAGCAGCGGCCCGCGCCCGGCGTTCGGTCGTGTGGAGCTCAGGGTGCCGTCAGCAGTGTCGCCAACAGGGCGACGCGATCGAGAGACTCCCTGATGCGGATGTGCTCGTGGCGTGCGTGAGCCGCGCCGCCCACCGAGCCGAGACCGTCGAGCGTCGCGACGCCGAGGGCCGAGGTGAAGTTCCCGTCGGAGCCGCCACCGACGACGGCGCCGTCGAGCTTCATGCCGAGGCTGCTCAACGCCTCGTCGGCTGCGTGGTGCAGTCTGACGTTCGCCTCCGTCGACTCGAGCGGCGGGCGGTTGAGACCGCCGGCCACCGTGAAGGTCACACGCTTGTCGCGCGGTTGGTAGGCCTTGACGGCCTCGTCGACGCGCCTCACCTCGGCCGCGCGCAGGATGCGCACGTCGATCTCGGCAGTCGCCTCCTCGGCGATGACGTTGGTGGCGAAGCCACCCTTCGCCTTCGTGAGGTTGACGGTGGTGCCGGCGACGTCGTCGGCCAGGTCCTCGACGTAGAGCAGGAAGTGGGCCAGCTCCCGCAGGGCGCTCGCGCCGTCGGACGGGTTGTTGCCTGCGTGAGCGCTCTTGCCCGTGAAGGTCACCTTGTACATGCCGGTGCCCTTGCGACCGATCTTCATGGCGCCGTCCTCACGCGCCGGCTCGAGCACGAGGACCCTGTCGTGCTGCTGCGCCAGCTCCTCGATGATGGTCCGCGACTCGCGGCTGCCTACCTCCTCGTCGCTGGTGACGAGCAGCGTGACGGGACCGGCGAGTTGCGTGCCCGTGTTCGCCGCCAGCCTCACGGCGTGGATGGCGCACGCGATGCCTGCCTTCATGTCGACCGTGCCGGGGCCGTAGAGGATGTCGCCGTCGCGCCGCACAGGCATCTGCGCGAGCGTGCCGAGCGGCCACACGGTGTCGAGGTGGGTGAGGAGCAACGTGGACGGCCCGCTCGGTTCGCGCACGCGCGACAGAGGGCCGCCGGCCGCAGCGGGCGAGTCGGCCGTGATCCGCGCCTCGAGGATGTCGCCGACGGTCGAGCGCGCGTGGCGCGTCACCTGCCAGCCGTCGTCCGTCAACAGCGAGGCGAGGTCGTCGGCGAGGGCGTCACATGCCGCCTTGTCGTGACTGGGGCTCTCCTGGAGGGCCAGGCGTTCGACCGTCGCCAGGTAGGCCGCTTCGTCTGCGTGTGCCGTGTCGAGGAAGTGAGCGCGGTTCATCGGGTCATGCTACCCCGGTGCGCTCACGTCAGGCGGGGCCGCGACGGGGTGGAGTGCGTCGTTCGAGGCGCTCGCGCCACAGCGTCTCCGCCAGCTGCCTCACGCTCGGCTCGTGCGTCGTGCGCGCGTAGCTGTACCCGACGCGGAGGTCGCTGTCGGCCTTGGCTCGTTCGATGCCGTGACCGATCTGGTAGCGCGACAAGTAGACCTGCGCGAGGAGGACGTCGCGCATGCGCTGCGGCTTGACAGCGTGCAGGTCGGCGAGCGCGTCCTGGTAGGCGAGCATGGCGGCCCGCACGTCACCGCGCTCCGCCAAGGCCTTGCCGCGCCGGTAATGCTTCGCCGCGTTGTACAGCAGTTCGCGCATGACCCGATGCTACCGCGTCGGGAGTCGGCTACGCGACGCTCTCCACGCGATCGCGCCCGGTCTCCTTCGCGCGCTTGAGCGCGAGGTCGGCCTCGAAGATCCAGGCCGGGATGACGGTCTCGTCGACCGGCGTCTTCCCGCCTGCCACCCCGGCCGACAAGGTCAGGCTCCACGCGATGGGCGGCAGACGCTTCTCGCGCAGCTCCGACTTGACCCGCTTCACCACCTCGGTCGCTGTCGGGACGTCGGCATCGAGCAGCACCGCGACGAACTCCTCACCGCCCCAGCGCACGACGAGGTCGCCGGCTCGCACATGCGAGCCGATGAGGTCGGCCACCGCCTTCAACGCCCTGTCGCCGACGTCGTGACCGTGGTAGTCGTTGACGCGCTTGAAATGGTCGAGATCGAGCATCACGACGCTGACGGGCACCCCGCGATCCACCGCATCCTTCACCAGTGCCCCGGTCCTCAACTCGAGCCCGCGTCTGTTGAGCACCCCGGTCAACGGGTCGGTGATGGCCCGTGTCACCCAGCGGTTCTGCTCGATGGCGCCATGGAGCCTGTTGGCGAGAACGGGCGCGACGCTGTCGAGCAGGTTGACGTGGCGGGGGACCCCCGAGAAGTGCAGTCGGCCGATCTCGGTGCCCGACGCGACGATGGGGTACGTGTAGGACCCGCTGCCACCTGCCCTGAAGTTGGCGTCCTGGTGGAGCTCGATGCCGACGAGGCGCGGGAAGCGGTCGCTCAGTTCGGTGAGCAGACGCCCGAGCGCCTTGGGCGGGTCGGCCATATCGCCCGCGTACCTGTGTACGCCTTCGAGGAGCGACCCCCAGGTGCGCAGCTCACCCTCCGCGACGAGGCGCCGTTGTCGGTACGACGCGAGGATCAGCATGACGGCTACCAACTGGCAGTAGGCGAGCAGGAGGAAGGTGCCCAGCGCGAAGGTCTCGGTGATGACGCCCTTCGTGTAGAAGACGACGGCGAGCACGGCGACCGCAAGGTTCAGGCCGAGGATGACCGCGCCGGTCGAGAAGATCTCGGCGCTCTCCTCGGCGAGCTCGATCTGGGCAGCCAGCGCCATGAGGCCGAACGCGAGGATCCACAGCAGCGCGAGGCTGCCCTGGACGCCGTCGGCGACGTAGAGCCAGCTGAACACGGCCGAACAGATGCCCTTGAGGAAGAACGCGAGCACGAGCAGCATGCGCCCCTCCGACGCGCGCCCCGTGGTCGCGGGCTGCAGCGCGGGGATGGCGACGAGGACCATCGCAGCGTCGAGGATGGGGAACTGCAGTTCCAGGATGCGCGGCGACTCCTGCACCATGAGCAGGATCAGGAGCGCCACGGGCGGCAGCATCGGCAGCCATAGCTGCCGCGTGATGCGCCTGCCGTGCAGGAGCAGCAGCGCGGCTGCCCACAGCACGGCGCCGCCGTAGTACGTGAAGTCGGTCAGCTGGGACGCGGTCTCGAAGCCCGACGAGCGGCGCACCGCCCACAGGACCTCCTCGACGGCCCACAGCAGTGACGCCAGAGTGGCGAGCCGCCAGGGCCAGGTGCGCGGCCTGTTCAGGAACAGCACCAGCGTGACGAGTGCAGCCGATGCGGGGAGGCCGAAGCGCACGGCGACCTGCGCGTCGAGCGAGACGAGCAGCAGGGCGCAGATGGCGACGCTGAGGATGATGGTGCTGCGGTTCACGGTGCCCGCGATGATATCCGAGGCTCTCTATCGGAAAACGCACGCGCTGAACGCGGCGGTGACCCGTGGACCTAGCCGTCGGCCGGCGCGTAGAGCGAGAACGGCTCCTCGAGCCCCGCCGTGGCGGCCGCGACGGCGGCCGCGGGGGCGTACGACAACGCCAACACGCCGCGGTACGCCTTGAGGGCATCGGCGCGACGCTCGACGAGGTCGTAGACCTGACCCAGTCGTGCGAGCGCGAAGCCGGGCAGGAAGTACGGCTCGACGAAGTCGAGGCGCAGCAGGCGCTGCAGGCTGGCCAACGCCTCCTCCTGACGCTCGGCCGCGAGGTGCAGGTTCGCCTCGTGATAGCGCGCCTCCGGCTGCGGAAGATCGGCGAGGCTCGCGAGCAGAGAGTCGACGTCGGCTGCGTCGCCACGCATCGCGACGTCGAGCAGGGCGCGCTGCCTGCCCTCCTCGCCTGCGTCGACGTCGGGCACCTCGACGAGCCGCGCTCGGCCGTCGAGCAACTCCTCGAGGACAGGGACCTGGTCGACGGCCGCGAGGAGCGCGATGCGCCTGCCACCGCTGCCGAGGGCGCGAGTCGCTGTCACGGCTGCGCGTTCCTCGAGCCACTCCGTGCCAGGACCCGCCCCAAGCAGCCGTTCCCGTTCGGCCTGGTGCTCGCGGATGGCCGGCAACAACTCCGTGCCGACGCGCCTCAGGTCGAGAGCCGACTCGAGCAGGCGTCGTACCGGCGCCTCCGAGGCTCTCACCTGTGCGAGACGCGCCTGACCGGCTTCGTACTGACCGAGGAAGCGCTGGAGGTCCTCGCTGGCCGAGACGTCACCTGGATCGAGAGCCTCGCCGGGCCTGAGCCCGACCTCGGCGACGGCGACGCCTGCCGCACGCGCCCACGGGACCACCGTGTGCGGCAACGCGACCTCGTCGGTGTCCTGCCAGGCGGGGTCGGCGAGCGCGCCGGGAGCCAGCGGCGCGAGCGCGACGACGTCGGGAGCGACCGCCTTCACGGCCTCCCTGACGTGAACCACGGTGTAGCGCGGCCAGCGCGTATGGAACGGCCCTACCAGGGGCACGAGGGCGACGGATGCGAGACTCGCCATTCGCCTATGCTACGTGGCAAGGTAATGTGACGGCGCGCCAACAGCGTGCCGTCGCCGGCACCGGCCCTGGGAGGAACCTCACCGATGTACCGAACCGAGCGACAACCCGCCTGGCAGCGCGACATCACCTGGGCGAGCGGGGTGCTGCTCGCAGTGACGGTGTTGGTGGGGACGCTGCTGTTCACGCAGATGCAACTCGCATCGCCGGAGCGCGGCGTGCCCATCATCAGGGGCATCGTGCAGTTGACGCTGCAACCGGGCGGCGACGCGGCAACCGGCCTGGGAGTCAGGGCAGGCTCGACGTACCAGGCGGGTCAGCCGCTGATGCTGCTGCCCGGGCTCGACGTCTACGCCGACTCCACCGAGATCCCCGGCTTCACGGTCGACCAGGCCATCGGCAGGGCCGCTGGTGTCCTCACCGGCCGCCTCATCGACGGCGGCAGTTCGGCGCTGCTCGCGTCCGTCAGCGACCCGACCCTCAGCGCCCAGTTGCGCACGGCGGTCGACGGCCCCATCGCCGCGATGATGCGCGCTGCGCTCGAGTCGGAGATGCTCCCGTCAGGGCTCGACGACGGCTCACGGCTCGCCGACTGGCCGGCTCAGGCGGCCGCGAACCCCGGCTCGCTGGTACAGCCGATCGTGGGGATCTTCGTGTACGAATCGCCGACGCGTCTCGCGACCATGGGCCTGCGTGCCATCGGTGTGAGCGTCGTGGGTCAGTTGAGCGACATGGTCATGGCGGAGGGCATGGGCGCCGCTCTCGCGCAGGTGACGAACGCGAACCTTCGCGCCAGGCTCGAGGAAGGCGCGGGCACCGACGCCCGCGCGAGCATCCATCAGCTCCTCGTCGCCATCCTGGCGGGGCGTTCCGACGAGATGGCAGCCCGCCTTGCCGAGGCGAACGCGGTGCTGGCGGGCGAGCAGGACGACGATCACGCGCTCACTGGCCTGCTGCCTGCCTCGCAGCTCGCCGGCCTCAGCCCCGAGCAGGCGAACGACGCCGTGCTCGACGCCTTGGCGCAGCGCGCGTACCAGGGCGGTGGCGAGCTGGCAGCCGCTCAGATGACGCGGCCGGAGCAGGCGTCGCGACTGCGCGGCGTCGCGCCGCTCATCGACGGCTACACCGCCGCTGCGCAAGGCAGGTACCGCACGTGGACCGTAGCCGCAGGCGTGCTCGGCCTGCTGCTCCTCGTGCTCATCATCGGCTTCTCCCGCGGCCTCTCGCGGCTCGCGAACCCTGGGCTCGCCATCGCCCTCGGAGCCGCGGCAGGGGCCGTCGTCTTCGAGCTGGCGCGGCGCAACCTCCCCGCCGAGGCGACGCTGCCTGCCGGCGCGCAGGTGCAGGGCGTGTTCGGCGCGTTGACCGGCCTCGTCAGTTACGCGGCGAGCGTCCTGCCCGACACGCTGGTGACGCTCGGAAGGACGAACCACGTCGCGATGCTGATCCTTGGCGGCGCGCTCATCGTGCTCGGGCTGCTGATGTGGCTGCTGCGCGGCGTGCGTCCGCGGCGCCGCTCGTTCTGACCTGGTTCACGGCGCCCGACGCTCTCAACGGGCCGGTACGCCGGCGCCGAACGCCTCCAACGCACCGCCGGCCGGCGCGAGGCCCAGGAGCACCTCGTACGGCAACTTCGCCTCGAACGAACCCTGCACGTACGGCCCCATGGCGTACGGAGCGAAGTAGAACGTCAGCCCGTCGGCCGACAACGTGAACGACGACAGGTCCTGCACGGTCAGCTCGCTCACGTAGCCCTCGGTGACCCACTCGGCCCCCTGCTCGGCGAGCTGCTCGAGGATCATGGGAGTCAGCCGCCGCAGCCACGTCGAGTCGGCCCTGAAGAGGTCCTCGACGTCGAGCACGGTGACACCCGATGGGCGAACCTCGAGCAGGTACGTCGTGAAGTAGGTGTTCGGGTGGGCGCCGCCGGTGTACACGTACGTGTGGCTGAGGAGGCTGAGGTACGACTGAGCCGCGCCCTCGAGGGTGACGTGCTCCTCTTGTGTCCAGCCCCAACCGAGCATGCCGCCGGTATCGAACCGGCGACCTTCGGTGATGAAGCCGTCGACCCTGCTCCGCCCCTTCGTCTCGATGAACTCGTTGACGCGGGAGTCCTCGGTGAGCCAGTACGGCGCGGTGAAGCTCGCTCCGATCCTGCCTTGCGTCAGCTCCCAGCGCGCGTACTGTGCCCGCCTGCGCAGGTCGAGGTTGAGAACACGCGTGGGCTCGGACGAGAACGCCAAGGCGCCCGTGATCACGGTGCCTTCCACGCCGAACGAGTAGTCGCGGTAGCCGGAGAAGCTGGCGACCGCTCCCGGCGAGGACGTGCTCGTGGTGCTGCCTGGCGGCGTGTGCGCGAACTCCGCGGCCCAGTCACCGTAGAGACCGGGCTGCTCGGACCGGAACATGAGCCGCAGCTCGGTGTCGTTCTTGAGCGACCCGCCGCCCGCGACGACCAACCCGCGCCGCGGCAGGATGAGCTTGCCGTACGCGAAACCGTCGCTGTACAGGGTGAGATCGAGGATGACGGACTCGCGCGACTGGCCCGCGGCTGCTACCGCTCCCACGGCCGACGGGTTCAACACCGACCCGAAGTAGATGGTGCGCGAGGCCGGCTGCTCCGGCTGGCCGAACGCGACAGACGCGACGAGGACCGACACAACGAGGAGTAGGGCGCGGACGCCGGCACCGACCACCTGTCTCATGAGCACAGTCTATGGCCGGAACCCTGGCGCGTAGGTTCCGCACGATGAACGTCCTGCGGGGCCGGTGCTACGCTTGTCGCCATGACCACGGGTTCTCCACGTGTGACGGTAGTCGGGGCCGGGATGGCCGGCAGCGAGGCGGCTCTGGCGGCGGCGCGGCTCGGTGTGAAGGTCGACCTTCACGAGATGCGGCCGAAGAGACTCACGCCCGCTCACTCGAGCGGCGCATTCGCCGAGCTCGTCTGTTCCAACAGCTTCGGTGGTGAGGGCAGGAGCAACGCGAAGGGCCTCCTGCAGGCCGAGATGACGGCAGCGCGTGGGGTCGTGATGACGAACGCACTCGAACACAGGGTGCCTGCCGGCGGCGCACTGGCCGTCGACAGGGACGCGTTCAGCGCTGCCGTGACGCGCGAGGTGCGGTCACATCCGCTCATCACGGTGCACGATGACGAGATCACCGAGGTACCCGCCGGCGTGACGGTCCTCGCGACGGGGCCGCTCACCAGCGACGCGCTGGCCCGGTCGATCAGCGACGTCGTCGGCGAAGGGTTCCTCGGCTTCTACGACGCGGCGGCTCCCATCGTCGCGTACGACAGCATCGACATGACGGTCGCGTTCAGGGCAGGGCGCTACGACCAGGCTGCCGACTACCTCAACCTGCCGTTCACGCAGGAGCAGTACGACAGCTTCTACGACGCGCTCACCGAGGCGCGCAACCACACGCCTCACGAGTGGGAGAAGCTCGAGTTCTTCGAGGGCTGCATGCCCATCGAGGAGCTGGCGCGCAGGGGACGCGACACGCCGCGGTTCGGACCCCTCAAGCCGGTCGGGCTCGAGGACCCGAGGACGGGCAAGCGGCCGTACGCCGTCGTCCAACTGCGCCAGGAGGACGCTGCCGGCAGGATGTGGTCGTTGGTCGGCTTCCAGACGGGTCTGAAGTGGGGCGACCAGAAGGAGGTCGTGCGGCTCATCCCCGGGTTGGAGGACGCCGAGGTCGTGCGGTACGGGGTCATGCACCGCAACACCTACCTCAACGCGCCGCGCCTGCTCGACGCGACCATGGGGTTCAAGACGCGTCAGGGGCTGTTCACGGCCGGCGTGCTGGCGGGGACCGAAGGGTACCTGGAGTCGTCCGCCACCGGCTGGCTCGCAGGCGTGAACGCCGCCCGCAGCGCGCTCGGGCTGGCCGGCGTCGTGCCGCCCGAGGCGAGCATGCTCGGCGGTCTCGTCAGGTACCTGTCGAGCGCGAACCCTGACGGCTTCCAGCCGATGAACGCCAACTGGGGCCTCGTGCCCGACGTGCCCAAACGGGCAGGGGTCGGCAAGCGCGAGCGGCGCGAGGAGATGTTCGACAGGGGCATCGGAGCCTTCCGCGACTGGCTCGAGGGCGTCCATGCGGACGTGCTCGACAGGCAGGCAGTGGCGCTGTGACGGGCGCCGAGACCGGACGAGGCGTCGTCGACCTCCGGAGCGACACCGTCACCGTCCCGACGCGGGCCATGCGCGACGCGATGGCCGCGGCCGAGGTCGGCGACGACGTCTACGCGGAGGACCCCACCGTCAACCGGCTCCAGGGCCTTCTCGCCGAGATGACAGGCGCCGAGGCCGGCCTGTTCGTCGCCAGCGGGACCCTCGGCAACCAGATCGCCATCGCCGTGCACGTCAGGCCAGGCAGCGAGGTCGTGTGCACGGAGGGCGCCCACATCTACGAGTACGAACCAGGTTCGATGGCACTCATCGCCTCTGCGTTGCCGCGCCTCGTGCGCACGGAGCGCGGCGTCCCCGACCCCGCCGACGTCGAGGCCGCGATCCACGTCAGCATCCATCAGTCGCCGACCGGGCTCATCGCCCTCGAGAACACTCACAACAGGGCGGGCGGCACGGTCGTGCCGTTGAGCGTCCAGCGCGCCGTGCATGAGGTCGCGTGCAGACGGTCGTTGCCTACGCACCTCGACGGAGCCCGCGCGTTCAACGCGGCAGCCGCGCTCGGAGTCGGCATCGCCGAGGTGTGCGCCGGGTTCGACAGCGTCTCCATCTGCCTCAGCAAGGGACTCGGGGCACCGGTCGGAAGCGTGCTGCTCGGTTCGCGCGAGTTCATCCGCCGCGCGCACCGCTACAGGAAGATGCTCGGCGGCGGGATGCGCCAGGCCGGTGTCCTTGCGGCCGCGGGGCTCATCGCCGTCAGCGACATGCCTGCGCTGTTGGTCCACGATCACCGGCGCGCCCGCTCGCTGGCCGAGCGCCTGGCCGGTGCCCCCGGCGTCACCGTCGACCTGGACAGCGTCCAGACGAACATCGTCTACTTCGACCTGACCGACGCGGCCGGGTTCGTCGCGGACTGCTCGAACAGGGGAGTGCGGCTCAACGCCATGGGGCCGTCGACGGTGCGCGCCGTCACCCACCACCAGGTCGACGACGACGCCATCGAGCGGGCGACGTCGGTCATGCTCGAGGTCCTCGAGCGAAGGGCCGGAGCAGCCGCGCGCGGCGTCGCAGGCGGAGTGCCGTCCTGAAGACGTCAGCGCGTCGGGGGGCCGCGTACCTGCTGGCCCATCCTGCCGGCCACTCGCTGAGCCCCGTCATGCACGACGCCGCGTTCGCGGCGCTGGGGATCGACGCCAGCTACACGGCGCTCGACGTCACGCCGGACGCGCTCGGCTCCGTCGTCGCGGGGTTCAGGTCTGCGCCCGAGTTCGTCGGCGCCAACGTGACGGTGCCGCACAAGAGCGCCGTCATGCGCTGGCTCGACGAGGTCGACGAGACCGCATCGGCCATCGGTGCCGTCAACACCATCGTCAGGCTGGGAGGGACCGACGGGCGCCTGGTGGGACGGAACACCGACGCCGACGGCTTCGTGGCGGCGCTGAACGACGTCGTCCCCGTCTCGAAGCTGCGCAGCGCGATGCTGCTCGGGGCTGGAGGCTCCGCACGGGCCGTGGCGTGGGCGCTGGTGACGCGCGGCGTCGACGTTGCCATCGTCAACCGGTCGCGAGACAGGGCAGCGACGTTGGTCGCGGAGGTCGGCGCGGCGCTGGCTGCGTCGGGGGCGACCGCGCTCGCCGTCCCGGGGGGCCGTGGGCCGGGGCGGTTGAGCGTCTGCGAACCGGACGAGGCCGGCGCGCTTGTCGCGGAGTGCGACCTGCTCGTCAACGCGACGTCCGTCGGCATGCTCGGGGGACCTGCTCCCGAGGCGTCGCCGTCGCCCGCGCCACTGAGGTCGTTGCCGCCTGGCGCTGTGGTGTGCGACCTCGTGTACCGGCCCGCGCTCACGCCGCTCCTGCGCGAGGCGCGTGATGTCGGCGTCATCGCGCTCAACGGACTGCCGATGCTGGTGCATCAGGGGGCGGCGTCCTTCACGATGTGGACGGGGAGGCCCGCCCCTGTGCAGGTGATGGTCGAGGCGCTGGGGGAGGCACTGAGCTAGGCGCTGGTAGACTCGGCGGCGTGCGCATCGCGGTCCTCGCAGACGTCCATGGCAACCTTCCCGCGCTCGAGGCCGTCCTCGCCGATATAGACGACCAGGCGGTCGACAGGGTGATCGTCAACGGCGACCTCGCCAACCGTGGACCCGACACCGGAGCCGTCTACCGGCTCCTCGCCGAGCACCTCGAAGGGGCCGCGACGCTGGGCAACCACGACGACCTCATGCTCATCGCGACGCGGCGGAGGACCGTCGGCGAGACAGCGTGGCTCGACGACCCGTTCTGGGGAACGGTCGCCTGGTCGGCCGCTCAGCTCGACGGCACCGGGTTCCTCGACACGATCGAGCGCCTCCCCATGACGCTCAAGATCCAGGAGGAGGGCGCGCCGACGCTGCTGTTCTCGCACGGCAGCCCCCGTCACTACCGCGAAGGCTACGGCGTCGACCTCTCGCCCGAGGTGATCTCCGAGATCACCGAGGCGCATCCTGCCGACGTGCTGGTCGGGTCGCACACACACCGACCGCACCTGGTGAAGTGGGGGCGCTACACGGTGATGAACACGGGCGCGGTGGGCTGTCCGTTCAACGGCGACCCGCGAGCCCACTACCTGGTCCTGACGCTGCGTGACGGTGAGTGGCAGCCGGAGTTCAGGCGTATCCCGTACGACCGCGAGGCCGCGATGGCCCGCATGAGGTCGTCCGGGATGCTCGAGACGACGGGTTTGAGTGCGAGCATCTTCTACGAGGAACTCAGGTACGCCAGTTCGTTCCTGGTGCCGTTCCTCATGTGGTGCGAGACCGACAAGCGCGACAAGACCCGGCGGGACTGGGACGAGTACAGGACGCGCTTCGAGGTGCGCTTCCGAGAACCCGACGTTCCGGAGGTCGTCCGTTCCTCGCCCCATCCGTGACGTCCTCGGAGGAGACGATGGGTGTGACCCGCCCCGACAAGAAGCGCTACGACGGTCGCCTCAGCGACCGCAAGGCCATGGTGCGCGCGACCTTCGGAGGCTGCCCGAACTGCGCGCAGGGGCGCATGTTCACGGGTCTCTACACGGTGCGCCCCACCTGCACGGTCTGCGGCGTGCGCTACGAGCGCGACTCCGGCGCGTGGCTCGGTGCCATGGTCGTCGCGTACGGCCTGGCCGTCCTGGCCGTCATCATCGTCGCGGTCGCCACCATCATCCCGTGGGGCCTGTACCAGGGGCTCGAGTGGGTGCTGGTCGGCACCGGAGTCGCGTCGGTCCTTCTGCTCTACCGTCCCGTGAAGGGCTTCTGGATCTGGAGCATGTGGGCTGCGGGCCTCGTCGTCACCGACGAGGAGTTCGCGTCTGACGCCGCTAGGCAGCCTGACGAGATGCCTGTGCCCGGCTGACGAGCAGCAGGATCGTGATGGCCGTGAACGCCGTCAACGACAGCACAGGGATCGTGATGAACCCGAGCCAGTTGATGTAGATCACGTCGCATGGCACGCCGCCCCTGCACACCGCGCTGCTACCGAAGGAGGGGACCTTCTCGTAGAGCACGTGGTACAGGGCGACGAGTGTGCCGAGGATCGACAGCGGGAGGCTGTACGCGAACGCGCGCCCGTCCTGCCTGTAGGTCGCGACGCCGAGGATCAGCGTGAGCGGGTACATGAGGATGCGCTGGTACCAGCACAGCACGCACGGCACGAACTGCCGCACCTCGCTGAAGTAGAGGCTGCCGACGGTCGCGACGATAGCGAGGATCCAGGCCGGGTAGAGCAGCGGCAGCCTCACGCTCAGCCCGCTGCTGCCTGGATGGCCCGCCGGATGTTCTCGAGCGTCGGGTTCGACACCAACTGACCGTTGACGAGCACCGACGGGGTGCCGCCCAGGTTCAGCGCGCGAGCCAACGCGACGTCGGCCTCGACGGCCGCTGCCGTCTGCGACTCGCTGACGCACGTGTTGAGCGTGCCAGAGTCGAGGTTCGGAGCGTAGTCGAGCGCGAGGGAGACGGCGCGCGCGGTGATGGCCGAGTTGGTGCCGAGGCTCGCCAGCGTCGCCCTCGAGCGCAGCAGTACCGGCTCGATCGTGAGGAACGCCTCGTTGCTCTGCTGCAACACGCACTCGCCGACCATGCCGAGGCTGCGTGAGATGGTCGCGTCGATGACGGGGAAGTTGTAGAAGTAGATCGCCGCCACGCCGGTGTCGACGAACTCGCGCTTGAGGATCGGCGTCACCGTCTCGCCGAAGTCGGCGCAGTGAGGGCACAGGAAGTCGAAGAACAGGGCGACCTTCACAGGAGCGTCTGGTGAGCCCGCGATGGGTTGTGAAGCGTACGCGAAGTCGCCTGAAGCGACCTGCGTGCTGGTGCCACCGAGGCGCGGGATGATGATGGCTGCGAGCAGGATCGCCGCTACCACGACGACCGTGATGATGGTCAAGTTCTGCGTGTTCTTCATGCCGCCGATTCTAACCGTCGACCCGGTAGCGGCGGGGCTCCACGGGCGTCAAGCGCGCACCGCCTGTTCCCGTAGCATGGGTCATGGACGTACCCAGCGAGTTCACCGCGTTCAGGGTCCACGTGGACGAGTCGGGGATCCGCAGAGGCGTCGAGGTCCTCCCGTTCGACACGCTGCCCGACGGCGACGTCACGGTCCGGGTGGAGTACTCGTCGCTGAACTACAAGGACGCCCTCTCGGCCAGCGGTAACCGCGGCGTGAGCAGGCACTACCCTCACACGCCTGGTATCGACGCGGCAGGCACGGTCCTCGCCTCGGCCGACCAGAGGTTCGCCGTCGGCAGCCCGGTGATCTGTACCGGCTTCGACCTCGGCATGAACACACCGGGAGGCTTCGGTCAGTTGATCAGGGTGCCGGGCGATTGGTTGGTGCCCTTGCCTGACGGCCTCAGCCCGCGCTCGGCGATGATCATCGGCACCGCGGGCCTGACGGCCGCGTTGGCCCTCGACAGGCTCCGCAGCGTCGCAGCAGACCCTGGCCTCGGGCCGTTCGTCGTCACCGGCGCCAGCGGCGGTGTCGGGAGCCTCGCCACCCTGCTGCTGCACAGGGCCGGGTACACCGTCGTCGCCAGCACGGGCAAGGAGCACGCGCGCGGGTTCCTGACCGACCTCGGAGCGTCGCGGGTCATCGACCGTGAGGAGCTGAGCCGGCCGTCGGAGAGGCAGTTGCAGAAGGCAGCGTACGGCGGCGGCGTCGACTCGGTCGGCGGCAGGACCCTTGTCAACCTCATCAACAGCACCGTGCAGGGAGGGGCAGTCGCGGCTTGCGGGCTCGTCAGCGGCGTCGACCTTCCCGCCAACATCTACCCGTTCATCCTGAGGGGCGTCGCGCTCCTCGGCGTCGACAGCCAGGGGGCGTCGCTGCCTGACAGGGTGCGCATCTGGGGGTCGTTGGCGACGATGTGGAAGGCGGGTGAGTTCGACGCGTTGCTGCCCGGAGTCACCGAGATCGGGCTGCACGACCTCGACGCGAAGGTCGACGAGATCCTCGGCGGCTCGGTGCTCGGCAGGGTGATCGTCCGTAGCGACTGACGCCAAGCGTCTCATGAAGGCTCTGGTAGACTCGAACGGCAAGGGATCCACGGCCGCTCCGTACCGGTAAGGCCGTGTCCGACGCACGTCCGCCGCGTTACGCGGCATGCGACGAAGGGAGAACCACCATGGCTTTCACGCTTCCCGACCTACCGTACGCCGCCACGGCGCTCGAGCCGCACATCGACGCCCGCACGATGGAGATCCACCACGACAAGCACCACGCCGCGTACACCAACAACCTCAACGCGGCCATCGAGAAGCACCCCGAGCTCGCCTCGAAGAGCGCCGAGGAGCTCGTGTCCGACCTGGCGTCGGTGCCGCAGGACATCCGCACCGCTGTCCAGAACAACGCAGGCGGGTACCTGAACCACAACCTGTTCTGGACCGTGATGGGTCCGAACGGCGGCGGCGCCCCCAGCGGCGACCTCGCGGCTGCCATCGACAAGACCTTCGGTAGCTTCGACGCCTTCAAGGAGCAGTTCGGCGCCGCTGCAGGCAGCCGCTTCGGGTCCGGCTGGGCGTGGCTGGTCGTCGACGCGTCGGGCGGCCTCAAGCTCTACTCGACCGCCAACCAGGACTCGCCGCTCATGAACGGCGACACGCCGATCCTCGGGCTCGACGTCTGGGAGCATGCCTACTACCTCAACTACCAGAACCGCCGCCCCGACTACGTCAAGGCGTTCTGGAACGTCGTCG
>Ga0123332_1002863_pt1 | contig 16083 bp, 15 predicted proteins | sample BioC12SIPDNA_4_FD_89958 | JGI IMG/M metagenome (GOLD analysis project Ga0123332, IMG submission 89958) | Anaerobic biogas reactor microbial communites from Washington, USA - Biogas_R2_A C12 SIP DNA | ecosystem: Engineered > Bioreactor > Anaerobic > Unclassified | place: Washington, USA...
CCATCGGTCAGTCCTTCGTGAAGTAGTCGGCGCTCTGGTAGCGGCCCGTCTCGAGCCAGCGGATCTGCATGAGCACGTCGTTGAGCAGCGACGAGGCCCCGATCCGGAACCAGTCGGGGCTCATCCACTCCTCCCCCAGGGTCTCGTTGAGCACCACCAGGTAGCGTATGGCGTCCTTGGCGGTGCGGATGCCGCCGGCGGGCTTCACGCCGATCTTCTGCCCGGTCGCGCGGTACCAGTCGCGCACGACCTCGAGCATGAGCAGCGTGGTGGGCAGCGTGGCCGCCGGCTGCACCTTGCCGGTGGAGGTCTTGATGAAGTCGCCGCCGGCCAGCATCGAGAGGTAGGACGCGCGCCGCACGTTGTCGTAGGTGACCAGCTCACCGGTCTCCATGATGACCTTCAGCCGGGCGCCCCCGCAGGCCTCCTTGACGGCCACGATCTGGTCGAAGACGGTCAGGTAGTCGCCGGACAGGAAGGCGCCGCGGTCGATGACCATGTCGATCTCGTCGGCCCCAGCACTCACCGCATCGGCTGTGTCGGCCAGCTTGACCGGCATACTGGCCCGTCCGGAGGGGAACGCGGTGGCGACCGCGGCCACCTTGACCCCGCTGTCACCCAGCACGTCCTTCGCGTGGCCCACCATGTCGCCGTAGACGCAGACGGCCGCCGGGCGCGGCGTGGTCAGGTCGCTCGGGTCGGGGGTCAGCGCCCGGGTGGCCAGGCCGCGGACCCGGCCCGGGGTGTCGGCCCCCTCGAGGGTGGTCAGGTCGATCATCGAGATCGCCGTGTCGATCGCCCACGCCTTGGACGTGGTCTTGATCGACCGGGTGCCCAGGGAGGCGGCGCGAGCCTCCGCGCCGACCTGGTCCACGCCGGGCAGCCCGTGCAGCCAGGAGGTCAGCGCGCGGTTCGTCAGGCGCGACACGCCGAGGATCTCGCGGGCCCGGTCGGTCACGTCGGCCGGTGTCGTCACGGGGACGTCGGTGTCTGTGCTCACCCGCCGAGTCTAGCCCGGGGGCCAGCGCGGACACCTAGGATCGGGCCATGGCACTACACCTGGAACCGGTCCGCATCCCCGTCCCCGGCGGCAAGGTCATCGAGGAGCTGGCCGGCCGCGTCGCCACGGGCCACAACAACTACTCGGTGGCCCACATGACCGCGCCGGCCGGCTGGGACGAGCCCGCGCAGACGCCGGTGTTCGACGAGGTCACCTATGTGATCTCCGGCGAGGTCGTGGTGCACACCAAGGACGGGGAGCAGCGGGTCCGGGCCGGGGCCGGGATCCTCACCCGGGCGGGGGAGCGGGTCCGCTACGAGGCGGGGCCGGAGGGCGCCGACTACATCGCCGTCTGCGTGCCGGCCTTCTCCGAGGAGGGGGCGCGTCGTGCCTGAGCAGACGGCCGGGCTGACCCCGGACCTGATCCGGTCGGCCCCCAAGGCCCTGCTCCACGACCACCTGGACGGCGGGCTCCGGCCCGCGACGGTGCTCGAGCTGGCGCGGGAGATCGGGCACGAGCTGCCGGCCGACGACGTGGACGGACTGGCGGCGTGGTTCCGGGACAGCGCCGACTCCGGGTCGCTGGTGCGCTACCTGGAGACCTTCGACCACACGATCGCGGTGATGCAGACCACCGAGGGGCTGCGCCGGGTGGCCCGCGAGTGCGTGGAGGACCTGGCGGCCGACGGCGTGGTGTATGCCGAGTCTCGCTACGCCCCCGAGCAGCACCTGACGGCGGGGCTGAGCCTGGACGAGGTCGTCGAGGCCGTCGAGGAGGGCATCCGGGAGGGCGAGGCGCTCGCCGCCGAGGCCGGCCGCACCATCCGGGTCGACACGCTGGTCACCGCGATGCGGCACGCCGCCAAGTCCCGGGAGATCGCCGAGCTGGCGGTGCGGCACCGCGACGAGGGCGTGGCGGGCTTCGACATCGCCGGCGCCGAGGCGGGCTTCCCGCCCACACGCCACCTGGACGCCTTCGAGTACCTCCGCCGCGAGAACTTCCACTTCACCATCCACGCCGGTGAGGCCTTCGGGCTGCCCTCCATCTGGGAGGCGATCCAGTGGTGCGGCGCGGAGCGGCTGGGCCACGGCGTCCGCCTGGTCGACGACCTCACGCTCCACGGGATCCCAGTGGCGGAGCTCGACGATCAGGTGCCCTACGCCGACTGGACCGAGGAGCAGCTGGCGGCGGTGCACCTGGGCCGGCTCGCGGCATACGTCCGGGACCGGCGGATCCCGCTGGAGATGTGCCCTTCCAGCAACCTGCAGACCGGCGCCTCCCCGACGATCGCGGCGCACCCCATCACGCTCTTGGACCGGCTGCGCTTCCGGGTGACGCTCAACACCGACAACCGGCTGATGAGCGGCACCTCGATGTCGCGGGAGATGCAGCTGCTGGTCGACGAGGCCGGCTGGGGCTGGGCCCAGCTGCGGCGGGTGACGGTCAACGCCATGAAGTCGGCGTTCATCCCCTTCGACGAGCGGCTCGAGATCATCGAGGGCGTCATCAAGCCCTTCTACGACCCAAAAATGTAGCGGCCCCGTTCACCCTCCGCACAACTTCGTAGTGGTCTCGTACGGTCCTGTGCGTGCGGAGCCGCGCCGGGGGGCGTCACGTCGCATGGTGACCCCGCCGCCAAGGTCCGAGCGGGCTCGCGGCCGCGCACGCGGATTGTGCGGGACGGCCCGGAAGCCAGGCAGCCTTTGGGTGAACCAGACCCCTACGAAGTTGTGAGCAGGGCGTACGGAACCCCTACGAAGTTGTGCGGAGGGTGAACGAGACCCCTACATTTTTTGGAGGGGGTCGGGGCCCAGGACGCGGGCGCGCAGGTGGTCGTCGCGGTCGAGGCGGAGCATGTCGCGGCGGCGGCGCTCGGCCATCACCGCCGACATCACGGCCTCCGGGTGCGCGAACGGCGGCGGCGCGGGGGAGACGTAGACCATCAGGTCGGCATACAGCGACGACCCGGTTGCCGCGCGGCTGGGCGGGGTGAGCTCGTTGCGGCGGGCCAGGAACTGCCGGATGGCCACCGCCAGCCCGTCGGGGATCACGCCGATGTCCGCGCCGATCGCCCAGGGCGCCAGCTCGGCGGGCATCGCCGGCGGCTCCGGCAGGGTCAGGCGGACGCGCTCGCGGACCACGTAGGTGCCGGCCAGGAAGTCGCCGAGCCGCTTGGCCTTCTCGTTGGTCGCGGCGATGAGCAGCGCCAGGCTCCCGGCGGTCAGCCACACCTCGAACCACGCGGTCAGCCCGCGGATCAGCGCGTGCCGGAACCCGATGGGCCCGGTGTCGTCACGGACCGTGCGCAGCCCGAAGATGAGCTTGCCGAGGGTGCGGCCCTGACTGAGGGTTTCGCTCGCCACGGGGACCGCCACCAGCGCGCCGACCAGCAGCAGGATCACGAGCGCCTGGAGCAGCGCGAAGTCGTCACCGACCAGGTCCCACGGGGCGATCCACAGCGCGGCCAGCAGGATCAGCACGACCACGACCAGGTCGATGACTCCCGAGGCCATCCGCATCGGTAGGCTCGCCGCCGGCAGGTCGATCTGGACGGCCTCGGACGTGACGTAGCCGTCGCTGTCGAAGATTCCCCGGGTGGCCATGGTGCCGCCAGACTAACCGGCACGAGCGACCGGCGGGCGCACGAACCCCTCGGCCCGGACCACGGACCGAGGCGACCCGACCCGCGGTGGTGAGCGCACGGCATACGGACTGCGTCTTTCGCACGCGGACTGTGCCTATCCTTGCGAGGTGGACCTCGACGCACTGGTGGCCCGGCGCCGGCCCGGGTGGGACCGGCTGCGCGTGCTGTCCAAGCAGCGGCGGCTGGGGGGCGCGGAGTCGGACGAGCTGCTCGACGGATACCAGCGGGTGGCGACCGACCTGTCGACCGTGCGCTCCACGGCACCGGACCCCTCGCTGGTCACCCACCTGTCGGGGCTGCTGGCGGGGGCGCGGCTGCGGTCGGCGGGCACGCGGACCTTCTCCTGGGACCTGATCGGCAGGTTCTTCGTGGAGGACTTCCCGGCGGCGCTCTACCGGTTGCGGTGGTGGTGGATCGTCACCGCGCTGGCCAACGTGGTCGTGGGGTTCGCGCTCGGCGTGTGGCTCTACTACAACCCGGTCGTGGAGAACACCCTGCTGTCCTCCGCCGAGATCCAGCAGCTGGTGAACAGCGACTTCGAGTCGTACTACTCCGAGAACGCCGCCAGCAGCTTCGCGACCCTGGTGTGGATCAACAACGCCTGGGTCGCCGCGCAGTGCATCGTCTTCGGGGCGCTGGGGCTGCCGGTGATCTACGTGCTCTGGCAGAACATCTCCAACGTCGCGGTCATCGGGTCGCTCATGCACCAGCATGGCCGCGGCGACGTCTTCTGGGGGCTGATCACCCCGCACGGGCTGCTGGAGCTGACCGCGGTCTTCGTCGCCGCGGGCGTGGGGCTGCGGCTGTTCTGGTCGTGGGTGGCGCCGGGTCCGCGCACCCGGCTGTCGTCGCTGGCGCACGAGGGCCGGACGGCGGCCGGGGTCTCGCTCGGGCTCATCGTGGTGCTGCTGATCTCGGGGCTGATCGAGGCGTTCGTGACGCCGTCACCGCTGCCGACCTGGGCGCGCGTCGGCATCGGGGTCCTCGCGCTGGGGCTGTTCGTGCTCTACGTGTTCACCCTCGGACGCTCCGCGGCGCGCCGCGGCATCACCGGCGACGTGGACGAGTCGCTCACCGCGGCGAGCGCGCCGACTGCCGGGTGAGCGGGAGCCACCCGCCGGCCGCCGGTCATCCTTCGGTGCCGCCCAGGGACCGTATGCCGTGGCGCACGCCGCGGGGTCGGGTGCGCCCAGGGCTCTGCTAAGGCGAGGGCTGGTGGCCTAAGGCGAGATTGGGTGGAAAGTTAGGGCAGCTGCCCCATGTGCTCACCCGTCCTTAGGGACGAGTGTTGGTGTCATCAGCCCAGCAGGGCACCGACGCACCAGAGGGAGCAGGAACCATGTCATTCGAGAACATCACCGTCGCACAGTCCATGGCCGCCGAGCGGGAGCGCGCTCTGGTCCGGGAGCTGGAGATCGACCGCCGCGTGGCGCTGCACGGCCGCGGCGTCCGGATCGGTGGTCGCACCCGTCGCCTGCCGGCGCTGCTGGCCCGCGTCACCCACCTGTCCACCGGTTCCGCCCACGCGGTTCCGTCGGCGTGAGCCCCCGGTGACCCGCCCGCGGGGACACCCGTTGACCGCTCCCGACAGCCGGTGAGCGGTCATCTGCTGCCACCGGCGCGCAGCGGTGACACCCTTCCCACGGCAGGCCCGGGCTGGCAGGATGCCCGCATGGCGACCGTCGCCAGCAACCCGAGGATGGTGGGTCGAGACCAGGACCTCGCCGCGATGGTCGGGGCCCTGGAGACAGCCGGGCGCGGGCAGCCGGTGAGCATCCTGGTGCGCGGGGAGGCGGGGATCGGCAAGACCCGCCTGTTGCAGGAGTTCAACGCGAAGGTGGCCGACCTCGCTGCGGCGTGGGACAAGCCGGTGGTGATGGCGACCGGCCAGTGCCTCGACCTCGGCCCCGTCGGGGCGGCGTTCGCGCCGGTGCGCAGGCTGTTGCGGGACGTGTGGACGGCGGTGGGTCCGGAGGCGTTCTCGGCGGCCGCCCAGTCCCCGGCGATCCTGGCGACCCTGGCCACGCTCGTGCCCGAGGTCACCGTCCCGGAGGGGGGCGTGGCCGGCCGCTCCGAGTTCGTCACCGAGGCGATCGAGACGCTGGTCGAGAACCTCAGCGTCGATCACCACCTGGTGCTGGCGCTGGAGGACCTGCACTGGGCGGACGCCTCCACCCTCGCCCTGCTGAAGACCCTGGCGACCACCCTGCGGGGCCGTGACGTCACGGTGGTGCTGACCTACCGCAGCGACGACGTCGACCGGTTCCACCCCCTGCGGCCCGTGCTCGCCGAACTCGAGCGCAACCGCGCCGTGGTCCGCGTGGACCTGGAACGCCTCAACCCCGGGGAGGTGATGGAACTCGCCGGAGGGATCGCCCACTCCGCACACGTGCAGCCGGACCTCGCCGAGCGCAGCGGGGGCATCCCGTTCCTGGTGGAGGAGCTGCTGGGCCTCGGGGAGGGCGAGCTGCCCGAGACGCTGCGCGACCTGGTGCTCTCCCGCTACGAACGGCTCTCCGACGCCACCCGGACGGTGGTGCGGGTCGCCTCGGCCGGGGGTGTCCACGTGGAGCACGAGGTGCTGCACGAGGTCTCCGGTGAGTCCGCTGAGGCCCTGGACGACGCCTTGCGCGAGGCCGTCGAGGCGCGGGTGCTGGTGAGCGACGGGGACGGCTACACCTTCCGGCACGCGCTGACCCAGGAGGGTGTCCACGACGACCTGCTCGCCAGCGAGCGGATCCGGTACCACACGGCATACGGCGAAGTGCTGGAGCGGCGCCGCGAGGGTGGTGCCGTGGTGGAGGCTGCCGAGATCGCCTTCCACTGGCGGTTGGCCAGGGACCCTCGCCGTGCCCTCGTCGCGACGGTGGCGGCCTTCGACGAGGCACGGGCCAGGGACGAGTCCTTCACCATCGAGGAGCTGGCCGAGGCCATCGCCGACCTGTGGCCCCAGGTGCCGGACGCCGACGACCTTGCGGGCCGGGGCCTGTGGGAGGTGCTCACCGAGGCGTGCGCTGCCGTGCTCCGGGGAGGCAACGACCCCGCCAAGGGCGTCCGGCTGGCCGACGAGGGGCTGGCGCTCTGCCCGGCCACGGAACGCCGGACGCGGGCCCGGCTGCTGATGCTGAAGCGGGTGCAGCAGTTCAACGCGGGGATGCACGGGGACCCCGCACTGCTCGAGGCTGCCGAGCAACTGCTGGTCGACAGCGAGGAGCCGGCGGACGAGGCCGTGCTGGCCCAGGTGCTGGCGACCCGGATCGCTCTTGGCGAGGACGCGGGTGAGGACACCGCTGAAGTCATGAACCGGGCGCTGGAGATGGTGCACCGGTCCGGCTCCGCCGACGACGTGGTCCGCGTCATCATGTCCAACGCGAGCAACCTCATCCACGAAGGGCGAGTCCTGGAGGGACTGGAGGTGCAGTCCCAGGTGGCAAGTCTGCCGGTGGCCCCCGTGGCCAAGTTCATGGCCGTGACCTACGAGCTGGACACCTGGTGTTTCCTCGGCGACTACGACCGCTCCATCGCTCGCGGGGAGGCGGCGATCGAGGCGCTGAAGGAGGCGGGCGTGGAGCGGTCGATCGGGGCCGAGGTGATGGCCAACGTGATCGAGTCGTGCGTCGCCGGGGGGCGTCCCGCGCGGGCCCTGGAGCTGCTGCCGCGCGCGCTGCAGCTCATGACGGCCGCGCCCTGGCTCTCCTTCATCGGGCGGTCGATGGCGGCTCACCATGCCTGGAACGACGAGCCGCAGTCGGTGGGGGAGATGCAGCGGCTCGGACCCCCGGAGGTGCGGGCGGCCGACGCCGAGGAGCGGGCCGGCTGGGCGCGGGTCGAGGCCGAGCACCTGCTGAACCTGGCCGCCGACGCCGCGTCGACGGCCGAGCGCGACGAGCTGACCGTGCGGGCTCTGTCGGAAGTCGGCCTGCTCGCCCACCCCGCGACCGAGATCCCGGTCTTCCTGCTGGCGGCCATCCCCGCAGCAGCCCGCGCCGTCGCGGCGGGCCGACGGCACCACATCCCGGTCGACCCGGCCCTGGAGAACGAGCTGGCGTCCATGCTCGGCACGTTGCCGGACTATGCGATCGCCGCGGCGTGGCAGGCCCTGGCCGACGCCGAGCTGGCCGCTGTCGATGCCGCGGCCCCGGAGGCGGCGAACGAGTGGGCGAGGACGGTGACGGTGCTGCAGGAGGTGAGCGCGCCGGTCTGGTACCTGCCCTACGCCCACTTCCGCCTGGCCGAGGCGCTGATCGCCACGGGCGACCGGGACGGTGCAGTGGGACCGCTGCAGTTCGCGGCGGAGTTCCCGGCGGAGCGCGGTGTGGGCATCGTCAACCGGTGGGCGCGGGAGCTCGGGGCGCGGGCCGGGCTGACGGCGAGCTCCGACGGGCACGTCCGCAGCCACTCCAACGGCCTCCCGACCGGGATCGAGTCGCTCACGGCCCGTGAGCAGCAGGTGTTCGCCCTCCTGGCCGAGGGTCTGTCGAACCCCGAGATCGGCAAGCAGCTCTTCATCAGCCCCAAGACAGTCAGCGTCCACGTCTCGGCGATCTTCGGCAAGACCGGCACGGGCTCGCGGGCGGAGGCGGCGGCATACTTCGTCGCCCATGCCCCTGGGGAGGGGACAGACCGGTGACGCGGCCCGGCTGCTGCCGTCACGGTCGGGAACAGCGGATCGGTGCGAGCGACTCGCCGTTGGAGTGATGGCACGGCGCTCGCACCGACGGCGTGTTGCGCGCACGGACCCGGCCTACACTCGACCGGTGCTCACCGCCGCCGACCCGCTACCCCACCGGCCGCGGCGGGTCCTCGTGGCCGGCACGAGCGGCACCGGCAAGACCACCCTGGCCGGGCGTCTCGAAGAGGTCCTCGGCATCCCGCACACCGAGCTGGACGCGCTGCACCACGGTCCCAACTGGGTCCCCAGGCCGGAGTTCCTCGACGATGTCAGGTTCCTCGCCGCCGGTGAAACCTGGGTGACCGAGTGGCAGTATGCCGCCGCGCGCCCGCTCCTAGCCGCCCGGGCCGATCTGCTGGTCTGGTTGGACCTGCCCTTCCCGCTCACGCTCGCTCGGTTGGTGCGGCGCACCGCGCGGCGCCGGGTGCAGCGCGAGGTGCTGTGGAACGGGAACGTGGAGCCGCCACTGCACACCGTCCTCACCGACCGGGACCACGTGGTCCGCTGGGCCATCGCCGGGCGGCGCAACCTGGACGACCGGGTCCCGGCCGTTCTGGAGCAGCACCCCCGGCTGGTGTGCGTGCGGCTGCGAAGTCCCCGCGACGTCGAGCGGTGGGTGGCGGGTCTGGAGAGTTAAGACGAGCTCGACGGGCCGTGCGCTCGGTGGCCTGGGGGCGGAGCGACGCGCGGTGCGCTCGGTGGCCTGGTGGAGCGACGCGCGGTGCGCTCGGTGGGGTGAAATCCCGACGCGCGGCGCGCTCGGTGGGGTGAAATCCCGACGCACGGTGCGCTCGGTCGGGGAGGGGTGGGCTACAGGAGGCCCTGGGCCTTGAGCGCCAGGTAGTGGTCCGCCAGCTTCGGCGGGAGCTCCTCGGGGTCGGCGTCGATGACGTGCACGCCCATCCGCTCGAGCGCGTCGGCGGTGCGCTGGCGCAGCGACACCGTGCGCTCGGCGGCGGCCGCGTCGTAGACCGCCTCCAGGTCACCGAGGTCCGCGCGCATGCGGCCCAGCTCGGGGTCGGCGACCGACGCGATGACCACCCGGTGGTGGGCGGTCAGCGCGGGGAGCACCGGGATCAGCCCCTCCTCGACCGCGGCGGGCTCGAGCGCCGTGAGCAGCACCACGAGCGCCCGCCGCCGGGTCAGCCCGGTCACCTTGCCGGCCAGCATCGTCCAGTCCGCCTCGACCAGCACCGGCTCGATCGGCGCCATCGCCGTCACCAGCTGGTGCAGCAGCGCCTTGCGGTCGGTGTTCGGGGTGACCCGTCCCCGCACCCGCCGGTCTCCGGCGATCAGGTCGATCCGGTCGCCGGCCCGCGACGCCAGTGCCGCCAGCAGCAGCGAGGCGTCCATCGCGGCGTCCAACCGGGGCTGGTCGTCGATCCGCGCCGCGCTGGTGCGTGAGGTGTCCAGCACCAGGATCACCCGTCGGTCCCGTTCCGGCTGCCAGGTGCGCACGACCACGTGCTGCCGCCGGGCCGTCGCGCGCCAGTCGATCGAGCGCACGTCGTCGCCCTCGACGTAGTCGCGCAGCGAGTCGAACTCGGTGCCCTGGCCCCGGGTGCGCACGGCCGACCGACCGTCGAGCTGCCGCAGCTGCGCCAGACGGCTGGGCAGGTGTCTCCGGGAGTGGAACGGCGGCAGGGCCCGGATCGAGCCGGGCACCTGCACCGAGCGCTGACGTGCGGCGATGCCGAGCGGCCCCCGGACCCGCACGGTCACCCGGTCGGTGCGCCGGTCCCCGCGCCGGGTGGGCAGCAGGTGCGTGGTCAGCCGGCGCCGCTCCCCGCCGGGGACGTCGAGAGTATGCCGTTCGCCCGAGGCCCCCGCGGACGGCACCCAGGCGTCCCGCACCCGGCCGCGCATCCGGCGCCGGGTCGGGTTGGTCACCGTCAGCGTGGAGGTGCCCGGCTCACCGAGCCGCACCTGCTGGTTCTCCGACCGGCTCCACGACAGCTTCGCGGGGGAGGGGGCCAGCAGCAGGTCCAGGGTGATGACGACCACGCAGCCGAGCAGCCACCAGCGGACCGTCGACATCGACGGCCACTGCAGGATCGGCACCAGCCCCAGGAGCACCAGGGCGACGGCCCGCCAGCTCAACGCCATGCGGCCGCCCGGGTCGGGGGTGCGGGGTGCCGGGGTTCCCGGACAGGGGGAGCCACGGCGCGGGAGGAGGTCACCGGCTCACCTCAGCGGGGGACCGGCACGGAGTTCAGCGCGCTGTCCAGCACGGAGGTCACCGAGACGCCCTCGAGCTCGGCCTCCGGGCGCAGCGCGAGCCGGTGCCCCAGGGTGCCGTGCGCCAGCGCCTTGACGTCGTCGGGGGTGACGAACGACCGGCCGTTGAGCCAGGCCCAGGCCCGGCTCGTGCTCATCAGCGCGGTCGCACCGCGCGGGCTCACGCCCAGCTGCAACGACGGGGACTGCCGGGTGGCCCGGGCGATGTCCACGATGTAGGCCACGACCTCCGGCGCCACCTGCACCTGACGCAGCGCCGCCGCCCCGGCCCGCAGGTCCGCGGGGCCGGCGACCGGCCGCACGCCGGCCCCAGCCAGGTCGCGCGGGTTGAACCCGGCCGCGTGCCGCTGCAGCACCTGCATCTCGTCCTCGCGCGGCGGGATCGGCAGCACCACCTTGAGCAGGAACCGGTCGAGCTGGGCCTCGGGGAGGGGGTAGGTGCCCTCGTACTCCACCGGGTTCTGCGTCGCGGCGACCAGGAACGGGTCGGGCAGCGGCCGCGGCGTTCCGTCGATGGTGACCTGCCGCTCCTCCATCGCCTCCAGCAGCGAGGACTGGGTCTTCGGCGGGGTCCGGTTGATCTCGTCGGCCAGCAGCAGGTTGGTGAAGACCGGCCCCTCGCGGAACTCGAAGTCGCTGGTCCGCGAGTCGAAGACGAGCGACCCGGTCACGTCGCCGGGCATCAGATCGGGGGTGAACTGCACCCGCTTGGTGTCCACGTCGAGGGCCGCCGCCAGCGTGCGGACCATGAGCGTCTTGGCCACCCCGGGCACCCCCTCGAGCAGGATGTGCCCCCGGGCCAGCAGCGCCACGATCAGCCCGGTGACCGCCTGGTCCTGGCCGACGAGGGCCTTGCCCACCTCGACGCGCACCCGGTGCAGCGCCTCCCGGGCCTGCTCCGGGCTGCTCTGCCGCCCGTCCTGCCCGTCGGGACCCTGCCCGTCGTGTGTCGTCATCCGATCATCCCTTCCTCGAGGGACCGCACCTCGCGGGCGATCCGGACCAGTGTCTCGTCGTCGGGCGCGGTCGCGTCGACCAGCAGCCGGTGAAGCTCGTCGGTATGCCGTCCGGTCGCCTCGCTCAGCAGCCGCACCAGCTGCTGGGGCTGGGTGTGGACGCTGAGGCCCAGCCGGGTCGCGAGCCGGCGGCGCGCCGCCAGCTGCAGGGAGGCCAGGGCGCGCTCGCGGTCCTGGGCGCGGCGGTACATCCGGCTGCGGCTCTGGGTGGTCTCGACCGAGCGGATCACGGCGGGAAGCGGCTCGGTCACGACCGGCCCCAGTCGCCGGCCGCGCCACACCATCGTGGCCAGCAGGGCCAGCAGGAGCAGCCACACCGACGGCATGAAGGCGTCCGGCAGGACGTCGATGAGGGACTGCGGAGCGGCGTCCTCGCCGGCGTCGGCCACGACCGGGACGTACCAGACCAGGTGGGGGTGCGCCCCCAGGAGGCGCAGGCCCGCGGCCGCGTTGGCGTCGTCCAGGATGTGCTCGTTGGTCAGCGAGCTGGCGATGCCCGCCACGATGGTGTCGGGACGGTTCCCGGCGGCGGGCAGCTCCACCAGGAAGCCGGCCTGCGCCCCGCCCGCGTTGTAGCCCGGCGTCGGGGGGAAGCACGGCTGCGCCGCGCCGCGCTCGCCGGTCACCTCCACCAGCCGGTTGGCGTGGCTGATCTCGTCGCCGTCGCGCCAGTTCACCAGGGTCGCCTCGCATCCGGGGGCGGCGGCCCCGGTCTGGGAGAAGGACCTGCCGTCGACCGGCAGGTCGAGGACGTCCCCGCTGTTGCCCTCCGGACCGAGGACGACCAGCAGACCGGCGCGCTCGACATACGACATGACGTCCTCGCCGGCGCCCTGACCGAGGAGACCGGTCCCGGCGACGAGGACCGTGGTGTCGGGGGTGACGTCGGCGCGCAGCAGCTGGGGGAGACCGCGGGCGACGGTGACGTCCACGCCCTGCTGCTCGAGTACCCGCGCCAGGGCCCGCATGCCGTCGTCCTCGGGGTTGTCCGGGTCGAAGGGCAGCTGGTTGGTGGTGCGCATGCCGCCCAGGACGGCCGCGCCGAGGGCGATGAGCAGCACGAGCAGACCCCAGACGGCCAGCTTGCGTGCGGTGCGGCCGCTCATCCGACCCGCACCCGTGCCGGTCGGGTCCGGGCCAGCACCCGGTCCAGCTCGCGGACCCGCTCGGCCTCCTCGCGGGAGGCGTGCTGGTCGCCGTAGCAGACCGCGTCGAACCGGTCGGCGGCGGACAGCAGGGCGTCGGCGTGGTCCGGGAAGGGGGCGCGCAGCCCGAGGGCGATCTCGTGCGCCGTCGTGCCGGGAAGCTCGTCCAGCAGGGCCCGTTCGTCGGTGGCGGCCGCGATCGCCCGGTAGGAGTCGAGCAGCACCGCGTCCCACCGGCCGTCGCGCGCGGCGGCCGCGGCACGGGCGCGGTAGTCCTCGGCGGTGAGGCCGGCCTCGTCCAGGACCGGCCCGCCAGCCTTGTCGGTGAGGCGGCGGGAGCGTCGGGTGCCGCGGACCGCGAAGTAGATGGCGACCGCGGCGAGCGCGAGCACCACCCCGAGCAGCAGGGTCGAGAGGCCGGTGGAGCCGGGCATGATCTCGATGAGGCGCCCGAAGCGTTCCAGGAGCCAGTTGAGGCCCTTGACAATGAACGACTCGGGGCGGTTGTACTCCGCGCCCGCGAGCTCGCGCTGCAGCAGCTCCCGGGCCTCGTCCCGGTCAGGGTCCAGCACGGTCAGTCCCGGCGCGCGGCGGCACGCTCCTGCGCGGCCCGGACCAGACCGACGTCCAGGCCCTCGCGCCGGATCCGCTGGTCGAGGTAGAGCAGTGCGGTGACGCCCGCGGTGAACGGCGTCACGATCGCCCCGATCAGGAAGGTGCTCAGGTGGTCGATGACGACCTGCAGGTAGTACTGCGTGCTGATGTCGCCGGAGATGAGGCCGATCACCATCCCGAGCAGCACGCCGATGAGCCCGCCGACCATCGCGGAGAACAGCATGGCCACGATCCCGGCGAGCAGCGTGATGCCCAGCACCCGCCACGCCTGCTTGCCCTGGGTGAGGGCCCAGCTGCGCTTGAGGCCGGCGACCGGGCCGGCCTTCTCGAGGACGACCGCGGCCGGGCCCAGCGAGAGCCGGGCGTAGAACCACAGCATGAACGGGATGAACCCCAGCATCGCGATGACCATGAGGATGCCTCCGAGGGGGCCGAGGGCGAAGGTCAGCGCGACCCCGCCCAGGATCACCGCGGCGGCGATCCCGAAGATCGCCAGGAAGGACAGCACCGAGATGCCGATGAGCGCCGGGATCCGGCCCTTGACGGCCTGCCAGGTCTGCGCGATCCCCACCCGGTCCCCGAGCGCGGCCTCGCTGACCACGTAGATCACGAACCCGCTCAGCGCGAGGGTGGCCAGGGAGTTGAGCAGCGTCGGCACCAGGCTGGCGATCGCGATCTGGTCGATGAGCCCGAGCCGGGGGAAGAGCGAGGGGATCAGCATGCTGAAGCCGAGCGAAGGCACCAGCATGACGGCCAGCACCAGCACCGCCATGCCGATCGTGGCCTCCGGGTTGCGCCGCATCGTCTTCAGCGCGCCCTCGAACATGTCGCCCAGCGACAGCTGGCGCAGCGGGATGACCCCGGGTTGGTGCATCCGGACGAGGTCCTCCGGCGGCAGGTTGTGCCACTGCGTGGGCTGCCCGTAGGCCGGGTGGTAGCCCGGTTGCTGGCCGTACTGCTGTTGCCCGTACTGCTGCTGGCCGTATGCGGGGGGCTGGCTGCCGTAGGCGGGCGGCTGCTGGCCGTACTGCTGTTGGCCGTATGCGGGGGGCTGGGTGCCGTAGCCCTGCTGCCCGTAGGCGGGAGGTTGCTGTCCGTAGGCAGGGGGCTGCTGCCCGTAGGCGGGCGGCTGGGTGCCGTACGGCGGCGGGAAGGCCGACGTCTGCTGCGGCGGCGGGAACGCAGAGGTCTGGTCCGGCTGTGGAACCGGCCCCGTGGCCTCGGGAGAGGACTGACCGGCCTGCCCCTCGTCATACGACGGTTGTTCGGTCCCCCCGTCCTCCGGGCTCACGTAGCGACCGGGCTGCCAGTAGTCCTGCCCGTCCTCGGACTCGTCGCCGCCTGGGGTAGACCAGCGGTTCTCGTCAGGAGGTTGCCCCACGTCGCCACCCCTCCTGCTCGTCGTGCACGGTCAGTTCACCGACCCGCGCCTCTGCCTCGCGGGCCGTCATCGGCTCGGCGCCGAGCGCCTGCTGCGCCCTGACGATACCTGGCTCGAGGCGTCGGAGCGCCAGTCCGCGCCGCACCAGCGTCAGCGGGGGCTTGCGGCGCTCGGACAGGTCGCGCACCAGGCGGCGGACGAAGGTCTTGGTCGGGTGGTTGCGGATGCACCAGGCCGCGGCGAGGAGGCCGCGCTCGGTGAGCCCCGGGATGGTGTCCGCGGCGAAGATGCCCTCGGCGATGACGATCGGGTGGGTGCCGCGGTCGACCCGGTGCGCACCGGTCACCCGGGAGGTCGAGATGTCGTAGAGCGGGACCTCGACGCTGCCGTCGCGGCACAGCGTCTCCAGGGCCGCGAGCGCGTCGTCCAGTCGCCAGGAGCGCACGTCGTCCCAGTCGGGCAGACCGGCCTGCGGGCTCATCGGCAGGCCGGGGTCGTCGAGCTCGCGGTAGAAGTCGTCCAACTGCACCACGGGCCAGCCGTGCGCGGCGTGCAGCCGCTTCGCCAGCCGGGACTTGCCCGCGCCGCTGGGACCGGAGAGCACCAGCACCCGGGCGGTGCGGGGGGCCTCGGTGCTCATGGGCGCCGAGTTTACGTTGCCGCGAGCGGTCGCGTGCGGCCGCTCCGGGGCGGCGGAACCTTAGACTTGCCGGACCATGGCTACCCCTGAGACGACGACCTACCGCACGCTGCCCGCCCGCATCACCGGCACGGCGATCGTGGTGGCGGCCCTCGTCCTCTCGGTCGTGATGGGGACCATCGAGGGGAACCTCGGCAACAACCCGCTGTCCCCGATCGCCTTCATGGGCATCATCGCCGCGATTGCCTGGGTGCTGCTGCTGCGACCGCGTGTCGTCCTCGGCCCCGACCGGGTGGAGCTGCGCAACCTGCTCACCGACGTCGTCGTGCCGTTCTCCCGGCTGGCGTCGGTGGAGCGCAAGTGGGCGCTGGAGCTGGTCGACAACGCCGGCGCGAAGCACAGCTCGTGGGCCATCCCGATCCGGCGCGAGCTGCGTCCGCGGCGGGACATCGACAGCTACGGCGAGGCGACGACCCGTGGGAAGGCCGCCGAGGGCAACAACGCCGAGGTCATCTCTGGCCACGTCGAGCGGGAGATCCAGCGCTGGAAGCTGGCCGGCGGCGTCGACGAGCCCGGCCAGGGTGCGCACCGCACCTGGGCGCTCAGCGCGATCCTCCCGCTGGCCGCCGCGGTGGTCTTCCTGGTCGCGGTACTCGCGCTCGGCTGAGCCCCTGCCCCGACCGAGCGCGCGGTGTTGCGCTCCCGGAGGCGACCGGGCGCGCGGTGTTGCG
>Ga0123332_1002873_pt1 | contig 16045 bp, 15 predicted proteins | sample BioC12SIPDNA_4_FD_89958 | JGI IMG/M metagenome (GOLD analysis project Ga0123332, IMG submission 89958) | Anaerobic biogas reactor microbial communites from Washington, USA - Biogas_R2_A C12 SIP DNA | ecosystem: Engineered > Bioreactor > Anaerobic > Unclassified | place: Washington, USA...
ATTCGAACCTGTGGCCTTTCGCTCCGGAGGCGAACGCTCTATCCGGCTGAGCTACGGGCGCGTGCACGCTACCTGCGACGCGCGCTGACGAGCGTCGCGAGGGCTCGAGCACTATAGCACCGCGTCAGGGGCGTCACCGCTGCGCGCACACCACGCTCGAGCAGGCTGCCGTTAAAGACCTGGTGAGGTAGCGGTAACGCCGCACTCATGGTCGGTTTGTTACACTTCGGGGCGTGCGCCACGAAGTGGTCTGCCTCCAAGAGCGGACGGCGGAGCGGCGCCGGGAGGACCTGACCAGATGAAGATGAGCAAGCGCACGAGGACCGTCGTCCTGTGGTTGATCGCGATCGGCCTGCTGATAGGCATGGTCATCTCGTTCACCCCATCGATGGGCCTGTTCCAGAGCCAGACGGCCCAGCTAGGCACGCCGCAGATCCTCGTCAACGATCAGCCGATCCGCGAGAGCGAGGTGCTTGCAGCCAGGCAGGGGACGCTCTTCAACGCCGTCACCGAGGGCCCGGTCGCAGAGGACCTCGAACGCCTGCTCGTCGACGAGTTGGTGCGTCAGAAGCTCATCGCCCAGGCGGCAGCGAGCATGAACGTCTCCGGCGCCGACGTCAGGCGAGCCGTCGACGACTTCCGTGCATCGCGCGGCGTCGACGGGCGAGCGAACGACCGCGCCTACGTGCAGATCATCAACGCGGCGGGCTTCACCGACGAGACGTTCCGTGACTACCTGCGTGACCAGCTCAGGCTCAGCGCGTGGGAGGAGTCCCTCGTCGGCGACGTGACCGTCACCGACGCCGAGGTCGAGGCCTTCTACCAGGCACACACGTCCTCCTACCAGAGCGAGGATCGTATCGTCGCGCGCCACATCGTCGTGGCTGACCGGACGGTCGCCGACGACGTCAGGGCGCAGGTCATCGACGGTGCGTCGTTCGCCGAGTTGGCGACCGAGCACAGCCTCGAGCTCGCCGACCGCGGCGGCGCGCTCGGCGCGCAGTCGGGCGAGAGCGAGCCGCGCGCCGTCGGGCGTGCCGCGCTGCCGACCGCGGTCGCCAACGCAGCGTTCGCGCTGCGCGGCGCAGGTCTCACCGAGGTGGTCGAGACGCCCGCAGGCTTCCACATCGTGCAGGTCGTCGAGTACCAGCCTGCCGCGACGCGCCCGTTCGAAGACGTGAGGCTCACGGTCCAGGAGGACGCGTTGGCGGCCAAGCAGGCCGGCGTCGTCGAAGCCGAGATCGAGCGCCTCCGCGCGGCAGCGACGGTGACGTTCCCCAGCACCAGCCTGTTGTCGTTCGACAACCCGGTCATCGCGAAGGTCGGCGACACCGAGATCACCGAGGTCCAGCTCGACCGCGCCACCTACACGAACTCACAGATCCAGCAGGCGCTGTCGCCACAGACGGCCGACCTGATCGTCGGCCTGTTCAAGCCGGCCGTGCGCAGCCAACTGATCGACAACGAGCTCGCCTACCAGGGCGCCGCGCAGCTCGGCGTGCCGCTCGTCGGCACGCGCGCAGGTATCGCCCAGGCCGCGCTCGACTTCGTCTCGCGCGACGCCGCCGTCTCCGATGAGGAGATCGAGGAGTACTACCGCGCGAACATCGCAGCCTTCACGCTCAGCGCCGAAGCCGACGTCACACAGGTCGACTTCACCGACCTCGAGTCGGCCGCAGCCTTCCGGCGCGACCTCATCGACGGTGCGGAGCCGGCTGCTGCCGCCGAAGCCCGCGGCGGCTCGCTGGTCGAGCACGGCAGGGTCCTGCCCAACACGCTCGGGACCGAACTCAACACGGCCCTGTTCTCGACCAGCGCGTTCGCGGAGCTGCCTGGCAGCGACCTCGAGGTCTCCGACGTCATCGTGTTGCTCACACCCGTCGAAGCCCAGGACGGCGCTGACGAGGCCGACGACACCGCGACCGACGAGGACGCATCGGCCGATGACGCGGCCGATGGCGCCGATCAGGACGCCACCACCGCTGCCGACGACGCTGCTGCGCCCACCGAGGTGGAGACGTTCGTCGTGCTCGTCGCCGAGCGGACACCCGCGCGTGAGCGCCCTCTCGATGACGTGCGCGCCCAGATCGCCACCACGGTGCTGGCGAACAACCGCCAAGCGCTGAGGGCCGACTGGCTCGCAGGACTGCGTGACGAGATCGAGGTCGCCGAGTACACCATCATCGACCTCTCGCCCGAGACCTCGCTGCCTGGCTTCGAGGTCCCCGAGACCCTCGACGGTGCTGACCTCACGGGCAGCGACGTGACGGGCGATGATGAAGCAGGCGACGAAGCCGGCGACGACCAAGCGGGCGAGGACCTTCCCAGCGAGGACGCGGCAGGCGACGAAGCGCCATGACCGCGCGCCGGCGTGACCGTGCCTAGAGCGCTGCTCAGCGTCTACGACAAGACCGGCATCGTCCGGTTGGCTGAGGGACTCGTCGACCTCGGATACGAGGTCGTGTCTACAGGCAACACGCTTGCCGAGCTTCGTGCGGCCGGGGTGCCGGCCACTGCCGTCGCCGAGGTCACGGGCTTCCCCGAGATCCTCGACGGTCGGGTCAAGACGCTACATCCGAAGGTCCACGGCGGGATACTCGCCCGCCGTGACGCCGGGCATCTCGCGGAGTTGGAGCTCCACGGCATCGCCGCGGTCGATGTCGTCGTGTCCAACCTCTACCCGTTCAGCGCGACGGTCGCCCGCAGCGGCGTCACCGAGCAGGAAGCGCTCGAGCAGATCGACATCGGCGGGCCGGCCATGATCAGGGCCGCGGCGAAGAACCACCCCTGGGTCACCGTCGTCGTCGACCCGGCCGACTACACGGCCGTGCTCGACGCTCTCGGTGCAGGGACGAGCTCCGACCTCCGCAAGGAGCTCGCCCTCAAAGCCTTCGCGCACACCGCCGCGTACGACGCGGCCATCGTGGCCTGGCTCCAACGCGACGAGGAACTCCCGCGTCACCTCGATCTCGCCCTCACCCGGGCACAGCCACTGCGGTACGGCGAGAACCCGCATCAGCAGGGCGCGCGCTACGCGCTCTCCGGCGCCGTCGGCATGTGGGACACGGCGGTCATACACTCCGGACTCGAGCCGTCGTACCTCAACTTGTTCGATGCCGAGGCCGCGTGGCGGCTTGCTCACGAGTTGCGCAGCGTCGCGGCTGCGACGGCCGCGTGCGTCATCGTCAAGCACGCCAACGCGTGCGGCGCTGCCGTCGCGGAGGACCTCGGGACCGCCTACTCGCGAGCGTTCGAGGCCGACCCGAAGTCCGCGTTCGGCGGAGTGGTCGCGTTGCCCGGGCACGTCGACGAGGCTCTGGCGGAGACGCTGGTCTCGAACCCCAAGCCCGACGTGCTGTTGGCGTACTCGTACTCAGACGACGCGCTCGAGCTGCTCGCCCGCAAGCGCAAGAACACCCGCGTGCTGTCTCTCCAGGCTCCCGGCGAGCCAGGCATCCACCTGCGGCCGCTCGAAGGTGGGTTCCTCGTTCAACAACCCGACCTGCTCGACGGCGACCGCTCCTCGTGGCAGGTGGTGACGCGCGTGAAGCCCAGCGAGGCGCAGCTGCGCGACCTCGCGCTGGCGGAAGCCGTGTGTGCCCGCACCACGTCGAACGCCATCGTGTTCGTCAACGACGGGAGCGCGGTCGGCATCGGGGCGGGGCAGCAGAGCAGGGTCGACGCCGTCGACATCGCGGCGGCCAAGGCCGGCGCAGCCGCGCGCGGCAGCGCGTGTGCGTCAGACGCCTTCTTCCCGTTCCGTGACGGCCTCGACGCCGTCGCTGCTGCGGGCGCTACGGCCGTCATCCAGCCGGGTGGCTCGATCCGCGACGCCGAGATCATCGCAGCCGCCGACGAGCACGGCATCGCGATGGTCATGACCGGCAGGCGCCACTTCAAGCACTGAGGCGACCACACACCACAGACGGAGCCACGGCTGGCCGTCGGATGCAGCGTGCCGCGCGTGCCCGAGACGGGTTCGCTGCCGCTCGAACCGTTCTGTCCCCGCCGAGTGCATCCGACCACACCCGCCACGGGCTGGTATGCGTTACCATCTCCCGTACCAGATGTTGTAGGTCATGCTGCCCCGAATCGAGCCCACCTGTTCCGCTCGCACCGCGACGCAGCCTCTACCGACAACCGTGGCACACAGCAGCAGTGCGTCTCGACCGCCAACGCGCGGCGAGGTGGGAGGATGTCATGACCAGCGGCTCGTCGTCTCGCCAGACCAGGGAACTCCCCGGCTTCAACCCCCACGCCGTCGCGATCGCGAAGCGTCAGTACTTCCAACCGGGAGAGGACACGGTAGGCGAGCTGTTCAGGCGGGTGGCCGACTGGGTCGCGCAGGCCGAGGCGCCTGCGGTGCGAGCCGAGACGGCCGACGCCTTCTACAGCCTGATGGCCGAGCAGCGCTTCTGCCCTGGCGGCAGGGTGCTCGCCGGCGCGGCGACCGCGCATGGCAACGTCCTCAACTGCTTCGTGCAGGACGGACGCCCCGAACAGGCAGGCAGCGACGCGTGGGTCATGAACCTGGCAGGCAAGCTGGCTGCTGTCACGAAGGTGGGTGGCGGCAACGGGGTCAACCTTGACCCCATCGGACCGAAGCGTCCGTTCACCGGCCGCGTCGGGACGCTGTACCTCACCGTCGAACCTACCCATCCCGATCACGCGAAGATCAGCACGGGCACGTTCCTCGACCTGGTTCGCGGTGAGACCGTCACGCGCGGCTACCGCAGGGCGCGGTTCGTCGAGCATGCCGACATCCCGGCCGGCGCCGTACTGAGGCGCGTCGCCGACTCCGTCGACGACATCTGGCAGGCAGCCTCCGACATGGTGACGGTCCTGCTGTCGGGTGAGGACGTCGTCATCGACCTCAGCGACCTGAGGCCGGAGGGCTCGGAGGTGCGCGGTTCGGGCGGTACCTCGTCGGGGCCAGCGAGCTTCGGTGTCGAGGTGTTCGACAACTTCGCCATCTGGGCGGGTCTCGGTGGCGCCGCGTACGCCGGTCCCGTCGCCACGCTGCGGTACGTGTTCGCGAACACGCTCAGGGCCATCCGCCAGGGCGGCACGCGCAGGGGTGCGGGCATGGCGACCCTCAGCATCACCCACCCTGACGTGCATGACTTCATCACCGCGAAGGACCTGTCGCGCGAACGCGCCGAGGGCGACATCAGCACCTTCAACATCTCTGTGCTGGTGACCGACGACTTCATGCGCACGGCCGCGCAACACCGTTCCGGAGTGCTGTGGGACATCGCCAACCACGCGTGGGGTACCGGCGAGCCGGGGCTCATCTACGTCGACCGCATCAACGAGCACAACCCGATGCGCGCAGCCCTCGGCGACATCGTCGCGACCAACCCGTGCGGCGAGGTCGTGCTCTATCCTGGCGAGCCGTGCGACCTCGGAGCGATCAACCTCGCCGCGTACGTCACTGCTCCCGGCACAGGCCTCGCCGGCTTCGACATGCAGGCGTTCGCAGCCGACACGCGCACGTGCGTCAGGTTCCTCGACGACGTCCTCGACGTCAACGTGTTCGCCCTCGACGACAACCGCGAGATGAGCCGTAGCCTGCGTCGCCTCGGGCTCGGCGTGATGGGCCTCGCGGACGCCCTCATCCTCATGGGCTACTCGTACGCCTCGCAGGAGGGGCGCGACGCGGTCGCGGTCATGATCGACACCCTGAGGGAGGCCGCTACGCAGGCGTCACAGGAGCTCGGTCACGAGCGAGGACCGTTCCCCCTCGCGAGCAGGGCCGACATCAAGGCGCCGCGCCGCAACGTCGCGGTGCTGACCGTCGCCCCGACCGGTACCACCAGCATGCTGTTCGGCGTCTCGTCAGGCGTCGAGCCGGTGTTCGCGCCGTACGTTCACCGCAAGATCGGCACTGAGTACCACGCGATCGTCCACCCGCTGTTCCAAGAGCTCATGGAGCGCCACCAGCCCGCCCCCGGCTACGCCGTCGACGGTGCATGGGATTGGGACAAGGTCCTCGCGGCCGTCCAGGCCAACCACGGCTCTGTCCAGGGCCTCGCGTTCGTACCCGACGATGTCCGCTCGGTGATGGTGTGCGCACACGACATCACGGCGTCGGACCACGTGAGGATGCAGGGCGCGGTGCAGCGCGCGTTCGACGGCGGCGACGGCGTCGCCAACTCGATCTCCAAGACCATCAACCTCGCGAACGGCGCGAGCATCGCCGACGTCTTCGACGCGTACAGCCTCGCGTTCACCGAAGGCTGCAAGGGCATCACCGTGTACCGCGACGGCTCCCGTGACTTCCAGGTCCTGTCGACCTCGAGCAGCGCGAGCGACACCGCCGGCCAGCCCTCCTTCGGATCGCATGGCCCGACGTCAGGCACCGAACCCACCCCAACGCAGGTCGAGCCTGTCCCGGCGTTCGAGGTCGCCGCGTCGACACCTGCGTACGCGGCGGTCGCGTCTGCAACGGCCGCGACCTACGACGCGGTGACCGCGACAGCGTCGCCGGAGGTACCCGCGTCCGCGACCGTCTCGGCGCAGCCTGTACCTGCGCCCGTCGCGTCGGCACCCGCTGCGGTCGTCGCGACCCCTCCGGCCGCGAGCGCGCCCGGAAGCGGAGCGACGAACGCAGGGCCCCACTACGAACGCCTTCCGGGAGAGCCGCTGTTCGACCGCCCGCTGCGCCTGCAGGGTCAGACCGACCAGGTGAAGCTGATGCTGCCCAACGGCGACAAGCGCGGTTTCTACGTCACCGTCAACTCGCAAGACGGCTTGCCCGTCGAAGTGTTCATCGCATCAGGCAAGGCGGGTGACGAAGCCAACGCCGACAGCGAAGCGCTGGGCAGGGTGGTCTCCATCGCACTGCAGTACGGCGTGCCCGCCGAAGCGCTGGTCAAGACGCTGCGCGGCATCAACGGCGGCATGTACGGCACGTACCACGGCCGCATGGTCGCGTCGAAGGCAGACCTGTTGGCTGTCGCCCTCGAGACCGCAGGGGTCGAGAACGTCCTCAACCGCAACGTCGGCTGCCCTGATTGCGGTGGCAAGCTGCGCTTCGAGGAGGGCTGTCAGAAGTGCGACCGCTGCGGGTACAGCAAGTGCGGATGAGCTACCTGGCGTGACGTCGCGTCGCGGTACCGTGCTGGCATGGGAGAGAAGCGTCCATCGAAGGGCCGTGGCCTGGGACCCGCCAGCGGGCTCGCGATCGGGATCGCCATCGGTATCGCGTTCGGTGCCGCAATGGACAACATGGGCGCGGGGTTGGCCATCGGCGTCGCACTCGGGATCGGGTTCGGGTACAGCGGCTCGCTGAAGCGCGACAAGGACGACGGCACGGACCGAGAGTGACTAGGCCCTGGTCACGGTTGGCGCCACGGCCGTTCCACCGTGGGCGTACCCTCGGCCCATGATCAGACTCAAGAGAGCGTACGAGATCGCCGACGCGTCAGACGGAGTGCGGGTGCTCGTCGACGGCCTATGGCCACGCGGCGTCACGAAGCAGGCTGCGGCCATCGAGTGGTGGGCACGGGAGCTGGCCCCCAGTCCCGAGTTGCGTCGCTGGTTCGGGCACCTGCCCGACCGTTTCCCCGAGTTCAAGGACCGGTACGTCGCCGAGCTCCAGCGCTCGACGGCCAACGCGGCCCTCGCAAAGCTTCGTGACTTGGCCGTCAAGGGCGACGTGACGCTCGTCTTCGCTGCGAAGGATACCGAGCACAATCAGGCCGTCGTGCTGGCCGAGCTCCTCGCGGCCGAGCCCGTCCGCGGCTGACGGCGTCAGGCTGACGAAGTCAGTCTGACGCCGTCAGGCTGACGAAGTCAGTCTGACGCCGGGCCCGAGCCACGCCTCTAGCGGTCGTCGCCGCTGCCGTGGATCACGCCGCGCTCCTTGCGGCTGGCGAGCTTGTCCAGGTTGCGCTGCCCGACGTCCTCGAGGCTCAGCCCCAGGTCGGCTGCGAGGTTCGCGACGTACCACAGCACGTCACCGAGCTCCTTCGCCAACGCGTCAAGCTGGGCGGAGGACAGCGACGCTCCTGGCAGGTACCCTTCGTCCCGCATCATCTTGCCGAGCTTCTCCGCCACCTCGCCCGCCTCGCCCGCGAGCTTGAGGGTGGGGTAGAGGACCCGCGCGGCCTGCGGGTAGAGCGCGGTGGAGCGGGCGTGAACCTGATAGTCGTCGAGGGTCATGCCCGATGCTACCCGTGACACGAGCCTCCGGTTCACGGGTCCGCCCGAGGCGACGGTCGGCGCTGGTACCGTGAGGGCACGTACGTCTGACACTGGAGGACCTGATGGCAGATCGATCGACGCACCCTTGGCTACGCGGCCCGGTACCGGGTGTCCCCGCCCACCTGTCGCCCGTGGCGCACGCGTTGCAGCAGACGCTGGAGGAGACCACCGAGTTCGTCGAAGGCTTCCCCGACGACCTGTTGTGGGAACCCGTCGCTGGGCTCGCGACGGTGGGGTTCCACTTGCGGCATATCGCGGGCGTGATCGACCGGCTGTTCACGTACGCGAGGGACGAGCAGCTCACCGACGAGCAGCGGACCGCGGCCCGCAACGAGAGCGTGCCGCCGCCACCCGACGCGCCGACCAGCGTCGCCGAGTTGCTCGCCGGCGTCGTGGAAGCAGTCGACCGTGCCCTCGACCAGCTGCGCGCTACCGACCCGGCCACGCTGACCGACACCCGCTACATCGGTTCGAAACGCATCCCCTCCACCGTCATGGGATCCTTGTTCCACGCTGCCGAGCATTCGCAACGTCACGTCGGCCAACTGCTCGTCACGGCTCGGGTCCTGTGCGACGAACGTGGAGCCCTCGACTGAACGCGTGAGCGACCAGCAGGTCGACAGGAACCGGCGCATGCTCAGAGCGAAGGACGCGATGGACCGGTCCTACGCCGAGCCGCTCGACGTGCCGACGCTGGCCGCCATCGCCAACGTCTCAGAGGCGCACTTCATCCGCGTGTTCAAGGAGACCTTTGGCGAGACTCCACACCGGTACCTCCAGCGTCGCCGCGTCGAGCGGGCAATGTACCTCCTGCGAGACAGCGACAGCAGCGTCACCGACGTGTGCTTCGACGTCGGCTTCAACAGCCTCGGTACGTTCAGCCGCACGTTCACGGCCATCGTCGGCGTCACCCCGTCCGAGTACAGGAAGCGCGCAGGCCCGATCAGGGCACCGACCTGCTTCACCATGGCGTGGTCGCGCCCCAGTTCGCGTGTGCCCCGCCCTGCTGAGCTGCTGCCCGACCTAGCAGGTACGCAGCCAGCACTTTCGGAGAAGCGAAGCGAGTAGGCGCCCGTCTACCATGCCTCCAGTTCGCCCGGAGACTGTCTACCGTGGCGGAGCGGAGAGGACACACTCATGATCACCGGCATCAACATCTCGCACATCTTCGTGTTCGACCAGGATGAAGCGCTCGACTTCTACGTCGGGACACTCGGGCTCGAGGTCAGTGACGACATGAACTTTGGCCCCATGCGGTGGCTCACCGTCAGGCCCGTCGGCGTACCTGACCGACATATCCTCCTCGAACTCGTAGCACCGCCCACCATCGAGCCAGACTCGATTGGACAGGTCAAGGCCCTCATCTCGAAGGGCATGAGCGGGTTCACCGTCGGCTTCACCGTCTCCGACGTCAGGGCGCTGCACGAGAGCCTTAAGTCGAAGGGAGTCGACATCACCCAGGAGCCGACCGAGCAGTTCTACGGTACCGACATGGGCCTGCGCGACCCGTTCGGCAACCACATCAGGGTCGTGCAGTACCACCAGCAGACGAGCTGAACCGGGCGCGATCGGTGGCGCACCAACCGGCGGCCGTCGGTCAGGCGTCCGAGTGCGGCACGTGCTCGGACGCCAACGAGCCCACGGCCGCTGGCGTCTTGCCACGACCATCCAATCTGGTACACTGACGTTCGCTTTCGCGCTGCACGCCACGGCGTGCGAGTGTGAAGCGCGTGTTCGGCGGTAGCTCAGTGGCAGAGCGATCGGCTGTTAACCGATTGGTCGTAGGTTCGAATCCTACCCGCCGAGCCACGTGGAACCCCGTCCAGGACGCAATTGTCCGGGCGGGGTTCGTTCGTATGGCGGGTCACTTCCGCAGGCCCAGCACCGTGGGCCGCAAGGGTTCACCGCGCAGTTCGAGCTCTGGCGTCGGTCCGTTCGTGTCGCGACGTCGCTCTACAGGGATTCCGCGCGCACGCAAGGCGTACTGCAGCGCGGCTGCCGCCAGGTCGGGCCTGCGTTCAGGGTGAGCGACTCCGCACAGCTGGAACGCGCGCCTGACGGCGAACTGGGTCAACCGCCACTCTTCCCGCTCGAGGACGCCGTCTCCTGCCGGTAACCGTTCAGCGGGCCACACGAGAGGTGGGGCGCGGCGCCACGCGCGGAGGTGGAGGGACACGTTGCGAAGTTGCACCGCCGTCGTCAACGTCCTGCGAGGCAGATGCCGCGCCTCGAGGAGCCTGACGGCGATGGTTCGATGACCGTGCTCTGGGGCGTGCACGGTGTCGAAGTACAGCCGCGTGAGTGCGTTCGGTGCCCTGAGGTCCAACGTCAGCGTCATGGGATCGCAGCGTCGGAGGAACAGTCGGAGGGTTCGCAGGCACCCCAGCGCTCGTGCCCGCTCGACCAGCGCCGCTCTGGTCAGGCCCTGGTCGTACAGGGTCCGGAGGTCGAGGTAATCGTGTGGTCGCAGGTGGCTTGAGTCGGTCGACCAGCTCCTTCCGACGACCAGTCCCACGAGGGCGGAGTCGACGAGTGAGGGGATGCGCACCGGGATGCCTGCCAGTCGGACGACGGTCGAGTCGCGCCACACGGCGTCCGTGATGGCTGCCTGTTTCGTGACGTTGGTGTCCTCGACATGGTTGTTGTGGACCACTCGACAGTGCACGTCGATGTTGAGTTGACTCCGGTCATGAACCACTTGGATGAGCGCCGGGCCGTGGTACGACTCGCCGAAGAGGCTGTCGAACGTGTCGCTTACGTCGGGGCGACCCAGGACCGTGAACCCGTTGTCGACGGCGACCTTGGCCGCGACTCGCGCGAGGTCTGACCAGTCGAGTCCGGGTGGGGGTCTCAACGCGACATCGATGTCCGAGTAGGTTCGCCATGTGGGGTCTGGGTAGGTGAACTCGGCGAGCGCGAAGCCCTTGAAGACGAGCACCTCGAGTCCGGCATCGACCCACGCGGTAAGGAGCTTGCTGAACACGGCCTTCGATGTCAGGTGCCTAGCTGCGAGCGTCACCCTCGCGCGTGTCAGCCGTTCATCGACGACGGCAGCCGTGCCGGTGAGGCGTGACACCGCGTAGCCAGCCAGTCCAGCCTCGATGATCTGGCTGGTGGTCGCTGCCGACGGGTCGTCACCGACGACGAAGGCCTTCAACGCGGCACTGAGGTCTCTATCACGCTGCCGCCTGGTGACACTCGTGAACGTCGGTGTTCGGTCCTGACCTGCTTGCGCCGTCGTCACACGTCCCCCGTCGATGGCTCGAGTCTAGAACGAGGGTCGGGAACGGCGCCGCGCAACGCTCACGTCGCCCAGCGGTCGACTGTGGATCAGCAGGTCGTCAGCCCGTCTGGCTACGCTTCTTCGCGGCCCCCAATGGGTTCGACAACGCGTGGCGCGCTGCTGCCCACGCTCGCTTCATCTCGAGCTCGTCGGGATCGAGCGTGCCGTCGAGTGCCTCGGCGTACCGCGCGACCTCTTCTGACTTCGCGTTGAGCACGGTGTTGAGTACGGCGTGCAGCGAGTCGCGCACCGCCAACCCTTCGCGCAGCATGTCTTGCAACTCCAGCACGCGGTTCACGAGGTCGTCCTGACTCATCGCTTCGAGCTCGATGCGCGTCCTCTGCATGGCGCAACTGTACCGCGGCAGGTGACTGCGGTCCGTGCGCGTTCGCGGCGTGGTGGCTCGTGGCGCGCTGCTGATCGCGCCGATCGGGCGCCGGGCCGGCCGGTCACTCCGGCCTTGGTATCGTTCGCCATGTCCCATCCCACGCCACCCTTCGACTCGACCGCATCCGACCCGACGTCGCTGACCGTGGCGCAGTTGGCGGGCGCATACCGCAGCGGTGCGCTGGATCCGGTGCGCGTCACCGAGGCGTACCTGTCCGCCATAGGGTCGAGCCCGGTGGGGACGCTGGCGTTCCGGGTGGTCATGGAGCAGAGAGCCTTGCGGCAGGCTGCGCGCGCGAAGCGGCAACTCGAGGACGGCATCGATCTCGGACCTCTGCATGGCGTCCCCATAGCCATCAAGGACCTTCTCGACACCGCGGGCGAGGTCAGCGCGTCGGCCTCGAAGGTGATGCTCGACAGACCGGCCGCTGTCGAGGACGCTCCTGTCGCTGCACGCCTCGATGCTGCCGGCGCCGTGTTCCTCGGCCGCACCAACATGACCGAGCTCGCCTTCTCAGGGGTGGGTCTCAACCCGCACTTCGGCACGCCGCCCTGCGCGCTCGACAACGAGCGGGTACCGGGCGGGTCGTCGTCCGGCTCCGGCGTGGCGGTAGGGCGTCACCTCGCAGCGGCGGCGGTGGGATCTGACACCGGCGGCAGTGTGCGCATTCCGGCTGCCGTGAACGGCATCGTGGGCTTGAAGACCACCGACGGACGCCTGCCGACCGATGGCGCCGTCCCGTTGTCGACGACCCTCGACACGCTCGGACCGATGGCGCGCGACTGCGCGGACGCGTGGGCGTTGTTCACTGCCATGGCTGCGTTGCCCGTGTCGGAACTCAGGCCAGTGGACGGCAGGTTGACGCTGCTCGCTCCCACGACCCTGCTCGCGGAGGACCTCGAGGAGGACGTGCGGACCGGGTTCGACGCCGCTCTCGCGACGCTCGAAAAGCTCGGTCATGTGGTCGAAGTACGGCCCGTGCCGTTGCTGGCGGAGGCGCCCGCCCTCTACCGGCGCTACGGAAGCTTCGCAGGGCACGAGGCGTGGACCCTGTACGAGACGGAGTTGACTGAGCGTGCACACGAGATGGACCCGCACGTCACTCACCGGATGACCGAGTACGCCAACAGCCTGTCCTCGAACTACATCCGGTTGCACTACGGCATGCGCGCGTTGCGGCGCCGTTTCTGGGCCGAGCTGGCAGGTGTCGACGCCATCGTCGCTCCGACGATCCCCATCCTGCCGCCGCGTATCAGGGACCTGAGCGATGACGAGTCCTACTTCAGGGCCAACGCCTCCATGCTGCGTAACACCGCCCCGTTCAACGTGCTCGGCTCACCTGCGGCCTCGGTCCCGTGTGCGGTGACGCCTGGCGGCTTGTCGGTCGGGTTGATGATCGTCACTCGCCCAGGGGAGGACGAGCTGGCGCTGCGCATCGGCCTGCAGTTGGAGCGCGGCGGGTAGCTTGCGCCCTGGCCGTCGTCAGGCGTCGACGAACAGGTAGAGCACGTCCGCGACCAGCGCAGGCGCTTGAGCACCGGGGATGGACACCCGGCAAGCGAGCGTCATCAAGGTGCGTCCCTCGCCCTTCGGCTCGACGTTCGTGATCGTCGCGTCGAGAACGAGCGATGAGCCGGACGGTACGGGTGACGGGTAGCGCAGCTTGTCGATGCCGTAGTTGATGACCGTGACCCCTGGTGGGAACAGGTCGAGCCCCTCGACCATGTGAACCAGCAGCGACAGGGTCAGGTAACCGTGCACGATGGTGGTGCCGAACGGTCCCGCCTCAGCGCGTGCCTTGTCTACGTGGATCCACTGGTGGTCGAGGGTGGCGTCCGCGAACGCGTCGATGCGGTCCTGATCGACGAGGAGCGGTGCGGTGGGTCCCAGGGCCGCCCCGATCAACCCCGTCAGTCTGTCTCGTGTGGTCGTGCTCATGTGACGCCTCTCCGCGCCCCGACGTCATCGCCACGTCGCTCGCGAGCGACGGGCACGAGAGGCGCCAACGCCGAGCGTACCAGCGTGAGCATGCCGAGAGCCGCCAACAGTCCGCTGCCGTACTTGACGAGGACGTCGGTGACGATCACCTGGGTCATCCAGGCCGGCGTCGCGAAGGGCTCGCCCCAGAACGCGAGCACGGTGAAGATGATCGTGTCGAGCGGTGCGCTGAGCGCGTTCGAGGTCGCGACGCGGGTCAACCAGCGACGGTCCTTGAGTCGCTGGAACACCTCGGTGTCGGCCGTCTCCGCGATGACGATGCTGAGGAAGCTGACGGCGACGTAGCGCAGCGGCGTGCCGAGCGCGGCGCCGAGCACGACGTTCGCTACCGCGGCGATGAGGATCATCTGGTACACGGTGCGCCTGCCGAACCTATGCACCCTGTCGCGCTGGGTGAACGTGATGCCGAAGAACAGGGTCCCCACGTTGAGCAGGAAGAAGCCGCCGATGGGCAGGAAGCTGTCGAGCGTGTAGTTGGCGAGGAGCGTGCATGCCACGTACACGGTGACGGCGGGCAAGAGCCCTGGTCGGCTGGTCGAGCGCGTGAGGAGCAGTGTTCCCGCCACCGCGGTGGCGGGTGCAAGCAGGTACGCCCACTCGCCAACGCCCGTCGCCATGAGTGCCGTCCAGGCCGCGAGCCCCGCGGTCGCGGCGATGAGCAGGGCGCGTGTGGAACGGCGTGCGGGCACGCCGGTGAGCAGGTCAGAGAGGGGCCCGATGAACACGGCCCCCAGCAGCACGATGGCGAGGAGCGGCAGTCGCTCGGGTGGGGCCTGACCGAAACCGGCAAGCCACAGCAGCGCGACCGGCCCGAGCGCAGCCGCGACACATGTGAGTACCAGCAACACCAGCACACGCCATTGGGCGGTGCGGTCGGTTCGGGGCGTTGCGGTCGGTGGCGTCTCTGGCATCGGGAAGCTCAGAGGTATCGTGAACCATGGACGCAGACGAAGGCAAGCCGGGCGACGCGCAGGCGGTACCCACCAGACCGGACGGCTCGCCGTACCTCGGCACGACCCCGAACACTCTCATGGCCACGTTGGGGATCGTCGTGACGGAGGTAAGCGCACGACGCGTCGTCGCCACCATGCCGGTGACGAGCACCGTGCACCAGCCGCACGGCATCCTGCATGGGGGAGCGTCGGTGGCGTTGGCCGAGACGGTCGCGAGCATCGGCGCCAGCGTGGGGCTCGCGGACGGAGAGCGCGTCGTCGGTCTCGAGATCAACGCCAACCACCTGCGTCCGGTCGTCGACGGATCGGTCACAGCGGTAGCCGCACCGCTGCACAGGGGCCGTCGCACGCATGTGTGGACCGTCGAGATCAGGGACGGGGCCGGTAGAGTCGTGTGCGCGTCGCGCTGCACCCTCGCTGTGATCGCGACGGGAACGTGAACGCGCGGTCACCGCTCATGACGAACGAGGCGGAGCCGCGTTGCGGCCCCGCCTCTACGTGGTCGGGGCGAGAGGATTTGAACCTCCGACCCCATCGTCCCGAACGATGTGCGCTACCAGGCTGCGCTACGCCCCGACGCGAATAGAGAGTATACCCGCTCCGACGCCGCCTGTGTACACGGTGGGTGATCGCCGGCTGGGGCCGGCGGCTGGTGGCGGCGGCTGGTGCCGGCGGCTGGAGCCGGCGGCTGGAGCCGGCGGCTGGAGCCGGCGGCTGGAGCCGGACCGAGCCGCGCGGTCTGCGAGGGCGCTACTCCTCGTCGAACCAGCCGCTCGCGGTGAGGGCAGCCTGGGCGGCGTCACCCGAGAACCCACGGCGCGCGAGGAACGCGAGCGCCTTCGAGCGGGCCTTGTGCATGCGTGTCAGCGCTTCGAACTCGCCTTCGTCGGGATCGCGAGGTTCGTCGCTGCGCGGGCGGTAGCGCCACGCGTTCTTGTGGAGGAGAGCGGTTGCGGCCTCGAGCTGCTGTTCCGGACTCAAGGACCCGAGGTGTTCGAGCGCCAGCGTGTCGTCGATCCCCTTGCGCCTCAGCTCCTGACCGAGCGCCAGGCGGCCCCGCGACGACTTTCGCGACGCGACGTACTGCTCGGTGTACGAGGCGTCGTCGACGAGGCGCAGCTCCTGCAGCCGTACCACCAGCGCCTCGGCCGTGCCGTCGTCGACACCGCGTTGAGCGAGCTTGCGGCGCAGCTCCGCGACCGTGTACGACTGGCG
>Ga0123332_1002876_pt1 | contig 16041 bp, 9 predicted proteins | sample BioC12SIPDNA_4_FD_89958 | JGI IMG/M metagenome (GOLD analysis project Ga0123332, IMG submission 89958) | Anaerobic biogas reactor microbial communites from Washington, USA - Biogas_R2_A C12 SIP DNA | ecosystem: Engineered > Bioreactor > Anaerobic > Unclassified | place: Washington, USA...
CCACCTCCCTGGTTGTCTGGCGGTATACCATTTCAAACGGTCCGATGGTGTATTCGCCTTCGCGATCGGCAGTGACGACGAAGCTGAAGCGGTAGTCGATCGACTCGGTGCGCGACACTCGGCCGTTGATGATCTGGGTGAAGCTCCGTGACGATTGGCTCACCTGGGGGCCTTGCAGCGTGATGCCGGCTGGGGGATCACCTTGCAGGCGGCAGGTCGGCTGGTCACCCGGTTCCAGGCCGTTGACCAGGATCTGTATGACGACCGGCTCGCCGACATAGTACGGCCCGCGCTGCCGCGCAAAGTGAATCTCCTGTGCGGCGGCGTGCGTCCAGCAGGCGAGTGACAACAGAGTGGCAGTGCAAGCCAGGCCGGACCACGTCAGCCACCCGCTGGATCGCGTCATGCGGCGAATGAATTTCATGAACCACTCTCCTGTGGCTGGTGTCGCGCGGCCGAAGCGGGGCCCCGGACCGGCACGGATCACCAGTCCTTTTCCACGCTGCCAGGCGGCATCCGTGACTGTTGCTTCTGGTCTTCGCGGCGCTGCGCCTCGCGGTCGCGGATCAGCTGCAGCAGTTGGTTGGTAGTCATGTTCTCTTGCTGCTGCTGTTGCTGCTGTTGCTGCTGCTGCTGTTGTTGTTGTTGATCCTGGTTCTCGTCGCCCTGTTCCGGAGGCGGCGGCTGCGACTGGTCGAGCAAGGCCAGCGCCTCGATCAGTTTTTCCAGCGCCGTGTGCTGCTGCCCCGTAATGTCCGCAAACGGTTTCGCGGCGGCGTCAAATGCCGCTATCTGAGTGTCGAGTTTCCGCGCCGCAGCCGCCATGGCGGCGTGGGCGGTCTCGACCAGTTGCGCGGCATCGCCGAGCTGCTGGGCGGCGGCAGCCGCCGTGGCCGGATCCGGCCCGGCCGGTGATTCGGCACCGGGTTGCGCTGCGGCGCTGGCCGCGGCCGACTGTGTACTCTGTTCGCGCAGCGCTTCGGCAATGCCCTGCGCCACCTGCTGTAGCTGCGACTGGCGGCTGGCCAGTGGCCCGAGCTTTTCCGGTGTCTGAGACTCGGCCGGTTCCGTGCTCTGCTTGACCGTATCATCGTTCAGGTCGGCCTGCCGCTGGGCCGTGTCACGCAGGTGTTCGACCAGCGAGAAGAACAGTCGTCGCAGTTGCTCGAGCGAGGCGACGGCGCTGTCAACCGCCGCTTCGGTTTCGGTCCAGCGCGGGTCGCGAGGCGGAGACCCGGCAGCGGGTTCCGCGGGGTCAACGGTTGCAGGTGCTCCGGTTGCCGGCGCAGCGGTTGCCGGCGGCGCACCGGCTTCCGGAGGCTGTGGATCGGCCGCTGTGCTCGGGTCTCCGGGCACGGGGGAACTGGACGGTTCGGCTGGCGCGGGCGGTGTTTCCGTGGATGTGGGTTCTGTGGATGCGGGTTCGGTGGCCAGGGTTTCCAGTGGCACGATCGAACGATCGAGGTCGGACAGCACCTGCTTCAGGAGCTGCTTGGCCAACTGGAACTGCTGGAGCTGCAGTTGCTGTGTCTGGTCCGGCGCTGGCTGTGCGGCGGTGTCGGGCGCCGTGCCGGGGGCCGTGGGGGGCGGTTCCGCTGGTTTCGTATTCAGCTGGTCGATTTCCAGATCGAACATTTTATCGAGGCGTGCCGCGCGGTCGCGATTCCGCTGCTGGATGCGGATCAGCGCGGCGGCCAGCTGAGCGGATGCGGATCGGGTGGCGCCGGCATCCGCGTCAGCCTCCGGCCCGGCCGGGAAGGCGGACGCCGCGATCGCGCGCAGCAGCGCGGGATCCGGCTGCGCGCTGTGTACCCCCGGTTGGACGAGCATCCGCTGGTCGTGGTACATCACCTCGATCAGCCGCCGGATGTCGAAGAACCACTCGCAGGCCTGGTAGAGCGCGGCGATCGCCTGCCTCTGATCCCGCACGGCCTGATCGAGTGAACCGGCTGCAAGGTCCGCGGAGGAGCGCTCAAACGCCTGGATCGCCTGGTCGATCAATGGCAGCGCATGCGGAATGTTTGCAAGCAGCTGTTGGGTGCGCGGATCGGGTGTGGGTGTGGGGGCGCTGGGTGCCGCGGGCGGCGTCGGCTGGGGACCGAACGTCTCCTGTTCCGGGACGGCGGCGGCGAGCGACTGGTGCATTTCGCGGGTGCGGTCGAGCGTCGCGGTCTGCAGATCCTGGAGGTACTCGCGCGTGAGCCACACGGGCGGTGCCGATTGGCTGGCGTCGGTCTCCAATGCCGTGCGGGTCGTATTCAGCGCGCCGGTGAGTCGGGACAGCTCGATGGCATCGTCCAGAATCTGGCTCAGCAGTTCGACGGGGTCGCGCAGTTGATCGCGCGCGCGTTTGGCCTCCGACAAGCCGGCCGCCCAGCGGCGGAAAGCCCGGTCCCCCTGCAGGCGGCGCGTCAGGCTGCGACTCTGGCTGAGCCGCTGCAGGCTGGAGTCGAGAAACCGCAGCATGTTCTCATACTGGCCGGCGCGGAGTCGGTCCTGGGGAGACTGCTGATCGTCCGGTTTCTGGTGGAGCGCATCCAGCTCTTTGCGCGCGTCGCCGGCAAACAGCTGGAGCTCGGCGATCACCTGGCGTTGCGTCGCACCCAGCCGGCGATAGTCCTGTCGAAAGGCCTCGGCGGCAGCCTGTGGCACCTCGGCGCCCGACTGCTGAACGACCGCCTGCAACTCGTTTTGATGCGCCCGCAGCTGCTGGATCAACGCGTCCAGGCGACTGGCCAGATCGCGCGGGTCTTTCTTGGCCAGAGAGTCGGCCAGTTCCAGGATACGCTGCGATATGATCTCCAGGTTGTGCCGCGCGTCGGCACTGTCCGGACGGACCCGGACCGCTTCGCGGAAGCGGTTGGCGGCCTGCTGCAGGTGCTGCAGCGCCTGCGAGGGCTGGTCGCCGAGCAGACTGTTGGCGCGCGTGACCTCTACCCAGCCGAGATTGTAGAGGGCTCGATAACGGAGTTCACCATCGCTCCCGGCGTCCCGGCGGGCGGCGTTGAGATAGCTTTCCGCCTGTGCAGGATCAGAGGTCAGACAGGTCAGCGCCCGATTGTACATGGCGCGCGGGGGCAGAGTATCTTCGGCCGCGTCCGACGCCGCCTCGGACGCTGGCTCCGACGTCGCCTCCGTGGCCGTGTCCGTGGCCGCCTCTGCATCGGCCTGGACGGCGCTGCCCGCTTCGTCGCCGGCTGCCGGAGTCGCTGTGGGCGCGACCGTTTCGGTTTTCGACCGAGCGGGGGACTCGGCAGCGGGTGCGGCGGCCGGCGCCTGGGCGCGGGCGGGGGCTGTGGCCGCGCCGATGGTGAGCCCTGCTGCCAGGAGTGCGGCGGCGCGGGCCGCACTGCCGGCGGCCGAGGTGGCCGCGCCGAGCGTCTGAGTCCGCGGGTTCTGGTTCCGCAGGTTCCAGGGGGTGGCCAGAATCAGCCCCATGAGCCACAGCAGCAGCGCCACCAGCACCAGCCACTGGTACGCTTCGTGACGCACGATGTGTGTCTGGCTGTCGGTCGATCCCTGCAGCAGTGTGGCGATGTACGTGCGGTAGATCGACTCGAGATCCAGCGCGCCGGTGCCGGCCGGGACATACGCCCCGTCGGTCTGCAGCGCGATCTCGCGCAGCGTCTCACCGTCCAGGCGGCTGACCACGTCCTGGCCGTTGCGGTCCTTGACGAACGCGCGCGCACCGGTCTGCGGATCGGTCACTTCGATCTTGCTGCCCGCTTCGTCACCAAACCCGATGCTGACGATCTTCACTCCTTTCTCGCGCGCTGCTTTCGCTGCTTCGAGCGGAAACGAATCGTGGTCTTCGCCGTCGGTCACCAGCAGGATCAGGCGATGGATGTCGCCCGAGTCCCGGAATCCGTCTACGGCTTTGCGGATGGCGTCGCCGATCTGGGTGCCCCCCAGGCCGACGCTGGCCGGCTCGACCTCGTTGAGGATCAGTCGCAGGAAACCGAAGTCGGTGGTCATCGGGCACAGCACGGCCGCGCGCCCGGCAAAGGCGGTCAGTCCCACCTGCTGGCCGTCGTTCATGAGTCCCAGCAGGGAATCGAGTTCGATCTTGGCCCGGTCCAGCCGGTTCGGTGCCACATCCTCGGCCAGCATCGACTTGCTCACGTCGAGGCAGATCATGATCTGCGCATCGACGCGGACCGCACGTTGGATGCTGGTGCCCCACTGCGGCCGCATCAAGGCGAAGACCAGCACGACCATGGCCAGGCAGACGAGCGCCAGGGTCGCCAGCCGCCGCAGCAACGACGTGCGCCGCACCAGTCGCGGCTGCAGAATCGGTGATACGAAATGCTCGAGCAGGCTCCGCCCACGCAGCTCGAGGAACACCAGCAGTCCGGCGACGGCCAGCACCCCCCAGAGCAGATGGATGTAACCGGGATGAGCGAAGCGGAACTCGTTCATGGCAGCCTCCGGAACAGGGAACCGCTCAGGAGCATGGCCAGGGCCAGCAGACCGAGGCCGGAGCCAACGAAACCGGCGAAGTGCTCGGTGTACTGGAGATAACGCACTTCAGTCACCTCCGTGCGTTCGAGCGTGTCGATGGCCCGATAGATGCTGGCCAGCGCACCTTTGTCCACGGCGCGGAAGTACTTGCCTCCGGTTTTCTCCGCGATCTGCTGCAGCGTCGCCTCGTCAATCTGCACAGGGCGGGCGACGAGGGTCGTGCGTCCGAAGAAATCGACTGCCGGGACCGGGGCGACGCCGCGCGTGCCGGCTCCGATGCAGTACACCTTGATGTCGCACTGGTTGGCCAGTTCCGCCGCCTTGAGCGGCTCGATCACGCCGGCGTTCGCGACGCCGTCGGTCAGCAGGATCGCGACGCGGCTCTTCGCCCGGCTCCGCCGCAGACGCTCGACCGCCAGCCCCAACCCGTCCCCCAGCGCGGTACCGTCCTCCTCCTGCTGAGACACAATCTCCAGATCCCCGACCAGGTTGACGAGGTTGCCGTGATCGAGCGTCAGGGGGCACAGGCTGTCGGCGTACCGGGCGAAGGTGACGACCCCGATCAGATCGTCCGCGCGGCCACGCCCGGCCGTGCGATCGGTACCGAGCACGAAGTTCCGGAAGACCTCCTTGGTGACATCGAGCCGATTGACGGACCGGTCTTCCTCCACCATGTCGCGCGCGTCCATGGACGAGGACAGGTCGACAACCATCATGATGGCGATGCCCTCGCGTGTGATGCGCGTCTCGCGCTGCGGGGTGCGAGGGCGGGCCAAGGCAATGACCAGCGCGATCAGGGCACAGGTCAGGAGGATGGCGGGCAGCCGCGCGAGTCGCTGCCGCCAGGACGGCCGGACAGGTGCCAGCAGGGTCAAGGAGGAATAGCTCAGTAGCGACGACGCGCGTGTGGCGAACCAGTACACGAGCGGGGCGAGCACCAGCAGGAGCAGGAACCAGGGGTCGCGCAGTTCCCAGTCAAACATGAGTCGCCTCCGAGACGTGGGGGCCGGGGGCTGCGCCGGACGCGGGCACGGTGTTCCCGGGTGCGTCCGGATCGTCGATCAGGGGGGCGTTTTCCCGCGTCTCCTCCAGGAACCGCACTGCCAGATCACTCGAACAACGCATCTCCTCTTCGGTGGCGCGGACACCCGCGAATTTCACGAGATCGGCTTGGCGCAGAAAGTCGCGCAACAGCAGCTGGTGGTCGCGTGACAGACTGCTCGACAAGCCGGCCAGCGACAGGAACTCCTCGGTCGTCAGATCCGGCGCGCGGAGTTCGAACCGGTCTTCCAGGTACTGCCGCACAATGGCCGAGATCGCCACGAAGAACGCGGCGATGGCCGCAGCGTCCGCGGGCCGCGGGGCGGCCAGCAGCCGGGAGAGACGCGTCCGGGCCACTTCATACGCATTACGGCGCCGGGCCCGGCGCCGGCGGCGGCGCCAGAACCACACGGCAAACGCCGCCACACCCAGCGCGGCGACCGAGCCCAGGACCGCCCACAACGCCAGCGCGGGCGGGCGGGCCGCCACCAGATCCAGTTCGCCGAGCGGCGGCTTGAGCTCGCGCGCCGCATCCTCCGGCAACACCGACTGTACCGTGAAGTCGAGCCGGTCGGTCAGGATCTCGTAGGCATCGTCATCGTCCGGCGCCGGTTTCTGACCCGGGCGATGATCGATGAACTCGATGAGAATCGGCGGAATGAACTGGGGGCCTGACAGGTAAGGCTGCAGCGTGTAACGCTGTATAAGCACCGTTTTGCCCGCGTCGTCAATGCGCTGGTGCGGCACGAAGTTGACGATGGTGTAGCGGCTGAGCGCTTCGCCGAACTCGGGCATCAGCACCTCCACCTCCGGCTCCGCCTCCACGCGGATCTCCAGCGTGATCTCGTCGCCGATCGTGGGGGCCGCCGGGGCCAGTGTGGTGGTGACCGTCACGGGGCCGAGTTGCGCGACCTTGGTCGTGTCCGCCGCGCCGAGAATGAGCAGACTGCCGAGTACCCAGCCGATCATCGCTGCCTCCTCTTCTCGCGCATCCGGAAGAAGCGTGCCAGCGGATCGACGACGGACCCCGACGAATCGACGTGAATAAAGTCGATCTGTGCGTTGCGGAAACTGCGTTCCAGCTGTGCGACACGCTGCCGCGCATGCGACGCAAACGTCTCTCGCACCGCCGCCGAACCCGTGTCGCACAGCCTGGTCTGGCCGGTCTCGGGATCGAGCAGGTTGATCAATCCGACGTTGGGCAGATGGAGCTCGTGCGGGTCAGTGATCAGCACGGCGATCACATCGTGCTTGCGGCTGGCCATCTTCATGGCCCGCACATAGCCGTTGTCGAAGAAGTCGCTCACCACGAAGCAGACCGCGCGGCGTTTCGAGACGGACATCAGGAATTCCATGGCGCCGGCAATGTTCGTGCTGTACCGGTCCGCCCGCCCGCGCCGCGGGGGATGCCCCAGCGGGCGCCAGCGGGGAAGCCGGAGCCGAAGCCGGCGAGAGGCCGGCAGACTGGTCTGCAGACGCGACTCGTGCGTCAGTACCTCGCGCACAACGCGCAGCGCATGCTTCTGACCTTTGCGGGCCGGAATGTACCGCTCGACCCCGCCATGAAACAGCGTCAAGCCGACCTTGTCGTCGTTGAAGGTCGCTGAGAAGGCCAGCAGCGCACATAGCTCCGCCGCCACCTCGCGCTTGGACCGCGTGGCCGATCCGAAATCCTGCGATGCCGAGATGTCGGCCATCAGCATCAAGGTCAGCTGGCGTTCCTCCACGAACCGCTTCACGTACGGGTGCCCCAGTCGCGCGGTGACCTTCCAGTCGATCGTGCGGATCTCGTCACCCGGCACGTACGGACGCACCTCGTCGAACTCGATGCCGCGCCCCTTGAACACCGAGACATACTGGCCGGCCAGGACGTCAGCGACGTGACGGCCGGTTCGCACCTGGATCTCGCGGACCCGCTGGATGACTTCTCTGGCGAGCATGTTTCGGCCACATCCTTAGGGTACCGGGACGTTGTCGAGAATCCGCTGAATGATGTCGTCGTTCGTCTTGCCTTCGGCCTCCGCCTCGTACGTCAGGATGACGCGATGCCGCAAGATCTCCAGCGCCACGCTCTTCACGTCGTGTGGCGTCACATAGCCCCGCCCCTGCAGGAACGCGTGGGCCTTGGCCGCCTTCATCAGCGCGATCGAGGCCCGCGGGCTGGCCCCCACCTCGATCATGCCGTCCAGCCCCGTCACGCCGAACTCGAGCGGCGTACGCGTCGCCCGCGCGACATCGACCAGATAGTCCCGGACCTTCTCGTCAATCCAGACCTTGTCGACCGTCGCCCGCGCCGAAAGGATGTCGGCCGGCTTGGCCACCTTGCGGATCTGAGCTATCGGCTGGCCACTGGCCATGCGGTCGACAATCTTGCGCTCCTCGTCCCGGCTGGGATAGCCCACCACGACCTTCATCATGAATCGGTCGACTTGTGCCTCCGGCAACGGGTAGGTCCCCTCCTGTTCGATGGGATTCTGAGTTGCCAGAACCAGGAACGGCTCCTCCAGCGGAAAGGTCTCCAGGCCGATCGTCCCTTGCCGCTCCTGCATCGCCTCGAGCAGCGCCGCTTGAACCTTCGCCGGTGCCCGGTTGATCTCGTCCGCCAGGATCAGATTGGAAAAGATCGGACCCTTCCGCACATGATACGTGGCGTCGCGCGGATTGAAGATCTCCGTGCCGATCACATCCGACGGCAACATGTCAGGGGTGAACTGGATGCGCGAGAAGCCCGTGTCGATCGCCGTGGCCAGACTTCGCACCGCCAGGGTCTTGGCCAGGCCGGGAACACCTTCCAGCAGGATGTGACCACCCGTCAACAGGCCAATCAGGAGCCGAGACACCATGTGGTCCTGCCCGACCAGCAGTCGCCCCACCTCCTCTTTCAGGTGGTTGCATATTTGCGAATGCTGTGCGATCTGCTCGTCCAACTGCTGTACGGCCATCGGTCAATCGCCTCCGAGTGTGCTTCTGGCTTGGCAAAGTGCAAACGCGCGTCTGAATTTCTGAATTATAGTGGCGCACGTCCCTCTTCTTTAAGGCGGGGGGCCGTGCCGGAGCCTGGAGCGCGGTGGTGGGTGGTGGTGAGTTCGGCCAGGGCGTCGGTCAGCCCGGGAGTCACGTAGTCGGACGGCAGCCGCCAGCGCCAGTTGCCCGACGAGGTGGCCGGTATGTTCATCCGCGCTTCGCTGCCCAGCCGCAGCACGTCCTGCATCGGGATCACAGCGGCACGGGCACGGGATGCCATGCAGATCCCCATCATGTCCCAGGCGGGATCCTGTAAGGGACTGCCCAGATAGCTGGCGATCGCCGCGAGCTTCGCTCCGCTCAACGCCGCATACCACCCGACGGCCGTGTTGTTGTCGTGGGTGCCCGGGTACACCACGCTGTTGTAGACATGGTGCTCGGGCAGGTGCGAGTTCTGGGGCTGGATATCTTCCAGGGCGACCTGCAGCACCTTCATGCCGGGAAACCCGAACTGGTCGCGCAGTTGCTCCACGTCGGGCGTGATGAGTCCCAGGTCCTCGGCCAAGAACGGGAGTCGTCCGAACTGGTGGGCCAGGGTGTGGAACAGAGCTGCGCCCGGGACAGGCATCCACTGGCCGTGCACCGCGGTACACTCCTCTGCCGGGATTGCCCAGCAGGCGGCGAAGCCGCGAAAATGATCGATACGCACGATGTCGACCAGTTCCAGCAGTGTGCGGAAACGCCGGACCCACCAGGCGAAGCCATCCGCCTGCATGGCGTCCCAGTTGTAGAGCGGGTTACCCCAGCGTTGGCCGGTGGGGCTGAAGTAGTCGGGGGGCACGCCGGCGACCAGACGCTCCTGGCACTGTTCGTCGAGCGTGAACAGATGCGGGCTCACCCACACGTCCGCACTGTCCAGGGCCACGAAGATCGGCATGTCGCCGACAATCAGGATGCCGCGCTCGTTGGCATACTCGCGCAGGGCTGTCCACTGTTCGAAGAAGTAATACTGCCAGACGCGATACAGTACGGCCCGATCAGCCACCTGTTGCTTCCACCGCTCAAGGGCCTGCGGCTCGCGCAGCGCGATGTCTTTGTCCCAGTACCGGTTCCAGCTCGATCCCCAGTACCCGGCGGCCGCGGCGCGCTGGTCGAACACCTCCTTGATCGCCATGAAGAGTGCGTAATCATCGAGCCACTCGGCATGGCACTGGCAGAACTCCTCGAAGCGGTGCCGGCGGGAGCTGTTGGCGGACGCCAGGAACGTGCGCGCGGCATTCTCGAGCCGCGCCATCTTCCACGGTACCAGTTGCGGGAAATCGACGCGGCACGGGTCCGACGACGGCATGCCGCTCGTATCGGCCGCCGCCAGATCACCGGCCCGCATCAGCTGGCTGAGACTGATCAGCAGCGGATTGCCGGCGACGGAACAGAAGGCGGAGTAGGGCGAATTGCCGAAGCCCGGCGGCGAGAGGGGGAGTATCTGCCAGACCGACTGCTGCGCAGCGACCAGAAAGTCCACGAAGCTGTAGCTGCTGCGCCCCAGCGAGCCGATGCCGTGCGGGCCCGGCAGCGACGTGGGATGGAGCAGGATGCCACTCGTTCGTTCGGGGAATTCCAGCTTGTGCATGCGCGGTCCGTCTTGCAGTGGGCGGCGTGTCGTTAAGTTATACCGTTGCGCCGCGGCGGGAGGAACCGCACGACGGCACCCCGCAGCCGGTCAGCGTCGCCGGCTCCGGCTGCGGAACTGCATGCCCCACGCCGACCGGCCACGCGGCTGAGTGTTTCCGGCAGCCGGCACGGCTCTTCTCGTTCCCGCACCGGGACCTGTTCTGGACCGGCGCCGGGATCGATGTTAGGTTGAGAGCGACGGGCGAGGGGCGGGACGGCGCGCGGACTGCCGCGTCGGGCCACGCCACACGCATATTGCCGCATCCTGGACTGTCTGTTCGTACTGGAGCGCGCATGGTTCACAGCCGCAAGAAAGCGATGGGGACGCATCACCGGGCTCGCATCTGGGTGCCGGCGATCGTCGGGGGCATGTGTCTGGCGTGGTGGCTGGGGGGGGCGTCGATGGTGTTGCATGCCTGCGCCCAGCCGGCGGGTGTAGACCCCGACGTGGTGGCGGCCGTGGAGCAGGACTGGGCGGCTCAGGAACGTCGCTTGGGGCGGGAAGTGGGGAGTGTCGCCTCGATTCGGGCGGCGCTCGAGCGCGGTCAGCAGCTGTGCGACAGTCTGACGGCGCGCGCCGCTGCGGCGCCGCTGCCGCGTACCGCGGAGATAGAGATGCTGAGCGAGCTGGCCGCGGAGGTGGCGGACGCTGAACAGTTGGCGGCCGACGCACGCTTGACGCTCTATCACCGCGTGCGGTGGGCCGTGCGCGAAATGGCGCTGCAAAACCCGCTGTGGGCGAACCGGCCGGTTGTCTTCCTGCAACGCAAGCGGTTCATCTGCCAGATGCTGCACGAGTACATTGGGTACTATTACAACTATGCGGATCTTGCCGGTGGCGGCGTGTATGTGCTGGATCGCCCGGGCTATTCGTTTGCCCGTCGCGATCTGGTGCAGGGCCGCCTGCCGCGCGGGGCGTATGCGACGCCGGCGCTGTCGTATGATGGCGAGACGGTGTACTTCGCCTTTTCGGAGGTGCGCGACGTGCCCCGCCCGCACGAACTGGGGATCGACTGGACGACGCTCCCCCCTGCGGATCGCGTGGCGCCGCCGCTGAACTACTTCGCACCCGACCGTGCCGCGTTTCATCTGTTTGCCGTCGACGCGCGGGGTGAAAGCCTGCGGCAGTTGACCTTCGGCGGCGAAGATGATTTCGATCCGTGCCCGCTCCCCGACGGCCAGCTGATCTTCATGTCGTCGCGGCGGGGCGGATTCTGCCGGTGTGACAATCCGTTCGAGCCGGTCCCGACGCACACGCTGCACCGACTCGATCCGGCCGACGGCGACATCCAGACTCTCTCGTGGCACGAGACGAACGAATGGCACCCTGCCCTGCTGAACGATGGCCGCATCGTGTACTGCCGGTGGGACTACGTCGACCGCTCCGCGGCGCACTATCACGGGCTGTGGGTCAGCAATCCGGACGGTACGAATCCGGCGATCCTGTTCGGGAACTATACGCAGGACATCAGCACCTGTTTCCAGCCCCGGGCCGTACCGGACTCCGGCAAGATCGTGTTCATCGCCGGTGCTCACCATGCCAACGTGGGCGGTTCGCTGGTGCTGTTTGACCCCGCCCGCGCGCGACTCGACGCCGAGACGGGCGAGGATCGATTTGAATCGCTCGAGCGGCTCACGCCGGAAGTGTGTTTCCCGGAGACGTCCGAGGGCTGGCCCGACAGCTACTTCGAAGGGCCGTGGCCGCTGTCCGAGGACCATTACCTGGTGGGGTTCAGCTTCGATCCGTTGCCCGGCATGGGCTCGGAGGTGCGGCAGGATACGGAAACGGGCATTTACTACTACGATCGTTTCGGAAATCTCGAGCTGTTGTTCCGCGAGCGCGGCATCTGCAGCGTGGGACCGATCGTGCTGGCTCCCCGGCCGGCCCCGCCGATGATTGCGTCGCAGAGTGGCATGGACAGCGGCATGGACAGTGAGGCGGAGGGGGAGTTCGTGCTGGCGGATGTGCGCTGGAGCCACCTGCCGCTGCCCGCCGACCGGCCGATCCACGAACTGCGCGTATTCCAGGTGTTGCCGAAAGAAACGACGCACGTGGCGAACCTGCCGCGCATTGGCATGGCGAACGCGGAGTCGGCCCGCATGCTGCTGGGCACCGTGCCGGTGGAGTCCGACGGGTCGGCGTATTTCCGCGCGCCGGCCAATAAACCGCTGTACTTTCAGGCGGTTGACGCCCAGGGGCGGGCGGTGCAGAGCATGCGCAGCGTGACCTACCTGCGGCCGGGCGAACGGCGCGGCTGTGTCGGTTGCCACGAGACGCCCGGCAGTGCCCCCCCCACGCACTCCTTGCTTGCGTTAGAGCGTCCGCCATCGCAGATCCAACCGGCACCCGATGGGACGCGTCCGCTGAGCTATCCCCGCCTGGTGCAGGGGGTACTCGACCGCCACTGCGTGCGCTGTCACGACGGCGGCGATTCCGCCGACTCCGCCGCGCCAGTGCTGACCGGCGAAGTGGAGGGGGAGTTCACCCGTTCCTACACGGCGCTCCGGCCGTTCGTCCGCTGGTATGAGTGGGGCAATTCGAGCATCTCGCAGATTGTGACGCGACCCGGACAAGGGGGCGCCGACGAGAGCCCGCTGGTGGCGACGCTTGGCGACCAGCACCATCAAACGCTGGACCTGCCCGACGAGGACCTGCGGCGGCTGTATATCTGGCTCGATGCGAACGCCCCGTTCTACGGCACCTATCGGCAGGAAGCCCGCGCGCGGCAGCTGGCCGGTGAAGCGGTCGGACCACCGCCGCTCGAGTAGGCATCCGGAACGCTGACCAAGTCTGTCTCCGCTGGTTCCCACCGACCGAGACCGAGGAGTCGACGATGACTTGTGATGCCCGAGTACACGACGGGCGCCGCCGCCGCGTCCGCCCGCACAGTCTCAGCGCGTTGCTGCTGGGCGGCGCGCTGGCATGCGTATTGGCCGCGAGTACCGCTGCGGGTCGCGCGGCCGTGGAGCCGCCCCCGGCGGCGGCTCAACCGAATCCCGCCACCAAGGAGGCCTTGGACCTGCGGGCTGTCGAATCCAAGGCACAGGAGGTCTATCGCCGCGCGATGCCGGCCGTGGTGTCGGTTTCGGGCGGGAGTGGTGTGGTGGTGAGCGCTGACGGCTACGTGCTGACAGTGGCACACGTGGGTGTGCGGTCGGGGCGTCGCGTTTCGATCACGTTTCCCGACGGCACGACGGTCCGCGGCCGGACGCTGGGGAACGATCGCGGCGAAGTGGATGCCGGTCTGATCAAGATCGACGGGGACGGGCCGTTTCCGTTTGTGCCGATGGGCACCTCGGCTGACCTGCAGCGCGGCACGTGGTGCCTCGCGGTCGGGTATCCAGTCCGTTTCGAGCGGGGCAAGCCGCCGGCGCTGCGGATCGGGCGCGTGCTGCAGTCTCAGCCGCACGCGATCATCACGGACTGTACGATCATGGGGGGCGATTCGGGAGGACCGTTGCTGGACCTGGAAGGGAACCTGATTGGCATCAGCAGCCGCTGTGACGACCGGCTCACGACCAACATCCATGTGGCCATCGACTGTTACCGGGCCAACTGGGAACGACTGGTCAAGGGGGAGGATTTTGCCAGCACGCCGTGGTCGGTGGCGTATCTGGGAGTGGATCGGGTCGAGGACTCGAGCGAGCCGCGTATCGGCTGGATCTACGATGGGAGCGGCGCCGCGCAGGCGGGGCTGCAGGTGGGCGACCTGCTGCTGAAGTTCGATGGCACGACGCTGTCGCAGTATGACCAGTTGCCGCCGTTGATCGAGCGCCGCAGGCCGGGTGACGAGGTGGAGATTGAGGTGCGTCGCGGCGACGATCAGCTCACACTCAAGGCGAAGCTCGGGGCGCGGGAAGACTGGGTGGGGCGTTTTCGGAACTGGTGGCGGCGCGACCAGCAGTACCGCAAGAACGACGCGCGCGTGAGGGCGGCCTGCCGTGCGGCGATGGCTGTGACGACCGCGACGCTGGAGGTGCTGGCGGACGGCCGCCTGGTGGCCTGGGGTACCGTGGTGGATCCGCGGGGCTACGTGGTGACCAAGGCGAGTCTGCTCTCCGGTGAGATCGCGTGCCGGGTCGCGGGTGGTGCAGCGTGGCCAGCGACGCTGGTCAGGGCGAGTTTGGAACATGATCTGGCCTTGTTGAAAGTGGATGCGGGCACATTGACGGCGGTCACCTGGCGCACCGATCCGGTGGTGACCGGCACGCTGGTGGCAGCCGTGGCGCCTGACGGAGAGGCGACGGCCATCGGCGTGGTGAGCGCCGAACCGCGAGCGGTCCCAAGATCGGAACGCTATGGCCATCGCCGCGCCTGGCTGGGGATCAGTCTGGGTGAGGCGGACGGGGGGGTCGCGATCACGGAGGTGTTTGCCCGCACGGCGGCGTCGCGAGCCGGGCTCCAGGTCGGGGACGCGATCCAGAGCATCGATGGGCAGGCGATGCGCTCGGCCGACGAGATCGTCCAGACGGTCGGCAGTCGAGCTCCGGGTGACAGTATCTCAATCGTGATCGAACGGGACGATCAACTGCTGACCAAGAAAGCCGTCCTGGGAAGACCTCAGCGCGAGGAGGACCAGTGGGGCGGTGGACGATTCAGCGAGCGCCGCGAAGGGTTTCCGCAGGTGTTGCCGCACGATACCCCCATCACTCCGGAGCAGTGTGGCGGGCCGCTGGTCGACGCCGATGGCCGAGTGGTTGGCATCAACATCGCGCGGGCGGTCCGCGTGACCTCCTATGCGCTTCCCGCCGACGTTGTACAGCAGTTCGTGGCGCAGCTAGAATAGTGGCCGTGGACAAGGTCATACTTGACGAGGCTGAGACCGAAGATTGGGAGGAGTGACACCATGAGTTCGAAGATCACACGTCGTGGCGCGGTACTGGGAATCGCGGGTGGAGTCGCCGCACTGTCCGTTTCGCTGGGACGCCAGGCGCGCGGCGCCCGCCCTGCCGGCGAGCCGCTCAAAGGTAACATCAACCACTCGGTCTCACGTTGGTGCTACGGCAAGATTCCGCTCGACGATCTCTGCCGGTTCTGCCAGCAGCTCGGCGTCAAGTCGGTCGAGCTGGTGGGATACAAGGACTGGCCCACGCTCCAGAAGTACGGCCTGACCTGTGCCATGACCAGCGCCGGGCTGGGAATCGATAAGGGCTTCAACCGGCTTGAATACCACGACCAGCTGGTGACGGACCTGGAGAAACTGGTGCCGCTGGCGGCCGAGGCGGGCATGCCCAATATCATCTGCATGTCGGGCAATCGCCAGGGGATGGATGACGAGGAGGGGCTCAAGAACTGCGCGATCGGCTTGAAACGCGTGGTGGGCCTGTTCGAGAAGCACAAGGTCAATCTGGTCATGGAATTGCTCAACAGCAAAGTCGACCATGCGGATTACATGTGCGATCGCACCAGCTGGGGTGTCGCGCTGTGCAAGGAGGTCGGCTCGGAGCGGTTCAAGCTGTTGTACGACATCTACCACATGCAGATCATGGAGGGGGACCTGATCCGCACCATTCGCGACAACGCCGAGTACATCGGGCATTACCACACCGGGGGCAATCCCGGCCGCAACGAGATTGACGACACGCAGGAGATCAACTACCCGGCGGTGATGCGAGCGATTGTGGCGACGGGCTACCAGGGCTTTGTCGGGCAGGAGTTTGTGCCCACGGCGGAGGATCCCCTGGAGTCGCTCGAGAAGTGCGTGCGGATCTGTGACGTGTGAGGGAAGTCCCGAGCAGTATGTTTCTGATGTAGTTTGGCCGCCGTGCCCCCGTCGACCGCGCCGGTACATCGAGCGCAGTTGATCGTCTGATTGCCTCCTGATCGCCTCCGGCGATTTGCGCCCCGAACCGCACTGGACACCGGTCACAGTATCATTTGTGCCGGATATGCGGGGAAACTGC
>Ga0123332_1002878_pt1 | contig 16040 bp, 21 predicted proteins | sample BioC12SIPDNA_4_FD_89958 | JGI IMG/M metagenome (GOLD analysis project Ga0123332, IMG submission 89958) | Anaerobic biogas reactor microbial communites from Washington, USA - Biogas_R2_A C12 SIP DNA | ecosystem: Engineered > Bioreactor > Anaerobic > Unclassified | place: Washington, USA...
CCTGCCCTCGCCATGCCGATGATGTGATACACGATGAAGTCGGCCGCCTCTTCCAGCTTGCCCCGGAATAGCTCTTCCTCGGTGATGTGGAAGGTAGCGTCTCCGTAGGTATCGAATCCCTCCCCCAGCATACGTTCCCGCACGAGGCCTTTGAGCGTCTCGCGGTTGGCCATGAAGGTGAAGGTCGCCTGCTTGAACGCCTCGTCTATGTAGTCGCTGATGGCCTGCTCTTGTCGTTCCCTGGTCCACTCCATGCGCTCCCCCTTTAGTACAAATCCCATAGTGCTGAATAGCGATGCGAGAATGTCAGCGGCCATTCCCGGTCAAGGTCCCACTTATGTCCGCGCCACTCTTGGCGTACACGGCGCTCCCTCGCGTTGTTGGCCCAAGCACGTACACCGGGGTTAGCCTCGTAGATATGGCAGATACGGTCAGACTGTCGCCTGAAGTCCTTGAGCTTCTCCAGGCGAGGGTTCGGATTGAGTCTCATGCTGTAGCCTCCTGGTGTGAGTATCTACAACATGCGAATCACCTCCCTGGGTAAGCGTTTTGTCCCTTCCGTAAGCATTTCGCACCGTTCAGTGCTCTAATCCGCTAGCAGATTGGCAGGTTAATCGACTGTCACGCCGGACGCGTTAAGCGCCTGATTCCGACACTTTGACTGCGTGGAATGACAATTCCCTATTTGGGTATGTTGCGACCCAGATTGGGAATAGTGCTCCCCGGCCCGGATAGGAATGGCCCGCCATTCTGAGGTCGGATTCGTCACGAGCCGGGGAGATGATGGCGGCTGCACGGAATACACCGTCAATTCATTGACCGCTCACGCCGCACGGTTTCGCCGCCAGTACGTGATAGACAGTAGGCCGGACTCCCAGTCCCGGCATCACTTCAGCGCCCCGCAGAGCATCTGACCCTTGTTACCTGCCGTTTGCGATGCCTCGCGTCGGTGGGAGGTACGTGGTCGAAGGGAGACTCTCCACCTCTACTGTCCAGACCTGCACCACGAGGATACAGGTAGTCTATGGTAGCGGCCCTGGGACTCGAACCCAGCTTGTCGGCTTATGAAACCGACCAGACCACCTGGCCTAGCCAACCGCTATGACCGGGCGAGAGAAAGCATCGTTGAGAGGCCCGCCCGGTGTGATCATGGTAGCGTCCCCCGTCCTAGTTGGCCGCCGCTACCGCTGAAGCGCCCAGTGGGAGCCTTGCCGCCTTGCAAGTGCAGAGCCGGGTATTCCCAACCCCACGGCAACGCTTGATCCCGATAATTTGCGCTCCCCCGCTAACCGGGATGCGTGCCCGGTTTAAGCCTGTAGTGTGGATACAATCACCAGCACCCATCTACATTTGCTGGTAATCCTATCCATGCAAAAGTCCTTCGTTAATGCGCTCAGAACACACTTACGCAGTAGTTTCTCAGTTCAGACAGAACACCCAGACCAGCGTGACCGCGCAGCCGTTGGCCTCCACGTCATAGGTGACTATCACCTCGGGAGGCTGGACGCCTGAGAACTCCATCATGCCTTCTTTGGTTGTTATCGTCGGACCGAGGGCGGTCGTAGCGCACTACTACAAGCTCGGCTGGTTCCGGTTTGTCTTCCGCCAGATACGTGATGGACTGAGTGAAGCCGCAGCCCTTGCAGACTACGTATAGATGTTCACTCATGCCGCGATCTCCGTACCATCCACGAGCGCGAACGTCCGCCCGCCCGACTCAAGAATAGGGATATCCCGTATCTCATAGGCGTCGCCGTCCGGGTGGTAGGTCACAAGTATGCAGCCGAGGTGCCAATCCTCGCAGGCATCATAATCCGTATGGACTGTGACGCGGGCCGCTCTCATCTTCTTCTGGTCGCAGAGGCATCCACCCTCATGCCACACCCGGTAGCCGGCGGGGTCCTTGCGGTAGAACGCGCCTAGCCGATGAGTGTGACCCGTCACTCCAGCGCAAGACCACTTGAGCATCTCTTTCTTGGCCGACTGAGCAGACCCGCCGCCTTGAGTGTTCGTGACTGCGGTGCCGTGCCCGACGCGAAGACCTCGCTCGTGGTTCAGCCAGTAGCCCTCCTTGACAAGCTCCCAGCCGATCTCGGGCAACCCCAGGATGGCATCGAACGCCTGCAAGACTCGGAGCTTCGCCAGGGGCGGACACTTTTCGTACAGGTAGTTCGTGAAGCGCTCCAGGTCGTGGTTCCCAACAGTCATCCGCTTTTTACTGCGTGGCGACGCTGTATTGATACGAGCGAGCAGATCACGGCACTCATCTATGTCGGCCTGCATATCGTTGCGGAGTAGGGGATTCTGCCGGAAGCGCGAAAGGTACGGAAAGTCCCACGTATCCCCGTTAAGAGTCACGCCGTCCGGATCGAAAAGCTCGCACAAGCCGAGAAAGACCTCGAACGCTCCCTCATGGTGAAAAGGATATTGAAGGTCACAGCCGATAAGCTCAGTAGCGTATTTCCTGCCTATCGCAGCCTTAGCCTTGGAGGGTTTGCCCGTGGGGACAGGCCGATTCCTCAGATACTCCAGCAACTCTGCGGCAGAGTCCGGTGTCTCGCCGGGTCTGGCGATCCCCAGCCGGTCACGGGCTGCTATGATCGTCGTATGATCCACTCCGCAGTATCGCGCCGTCCCCCGAATCCCTCTCTCTGCGATTGACTGTGTGAGCCACGCGGGATCGTGGTAGTCAGGAGTCACCGGCTACACAACCTTCGGCACTACGTCCTGCCCCTGACGCATCAGCTCCTCACCGGCGGCCTTGATCTGTGCAACGGCAGCCTCGATCAGCGTCTTCAGATTCTCCGCCGGTATGCCGGTGAGCCGGGCCGCCTCCTTCAGCGCCCACTCTTTCTTGGCCTCAGAGTTCCACCCGAATGCCGCTCCCATCATCTCGGCCCCGCGCACCACCTGCAAAACCTGTGCCATGACGGTGGCAAATTGCCCCGACTCGATCTCCGCCGACCACTTGCGCTTGACGTAAATGGTCACGATGCCGATGGCCCCGGCAACAACGGCCGACAGAATCGACAGCACGATGGTCAGTATCTCTTCGCTCATATCACGTCCTCACTCTCCGCAGACTCCTTAGCCTGCTCCCGTTTGCGTTTGTATCTCCAGTCCAGAGCACCCTCGACGACGAGATAGGCAGGAACAGCAATCTCCAGGTAGTGCAGCGTGGGCTCCCCCAGCGTCCGGCCCAGCACGTCCAGCACGACGACGCCCGAGACGGTCGCCGATATCAGCCACCACTTGCGGCTCAAGAGCTTGTTTTGGGTCCAGGTGCCGAAGATCCGCTGGCCGATGGGCCGCCGGGGGTAGCGCCGGTAATGTTTGCCCTGGTAGCTCATCGTCTCAGCCTCCACCCCGGCCACCATCCACACCTGGGGCAGTACAGCCCCAGTTCCCCTCGGATGATTCGGGAGCGCCCGCAGGCCGGGCAGATCGAGCCCTCGCGGACGACCACGGTGGCGTTGTGGTATTGCCGGCGCATGTCATTCGATGCCCCTTGTCTCGGCCCAGGCCCGCACGGCCATGACGATCCGGTAGTGCTCGGCGGTGTCGTTTTCTGTGGCGGGCGCGTAGTAGTCCAGCAGCCCCCGCCAATCCTGGGCGTCTATCAGCCCGCGATATGTGCCCTGGTCCATGAGCCGGAAATAGGCACGAATGCACTCCTCGACGGTGGCATAATCGGCGAATCCGGCCACGATGCCTCGCAGCTCGCCCCACCGGCCGCCCGCATCCTTGACGCCCCAGAGCATGTTGTGGGTGATGCTTAGGCCCGTGGTTCCCCACTGTGACTCCCGCCAGCATTGGCCCAGCGCCAGCCACAGCGGCACGTCATGCTCGCGTGACAGCTCGACCATTAGCGCAGCATGACCAATAAGCCGGGGTTGCCGGGTGACGCCCTGCCAGGTGACATAGGTCTCCGCGAACCACTGCTCGAGCAGCGCGGCTGTAGGATCCGCGTCCCGCGCCCGGTACATCAGCCGCAGCACCTGGCTCCTGGTGACGGGCTCGTCCCATCGCTCCTCGAGCCACTCGAGCCCCGGGATGGCGTCGCGCACGTCTGAGCGCAGCGCAGGCGCCCAATCGTCCGTCGTCAGCGTGCACGGTAGGCCCATGCGCTCAGCGACAAGAGCAACGTGGCGTCGCAGCAGCGAGTCCCAGGGCCCGAAGGTGCCGTCTGTGCGGCCCTGGAAGATGCCCTCGTCAAGCGCCCATGTTCCGGCCGCTATCAGTTCCTCGTCACCAGCGGGGATATCGGGCCAGGGTAGAGGCTCGGGTAGTTCCCACGCCCCCGCATCCACACATCCCCCGAAGTCGGCCGTCCAGTACCAGCGATATGCGGCCGCCGCGTCATAGGCAACACCGATGCCCACCACTTTGTATTCCGGGTTGCGCAGCACGGCGTCATGGGACGGCGAGGCCTTCCACGCCTCGAGGATGGCGGCCGGGTCGGTATACCCGCCCGCGATGCACTCACCGGCCCAGCAGCCCCGTGGGTACCCGCAGGCCTCCATCCGTTGCCGGGCCCGGGATCCGGCCATGAAGTAGGTGCTGTCGCCGGTAACGTGCGCAAAGTAGTCAAACGCGGCCATGTCGCTTGAATGCCGAGCGGCCGCGGTTGCCACGGTATCGGAATAGAGCAGTTCCCCGAGTCCGCATTCAGCCCGGTAGTCATTTATCAACTGGGCCAGATCCTGTTCCTGCGCCTGCGCGCTCGGGGCACAAAAAAGGCCGCCCGCAAGGACGGCCAGCGCCACGAGCAATATGAGCGGTATTCGGCGCATAGGCGCTAACCCTTCTTGATTCGCTTGAGCAGCCGGGCCGCTATGAGCATTACCAGGCCCACCGACGCGCCCTTGTTGTGACCCTGGCGTGGCGTGCTCAGAATGTCGGCGTCTACCAGCTCCTTCTGGGCGGCCGCGATCTCCTTGTCGGCCCACACCACGTCCAGCTCCTCGCGTACAATGGCGCGCACTTCATCCTCTGTCATGTCGTCCTCCTCCAATTCGCCGATATCGGTATTCAGGCGGCCCCAGATCGCCCCGCGAGCCCGCATCTGCGCAACCGTGCAGGTGCCCACGTAGCCGCTGCCGGGGTACTTGTTGTTTGGCCCGTGGTATCCGGCCTCGACTGTCTCGCCCTTGCCGATATATAGAGCGACGTGGGTTGCATGGCCGTTCTTAAGGAAGAACGCCAGATCGCCAACCTTCGATGGTTTGCTGATTCGCTTGGCCCGCTTGTAGTAGTCATGAGCCGTCTCGCGTGGCAGGGTGCGGCCGTCCACCAGCACGCCAGCCTTGCGGAGCACGGCGTATATGAGGCCGCTGCAATCACTGGCCCGCGGGTCCTTGCTCGGCTCCCAGCCGATGTTGTACCAGCTTTCGTTCCCGAGAGAGTACGGCTCCCCGACGAGCGACAGCCCCAGCTCGCGGACTTTGTTCGCCTTGCTCATCCGAACAGCCCCCCCGTCAGGCAGGCCACCAGCGCCATTACCACCGCCCCCAGGCCGCCGATGATGGCCCACAGGATTCTGTCCACCTTCTTTTCGATCCGGCCCATGGTGCCGTTCTGTATCTCGTCGCGGTGTTCGAGATACTCAATTCTCGGCCGTGCCGGGCAGTCGTTGAAATCATGGATATCGAAGCTCATCGCCTCACCTGCTCCCATTCGGTAAATGCGCATTCGTGGCCCTCAAGCGGATAGCAGTAGCCCACGGGCTCCCGCGTCTGTACCCAGCGCGTGCGGCAGAGCAGCCACCAGGCCAGCCCAACAAGAAAGCCGCTCAAGGCGGCCCAGGTGATAAGCTGGTTTTTGCTCACAGGGGACCTCCTGTGGGTGCGTATGGGGGCCGGTGTGTGTGTACCGGCCCCTAGTTATTAGGACGGGTTGGTAGCGGTGAGCTTCGTGGAGGAGGCCAGTAGCGTATAGGTGAGTGTGTCGCCGTCCCCGAACTGCACCGGCGTGAGCGCCCACTTGCCCAAGAGCGTACCCTCCGAAGCCGCCGTATATGCGGCCCAGTAGGCCACGTCCTCAGACGCGACCATCGTGAACTCGATATCGGCGTTGAGGTCCCGCTCCCCAGCGTCCGCCGCCGCCCAGGTTGCCGCCTTGCGCTCAGTGCCTACAGGCGAAGAGGTGCTGTCCAAGAGACCGACATACGTGGCCACCGTAGCGATGCCGTCAACTGCCGCATTGAGTCCTGCTGTTTCGTATGCCATTGTGCCCTCCTTAAAGGGTGGTCTTGACCGTCATAATGCCGGTCGCTGTCATATCCCGTTTGCTGGCGCCGTCGGTGGCTGTCAGTTGGTGATGATAGTCTCGCGCCTCCATCTCAGCGGTGTCGGCGGGCACCAGGGTGAGCACGATCTTGACCGCCCCATCCTCTTCCACGGCCTCAAGTTCATCACCGAGCGTCTTGGAGATATCCCCCCCCTTCCAGGTGGCCGCCGATATGTCAGGGGCGGCGTTAACGCCGGTGAGGGTAAATGCCACCTCGCGGTCCATCCCCTGGTAGACCGTGAAGTTCTGATTTGTCATCGTCATACCGACGCCTCCAACTCGTCTCGAATATCGTGCTCGGCTTCCAGGGCCTCGTCAGTGTCGTACTCTGCCAAGAGCGTATCCACTCTGCCGTGCTCGGCTGCCAGGGCCGTGCGAACGGCGTACTCGGCAGATAGAGCCGTGTGGATGTTGTAGGCCGCCAGCAGTTCCACGCGAGAGACGAACGGGACGCAACCGACGCCCGTTGCTACGACGATGACGGCCGCCAGTGAACCTCCCGATGCCGCCTCCTGTGGGTTGCCCTCACCGTAGACGGTCAGGCTCATAAGAGCCGCTGAGCCACCCGAGGCCCGCTCTACCGTTTGCCCCGCGCCCGTAGCGGTGGCGTGCACTCCGGCCTCAGAGCCACCGGACTCCAACTGCCCCTGAAGATCCGTACCTGCTCCGACCGCGCTTACGGTGACGGGAGCTTCGGCCCCACCGCCCGCCGCTTCCACGGCCACGCCCATGCCGGACGCGCCTGTTGCCGCCTCGCCAGCCGAGCCACCATCGGCAGCCTCTGATGTATCACCTGCGCCGGTAGCGGTCACGGTCACAGAAGCGCTCGTGCCGTTCTTGGGTGCCTCTGCCGCACTCCCGGTGCCGGACGCACCTACCGCAAGAGCCGCCGCGCTTCCACCCGACTCATACTGGCCTTGGCTGGACTGACCGGCCCCGGCTGCATCCACTAGGACGGTAGCCCCGGCTCCGCCCTCAGCCGCTTCAGACCCAACGCCCGTGCCGGATGCACTTGTTACGGCCGATGCTTGGCTACCACCTGATGCGGTCTCTGTTGCCTCGCCCGTGCCGGACACACTCACCGCTGCGGACGCGCCGCTGCCACCGTTGGCCGCCTCTACTGCCGAGCCTGCTCCGGCGACACCGGCGATGGTGCCCGCAACCGCCCCGCCCTCTGCCTCCTCGGTTGACGCGCCTGCCCCGGTAGCCGATGCGACAAGCCCTGCCGCGCTTCCACCGCTGATAGATTCGGCCGCACTTCCCGCCCCTGGTGCTCCGACAAGAGCAGACGCCGCTGCTCCACCGTCTGCTGATTCTTCGGCCGAGCCTGCGCCGGATGCGGAGACTTTGGCCCCGGCCGCGCTTCCACCGCTCTCAGATTCCTCCGCTGAACCGCCGCCCGAGGCCGAGACCTTTACTGGAGCGGCAGAGCCACCGCTCTCTTCTTGGCCTGAGCTGAAGGTGACGCTTTTCTGGGTTGAATACTCGGAGTATTCATCGTCTACGCGCTTCCGGGCTCGGTAGTAGTAGGTGACGCTGTTGGAAAATGGTCCGGTATCGGTCCAGGTTTCGTCTTCCCAGTCCTGCTCAGTTATCTCAGCATAGGACTCATCATCGCCGTCAGAGCGCTCGATGCTGATGTAGGTGCCGGGCGAGTAGTAGGTGACACTTTTCTCATCTGAATAGTCGGTGTAATCCCCGTCCACCAGCCGCCGGGCTCGATAGTAGTAGGTGGTGCCGCTGGTGAAGGGTCCGGTGTCAGTCCAAGACTCATCTACCCAGTCGGTCTCCTCTATTTCGGCGTAACTACCACCCGAGCCCGTCTTGCGCTCTATCGAGATGAGGTCTGACATAGCCTACGACCAGGCGACGATGATGTTCGAGCCCGACTGGTAGGCGTTTATGGTGGGGGCTTCGGGCACGGATACCGGCACCGTATAGGTCGCGTAGATGCAGTGCCAGTTATTGGTGTCTGTAAAGAGATCATCTAGCGCCGGGGCCGTGCTCGGGGGCGAAGCGTAGTCGAAACGTGGGTCCTTCTTGCGACCCCAATCCCTGGTTGAGTCGCCCCCATCCCGGCAAAGATAATAGTAGACGTCACCGCTCGACACCATGAGGCCCAGCCAGTAGTCTCCCGCCGTGAGATCGACCGGCGAGGCGAAGGTAAAATCAAAGTTCTCTGCCGAGGTGGAGTTGACGTTAGTGGCTTGGCTGACGCCCTTTAATGTACCGGGCGTCCCGCTGTCATCGTCATAAATGAGCGCCTTCATGTCCCCCGGATATCCGGAAAAGACATACAAGCGGGCGGTGATCTTGCTCACCTCGGCGGCCTCACTCAGCTCATACTTGGCAAACACGGTATCTGTGCCTCCGGTAAGTCCCCCTGATGCGGTGGCTGTTGTGTATCCGAAAGTTGCCATGTCACCCCCTATGGAGTGTAGTTAACTACCGTGCCGCCAGAGCCGGTTGCGGAGACGATCACGTTGTCATAGACTGGAGCCGATCCACTGACCACTTCGGACCCCGGCGGAGTGTGGTCGAGTAAAGTGCAGTTGGTTATAATGCCATCCTGTAGAAGATTGCCGGAGGAGTTATTTGATTGGACCAGCCAGTTGTTGTTGCTGGCCATGCCGGTGAAGCCGAAGTTCCTCAGGGTCACACCCGAAGCATCATAGAGGATCAACCAGGGGTGGCTCTCGCGGTAGCGAGTGGTGCTCCCGGTGATACCATCAAGCAGCAGCGACCCATTGTATCCGCTGACATGTATGGCTACCGTGATGTCGGTCATTATGATGTTCTTGAAGGTAAGGTCGGTGGAGCTAGAGTCGGCGTCCCCCAGGCAGATAGACCAGTGTTGTCCTCCGCTAAGAGTGCAATCAGATACCATGAGGCCGCTCACCTGGCCCGCAACGTAGAAGTGATGCGGCCACCTGCTCGGGATGCAGTCGACGCGGTTGGCCTCGAAGTTGCCGCCCGTGATGGTCACATTCGTGCAATAGGACAGGTAGAAGGGGTTAAGAACACCTGTAAGGGTGGTGCACCCGTCCACGAGAATGCCCGAAGCCCACGGGCTGGCGGTGGTAGTCCGCAGGGCATATTCACCCTTGTCGAAGGTCACGCCGCTGATGGCGAGCCCCTGCACCCCGCTTGCCCATACGAGCTGCACCGAGGCCTCTTTGTTGGTCTGGGTACCGGTCAGCTTGAGGTTCTTGACGGCAATATTGCTCTTGCCCGCGACATCTAAGAGCGCGTTGCGATCATCGGTACCGTCGTCATAGAGTTGCAGGGCCGAGGTCTCCCCCACGCCTCTTATGGTGGTGTTGGAGGGGATGCTGAGTCCGGTTCCCCCGGAAGCGATCATGTGATAGGTGCCGGCCGGGAGGTAGACTTTCTTGCCGGCACTCGCGGCCGCGTTGATGCACGCCTGGATAGCCGCCCGATCGTTCGTCGTCCCGTTGCCGGTGGCATTGTAGGGTGGGCGCGTCACCCAGAGCCACGAGCCGTCTTCCGGGTCAAATGTCGGGTCTTCCGGGTCGGGGTCCGGTGGCGTGGGAACCCACGAAGCCTTGCGGAAGGGGCAGAGCTTTGCCATTATCGCCCCTCCAGTGCCTTGATTCGAGCGTCAAGAGCGACCAGCACATCTATCTCCGGACAGGTGGTTTTCTCCAGCTTGCTGAGTCGCGCCTCGATGCCCGAGAGGTCTACGCTCCCGCCTGTCCCCGGTAGCCCCTGCGGTCCCTGGGGTCCGGGAGGTCCGGGGATACCCTGCGGTCCTTGGGGGCCGGGAGGGCCGGGGATACCCGCGAGCTTGGCGATCTTGTCTTCCAGCGCTTTGACGCGGGCTTCGAGCGTAGCGTTGTTGGTGGGGATGATGGGGGTTGTGGGAGGTCTCCAGGGTGTCCAGGCCATGATCTAGCTCCATTCCCACGGGCCGAACGAGTCGCTGGCCTCCGTGTAGAGTCGCGTGGCGACGGTCGTAAGTCCGTTTTTGAGACTGATGGTGTAGGTGCCGTTCCCGTTGTCGGTCTTGGTCAGCGAGTAGGTGCTGAGGTAGTAGAGCTTGGTCAGTTCGTCCGGGGCCGCTGCCCCGGCCGCCTCTGCTATCGCTTCGCCCACCGAACCGGGGTCGCTGTGACCGGACAGAGCCTCGTCAAGTACCGCATCGGCTATGTCCTCATCGGTGGCGAAGTTGGGAATGAGATCCAGCCGGGCGTCGATAACGACCGTATCGCCTACGCACTCGGCGGTGTTGGCCGACTTGTAGCGGGTGCAGATCACCGCGTCGTCTACGTTGGTCACAGTCTGGGTAAGATCGGCGTAGTAGCGCCCGTTACCGATAGCAGACAAGACACCGATGCCGGTGTTGGTCCACGAGGCCCCGTCCACCGATATCTGCGGCTGCCCGCCCGCCTCGCCCGTTTCTGGGCTCATGCCGTCGGTCGCGTCTACACAATGGAAGTACACGCGGCGTCTTGCGGCCGTCGCCTCGTTCTTCTTCACCGGGATAGTCGCCATGTGTCACTCCCTCAACATCGCGTAGTAGTAAGCCCCGGAAGCACTTGGCGCTCCGAAGGTCACGCTGTCCTCATCTCCGTAATCGCGGTACTCGGGTACGGTCGTGTCATATATCCGCGCCCGGTAGTAGTAGGTAGTCCCGTTCGAGAACGGGCCGGGGTCGGCCCACTCCGCGTTACGCCACTGCTGTACGGTCTGCTCTGCATAGCTGCCGCCCACGCCCGTCTTGCGCTCTATGCAAATGAGCGTGTGTGCGAAGACCACGGCCCCAACGTTGGAGTAGGCCGAGTATTCCTCGCTTGACGTGTCGTAATACCGCGCCCGGTAGGAATACTCCACGCCGTCCGTGTGGGCGCTGCTGTCGGTCCAGAGTCCATCCTCGGGGTCCAGTTGGGTAGCGACACTCGCCCATTCCCCCGTCCCTATCCGGCGCTCGATGCAGACTTCGGTAGCCATATCAGACCCTCAAGAGTTGGTTGACTTTGCGCCTGATATCCTCGGACTGGCGGGCCGCGTCGGAGATGGTGGTACGCTCTCCCAGGATGAGCCGGGCCGGTTTGCCGTCGGAGCGCCGGGTAATCTCAAGCACCCTGAGCGTCTGAGTGGCGGGCTGCACCACTTCGACAGGCACCAGCGTGCCCCCTCCCCCGCCGCCTCCCCCGCCCGAGGTCTCACCGGCCACGTAACCCTTGAGCCCGATGGCGAATATGTCCAGGTCCGGCCGCATGTAGCCTTGGGTGCCCACGGAGAGGATGTCCGGGCCGTCGGGCTCAGGTTCTTCCGGCTCTTCCGGTTCCTCTTCTTCTTCTTCCGACTCCACCTCTATCGTAGTCACGGTCACGCCCAGCACGGCATGGCTCACCCGTACCGAGTCGCCTGCCGCCAGCAGAGCCGCATCCGCGTCCAGCACCTCAGCCGTGTAGGTCTGCCGCTGGAAGGCGTTTTTCTCCACCTCGCGCAGAGCCTCGGTCCAAGCTCCGTGCCAGTCCCTTACGTCCTTGTTCGTGTAGGCGGTACGCTGGACCCCATAGAGGTCTTGGGAGGTATAACCGTCCTGGGTCTCGGTCGAATCGGCCCTCAGCACAATCTGGAAGGCCCCGTCGCCCGCGCCTCCGTAGTAGAGCCGGTTATCTATCTCGTTAGTCGTGTTGGGCACGAATGAGACTAGATTCACACCCTCTTGCAGCCAGAGCAGTGAAGCGTCGGTCACGTCTTGGCCCTGGGTCTGGTCGTGGTAGATGTAGCGGGCGGCCGTGTCGTAGTAATACTCCCCGCCCACCATGTTCTGAAGGTCGCGCAGAGCCTCATATACGGTGGCTCTTGACCAACTCACGGAGATGCGATTCTCGGTCGATACGGTCATACCGGAGATGGACACCGCCCCGGCGTTTACGACCACCTCAATGACGTGCGAGCGGTAGCGGTCTAGGTCGGTTATGGCGTAGTCACGAGCCACCGACACATCGAGGCCCCGAGCGGCAACCACGCCGTCAACGCGGATATCGGCCCCGGAGCCTATGCCTGCGGTGGCGAAATGCACGGTGATCTGGTCGCCGGTAAAAACGCGGGCCAGCACGTCGCCTACCGTGTAGGAGTAGACGGTCTCGGTATTGGGGTCCTGTACCCAGGTACCGAACAGTTGCAGCGTGGGGTCGCTGTAGGCTATCTCCGGGGCGCGCACGTCCATAGTGCCCGCGTACCGCCAGCCCGTGTCGTCCTCGTTCTGCGTGAAGCGCACGTTGCGGAACCGGACCTTGCCGTACTCGGTATTTCCGAGGATCTCAAGCGACAGCACGCACTTGACGTTTTGCACCGGCAGCCATTCAGTGCTTTCGTAGGTATTCCAGCCGGGCTCGTAGGGCGCGTTAAGAACGACGCTGTGACTCTCCACCCCGGCTACGTTGGTCCAGGAGAGCCGGGCCTGAATGATGCCGTCGAAATCGTCGGACACGTGGAAGTCGTATTTGAGTTTTAGCTCAGCGCCCGAGGTGTGATTGACACCCCAGGAGGCAAGCACGGCGTCTCCGTCATACGGCCCGGTACATTCCACCTCCGGTCCGGGTCTGGCCGTCCAGGTTCCCGTCTCCGCCGTCCAGCCCGCAGGAAATCCGGTCTCGTCTAACTGCGAGAAGTCCCCGTTGTACCACTGGCACTCCGGCTGCCCGCTTAGGACCGCATCCATAATCTCGGTCGGCGTGTGCGAGGGCATGGAAAGCGGCATGGTGGAGTAGTTGGTCAGGAACTTAGCGAGTTCAGTTTCCCGGCTTACCCCGTTTACCGGAAGCTGGTTTTCGTAGATGTCTTGGGAGAAGTCCTGTATGCGAAACCAGGCCCCGCCGTATTCCATGTACCAGCCCGCCGTCACCATTGAGGCGCGCCGGTCGATAGTCCCGTCGTCTTTCACGTACTGCCAGGGCAGGACAGCCGATATGCTGTCGGACCCGTCCAGCCGCAGCGTGCGGGTGATGTCGGCCGGAAGGATGCCCTTGAGTGTCCCGGCGTAGTCATAGGTGCGAAACTCGCTCGTGATGGGGCGTGTGGTTCTGGCCCGCATACGCATGGTGACTTCGGAATCGGTCTCCAAGAGGACCACGGGCACGAAGGTATCCAGTTCGCTGTCGGTTGCAAGGTCGATGGTGATTTCACGGTCGTTTGAGTGGGCGCAAACCAGGTCCTGATAGTCGGCCCAGTGGTAGCAGCCGGTGCCCTTCTCGGACATAGCGCCGGCGGGGACTTGCAGCGTGCGCTGTCTGCTGGAGGTAACAACTACTGCTAGGCTATCTGGCCGGGTCGCCCCATGCTTCATGACGGCATCGAACCAGGTTGGGTCGGCGGGCACACCGCCCTCAGATTCTAAATCGCTGGCCAGCACTGTTCCGATGAGCGGATACATGCCGAGACTGCTTCCGGGAATGAAGTCCCCTAGAAGCACTGTGTCTCCCCAGTCGTACAGCCTGACCTCTATAGCCCAGTCGGTAGAGAAGTAGAGGGGAACATCGTAGTCAACGTAGCTACAAAACCCGATGTCGAATGTCAGGCCCGTAAGCAGCAGAGTCTCCGGTATCGTCGAAAGACTCCACCGCAAAAACATCTGACCGCACGTGTATCTCCCAGACAACTTTTGCTGTCCGACCAGAACCCGAGTACGAGATTTTGCGTTTCCCACACCTATCTCGCCCCGGCCCTCGGCAGCGTCAAGATAGACCGACGAACTGCAATTAGCCCGGCCGAAGTCAAACCCGGCATCGTCTATATTAAGGACGATATCGGCCATTTACTTGAGTCTCCACCGGAAGATGAAGGTGATCTCGTCATCGACCTCTACCGGGTAGCCGGTGAACTGAGAGCGGAAGAGAAGCGCGGGCGTGTCGTCGTAAATCCCCGCCTCACGGATGGTCTTGGGACTCGTCTTGCACACCATCGTGAACGCGCACACGATAGTGTCGTCGTAACCGCTCACGCCTATGGAATCCGTGGTGGGATTGATAGAGACGGCCTCTTCATCGGTGGTTGGGTCGATGAGCGCCCCTTGGGAGCGGGATGCCGGGGTGCTACCCGTGCCCCAGTGACCGTAAAGGGTCTCGGCCGCGCCCAGCGTCACCAGCCATTCAAGCGCCCCGTAGCAAACGACATCAGCCATCGTCTCTCACCTCGCGTGTGGCAACCACGTTGCCCTTGTCGTCGTATTCCGTCTCCACCGTCGTGTGCTCTTCGGTGAACGTGCCGTCCTCCTGCTTGTGGCGCACGATGATCTCTGTAGTAAGGACCGAGCCGCTCACTCGTACCTCCGGCGATAGTCGATCTTGAGGCTGAAGTTGGTCGTGGAGCGCTCTACCGGATTCACGCCCACATGCAGCCGGGGGAACTCGGCGGCGGCCGACGTACCGGCAAAAGCCCGAGCGCCGTTTAGGGTCACGTCCTTGAGCCCGCTCTCCACTACAAGCACGTCGGTGCTGGCAAGCGCCCCGGTGTAAACGAAGGTCTGTCCGCCCACGGTGAACCAGAGACCGCTAGACAGCGTGGCGGCGACCGTGCAGGTGTAGGTGGGAAAGGTGGGGAGCTGGCCCGTGTTGGTTACACTGCCGGGGTTGGTCGCGGTCTGAACCGTGGCATCCTCCCAGTAGGGCAGGCGATCCCACTCCAAATCGAACTCGACCACGTTGACGAGGTAGGGCAGCACGTCTAGGTCGATAGGCAGCCCCAGGCAGCGGGCCATAGTCTGCTGGCCCGTGCGGTTTTGGACCGTGAGTACCTTCCAGCCCAAGCGCGGCGAGAGGTAGCCCTTAAGCGTGGCCAGCTTGGCGACAAGGGCGGAGTGGGTGGTATCGGAGACCACGCACCCCCAGCGCATCCGCACGAGCGATCCGCGCACGTCCACATCTGAGGGCATGTCCAGCCCCGGCACGAGCGAACGGGCAATATCCTCACCGGCCATGCTGAACACCCCGGACACGCGGGGGGTTACAAGACCGGCGGCACCCAGCTCCACGCCGTTGAAATACTTAGTCGCTACACTCAAAGCGGCCTCCAACAAAAAAGGGCCACTCCGAAGAGCGACCCTTCACCAGGGGATATGTGCGCTAGCTCACTGCCAGCGGGCGTTGTACTGAGCCCGGCCCAACTGCCGGGAGACCTGTTCGCAGAGACGGTCGGCCACCTCTTGGGTGACGGTCACCGGCCCGTCTGTCACCAGGCGCACGGTCACCTCTCCGCCTATCTGCAAGCCTTGGCCTGGAGCCAGAACCCGCTCGGGTTGGCCGGTGTTGTTCACGGCCAGGGTCTTGCCGGGCATGAGCCAGCCGCCCGAATCGTACTGACGCCACCAGTCGTTAGATGCGTAGGTACTTCCCGTGTAGGAGCCCACCGGCTCATAAGCGCCGATAAAGGGATTCCACTGATACTCCGGGTCCCAAGGACCGTCACCGTAGATGACGTTCTCGCCGCCCGGAGCGCCGTTCACCCGATAGAGATATTCCATCAGACTCTCACCAGGGAGACGGTCTGATGTACTTGTAGGTGTGCTTCCGGCCGGGACGGAGGGCGTGCTCCCGGTCGGGACGGAGGGCGTACTTCCCACAGTGGACCATGTACCTCCCGCCGTGCCTGTGCCTCCGGCCGCGTGTACGGCCGCTCCGGTAATCTGCTCGGCGGTGCCCATCGCTATGCCGATAAGCTCAGCGTAGCGCTCCACCAGGAGATCAAGCTGCTGCTGCTGGGACTTCTCAAGAGCCGCAAGC
>Ga0123332_1002881_pt1 | contig 16035 bp, 12 predicted proteins | sample BioC12SIPDNA_4_FD_89958 | JGI IMG/M metagenome (GOLD analysis project Ga0123332, IMG submission 89958) | Anaerobic biogas reactor microbial communites from Washington, USA - Biogas_R2_A C12 SIP DNA | ecosystem: Engineered > Bioreactor > Anaerobic > Unclassified | place: Washington, USA...
GCGCTCAGACTGGCCTCAAGGCCATGCTGATTGATCCGCGCATCACGGGCGCGGTGGATGCCCACGACGGCTGGCAGGATGAGGTCAAGGCGGCTGTGGCAGACTACCGCGGACACCCGGCTCTGTGGGGCTATTACATCACCGATGAGCCCGGCTATCCGCTTTTTGAGCAGCTCGGAGCGATCCATGCCCTGTTGCTGGAGCAGGATCCGAGTTCGGTGCCCTACATCAACCTATTCCCGAACTATGCCAGCAACGATCGGCTGGGCACCGTGGAATACCGCCGGCATGTGCGCCGCTTCTGCGAAGTGGTCAAATCGGTCTATCTCAGCTATGACCACTATGCCTTTTTTCGAGACCCACGAGTTCCCGATCTATTTCGAAAACCTCGAGATCGTTCGTGAAGAAGCGTTGCGCGCGGGAATTCCTTTCTGGCAGATCATCCTCTCATGCGCGCTGTTCAACTATCGTGACCCGACACTGGCCGATCTGCGTTATGGCGTTTATACCACGCTCGCCTACGGCGGCCAGGCATTGGCCTACTATACCTATTGGACCCACGACGATGCCTCGTTCCGCGAGGGGCCGATCGATAAATATGGCGCGCGCACACCCATGTTCAAGGTGATCCAGCAGCTCAACCTGGAGATGCAGGCTCTTGGACCGTGGTTGAACAAGCTCACCTCTACCCGGGTGGCGCACTGGCCGGAAGCTCCTATCGGTGCCAGACTGTTGGATGGCGAGGGCATTGTGGCGGAGGTATCTGGCGGCAGTGTGGTAGTGGGTGAGTTCGAGAGCCAGGATGGCGAGCCGTGGGTCATGGTGGCCAACACCGACCGCAGCGCCTCGGCTTTTATCACCCTCAGACTGCGTACGCCGTATAAACAGATCGCCGAGGTGTCTCGTTCGAGCGGTCAGCTGCGCCCGATCGCGCGCGACCAGGGTGTCAATGCGGCGTTTGGCTATGAAGATGGCATGGTTGTGCGCTTTTGGCTGGCGCCAGCCGATGGGCGCCTGATGCGGCTATATTAGACATAAAGGAGAGAATATGAAACTGGAACGCTTCCCGATCAGCTTTTGGGTGCAACCTAAAAACACGTACGAAGCCTGGAAAGAAGTCGCGGAGGGTGGCTATACGGTGGCGCCTTTCAGTGCTGAGAGTGTCGAAGAGGGCCGCCAGGTGCTGGATTGGATGGCTGAGCTGGGCATTCAGGGCATGGTGCTCAACTCCAAAGTAAACTGGTCGATGACGGCCAAAGCCGGTTGGAAGGATGTGGTAGCGGACATCACCGCGGCCTACAAGGATCATCCTGCACTGTGGGGGTATTTCATCACTGACGAGCCTGGCCTGGACCGCTTTGAGGCGCTTGGAGAGATCGTGGCAGCATTCAAGGTGGCTGACCCGGCACATATCGCCTACATCAACCTGTTTCCCAACTATGCTGCGGCCGACCAGCTCGGGACAATCAGTTACGACCGCCACCTTGAGACCTACCTCGAGATCGTCAAGCCCGAGTTGCTCTCCTACGATAACTATTCTCTGATGGAAGATGGAGACCGACCGCAGTATTTCCCGAACCTGGAGTCGATCCGGGCGGCGGCGCTCAAGGCCGATGTGCCCTTTATGAACATCTTCTTGGCGACACCGCACTTTAGCTACCGCGACCCATCTGCAGCGGATATGCGCTGGCAGGCTTATACCAGCCTGGCCTATGGCGCCAAGGCGATCGCTTACTTTACCTATGTGACGCCGGATGTCGAGAACTATCGCAACGGGCCGATCAGCATCTATGGCATCAAGACGCCGAAATACGACATCATTCGTCAGATCAACCTGGAAGTCCAGGCTTTGGGCAAGTGGTTGGTCGGCTTGAAAAGCACCAGCGTGCAGCACACCGGCTGCGCGCCAGCCGGCACCGAGGCCTTTTGCGGCTGCGGGCTGGTGGCCGAAGTGGGCAACTCGAACAACAACCTGTTGCTGGGCGAGTTTGCCGATGAAGAGGGCAACCCCTGGCTTATGGTGGTGAACAAATGCCGCGAGCGCGCGGTCTGGGTCACGCTGAAACTGCGTACCCAGCTAGGAAGCCTGCACGAAGTCGCCCGCTCCACGGGCGAACTGCGCGCCATCGCGCGTGACCAGGGTGTGGATGCCTTCAAGCGCTACGAAGATGGCATGACGGTCGCCTTTTGGCTGGCCCCTGCTGATGGCCGCCTGATGCGCCTGAGCAAGTAAGCCCCTCGAGGCATATAAAAACGGCAGGCCCCCTACGGGCCTGCCGTTTTCTGTAATGCGAGGGTTGGTGCTATTGGGCAGCGTAGGTGCCGAGGATCTCGCCGAAATAGATGCGGTGATAGTCATTACCACCGTAGGCGCTGGTTTCGATTTCGTCCGAGAGGTGCGCTGGGATGACGTCGTTATGGTGCACCACGCGGCACTCGTAGACCATCGGGCACTGGTCGATCGTGATCGTCGGTACGTGCAGGGCCGGCGATGTGGCAATGTTGTAATCCTTGAACTTGTCGATATCGCGACCGCTCTTGGTGCCGCAGATCGCCGTCCACTTGCGCAGCTTGGGCGACGGCACGTTGACGGTAAAAACCTGCGAGGCTTCGATGAATTGGTAGGTGTACCGCGAGGGCCGCACCCAGGCCTGAAAGATCGGCTTGCCCCAGATGATCCCCACTGTCGCCCAGCCGATCGTCATCACATTCGACGTGCCGTCAGGCTTGCTCGAGACCAGCAACAACCCTGGGTTCATCAACAGTTTGAGGTTTTCAACGAGCTGGTAATCATAAGGTACAGATTGACGCTGCATGTCAGCCTCCTCAGGTAAGTGATTTCTTGCTGCGCGAGTATTGCAGCTCGCGCGCCTGCACGGCCGAGCCAGCCAGGAGGCCGCGCGCGATGCGGATATCGTCTTCGGCCTCGCCCACGCTGAGCGTGCCGATGCAGATGGTGTCGATCGGCTTGATTGAGTGATACACGAACGATAAACCGGTAGGCGGCAGGATGCGTCCGCCTGCCAGAGGCTTGATGCAGATGATCGGCTTGGGTGAATTATTGATCACGCGCTCGATCCAGTCCGTCTCCACCTGGCACAAGAAACCGATGGCGTTATAAATCTGTATATAAGTTTCGACGTCATAACCGGCCTTGTCGCATATCACCACCGTCTCAGGGCGATGGGTGGAGAGGCCCGGGATCATGCCCAACTCGCGGATGCGGCGGGTAGCCTGTTCAATGCCGATTATGCGCTGCTCGTTGGCTACCAGGTTGCCGTCCGTCCAGTGCTGGTGCGGTAGGCAAAAGCGCGCGCCTGCTTCGGCGCTGGCTTCGATGCCGGGCAGCAGGTCGTCGATGTGCTCACCGCTTGGGGTGGCGATCAGGTGCATTGTCACGCCGGTCTCTTCCTTGACACGGCGCAGCACTTCTTTTGTTTGGTCATCCGGCATGGCGATGTAAGCGTTGATGCCGTTGCACGCAAACACGCACAACACCTCGGTGATGAGCTCAAGAGTCATGTACTCGCGGATCCACTTGTCCTTGGCGGACGAATAATGCGAGTATCCGCGGAACCAGTTCGAGCCGGCGATCATGCGCGAGATCGGCTCCCCGCCGATGGCAGTCATCGGAAACGAATCCATAATCCTCTCTCCTTAACGCAAGTAAGCGGCTTCAACCTTGCTCAGGATTGCAGCGATATCCTCAACCTCGCGCTCACTATAGCCCTCGTGCCAGGGCAGCACAAAGTGCGCTTCGATGGCACGGCGTGCGTCGGGGCAACTACCTTCGTACTGAACCTGATGCCCGTAAAAGGGGCAAGACCAGGGGCATTCGCTGGAGCCATAGTTAGCGCGTTCGCGGAACCAGGGCGATTCATAGGCGATACAGTCATAGTGCAGGTCGATCGGCATGCCCTCTGCGTTACAGGCGGCCACGAAATCGGCTTTGCTGGTTCGCAGCCGCTGCGGGTCGATGTGCAACAGCATCAGCCAGTAGGTTGGTTCGACGCCCTCGATGACATGCTGCATGCGCACCGCCTGCAGGTCGCGGATGCCCTCCTGCAGTTTGCTCGCCAAGGCGCGCCGTTTGGCCGCTACCTGGGGCAGCTTTTTCAGCTGGACACGCCCGATGACAGCTTCCAGCTCGGTCATACGATAATTGTTGCCCAAAAATAGGTTCTTGATGGCTGTCGAATTAAAGGGTTTGCCACGATCCGCAAAGCGCTTGGCGTTCCAGTACAGTTCTTCATCATTGGTCAGGACCATGCCGCCCTGTCCGCCGGCGGTGTGGTGCTTGCCGCCCATCAGGCTGAACGCCGAGAGATCGCCAAAAGAGCCCACCAGCTGGCCTCCAAAACGAGCTCCGTGCGCTTGGGCGCAGTCCTCGATCAGCGGGATACCATGCGCACGCGCGATCTCCGACAGCTGGTCGATCTGAGCCGGCTGGCCCGTCAGATGGGTGACGATGATCGCTTTGGTGCGAGGCGTGATGCGCGCCTCGAGTGACGCAGGCGCCATGTTCATGGTTTCGGGGACAGTATCAGCAAATATGGGGATGCAGTTGTTCCACAGAATCGGCGCAACTCCGCCCGGGTCAGTGATCGGCGAGGAGATCACCTCCTGTGCGATGTCGAGGCGCAGCGCGCCCAGGGCAGTGTGGATGGCTGCCGTGCCGGATGACACCGCCGTGGCATAGCGCATGCCATGAAACTCGGCGAACTCGCGTTCGTAAGCATCGACATGTTCGCCGCCGTAGCGGTCAAAACCACCGCCGTTGGTGCGTTCCTTCTGCATCAGAGCGGTGACGGCATCAATCTCTTCTTCACCCACCAGGATACGCCTCGGGAAGGGACTGCTGCGCAGCGGAGTACCGCCTTCGATTGCCAGTTTTGCCATGTGTGGCCTCCTATGTCGTTACGGGCAGTCTAGCACATGCCCGCTGAGGTGTCGAACGGCATTCGGCAAGCGTTTGCCTTCTGCCGCCAAGGGGCTATCATATCCTTAAAATGTTCTTAACAGATTGGAGCCTCGCCGCCTGATGCAGCCTTGGAAACGCAACCTTCTGTTCATTTGTCTGGCTCAACTCGCCACCATGGTCGGTTTTTCGACATATGGCTCGTTTATCCCCTATTACCTGCAGGAGCTGGGCGTGGACTCGTACGAGGCGGCTCTGGCGTGGACGGCCGCCTTTAACTGCGGCGCCAGCACGGCGATGATGATCGCCGCGCCGATCTGGGGGAGACTGGCTGACCTGCATGGCCGCAAGTTAATGCTGGTGCGCGCTACTGCCGCTGGCACAGTGCTTGCAGCGCTGATGTCGCTGGTGACGGACCCGGCCCAATTGATCGTGATCCGCATCGCGCAAGGAGCGCTATGCGGTACGATGGGGGCGGCTATGACTCTGGTAGCCACCGGCACTCCCGAGCGCAATCTGGCTTCCAGCCTGGGGGCGCTGCAGACCACCCAATATGTAGGCATGGCGATTGGACCGATGATCGGCGGCTTTCTAGCAGATGCTACTAATTATCGCTCCGTCTTTCCGATGGCGGCGGCCTTTATCGGTAGCGGCCTTCTGGCGATCATCTTGGGCGTGCGCGAGGTGCGCAAGCCAAAGCAGGCCGTGAAAGAGGATAAACCCAAAGTGACAATTAGATCGGCTATCCGTATCCGCGGCATTGTCTCGGGTACTACGATGCTGCTGATCGGCGCGCTCGCTTCGACCAGTTTTGCCATGGCGGTGCTGGTGCCGATCATTCCGCTGTATATTCAGGTACTGGTGACTGACTCTGACCGCCTGGCGACTACAGCCGGCCTGATAGCCTCAGTAAGTGCAATCAGCACCGCCATTTCGGCGATGGTGATCGGACGCCTGGCTGATCGCATCGGGCTAAAACGCGTGCTGGTGGCGTGTGTCGTCGGGGTGGCTGCCACCTTTGTACCGCAAGCTCTGGTCGATAATCCGACCCAGCTGATCATGCTGCGCATTGTACAGGGAGTGTTTGTAGGAGGCATCCTACCGACAGCCAATGCCCTGCTGGCTGTGTCGACACCGCAAGAACACCGCGGCACCATCTTTGGGCTGACGACCAGCATGCAATCGGGCGGAAACGCCCTCGGGCCCATTATAGGGGCAGGCGTGGCCAGCCTGTGGGGACTGACGAGTGGCTTTTACCTGACGGCGGTGATCTTTGCTATCCTCGCGACCGTGCTTCAGATCTTTGTAAAACCCAACCTGAGCCGCTATGCCAAGGAACCCTCGCCCGAGATCTAGGGACGCCAGTCGCGGAAAGCCGGGAACTCGCGGATGACGGCTTCCGGCCAGCCCAACATGTGGCATTTGGTCCAAATATAGTAGCAATAGGTGTCCCATGGCACCTCGCCGGGGCAGCGATGGTCAACGCCCGGGATAAAACCTCCCTCCAATACCGCCGGCTCGATGCGTTTTAACTCTTTCAGCACGCCCTCGCGCCCCTCGTGCAGGGCGAACTTGTTAAAACCGCCGCGGATCAGCAGATCGCGCCCATACTCGCGCTTGAGCGCAACGGGGTCGTTGCCGGGGTTGACCTCCAGTGGAAAGACGGCGTTCTGGCCGATCGATAGCCACTGGGGGATGAGCGTGAGGATGTTGCCGTCGCAATCGGTATAGATCACATCCACGCCGTGCTGACGCAGCATCCTGGTAACACGCGCCACATGCGGGGTGATGCGCTCTGCAAAAAAGCGCGGGCTGAGGATCGGTCCCGAGTTAAAACAGATATCCTCCCAGCCAGCTCCCAGGTCGGCCGGGCAGCGCTCAAGTACTTGCTCGGTGAGGGTGACGCTCATGTTCACGAGGTGCTCGACCATCTCTTCGACCAGGTCGGGGTCGTCCATCGACAGGAGCGCCAACTGCTCAAAGCCGCACCAGTCGCGGATAAAGCCGATGAACGAGCCTATCCAGACCTGCACGGGCTGCTCAGAGGTACGCGCCAGGTCTTCCATGTGCTGCAGCTCTGTCTCGCCAAGCACGCGGCTGGGATGCGCCGGGTCGAGGAATTCGTCCCGAAAGGCCTGCCAGGTGGCGCGGTCGCGAATCGGGAACTCGAGAAAGTGCGGGATGGTGTGGGTGCCGGCAGTCTGCACCTCGCTGAGCACCCCCAGGCCGTCACGGAAGATGCGCCGGTCGGCCGTCTCGGTGATGATGACGTTGGCGCGCAGAGGCTGCGCACCGATGCGTGCCCCCACACCCGCCAACTGCTCGCAGCCAAAGTACTGTTCAACCAGGTGGTCGGGGATTGAGCCATCCGCCTGGCGCATGCTCTGGGGCAGATGGCCCTGCTGCATCCAATCCTCTTTGAGCTCGTCCCAGTAGCCAAACTCGAGATGTGAGATATAATCGACCTGCTGATAGTGCATGGTGCGCACAAAGCGCTCACGCGATGTCAGCGGCGGGGTAAAGGCACCAGTTTTACGGCGGATGTCGAGCATGATCACCTCCAAGCAGATAACCCGTGCTATACCGTACGCCAGCCTATCTTCAAGACACTGGGCGATGCTGATGCACACGCGCCTATTGGCTATCATGTGCGGCCTGGTATTGGCAGCCAGTTTACTGCGCTGCAGTCCGCCCCCACCGGCTACCGGCCAGCCGGGCACAGCACCCGCTGCTACGGCTGTCCGGGCGACCTTAACGCCTCTTCCAGAACGCACCGAGCCTGCCCTGAAGCGTCGTTGACAGGCCGAGTAGCGCGCCGGCGGTGCGCAAAGCCTAAGATGTAGCTCCCTCAGCCGGATGATCGGCATCGTCGCAGGCTGCCAGCCGGCCTGCCTCCCAGACGGCGAACTGGCGCGCATACAGATGCGCATAGTGGCCTTCCGGAAGGATGAGCAGCTCGTCGTGAGTGCCGGTCTCGACGATGCGGCCATTCTCGATCACCATGATGCAGTCGGCGCGCTGGATCGTACTGAGGCGATGAGCGATGATAAAGGTGGTGCGGCCTTCCAACAGCTGGCGCATACCATCCTGGATGGCACGCTCGGTCTGGCTGTCGACGCTGGAGGTAGCCTCGTCCAGGATCAGTATGCGTGGGTTGGCCAACAGCGCGCGCGCAAACGAAAGCAGCTGGCGCTGTCCCACCGAAATGCTGGCACCGCGCTCGCCCACCTCATGTTCGTAGCCGTCCTCATAGCGCGAGATAAAGCCATCGGCGTGTACGGCTGCCGCGGCACGCTCGACCTCTTCCATGGTAGCGTCCAGCCGGCTATAACGGATGTTGTCGGCGATCGAGCCGGAGAAAAGGAACGACTCCTGCAGCACCAATGCCAGCTGATCGCGCAAGGTAGGCAACTGGACGCGTGCGATGTCATAGCCATCGACGAGTACGCGCCCCTCTTGCGGGTCGTAAAAGCGCATCAGCAGGTTGATAATGCTCGTCTTGCCGGCACCGGTCGGGCCAACAAGCGCCACCGTCTGGCCCGGCTCGATGGTAAAGTTAATGTTCTGCAGCACCCAGCGGTCGTCGTCCTTGTAGCGGAACGACACATTCTCAAACTCGACACGTCCGCTGATCCCCCTGAGCGGCTCGGCATCGGGGATATCGACGATCTCGGGTTGAGTATCGAGGTACTCAAAGATACGTTCCGCGGAAGCCATAGCCGAGAGCACACGCGAGTAGACACGGCTGATGGCATTGATCGGCTCCCAGAAGCGGAACAAATAGTCGGTAAAAGCCAGCACATAGCCGATGGTGAGTTCGTCCGCCAGCACCAGCCTGGCGCCATACCACAGCACCAGCGCTGAGCCGGTGATGCCCAACAAGTCCACAAGCGGCCAGATCAACACCTCAGCGCGGATGGCGCTCATAAAAGCACCAAAGTAGGCGTTGTTCAACAGCTGGAAGCGGCGCACATTCTCACCCTCGCGGCCAAAAGCCTGCGTCACACGGATGCCGGTGATCGACTCGTTGAGGTTGGCGTTGATGTTGCTGTTGGCCTTGCGTACATTACGCCAGCCGGTCTCTATGGCGGGACGCAGGCGCGCGATGGCAAAGACCATAAGGGGCAAAACCACAAAGGCCATCATAGCCAAGCGCACGTTGATTACAAACATCACCACTACGATGCCTACCAGGCTGATCGATTGGGCGATGATCGTTACCAGGCCAGAGTTGATCAGGTCGTTGATCGTCTCGACATCATTGGTGACGCGCGCCATGATGCGCCCGACAGGGCGCGCATCATAAAAGCGCAGCGAGAGCCACTGCAGGTGATCAAAAAGCTCCTGGCGCATGTCATAGAGCAGGTTTTGCCCGGTGCGGTTCAGGATGTGGATGCGAATGTACTCGGTTATCGCACCGATGATCTGAAATGCCAGCCAGATGCCAGCGACGCGGTTGACCACCTGCATGTTGCCGGGCGTGATACCCAGGTCGATGGCGGTGCGCAGCAGATAAGGCTCGGCCAACCGGAGTACGCTGCCGATGGCGATCACCACGGTCGCGAGCGTCAGCTCTTTACGATACGGCCTGGTATAGCGCAGCATGCGCTTTAGAAGGCCATAGTCAAAGGGCCTTTTATCTACCTCTTGCAGTTCCTCGTATTGTCCGTCACTCATGCGGTTGCCCCTCCAGTAGCCGGGCATTCATCTTCCAGCAGGGTTTCCTGGGCTTTGAGCTGCAGGTTATAGATGCGGGTATACTCGCCACCCAACGCCAGTAACTCGGCATGCGTGCCGCGTTCGGCCACGCGCCCGTCCTTGAGCACCAGCACCTGGTCGGCATTTTGCACTGTCGAGAGGCGCTGAGCGATAACGATGCAGGTACGGTTGCGCATCACGCGGTCGAGCGCCACCTGCAGCAGATACTCGGTCTCGGCATCCACGCTCGAGGTAGCCTCATCCAGAATCAGGATGCGCGGATCCGTCACCAGAGCACGCGCAATGGCGATGCGCTGCTTTTGTCCGCCAGAAAGCCCCAAGCCGCGTTCGCCGACCCTGGTATCCAACCCGTTGGGCAGCTCGCGGATAAACTCGGCAGCCTGGGCAGCCTCAGCGGCTTCCAGGATGACCTCGTCCGACGTGTCCGGGCGGCCAAAGGCGATATTGTTACGCACCGTATCCGAAAACAGATAGGTCTCCTGCGGGACGATGCCGATCTGGCGGCGCAGGCTCGCCAGCGAGACGTCGCGCAGGTCGATGCCATCGATGGTGATGCAGCCCTGCTGCGGATCATAAAAACGCGGGATCAGATTGATCAGCGATGACTTGCCTGAGCCGGTGCCGCCCAACACCGCCACCACCTGGCCGGGCTGGATCTCCAGGTCTAGGCCCTGCAACACGGGCGTTACGGTTTTGTCGGTGAACGCAAAGTGCACATCCTCAAAGCGCACCAATCCCTTGATGGGCGACATCTCGCGTTCAGGGGCAGTGTCGGGGATCTCCAGGGGCGAGTCAAGGATTTCAAACACACGCGGGCCCGAGGCGATCGCCTTTTGCGCGATGCTGATCAAAAAGCCGAGGAAGCGGATCGGCCAGATCAGGCTCCAGATATACCAGTTAAACGAGAAAAAAGTGCCCAGACTGAGCTGGCCATCGATCACCCGCCGCCCGCCATACCAATATAGCAGTAAAAAGCACATACCGGTGATCAGGCTCATCAGCGGAAAGGTGCGCGCTTCGATATCGGCGCGGTCGACGTTGGCCTTCAGAGTTGACTCGTTGCGCGCAGAGAACTTGTCAATCTCATGATGCTCGCGGCCATAGGACTTGACCACACGCACCCCAGAGACGTTTTCCTGCAGCGTGGTGGAGAGCTTGCCCATCTGCACCCGGATCTTTTCCCAGGCCGGACCGACGATGCCCGAAAAGCGAAAGGCAAAAAAGATAAGGAAGGGGATCGGCACGCAAACCACTAGCGTCAGGCGCCAATCCAGCACCAGCAGCATAATCAGAGTAAAGGTAAACATCAGCGAGGCAGAGACCATCTCGGCGATGCCAAAGCCAAAGAAATCCATGATGGCTGAGACGTCGTTGGTGAGGCGCGACATGAGATCGCCGGTGTTGTTGGCGGTGTAGAACGAGAACGATAACCGTTGTAACCGGACATACAGGTCGTGGCGCAGCTGGCGGACGGTCTCCTGGCCGAGGCGCTCCTGCGAAAGCATCTGGCCGTAGCGCAAGGCGGCACGCACCAGTGCGATGACCACCAGCAGTGCCGAGTACTTGAGCACGTTGGGCATTGAACGAAGCATAATACCGCGGTCGATCACAAAAGTGAGCAGCCTCGGCCCGAACACGTCGCCCGCCAAACCGGCGAACATGCACAGTAACAAAAAGGCCAGAAGCCGATAATATGGCCGCAAATACTTGCTCATCCGGCGTAAAACCGCCATCCGACTCTCCTTTGCGCGGCACGCGCAAATAACTGGTGATTAACGAAGTGCTAGCCCGGCACAGACTCCGGGTACGGGGCAGGGTTTGACAGGAGCGGAGTTTAGCCGAGGAAGAGGTTCCGTACACACATGGGTTATCGACCTTCTTGGTTGAGGTTGACCCAAGATACCATATAGTATGCGAATGTCAAACGCGCACAGCTGGAGGGCTGCACGACCCTCCGGCTGCCAAACCGTGCTATTGCTTGTTATGATAAGCGGCTTCAAGTGCCAGCAGCCCATCACGATGGGCTGCTAGCGAGGTGTCGGCATCGGCGCCCATCTGCTCGCCAAACCACTCGCCGGAGTAATAACCTATGTAATGGACCGACTGCAGCAGGTCAAACATCTTCTGCACGGGCAACCCTCCTTGGCCAAAGGGGGTGATGATCGGCGCGCCAGGTTCGTTGACCGAATCATGAAAGTGCGTGTGCTGGATATAAGGGCTGATGGCTTCCCAGGTGGTTTCGAGTGACTCGCCGTTGCGATATGGATGCATGTTATCCCAGTTGATCGCCACAGCCGGATGATCGGCCAGCCGGACGATTTGACCGGCGTCAACCGCCAGCGAGACCGAATCGTGGGTTTCCAGCCACAGCTGCACGCCGGCCGCCTGGGCGCGGTCGGCCACCTTGGCGATGTTCGCTGCCGCACGTTTGATGGCATCTTTGAGGGAGACACCTTCCGGCAGCGGTCCGCAAAAAACGCGCAATCCAGGAATGAGTAACTCGGCAGCCAGGTCGATCAGCGCGGGGGCCTGTTCTACGGCTTGCTCGTTGACAAACTGCAGGCTGGTGGCCAGGCAGCACGCTTCGATGCCAGCATCCGCCATTTTATGGCGCATCTGGACGCGCGTGGCAGCATCGGCACTCACTTCCACACCGTGGGCATGCCCGGAATCGGTGCGAAACTCGATCCCCTGGTAGCTGTGGCGCACGGCCAGATCGACAACCTGGTCAAACGAGTAATCGGGGCAGGCAAAGGTCATAAAACTGATCTTGATCATAGAGCAACCTCTGTATTTGGTGATAGTAACAGCTTAACCGATTCTGCGTTAAGCGCCAAGCGTGCGAGTACGCGCACGCACCTTTTTCTGGACCGATGGGTTATTACAGGCTATCCCGGCCCCCAGCCCGGTTGGCCAGCAGCGCCCGCAGCGCGTGCATAACAGGCGTTCGGCGCCCTGTTGCAGGTTCAACCCCAGGGCGGGCTCTGCGATCAGCGGGCGGCTTAGCGAGACCAGTTGCGCCACGCCGGACGCGAGCACCGCTTCCATCGCGACACGTGTGCGGAATCCATTCACCAGCGCGAGGGGCGCGTCTAGCCCGCAGGCAGCGCGCACCGCCTGCGCCTGCGGCAACAACAATGGCTCGGTGGGGTTCACGTTGTTTGGCATCCCCAGGGCGTGCGAGATCTCGATGCAGTCGACTCCGGCAGCAAAACTAGCGGCTGCCGCGGCAGCGCCCTCTTCGATCGGCAGCCCGTTGCTGGGCGTACCGGCTACCCCCAGTTTGAGCCATAACGGATAATCTGGCCCGACCTGCGTCCGTGCCTCGGCGATGATCGCCAGCAAAAAGGCCCGCCGGCGGGTTGCGTCTCCGCCCCAGGCATCGTCGCGTCTGTTGGTGGCCTGCATCAGAAACTGGCTCACCAGGTAGCCATGCGCGCCATGCAGCTGTACGCCATCGAACCCGGCCTCGCGTGCGCGCCGTGCCGCGGCACCAAATGCCGCAATGGTGGCATCAATCTCGCCGGATGTCAGTGCGCGTGAGCGGCCTTCCTGGTTGGTCGCTACGCCCGAGGGCGATACCCTGACGGAATGGAGTTTCTGGTCGCAGCTGGCCCCGCCGTGGTTGATCTGCGCGATCACCCGGGCACCAGCAGCTTGTGAGGGCGCGATGATGGCGCGCCAGTGGTCGATCATGGCATCGTCAGCCAGCGAACACATCTCGTTGTGGCACTGTCCGGAGCTGGTCACGTAGACATGTCCGGTGATGATCGTGCCCGTACCGCCGCGCGCGATGGCTTCGTACATAGCCGCCAGCCGCGGCGAGGGCGTGTCTGTGGTATCCAGCACCAACCGCTCTGCGGTGGCAGAACGCACCAGACGGTTGGGCAGCTGCAGGCTGCCGACCAGCAGCGGGCGAAATAGCAAGGTGTTGTTGTCCATGTGGTTGCACATCTTGTAGTATTGTGCCAGAATACTAGCCAGAACAGCCTATCCTGACAAGGTGCATGATGAACAATCCTGAACCAACTGCCTTCCACCTGCCCGAAGCCTGGGAACCAACTGCGGTTGATGCACTGATCGAGGCGGGGGAATACCTCGCAGCTGGTTTTCTGGCGTGCGATGGCAATGTCACCGAGCGCATGGCACGCGGCTGGCGGATGCAAATCGAGCATTGCGAGCTCCCCGCCTGGCATGGCGAGGCGCTCTATCCTGCGGGGCGCAGGAGCTACTTTAGCCAGGGCAGCGCGATCCAGTTTCATTATTCGTCATCGATGACGGTCAATCGCAGCACGCTCAACAAGCGTGCCGAGGAGTCGGCCGTATACGCCGCCCTGCGCGATAGCCTGGGCGTCTATCCGGTGCCGTCAGCGGCTATCGACAGCGACCTGACCCTCGGCGGAGCCAACTATACGCACTCGATCATCAACTATGGGCGGGTGTTGCGTAAAGGGCTCGTCCGCTATGAGGAGCGCGTGCAGGCAGGTTTGGCACAGGCTGAAGCGGACGGCGACAGCGAAGCCGGCGCGTTCTATCGTGCCATGGCGGATACGCTTGAGGGTATCCGCGTCATGCATGCTCGCACGCTGGCCTATCTGGAGGGCCTGAATCCGCGCGACCCGAGCGACCGCGCCAGTCTGGCGCGCCTGGTGAATGCTCTGCGCAAGGTGCCCTGGCAGCCGGCGGAGACCTTTTACGAGGGGTTGGTGGCGACCAACTGGCTCTACTATCTGGATGGCTGCGACAACCTTGGCCGCCTCGACCAGGATCTGGGCGTCCTCTATGAGCGCGATCTGGCTGCCGGCCTGCTCAGCGAGGATCAGGGCACCGAGCTGATGAGCCTGATGTGGAGCAATGTCGACGCCAACGACGGCTGGAACACTGCCATCGGCGGCAGCGATATCAACGGCCGTTCGGCTGCCAACGCTCTTACACTTGCGTGTTTGCGCGCCGTGCCGGGGCATCGCCGGCCCAATCTGGCGCTGCGGGTCACGCACGACGCCCCCGCCGAGGTGCTGGAGGCCGCCCTGGACGCGATCGCCTCGGGCAGCGGCATCCCGGCGCTCTATAACGAGGCGGCCTATTACCGCGCTGTGGAGGCGGCAGGGCTGGGTATTCGTCCGGAAGACCTGCCCAGCCTGGCATTCGGCGGCTGCACCGAGACGATGGTGCATGGATGCTCCAATGTCGGCTCTCTGGATGCCGGGCTCAACCTGCCCCTGATCCTTTCACAGACCCTTGAGAGCCACCTGAGCACTGCGACGAGCTATAGTGAGCTCGAAGACGCCTTCCAGGCGGATATGGCCGCGGCGGTGGCGCGCATGGCAAGCGGAGTGAGCCGCGCCCAGGAACTGCACGCCGAATGGCAGCCGAATCCGCTGCGCAGCCTGCTGATCGACGACTGCCTGGAGGTTGCACGCGAGTTTAATGCCGGCGGCGCGCGCTACAACTGGAGTGTGGTCAATGTCGGCGGCTTGGCGACAGTCACCGATTCGCTGGCTGCCATCCGCGAGCTGGTCTTTGAGAGCGGTTACATCACAGCTCCGGAACTGTGGCGTGCCCTGCAGGCCAACTTCGAGGGCTATGGCGAGCTGGCGCTGCGCATCGCGCTGTGTCCGCGCTACGGCAACGACCAGCCTGCTGCCGACGAGATCGCCGTGCGTTTGACGGAGGGGTTGTTCGGCGAGTTCAAGCGCTACACCCCTTGGCGCGGTGGGCGCTTTTTGCCCTCCTGCCTGTTGTTTGTGACCTATACCGATGCCGGTGCCCGCGTGATGGCCACTCCAGACGGACGCCGTGCCGGTGAGGCGATCGCCGATTCGATCGGTCCGGTGGCCGGACGCGACCGGCATGGCCCCACTGCTATGCTGCGCTCGGTGGCCAGCATTCCACAGGAGCAGGCGGCTGGCACGCTGGTGATGAACATGCGCGTCAACAAGGGCATGTTTGTGGGTGAAAACCGCGAACGTATGCTCGACCTGATGCGCAGCTATTTCGCCATGGGCGGCATGCAGATGCAGATCACCGTGGTGGACCAGGAGACCCTGCGCGCCGCGCTGGCCGAACCCGAAAAGTACGGCGACCTGATTGTGCGCGTGGGCGGGTATTCCGAATACTGGCGCAACCTCACAGACGCCCTGCGCCGCACCGTGCTGGAGCGCACCGAATATCTGGTATAGCGTTAGAGGGTGGTGGTGCTTTAGGCCTCAGTAATTGATACATCAAACCCTCTATCAAAGAGTGTGTGTAATGTAATGCTTGTTGTCGAAATATAAGGAGACTCCTGAAATGAATGATATTAGAGAAACGATCGATTATCTAAAGTTTTGTCCCATGTTTTTCCTTGCAACTGTGGACGGCGATCGCCCCAGAGTTCGCCCCTTTGGGGCGACAAGTTA
>Ga0123332_1002882_pt1 | contig 16033 bp, 13 predicted proteins | sample BioC12SIPDNA_4_FD_89958 | JGI IMG/M metagenome (GOLD analysis project Ga0123332, IMG submission 89958) | Anaerobic biogas reactor microbial communites from Washington, USA - Biogas_R2_A C12 SIP DNA | ecosystem: Engineered > Bioreactor > Anaerobic > Unclassified | place: Washington, USA...
GAGCCCGACCGGCACGGGCGGCAGGCCAATGTCCCCGTCACGGGCCTGGAGTCGCTGGTCACCCATCATCCGAAATCCAATCGCCACGCGGCCATGGTCGACGGCGTCATCGTCGGCGTGGAATCCAGGACCAAACGCTCGTATGCGTTCGTGGCCGGGAAGTTCCAGGAAATCGAGACGCGACGGACGGACGAGTACGGCGCACTGGGGCCGGACCAGGTACTGCTGATCAAGGACTTCATCATCGAGACCCGGCGAACTGGCGAAGCCGGATGGACCAGGCAACTGGACGTCCCTGCGCCGGTTTCCGGAACCGTCAGCCGGCGCGACGACCGGAACGGACTCGTCGAGATCTCGAACGACGTCGGCGAGGTCGTGGTCCGCATGCGCCACCTGAGCGCGATCCGCGTGGAGGCGGGCGACGACGTCGTCTACGGACAGGCACTGGGAACGCAGGACAATCGTGGACTCGGCTTGCCGGCCGGGCGTGCCGTCCATGTACACATCGAGGTGGACACCCGGTACTACGCCCAGTTCGAACGCTACATGGCGGATCTGGTCGACGGCCAGCTGCTCGATGGCACCACGGCCAGGGCAGGAGCTTCGGACCACGCTGCCGCGCACGACGGCACCTTCCGCCTCGGCGAATCGCATCCGCGCATCGCCGGCCTGCAGCGGGTCATGCATGGCGAGGGCTATCGCGCGGCGGATGGCGGGCCGCTCGACCGCGATGGCGTCTACCGTCCGTCGATGCAGGGGGCGCTGCTGGACTTCCAGCGCGCGCACGGGATTCCGCAGACCGGCGACATCGACCCGGCCACGCTGCGCTTGGCGCCCGGACCGCGCCGGCGCGATCGCGACCTCGCCGACCGCTTCGAACCCGGGCGTCCGATGCCGCGCGAAGCGGCTCCGGCTACCGCACCCGGCCATCCCGACCATCCGGACCACCGCGGCCTGCTGCCGCCGGAGGCGGACCCGCCGGTCAACCGCAAGGGCACGGCCCCCGCGACGAGTGGACTGCTCGACCGGGTGCTCCCGGCGCTGGAGCAGCGCGACCCGGACGCGATCACGCGCGCCCTCTCCGATCTCGCCCGCTCGGACGGGATGCAGGCGTGGCTGGAGCGCGGACGCACGGCGCTCGACCTGCAGCAGCCGCCCGCCGCCGACAGCGCCCATGCGCGCACACCCGAGCCCCTCTTCCGCGGCTGAGGATCGTCCTGTCAGACCGCCAGGCCAGTCGCCTGCCACAACAGCAACGACCAGGCGGATCCCCGGACGCCCCGGCCCGGGATCGCGACCATCTACCCCGCCGCCACCACCCTGTTGCGGCCACCGGCCTTGGCGAGGTAGAGGCGCCGGTCGGCATCGGCCAGGAGCCGGTGCAGGTCGTCGTTCGCGCCGGCCGTGCGTACCCCGATGCTGGCCGTCATCCGCAGGAAGCCGTTGGGCGACGGCACGTCGAGATCCTCGATCCGGCGCCGCAGCGCCTCGAAATAGTCGAGCAGCGGCCCGTCGGCCAGGTCCGGCACCAGCAGGCAGAACTCCTCGCCGCCGAAGCGCGCCACCAGGTCCCCCGGCCGGGCATGCGTCGACAGCTCGGCGGCCACCGCGCGCAGCGCGTGGTCGCCGGCCTCGTGCCCCCACCCGTCGTTGATCCGCTTGAAGTGGTCGACGTCGAGGATCGCCGCGGCCAGTGGGCGGCCGGCCTCGCGCATCCGCGGCACCATCCGCTCGGCCTGCTCGAGGAAGTGGCGGCGGTTGGGCAGCCCGGTGAGGAAGTCTCGGGTGGCCAGGTCCTGCAGGCTGCCGATCAGTTCGAGCTGGTCGACGTTCTGCGACACGCGGCAGAAGAACTCCTCGCGCGAATAGGGCTTGCGCAGGAAATCGTTGGCGCCACTCTTGAGGAAGCGCGCCACCAGGTCGCTGTCGTCGCGCCCCGAGACGCCGATTACCGCCACCCGGTCGCGCGGGCGCAGCGCACGCAGCCGCCGGGTCAGTTCCACTCCGTGCATGCCCGGCATCGCATCGTCGACCATCGCCAGCCGGATCGTGGAGTCGCGCTCGATCACCCGCAGCGCGGCCGCGCCGTCGCCGGCCTGGACCACGCGGTAGCCGTAGGTCTGCAGCAGGCTGGCGGTATGGGCGCGGGCCGAGGCCGAGTCGTCCACCACCAGCGCCGAGATCCGCCGGTTGCGGTCGAGCCGCTTCACCAGCCAGACGATGTAGTCGAGGCTGCCGGGGTTGTCCTTGAGCACGAAGTCGATGACCAGGCGGCGCAGCAGGCGCTGGCGCAGCCCCTCGTCGTAGACGCCGGTCACCACCACCGTCGACAGGCCGCGTCCGAGCAGGCAGTTGACCACGTCGTCGCGGTGGCCGTCGGCCAGGACCAGCCCGGTCAGGGCCAGGAACCAGTCGTCGTGGCGGTCGAGCAGCGCGCGCGCCTCGGCCAGGCTCGATGCGGTGGCGACCGGCAGCTCCAGCTTCTGCTCGATCGCCTGGGCCACGGCGCGCACGTAGGCACGCGAGTTCTCCAGCAGCAGCACCCGCTGCGGCAGGATCGTGGCCGGAACGATGGGCTCGAGCAGGGTCATGCAAGCGCCTGCGTTGGCGTGACACCCTTCCTAGCGGCGCGCGCCGGCCGCACTTGAGGCGCCGGACGGCGTGATTGGGCCGCGGTTCACGCTTCGCCCGCGGGCGCGGGGCCCGGCCTGCCGCGGCGGGTCACCCCCGCACGGCGCGCGTCAGATTTCGACCTGCGCGCCCAGTTCCACGAGCCGGTTGCCCGGGATCCGGAAGAAGTGGTTGGCCGGCGCGGCGTTGCGATGCATCACCGCGAACAGCTTGTCGCGCCACACCGGCATGCCGCGGCGTGCGCTGGAGACCACGGTCTCGCGGCTGACGAAGTAGGTCGTCTCCATCGGGTCGAAGCTGATGTCGCAGTGGTCGGGTACCTGCATCAACGCCTGCGGCACGTCCGGCGTCTCCATGAAGCCGAAGCGCACCAGCACCCGGTAGAAGCCGTCGCCCAGGGTCTCGACCGTCAATCGCCTGCCAGGTGCGGCGTAGGGCACGGTCAGGGTATCGACGGTCAAGAACACGTTGCGCTCGTGCAGCACCTTGTTGTGCTTGAGGTTGTGCAGCAGCGCGTGCGGCACCACGCCCTTGTCGCTGGTCATGAACACTGCGGTCCCCTCCACCCGCACTGGCGGTGCCAGCATCAGGCCCGGGATGAAGGCATCCAGGCGGATGCCCTCCTTCTGCATCTCCTCGCGCAGGATCTCGCGCCCGCGCCGCCAGGTGCGCAGCAGGGTGAACAGCACCATGCCCAGCACCACCGGGAACCACGCGCCCTGCAGCACCTTGGCCCCGTTGGCGACCAGGAAGGCGAGGTCGATCAGCAGGAACAGCACGCACAGTGGCAGCACCCAGCGCCGCGCCACCGGCCACAGCGCGCGCGCCACCAGCGCCAGCAGCAGGGTATCGATGAGCATGGTCGCCGACACCGAGATGCCGTAGGCGGCGGCGAGCGCCGACGAGCTGCCGAACGAGAGCACCAGCCCGACCACGATCACCGCCATCGTCCAGTTGATCGCCGGGATGTAGATCTGGCCGATGGTCTCGCTGGAGGTGTGCTTGATCCGCATGCGCGGGATGTAGCCCAGCTGCATCGCCTGGCGCGCGATGGAGTAACCGCCGGTGATCACCGCCTGCGAGGCGATCACCGTGGCCAGGGTGGCAAGCAGCAGCATCGGCCACTGCGCCCAGTCAGGCACGCCGACGTAGAACGGGTTGCGGACCGCGGCCGGATCCTCGAGCACCAGTGCGCCCTGCCCCAGGTAGTTGAGCATCAGCGCGGGCAGGACGAAAAAGTACCACGCATGGCGGATCGGGCGCGGACCGAAGTGGCCCATGTCGGTGTAGATCGCCTCGCCGCCGGTCACCGCCAGCACCACCGCGCCGAGGATGAAGATCCCGCCCCAGGCGTGGTCGACGAAGAAGCGCACCGCCCACCACGGGTTGACCGCGTGCAGCACTTCCGGCTCGTGCAGGATGTTGGCCACGCCCAGCGCCGCCAGGGCCAGGAACCAGACCACGGTCACCGGGCCGAAGATCCGCCCCACCTTCTCGGTCCCGTAGCGCTGGGTGGCGAACAGCGCCACCAGCACCAGCACCGTGATCGGCACGATCCAGGCGTGCATCCCCGGCGCGACCACCTCCAGGCCCTCGACCGCCGACAGCACCGAGATCGCCGGGGTGATCACCCCGTCGCCGAAGAACAGCGAGGCGCCGAGGATGCCCAGGACGCCCACCACGTAGGCGCTGCGCGAGTCCTTCGGGAAGCAGCGCTGGGCCAGCGCCATCAGCGCCATGATGCCGCCCTCGCCCTCGTTGTCGGCGCGCATGATGATCGTGACGTACTTGAGCGTGACCACCAGGGTCAGCGACCAGAAGATCATCGACAGCACGCCGAGCACGGTGTCGTGGTCGGCGACCAGGCCGTAGTGCGGCGAGAACGCCTCGCGCAGGGTGTACAGCGGGCTGGTGCCGATGTCGCCGAACACCACCCCGATCGCGCCCACCACCAGGCCGGCGAGCCCGGCCTGTGCCGCTCCCTGCGGCGGGACGTGCGCGGGTGGACGCGGGCGGGCGGGCTGGGGCATGGAAGGTGGTCCGGAAGGGCTGGGCGGTCAGCGCAGCGCGGACTGTAGCGCCTTGCGGATGATGTCTTCGGCGGGGTCGCCGTCGGCGGCCGCGGCCTTGGCCATCCGCTGCGCCTCGGCCGGCCTGTAGCCCAGCTGCTGCAGGGCGACGGTGGCCTCGGCCAGCGGGTCGGCCGGCGGCGCGGCGCCTGGCCCGCCCGCAACTGGCGGCCCCGCGGCCAGCGCGGCGGCGCGATCGCGCAACTCGACCACGATCCGCTCGGCGGTCTTCTTGCCGATCCCCGGGATCCGGGTCAACGCGGTGATGTCGCCGGCCTGGACCAGCGCCGCGAACTGGTTGACCGACGCCCCGGACAGGATCGCCAGCGCGATCTTCGCGCCGATGCCGGTCACCTTCTGCACGTCGCGGAACATCCGCCGCTCGGCCTCGCTGAGGAAGCCGTACAGCGACACGCTGTCCTCCTTCTGCGCGTAGTGGGTGAACAGCGCCACCTCGCGCCCGACCTCGGGCAGTTCGTAGAACGTGCTCATCGGCGCTTCGAGCTCGTAGCCCACGCCGTTGACGTCGACCACCAGCCAGGGCGGCTGCTTGTGGACCAGGATGCCCTTCAGGCGTCCGATCATCGCGTTGTCCTCCGGGCGCGCGAACGATGGTGGGGGAAGCAAGGCCGCGACCGGCGGCGCCCGGCTCGGCGCGGCGCCTGGTGGGCCGTGGCGGCGGGCGCGCTCATTTCCTGCTCCAGGCCTGGCGCGTCCCGACGCCCAGGCGGCGGGCGGTGGCGCGCACGTGGGCATGGGTGATGGCGATGGCCAGCGCGTCGGCCGCGTCGGCCTGCAGCTTGCCGTGCAGGTTGAGCATGATCCCGACCATGTGCTGGACCTGCGCCTTGTCCGCGCCGCCCTTGCCCACCACTGCCAGCTTCACCTCGCGGGCGGCGTACTCGTGCACCGGCAGGTCGCGCAGCACCACCGCGCTGAGCGCGGCGCCACGCGCCTGGCCGAGCTTGAGCGCCGAGTCGGGGTTGCGCGCCATGAACACCTGCTCGATCGCCACCTCTTCCGGCCGCCAGCGTTCTATCACCTCGGCCAGCCCGACCAGCAGGCGCTTGAGCCGCGCCGCGAAGTCGCCCTCGCCCAGCAGCACCAGCGCGCCGTTGTGCACGTGGGTCGCCCGGCCCGCCTCGTCGACGTCGATGATCCCGACGCCGGTGCGCTGCGAGCCTGGGTCGATGCCGAGGATGCGGGTCATGTCCGGGCCGGGCCGACGCCTCAGGCGTAGGCGTCCTCGCCCAGGTCGGCGTTGGAGTAGACCGCCTGCACGTCGTCGATGTCCTCCAGCCAGTCGAGCAGCTTGACCACCTGCTGGCCGGTCTCGCCATCGACCGCCACGTCGTTGTCGGCGCGCCAGGTCACCTCGGCCTGGGCCGGCTCGCAGCCGGCCGCGACCATGGCGTCGCGCACCGCGGCGAAGTTCTCCGGGTCGGTCAGCACGTCGATCGAGCCATCCTCCGGGTAGGCGACCACGTCGTCGGCGCCGGCCTCGATCGCCACCTCGGTGATCCGGTCCTCGTCCGAGCCGGGCGGGAAGCTCAGCACGCCGAGCTTGCGGAACATGAAGGCGACCGAGCCGTCGGTGCCCAGGTTGCCGCCGAACTTGTTGAAGGCGTGGCGCACGTCGGCCACGGTGCGGACCTTGTTGTCGGTCAGGCAGTCGACGATCACCGCCACGCCGCCCGGGGCATAGCCCTCGTAGCGGACCTCCTCGTAGTTCACGCCCTCCAGTTCGCCGGTGGCCTTCTTGATCGCGCGCTCGATCACGTCCTTGGTCATGTTGGCGCCGAGCGCCTTGTCGATCGCGCTGCGCAGCCGCGGGTTGGCGGCCGGATCGCCGCCACCGGTGCGCGCGGCCACCGAGATCTCACGGATGATCTTGGTGAAGATCTTGCCCCGCTTCGCGTCCTGCGCGTTCTTGCGGTGCTGGATGTTCGCCCACTTGGAATGACCGGCCATTCAACGCCCAACGATGCACTTGAGGGGCCCCGATTATAGGTCCGCGGGCAGGGGCCGGAGCGCTGGGCTATAGCGCTGGGCTATAATGCCCGGCGCTTCGCAGCCTCCGTGCGCATTGAGTTGCGCACGCCGCTCGAATGCCCCGGTGTCCGCGACCGGTGCCCAGCCACCGTCCCGGCGCCCCCCGGCGGCCACGCCGCCGGCCCATGGCATCTTCGTCGATGCCGCGCCCAAGCAGCCGCAGACAGGCTGCCCCCCATGGCCCGGAAGGGCCCCCAACCCGGCGGGATGACCCGCACGGGCGGCATTTGTTCGTCCGCGCAGGCATCCGGCCCCAGGACCGCTGCAATCCCATGCAACAGACCGGAATCCACCAGCTCGGCACCTCCACCGCGCTCCTGCTCATGGTCGGCTTCTACGTCGCGACCTTCCTGCTCTCGCTCACCATCGTCCGGCGCAAGGAGAACGTCGACGCCTACATGGTCTCCAACAGCGCCATCGGCTTCGGCATGGCCGCCGCCAGCATGATGGCGACCTGGATCTGGGCCGCCTCGTTCTTCGCCAGCGCCACCTCCGGCTACCGCTACGGCCTCTCCGGCCCGATCCACTACGGGCTGTGGGGCGCGCTGATGATCCTGTTCATCTACCCGTTCGGCCGGCGCTTCCGCGAACTCGCGCCGCGCGCCCACACCCTCGCCGAGATCCTGCATGCCCGCCACGGCACGTCCAGCCAGATGGTCATGGCGATTTCCAACATCGTCGGCAGCTGCATCAGCCTGATGGTCAACTTCAGCGCCGCCGGCGCGCTGGTGGCGGTGCTCACGCCGCTGTCGTTCACCCATGGCGTGCTGATCGCCGGGACCGGGGTGCTGGCCTACACGCTGTGGTCGGGCTTCCGCGCTTCGGTGATGACCGATTTCGCCCAGCTGGTGGCGATGGTGGTCGCGGCCGCGGTGCTGATCCCGATGGTGTATTTCAACGCCGGCGGCAGCACCCTGCTCGAACAGGGCATGGCGAACCTGACCAGCGAGCAGGCCGACTTCTTCTCGACCACCGCCTTCCTCGAGCAGGGCGCGCCCTACCTGGTGGCGGTGCTGGCCTACGCGATCGGCAACCAGACCATCGCCCAGCGCCTGTTCGCGGTGCGCCAGGACCTGATCAAGCCCACCTTCATCACCGCCACCGTCGGCTACGGCGCGGTGGTCATCGGCCTGGGCATGCTCGGCCTGCTGGCGCTGTTCGCCGGGATCACCCCGCTCGAGGGCGACAGCAACAACCTGATCCCGCAGATGGCCTCGCAGTACCTCCCGCCGTTCGCGATCGGGCTGTTCTTCATCCTGGTCGTGGGCTCGCTCTCGTCCACCGCCGACTCCGACCTGTCCGCCCTGTCGGCGATCATGATGACCGATGTCTACGGCAAGCACCTGGCGGGCAAGCGGCCGAACCCCAGGATCATGCTGCTGGTGGGCCGGGTCACCATGATCGTGGCGACGATGATCGGCATCATCTTCGCCAGCCTGCGCCTGGACATCCTGGTGGTGCTGGTGTTCGTCGGCGCGCTGTGGGGCGCGATCGTGTTCCCGGTGATCGCCAGCTTCTACTGGGACCGGGTGGACAACCGCGCGTTCTCCTGGTCGGTGGCGGTGGCCGTGACCCTGTTCTGCCTGGTCCGGTTCCAGGTCGTGCCGCTGGACGGTGCCTTCGGCTACCTGGTCGAGGGCATCGCGCTGGTCGGCTCGGGCGTGGTCGCCGGGCTGATGGCGTTCGGTTTCTTCGGCCGCCGCGCCGGCCTGGCGGTCGGCGCCGCCACCATCCTGGGGCTGTCGACGATCGTGTTCGGCGCCCTGCGCGACTACATCCCGCTGGTGGCCGCCCTGGTCGCCTACGGCGCCAGCGCCGTCGTGTGCACCGCCCTGAGCCTGCGCAGCAAGGAGCGGTTCGACTTCGCCCTGCTCGACGAGCGGGTGCGCAACTTCCAGGAATCCGCCTTCGACCGTGCCGGCGCGAAGGACCGCGGTACCACCTCCGCCGGCGCCATCCCGGAGCCGCGCGCATGAACACCACCCTGCTTTCGATCTACATCCTGATCTGGCCGGCGCTGGCCATGGGCGTGCTGGTGCTGCTGTGCGTGGCCCTGGTGCGCGACATCCTGGCGGCACGCAGGAAGGGCACCGACCTGGTCTGACCTGCGGGGCGCGGCGCCGGCTATGCGCCGGGCGCCGCGCGGTCGAAGCGGCCGGTAGCCAGGAAGCGGCCCGCCTGCCGCGCCACCTCGCGAGAGAGGACCATGCCCATGTGGCTCACCGGCAGCACCAGGTGGTCAGCCAGGGCCGGCGTGCGCGTCTCGGCCACCGCCACGGTGCCGTCGTGTTCGCCCTGGAAGCGACCGAACCACTGGCCCATCCCGTGCGGCGAGGAGCCGGCGATCATCCCCACCTCGAACCGGTCGGGCCAGGTCATGCAGCCATTGAGCAGGAGTTCGGCGCTGTGGCCGAAGTACAGCCGCGACAGCGGCAGCCTGGCCAATCCGGCTGCCGCGCCGCTGCCGCACAGCGGCGAGCCCAGGCACAGTACCCGGGCCACCGGCACGTGCGGATCCACGCACAGCGCTTGCACCGCGACCAGCCCGCCCAGGCTGTGGCCGACCACGTGCGCGGGCCCGCCCCGGCGCAGGTGGGCGAGCAGGCGGTCGATGGCCGCCTGCGGCGTCGCGGCCACGCTGCGGTAGCCCAGCACCTCGGGCTCGAAGCCCTGGGCGCGCAGGCGCCCGGCCAGCGGGCGCATGCTCACCGCGGCCATCCAGATGCCGTGCAGCAGCACCACGCGGCGGATCGCGGGCGGCGGCCGGCTCATCGCGGCGGCCGGCGCAGGATGAACTCGAGGTCGCGCACCGTGCCCACGGGGAACAGGTACTCGCCCACCCTGGCGAATCCGCGGCGCTGGTAGAAGCGCTGCGCCCCGGCATTCTCCGACCAGACGCCCACCCACAGCGTGCGCGGCCCGTCGCGCAGCAGCCAGTCCATCGCCGCGTCCATCAGCTTCCCGCCGAGGCCGCCCGACTGGTAGTCGCGCAGCACGTACAGGCGCTTGATCTCGCCGTCGCCGGGCGCGACCTCCGGATGCGGCAGGCCGCACGGCCCGGCGGCGACATGGCCGACCGCCACGCCGTCGTCCTCCAGCAGCCAGACGCCGTAGCGCGGATCGGACAGGATCGTGCGCTGGCGCCCGACGGCGTAGGACTCGCGCAGGAACGCGTCCAGGTCTTCCGGCGGGTACAGGTGGCCGAAGGTTTCGGTGAACGTGCGCGCGGCCAGCGTGGAGAGCGTGCTGGCGTCGTCGACGCCGGCGCGGCGGATCTCAAGCGGCATTGGACGGCCCCCACCCCGGCCCTCCCCCGCACGCGGGGGAGGGAGTCGAGACACGGCTGCCGCCGCTCCTGCCGGGCCGGACGGGTTGGGGTGGGCGCACCGCCACCGCGACCACCGACGCCATCAGCCCTGCGGCCGCACCTGCACATGCACCTCGGCCAGCTGCTCGTCCGGGATCGGCGAGGGCGCGCCGGTCATCAGGCACTGCGCGGAGGTGGTCTTGGGGAAGGCGATCACGTCGCGGATCGAGTCGGTGCCCGCCATCAGTGCCGCGATCCGGTCGATGCCGAAGGCGATGCCGCCATGCGGCGGCGCGCCGTAGCGCAGCGCCTCGAGCAGGAAGCCGAACTTGAGTTCGGCCTCCTCCCGGCCGATGCCCAGCAGCTCGAACACCGCCGACTGCATCGAGGCGCGGTGGATGCGGATCGAGCCGCCGCCGATCTCGTTGCCGTTGAGCACCATGTCATAGCCGCGCGAGACCGCCGTGGCGGCATTGGCGCGCAGGTCGGCCTCGTCGTCCACCGCCGGCGCGGTGAAGGGATGGTGCAGGGCCACGTAGCGCTGCGCCTCCTCGTCCCACTCGAACATCGGGAAGTCGGTGATCCACAGCGGGCGCCAGCCCTCCTCGACCAGGCCGAAGTCCCGGCCGGCCTTGAGCCGCACCGCGCCCATGAACTCGCTGACGGTGGAGTACCTGCCGGCGCCGAAGAACACGATGTCGCCGTTGCCGGCGCCCACGTGCGCCAGCAGTGCGGAGAACGCGGCCGCGTCGAAGAACTTCTGGATCGGCGAACTCACCTCGCCGCCCTCGCCGATCTTCGCCCAGGCCAGCCCCTTGGCCCCGAACTTCGCCGCGTGCGCGGCGTACTCGTCGATCTGCTTGCGCGACAGCGACGCGCCGCCCGGGATGCGCAGCGCGGCGACGCGGCCGCCGGCCTCGCTGGCCGGGCCGGCGAACACGGCGAAGCCGCAGTCCTTCACCAGCTCCGCCACGTCCACCAGCTCCAGCGCGATGCGCAGGTCCGGCTTGTCCGAGCCGTAGCGGCGCATGGCCTCGGCGTAGGTCATGCGCGGGAACGGATCGGCCAGCTCGACCCCGGCGACCTCGCGGAACACCTCGCGCATCATCGCCTCGACCGTGTCCTGCACGTCGCGCTCGGACACCCAGGCGAACTCCATGTCGAGCTGGGTGAACTCGAGCTGGCGGTCGGCGCGCAGCGCTTCGTCGCGGAAGCAGCGCGCGATCTGGTAGTAGCGGTCGAAGCCCGCCATCATCAGGATCTGCTTGAACAGCTGCGGCGACTGCGGCAGGGCGTAGAACTCGCCGGGGTGCATGCGCGCCGGGACCAGGAAGTCGCGCGCGCCCTCGGGCGTGGCCTTGGTCAGGATCGGGGTCTCGATGTCCTGGAAGCCGCGCGCGTCGAGCCAGCGGCGCAGCGCCGCGACCAGCTTCGTGCGGGTGCGCATCTTGCGCTGCATGTCCGGGCTGCGCAGGTCGAGGTAGCGGTACCTGAGGCGGATGTCCTCGCCCGGGTTCTCGTGGTGGTGGAACGGCAGCGGATCGGCCTTGTTCAGCACCTCGATGCGCTCGGCCACCACTTCCACCTGGCCGGTGCGGATCTTCGCGTTCACCGAATGGCGGCGGCGCACGGTGCCGGTGACGCGCAGGCAGTCCTCGTAGCCCACCTGTTCGGCCACGGCCAGGACCTCGGCGTTGCCGGCGGCGTCCGAGGGCTCGGCCACCACCTGGACGATGCCCTCGTGGTCGCGCAGGTCGATGAAGCACACGCCCCCCAGGTTGCGGGCGACGTCGGCCCAGCCGCACAGGGTCACGGTCTGCCCGATCAACGATTCGTCGACCAGGCCGCAGAGATGGCTACGCATGGAACGCAAACTCCGGGGAAGCGGTCCACCCGGCGGCGGCCGGGAAACCCGCGAGTGAAAACCCGCAAGTCTAGACGCTCGCGGCCCGGCTTGCCGCCTCCGGACCTGCTGGCCAAGCCGCGCGCAGGGGCGCGCCCGACTGCCCATTCAGCAATATGACAGCACGATGGCAATAGGTTCGAACCCCGCACCGCCCGGTCCCCAGCCCGAGAACCCACGCCGCATGCCCGTCATCCTGCTGCTCTGGTTGCTGTTGCTGGCCTGCCTGGTCGTGGCCGCGGACCGGCTGGCCTGGGCACGCGCGGCCCTGCTCAGCCTGCTGCTGCTGGCCCTGAGCGCCTGGTGGCTGGTCGACCGGATCAGCGGCGACGGCATCAACGCCGCGACCCTCTACCACCTGCAGGCCGGGCTGGAAGGCGCCGGCGTGGCCGGGTTCAGCGCCGATCTGTGGCGGTTCGGCGGGCTGGTGCTGCTCTCGCTCGCCCCGCTGGTCCTGGCCGCGGTGCGCGGCCGTCTGCCGCGGCTGCGCGGTCGCCGCGCCGCCGCGGGGGTGAGCGCCGCCTTCGCCGCGGCGTTCGTGGCCGCCATCGTGGCCAGTCCCCTGCACCACGACGTGCTCCGGCTGCAGCGCCAGCTGGCCCCGGCCGACGGGCGCAGCGTCGCCACCGAGTACCGCCCTCCGTCCGGCACGCTGGAGCGGCCGAAGAACATCGTCTGGATCTACGGCGAAAGCCTGGAGCGCACCTACCTCGACCAGGACGCATTCCCGGGGCTGATGCCGGAGCTGGCGCGCCTGGTCGCGCAGGGCCTGGATTTCCGCGACGTCGCCTCCCCCCAGGGCACCGGCTGGACCATCGCCGGCATCGTCGCCTCGATGTGCGGGGTGCCGCTGACCGCCGCGCGCGGCGACGAGAACAGCCTGGGGCGGATGCGCGAGTTCCTGCCCGGCGCGCGCTGCCTGCCCGAGTTCCTCGCCGAGCAGGGCTACCGCAACGTGTTCCTGGGCGGCGCCGACTCCAACTTCGCGGCCAAGGGCCGGTTCCTGCGCCAGCACGGCTTCCACGAGGTGCGCGACCGCGACCACTACCTCGCCACCGGCATCGACCCCGCGCACTTCTCGCACTGGGGCCTGCACGACGACGTGCTGCTGGAAGACGCGTTCGATACCTTCATGGAACTGTCCGCGACCGGCCAGCCGTTCCTGCTCAGCGCGCTGACCATGGACACCCACCACCCCGCCGGCCACCTGCCGGTGGCCTGCCACGACCTGCGGGGCACCGGGGAGGTCGGGCTGATCGACGCCCTGGCCTGCAGCGACCGCCTGGTCTCGCGCCTGGTCGAGCGCATCCGCACCAGTCCGTACGCGGCCGACACGATCATCGTGCTGGCCTCCGACCACCTGGCCATGCCCAACGACCTCACCGCGGTGCTGCGCGACCTGCGGCGCGAGAACCTGTTGCTGTTCCTGGTCCCGGGGATGCCGGCACGGCAGTTCACGGTCCCCGGCTCGGTGCTCGACAGCGGGGCCACCCTGCTCTCGTTGCTGGATCCGCGCCACGACGCGCTTGGCTTCGGCCGCTCGCTGCTGGCGCCGGCGGCCGACGGCGGCACCCGCGCGGCCCTGGCCGGCGACGAGGCGTTCGCGCCCTACCTCGCCTACGCGCGCAGCCTGTGGACCGGCGGCGACGTGCGCACGCTGCGGGTCGAGGACGGCCAGCTGCGGATCGGACTGCAGCACGTCACCCCGCCGGTGATGGTCGAGTACGACCCGGAGTGGGGCCTGCAGGCGATCACGATGGAGGATGCGCCGCGCCAGTTCGGCCTCGACGACCCGGCCAACGTGCGCGCCTACGTCGACCGCTGCACCGCGTTCGACGACGAGGGCCTGCGCGGCGAATGGTGCGCGCTGCTGGTGGACGCCGACAACAACATGAAGCTGTTCGCGGGCGACGAACTGCGCGACGGCGTGCGCGTGGACGCGCCGCTGGAAGCGGCCACGGGGCCGCGCCCGCGGCCGCGGCGCGCGATCTGGCTGGGCGCCGAGTCCTCGCTGGTCGCGGGCGAATACCTGCTGCGGCTGCGCCCGCGCGAGTGGCCCAGCCACCCGTTCTGGCTCGAGGCGGTGTCCTCGGACGGCCGGGTGGTGGCGCGCGAATGGATCGAGCCAGACGACGGCGAGCCGCGGACGATCCGGCTGCGGATCGGGCTGGAGGAACGCATCGACGACCTGGAGATCCGCGCCTGGCTGGACTGGGCCGAATACATGGAGCTGTCGAGCCTGGCGATGGTGCGCACCGGCTCGGGTTCGCGCGGCTGAGGCCGCGCCGGGCATCGCGGCCCGGCGCGCCAGACGGGCCTCAGGCGGTAGCAGGCGCCGCACTGGAGGCGGCGTCGGCGGACCTGGCAGGCGTGTCGGCCTTGGCCTCCGGCTTGGAGGCGGCACTGCCGCCTTCGGACTTGCCACCGCCGTCGCCCGCGTCGGCGAGGTTGCGCTTGCGATCGCCGTCCTTCTTGAAATCCGTCTCGTACCAGCCCGTCCCGGCCAGCCGGAACGCGGGGGCGGTCACCTCGCGCCGGACCTGGGCACCGCCGCAGGCGGGGCAGGCCTCGGGATCGGGGTCGGAGAGCTTCTGCAGGCGATCGAAGGAATGCTCGCACTGCTCGCAGCGGAACGCATAAATGGGCATGGCAAATCCACGGAAAGCAGGGATGACGGGTGCGGCCGGGAGTCTGGGGGCCGTACGCGGGAAATCAAGCCCGGCCAGCCGCGACGCGGCGTGGCCGGCGCTGCGCGCGACTATTGCGCGGCGTCGCTGCCCCACGGCGGGGGCGGCGGATCCACCGGCCGGGTGAGATCGAACTCGACCTTGAACTCGCGACCACCCGGGCGGGTGAGTTCGTAGACAAAGCGCTGTCCCGGCTCGATCTCCATCGCCCAGGTGTTGGTGACCGAGGCCGCCAGGCCTTCGCGCTCGAATAGCGCAACCGATTCGGCGTCGACCGGGAATTCCTGCCGCTGGGCGGTGCCCGCGACGACGCTCTCGCCGCCGTACATGGTCACCGCGTCGTCGCTGCCGTCCTCGTGGCGGTGGTCGTGCTTGAGCCGCAGGCCCGGGCCCACGCGGGTGAGCACCCAGGTGCGGGAACGGTCGTCGCCGACGTGGAACGGCACCCGCAGCTCGCGTGCCGGGTCGTCGCAGCCGCGCACGTGCATCACCAGCCGCTCGGCCTCGAACGCGTCGGGCTCGGCCGGGCGCGGCTCGTTGGCCACCACCCGGCCCTCGAAGGCCTGGCCGCAGTGCGAGGCCAGCGCGGCCATGAATGCGTCGGCGGGCACTTCGGCCGCGGCGAAGCCCTCGGCGGCGGCGTCGGCCTGCTCGGCCGGATCGCCCTTGCGGCTGGCGGGGTCGGGCGCGCCGTCGAAGCGGATGCAGCCGGCCAGGGCAAGCACGAGGCCGCTGGCGGCGAGGATTCGGAAGGACGTCTGCATGGCGGCACCGTAGCCGCGCCCGGCGGGGCCTGCAAGTGCGGGCCGGCGGCGCGCGCTCAACCGTACAGCGCCAGCAGTTCGTTCTCGGCCGCCTCCAGGTCGGCGTGCAGCTGCACCTGGCGCTGGCCCAGCGTGGCGGCACGGTCCGGATCCGACCAGGTCGCCGGATCGGCCAGCATCGCCTCCACCTCCGCCAGCGCCTGCTCGAGCCGGGCGACCTTCGCTTCGGCCTTGCCGACGCGGTGGGGGTTGGGCTTGCCCGCGGGCTTCGCCGGGGCGGGCGGCGGCACGGGCTCCGGGGCGCGCGCGGACGCGGGCGCGCGCGCCTGCTCGCCCGCCGGGCGCGCGCGCAGCCAGGCGGCGTATTCGTCCAGGTCGCCGTCGAACGGCTTGACCACGCCGTCGGACACGCGCCAGAAGGTGTCGCTGACCAGGCCGATCAGGTGGCGGTCGTGCGAGACCAGCACGATCGCGCCGTCGAAGTCGGACAGCGCCTCGGCCAGCGCCTCGCGCATGTCCAGGTCGAGGTGGTTGGTCGGCTCGTCGAGCAGCAGCACGTTGGGCTGCTTCCAGGCGATCAGCGCCAGCGCCAGGCGCGCGCGCTCGCCGCCGGAGAAGCC
>Ga0123332_1002883_pt1 | contig 16029 bp, 14 predicted proteins | sample BioC12SIPDNA_4_FD_89958 | JGI IMG/M metagenome (GOLD analysis project Ga0123332, IMG submission 89958) | Anaerobic biogas reactor microbial communites from Washington, USA - Biogas_R2_A C12 SIP DNA | ecosystem: Engineered > Bioreactor > Anaerobic > Unclassified | place: Washington, USA...
GGGGGCGTCGTGAGACGACCCCTCAGGTCTTCGCTCGCTCCGCTCGGGTCGCGGGTGGCCCCGGGGCCACCCGCGACCCGAGCGGAGCGAGCGAAGACCTGAGGGGTCGTCTCACGACGCCCCCTCCACCGGCCAGCGAACTCCCCCTAGGCCCCGCCGGCCCACGAGCCCGCTCCGGCCCCGGGCAATACACTGCCCCCATGTCCTACCGAGAGATGCGCCGCGCCTACCGCCAGGGCAGCCTCGACGAGCGCGACCTGACCCCCGACCCGCTGGAGCTGTTCCGCGCCTGGATGGAGCGTGCCCGGAGCGTCGAGCTGGAGCCGAACGCCATGGCGCTCGCCACCGTCGGCGCCGACGGCCAGCCGCGCGTGCGCTTCGTGCTGCTGAAGGAGCTGGACGCGGACGGCTTCGTGTTCTTCACCAACTACGCCAGCCGCAAGGGCCGCAACCTGGCGGAGGTGCCGCGCGCCTCGCTGGCGTTCTGGTGGCCCTTGCTGGAGCGCCAGGTGCGGGTCGACGGCGCCGTGGAGCGGCTGGCGCCGGCGGCCTCGGACGCCTACTTCGCCAGCCGGCCGTACGGCTCGCAGATCGGCGCCTGGGCGTCGCCGCAGAGCGAGCCGATCGCGGGCCGCGAGGCGCTGGCGCGCGAGGCCGAACGGCTGCGCGCCCGCTACCCCGAGGGGCAGGTGCCGCGTCCGGAGGCCTGGGGCGGCTACCGCCTCGGCCCTACGCGCATGGAGTTCTGGCAAGGGCGCGACGACCGGCTGCACGACCGCTTCGAGTACCTGCTCGACGAGGACGGCTGGCGCTACCGGCGGCTCGCGCCCTGAGGTAGCCCTTACTCGCCCAGGCGCTCCGGGTAGGTGATCGCGCCCGAGCCCTCGATGATGCCGTCGATGGCGGCCTCGGTGGCGAGGGAGACGACGTACTCGCGCACCTGCTCTTCCACCTCGGCGAACGGCTGCACGCCCGCGGGGGTGCGCTCGTAGACGAGCACCAGGTGGTAGCCGAACTGCGTCTGCACCGGGCCGCTGGGCACGCCCACCTCGGCGCCCAGCACGGCCGCCTCGAAGTCGGGGACCATCACGCCGCGGCCGAAGCACCCGAGGTCGCCGCCGCGCGAACGGGTGGCGTCGGTGCCGTGCTCGGCCGCCAGGTCCTCGAACGCCTCGCCCGCCGCCAGGCGCCCCATCAGCTCGGCGGCCAGCGCCTCCTCGGCGACGAGGATGTGGCGCGCGCAGATCGACTCCGGCACCGTGAAGCGCTCGCGCTCGGCCAGGTAGCGCGCGCGCACCGTGGCGTCGGTGACGTTGGCCTCGGCGTTCGTGCGCAGCTCGCGGATGAGCTGGTCGACGATGTCGGCCTCGATCAGCATGCCGCGCACCTGCTCCTCGCTGCGGAAGCCGGCGCTGGCGAGGAGCGCCTCGTACTCCTCCTGGCTCTCGGTGGTGTCGCGCAGCCCCTCGAGGTCGGCCTCCACCTGCTCGGTGTCGGGCGTGAGGCCGCGGCGGCGCGCCTCCACCACCAGGGCGAGCTCCTGCGAGCGCTGGTCGAGGTAGGTGGGCAGCAGCGGGCGCAGGCGCGCGGCCACCTCGGGGCCGAAGGGGATGCCCTGCTGCGCGGTGAGGCTGCGCAAGGCCACCTCGAAACGCCACTCGAGGTCGGAGAGGCGCTCGAAGGTGGAGCCCACCTGGATGACGATCGGGTCGTCGGACTGCGCCGGCTGGTCGGCCGGCGGCGCGGCGCCCTCCTGCGCCCACGCCGTGGTGAGCGTGAGCAGCAGCGCGAGGCCGAGGCCGATGACGGACGTGCGGGTCCTGCTGTGTAGCGGCTTCATGAGCCGAACGCTACCACCCGGTGGCGCACGCGGCGGGGTGGCCGCCGCTCACCCGGCCTGGTCGAGCTCCGCCAGCTGCCGGTAGAGCGCCGCCTGCTCCTCGGTGGGCTCCTCGGGCACCGTCAGGCGCACCTCGGCGAGCTGGTCGCCGCGGCCGCCCTTCTCCTTGGGCCAGCCCTGGCCGCGCAGGCGCAGCACGCGGCCGCTCGAGGTGCCGGGGGGCAGCGTCGTCTCGACGTCGCCCTCGAGGGTGGGCACCCGCACCGTGCCGCCGAGCGCCGCCAGGTGGGCGGGGACGCGCACCACCACGCGCACGTCGTCGCCGTCGAGGCGGAAGGTGGGGTGCGGCAGGTGGCGCACCTGCAGGATCAGGTCGCCGCCGCCGGGCGCCTGGCCGCGCAGGCGCAGCTTGGCGCCGTCGCGCACGCCCTTCGGCAGGGTGACGTCGAGGCTCTTGTCGCCGACGCGGATGCTGGTGGTGGCGCCGCGGAAGGCGTCGAGCAGCCCCACGTCGAGCCGCGCCTCGGCGGTGGCGGGGCGGGTGGCGGTCTGGAAGCGGCCCCCGAACGGGTCGGGGCCGGCGCCGCCGAAGTCGGAGGCGAAGCCGCCGCGCGCGCCGCCGAAGCCGCCGAAGAGCGTCTGGAAGAAGTCGGAGAAGTCGGCGAACTCCTCGGAGGAGACGGTGCGGAAGGTGGCGCCGCCCGGGGCGAACGGCGGCACGTTGCCGGTGGTGCCGTACTGGTCGTACACGCGCCGCTTCTCGGGGTCGGAGAGGACGGTGTACGCCTCGTTGATCTCCTTGAAGCGCTCCTCGGCCCCGGGGTCGTCGGGGTTACGGTCGGGGTGGTGCTTGGCGGCCAGCTGGCGGAAGGCGCGCCGGATCTCGTCCTTGGACGCGCTCTTCGGTACCCCCAGGATCTCGTAGTAGTCCTTGTAGGCTGCCACGGCTCACCTCATGGGCAGGGGCATGGGCATGGGCACGCGCGACGGCACGGGCGCGGGCGCGGCCAGGGGCGCGGCCACGGGCCGGCGCGGCGCCCGCGGCGCGCGCCTCAACCGGCGTCCTCGTCGGCGAAGACGGTGACGCGCGCCACGCGCACCAGGCGGTCGCCCTGCACGAAGCCGGCCTCGAACACCTGGTCGATGGTGCCCGGGGTGGCGCCCTCGCGTAGCGGCACCGTGGTCAGCGCCTCGTGGAGGTTCGGGTCGAACGCCTCGCCCGGCCGGCCCACCAGCCTCACGTCGAGGGCGTCCAGGGCGCGCAGCAGGCCCTCCTTGACCGCGATCACGCCCGGCACGATGGTGCTGGGGTCGTCGGCCTTGTCGGCCGCGTCCAGGGCGCGCTCCAGGTCGTCGAACACGCGCATGGCGGGCTCTAGCGCGCTGGCCACGCCCTCGGCGTGCGCCAGCTCGACCTCGCCCAGCATGCGGCGGCGCATGGTGTCCTGCTCGGCGCGCGCGCGCAGGTAGCGGTCGTGGCTCTCGGCCAGGTCGCGCTTCAGGCCCTCGTTCTCCTCCTGCAGGCGCGTCAGCTCGGCGCGCAGGATGTCGGCCTCGGTGTCGGCGCCGGCCTCGCCGGCCTCCGTGGTCTCGGGCGCCTCGGCGTCGGCCGCGGGGGCGACCTCCTCCACCGGCGGCGCTTCGTAACGCTTCTCGTCTTGCTTCTGGCTCATGGTCTAGGTCCTCGAAGTCCGGCTAGGGGTTCTCGGTAGCAAGCCGCGGGCGCGACCGGTGTTGCGTCCGGCCGCGCCCCGCGACGTGGTTGCTGGCGGTCGGCGAACCTCAGCCGGCCGGCTTGAAGTCGGCGTCGATGACGTCGTCGTCGCCCGCGTCGCTGGCGGCCTGCGCCTCGCCCTCCGGCGCCTGCCCGCCCTGCGGCTGGGTGTTGGCCTGGAAGAGCTGCAGCTTCTCGGCGAGCTCGCGCGCCAGGGTCTCGAGGCGGCCCTTGTCGGTCTCCTCGTCGACGGCCTTCTGCGCCTGCTCGACGGCCGCCTGCAGGTCCTTCTTCTGCTCGTCGGTGGCGCCTTCGGCGTCGTCGAGCGCCTTCTGGGCCTGCAGCCGCACGCCGTCGAGCTGGTTCTTGGCCTCGGCCAGCTCGCGCGCCTTGCGGTCCTCCTCGGCGTGCGCCTGGGCGTCCTTCACCATGCGCTCCACCTCTTCCTCGCTGAGGGTGGTGGTGTTCTGGATGGTGATGCTGGCTTCCTTGCCGGTGGACTTCTCCTTGGCCGTGACGTGCAGGATGCCGTTGGCGTCGAGGTCGTAGGTGATCTCGATCTGCGGCATGCCGGCGGGCATGGGCGGGATGCCCTCGAGCTGGAAGCGGCCCAGGAGCTTGTTCTGCGACGCCATGGCGCGCTCGCCCTGCAGCACCACCACCTCGACGCCCGTCTGGTTGTTGCTGGCGGTCGAGAAGACCTCGGTCTTGCGCACCGGCACGGTGGTGTTGCGGTCGATCAGCTTGGTGAAGACGCCGCCCTTGGTCTCGACGCCCAGGCTGAGGGGCGTGACGTCGAGCAGCACGATGTCGTCGACGGTGCCGGTGAGCACGCCCGCCTGCACCGCGGCGCCGAGCGCCACCACCTCGTCGGGGTTGACCGACTGGTTGGGCTCCTTGCCGAGGATCTCCTTGACGATGGCCTTGACGGCCGGCACGCGCGTGGAGCCGCCCACCAGGATGACCTCGTCGATGTCGGAGGCGCTCAGCTTGGCGTCCTTGAGGGCTTGCTCGAGGGGGCCGCGCACGCGCTGGAGCAGCGGCGCGATGAGCTCCTCGAACTTGGCGCGGGTGAGCTTGGTGTCGAGGTAGAGGGGCGCGTTCGAGCCCGGGTCCATGGCGATGAACGGCAGGCTGATGGTCGTCTCGGGGAGGCTCGACAGCTCGATCTTGGCCTTCTCGGCGGCCTCCAGGAGGCGCTGCAGCGCCTGCTTGTCCTTGCGCAGGTCGACGGAGTACTCCTTCTGGAACTCGTCGGCCAGCCACTGGACGATGGCGTAGTCCATGTCGGAGCCGCCCAGGTGGGTGTCGCCGCTGGTGGAGCGCACCTCGAAGACGCCGTCGCCCACCTCGAGGACGGAGACGTCGAAGGTGCCGCCGCCGAGGTCGAAGACCAGGACGGTCTCGTTGCCCTTCTTCTCGAGGCCGTACGCCAGCGCCGCCGCGGTGGGCTCGTTGACGATGCGCAGCACCTCGAGGCCGGCGATGCGGCCGGCGTTCTGGGTGGCCTCGCGCTGGGCGTTGTTGAAGTAGGCGGGCACGGTGATGACGGCCTTGGTGACCTTCTCGCCGAGGCGCTCGCCGGCGTCCTCGGCGAGCTTCCGGAGCACCATCGCGGAGATCTCCTCGGGCGTGTACTGCTTGCCCTCGACGACGAAGCGCACGCCGCCGTCGTCGCCGCGCACCACCTCGTAGGGGGCGCGCTCGGCCTCGTGCTTGATCTCGTCCCAGGTGCGCCCGATGAAGCGCTTGATCTCGAACAGCGTGCCCTTGGGGTTGAGCACCGCCTGACGCTTGGCGACCTGACCTACCAGGCGCTGGTCGCCCTTGAAGGCGACCACCGACGGCGTGGTGCGGTTGCCTTCGGCGTTGACGAGCACGACCGGCTCGCCGCCCTCCATGACCGCGATGACGCTGTTGGTGGTGCCGAGGTCGATACCTACAGCTTTTGCCATGTTCTTGGCTCCTCGTTCCGGTGGGGTTCGTGGCGGCCCGCGCCGCGCAGGCGCCTTGGCGGTGGGCCGCTGCATCGAGCCGGCGGGGCGGTCGTAGCAGGTAAGGTGAGCTGACCGGACGCAGGCCCGTCACTGGTAACGAGTATAGCCAGCCAAGCACGTCATTGTCAATAGATGTGAGTCTGGTCGTATCAACTTTGCTAGGGGGCGCCTCGGCGCCGCCGCCAGCTTACCCCTCGCGGTCGTACCAGCGCGCCCCCAGCTGCACCGCCACGGGGGCGGGGTCGTGCGCCCCGAACAGGAAGCGGCCGCCGTCCCAGGCGCCCTCCTCCCCCACCAGCACGAACTCGCTCTCGTTCAGCAGCGCCAGGCGCCCGCTGGGCGAGGCGCTCTCGCCCGACAGCCCCAGCAGGCTGCCGTCGTCCTCCAGCCGCAGCTCGAGCCGCCCCCACGGCTCGCCCGAGGCGTAGACGCCGGCCAGCGCGCGCGCCAGGCCGGGCTCGGGGCGCGCCGAGCTCGGCAGCGCCGGGAACAGCGAGCTCGTCAGCGGCAGCCCCAGGTAGGCGTTGAGCGCCGCCGTGAACAGGCGCGACACCGCCACGTCGTCCTGGTTGGCGAGCACCGCCACGCCCAGGTCGAGCTCGGGCACGAACCCCTGGTGCGCCGACACCCCCGTGAGGCTGCCGCCGTGGCGCACCAGCGTGAAGCCGGGGCCGAAGCCGGGCTCAGGCCAGGCGCCGCCCTGCGCCCGGAAGCCGGCGAGCACCGCCCACCCCAGGCCGTAGCGCGTGTAGGGGGCGCTCCAGGCGCGCCCGCGCGTCAGCTCGGCGAGCAGCGCGCGCGGCAGCGGCAGGCGGGCGTCGCCGCCCTCCCGCAGCCCGCGCAGCAGGTAGCCCAGGTAGGCGGCCAGGTCCTCCACGCTCGCCAGCAGCGAGCCGGTGCCCAGGTAGGCCGGCAGCTCGTCGCGCGCCACGCGCTCCACACCGCCCTCCCCCTCGGTGTAGAACGCCGTGAGGCGCCCGCTGGCGGCGGCCGCGGCGGTGTCGAAGCCGGCGCCGGTCAGGCCCAGCGGCTGCGCCACCTCCTCGGCGAACACCTCGGGGAACGGCCGCCCGGTGGCGGCCTCGATCGCGGCGCCGAGCAGCGCCACCCCCTCGTTCGAGTAGCTCACGAAGCGCCCCGGGCCCGGCAGCGCGCGGCGCTCGCCCGGCGGGTCGGCCAGGTAGGCGAGCAGCGCCTCGTAGCCGTCGAGGACCGGCGCCTGGCTGTAGTCGCGGCCGTTGGCGGCGCGGCGCGCCTTGTCGGCGGCGCCGTGGTAGAGCGCGTAGTCGAGCCCGCGCAGCGGCGGCAGCCCGGCGGTGTGGCTGGCCAGGTGCCAGAGGCGCACCGGCTCGCGCTCGTTGAGCCCCGGGTAGCCGAAGCCCGGCAGGTGGTCGGTGACGGGGTCGTCGAGGTCGAGCACGCCGCGCGCCTGCAGCGCCAGCACCGTGAGGGCCGTGAACGACTTGCTGAGCGAGGCGAGGCCGAAGACGGTGTCGGTGCGGGCCTCGAGGCCGGCCTCCCGGTCGCGCTGGCCGAAGGCGCGCGCGTAGACCGTCTCGCCGCGGTGCACGACGACCACCGCGCCGCCCGGCACCTCGCGCGAGGCGTAGAACGCGCGGGCGAACTCGTCGAAGCGCTCCAACCAGCCGGCGGCATGAGATCTGACCGGGGCCGGAGCCACGCTGGGCTGTAGCATCGACGCAATGTACCAGAGCCCCCTCGTGGGGGCCACCGCGCGGCCGCTCGCGGCCGCCGGTCTCGCTAGGAGGAGGAAGATGCTCTTTCTGGTCGTAGCACGCGACGGCAACGATCCCGGCGCCCCCGCCCGCCGGGCGGCGGTGCGGCCCGCCCACCTCGAGGCGGCGCGGCGCCTCCACGCCGCGGGCACGCTGCGCGCGGCGGGCGCCCTGCTCAACGGCGGCGAGAAGGCGGTGGGCTCGGCGCTGCTGGTGGAGGCCGAGGACGAGGCCGCCGCCCGCGCCCTCGTCGAGGAGGACGTCTACTTCCGCGAGGGCGTGTGGACCGACTACGACATCTGGCCGTTCCGGAAGGCGTTCTGAGGCGCGCCGCCTAGCGCTGCCGGGAGCGCACCACGCCGCGGGGCCTACCTCGGCCTGACGGTCAGGGACTGCGAGAAGGCGCCGAAGGCGCCGCGCTCGTCGTAGAGGACGTTCTGGGTCAGGCCCGCGCCGTCGGGCCCGAACGAGGCCACGCTGGCGCAGCCGGTGTGCTCGCCCTCGGGCTCGCGGAACAGGGACACCGTGAGGTCGAGGTTGGGGAACGCCACCGCCTCCGGGTCGACGCGCGCCGCCACGCCGTTGGCCACGTCGACGAGGCGCAACGCGTGCGGCACGCGCCCGACCGCCTCGCCGTCCAGCAGGCTCACGTCGGAGCGCACCCAGAAGTGCACGTGCCCCTGCGCGAGCTCGCGGCGCCACACCTGCGCGGTGCGCACGAAGCCGCCGCGCCACAGGTCCTCGACGTGCCAGCGCTGCATGGCGTGGCGGGGCGTGAGGGGCGGGAACGGCGCGCCGGCCAGATCGGCGGTGTCGAAGCGCGCCGTGAACCAGGCGCGCGCCATCACCGCGGCGCGGCCCGCGTGGCTGAGGGTGGCCTCGAGCAGCTCGATGGTGCGGCCGGGGCGCAGCAGGCGCACCTCCAGCTCGACCGGCTCCAGGGGGATGACCCCGAGGATGTCGCAGGAGAGGCGCGACAGGCGCAGCTCGCCGCCGCGCCGCGCGGCGTGGTCGCGCTCCAGCGCGTGGGCCAGCAGGCCGATGGCGGGCGCGATGTGCTGCTCGTCGGTGGCCCAGGCGCCGCTCACGTGGGCGGTGGGCCGGAAGCGCGTGGCGGACTCGCGGACGAAGTAGGCGTTCGGCTCGGTGGGTGCGTCGGCTGCCATCTGGATCGCAGGCAGTCTATCCGACGCTCCCGCGCCGCGGCCCCCTAGCCCTCGGCGGCCAGCGGCACCAGGCGCCCCGCCAGCACGTCCACCAGCCCCAGGTCGGTGACGCGCAGCTCGGGGATCACCGGCAGCCCCAGGAAGCTCAGCGCCATGTAGGGCGAGGGCAGCGTGCAGCCCAGCTCGCGCGCCGCGGCGTCGAGGGCGTCGAGCGCCGCGCGCGTCTCGGCGAGCGGCAGGTCGGTCATCAGCCCCGCCAGCGGCAGGGCCAGCTCGGCCAGCACCCGCCCGCCTGCCACCGCCACGAAGCCGCCGCCCAGCGCCTCCAGGCGCCGCGCCGCCGCCAGCAGGTCGGCGTCGTCCGCGCCCACCAACATCAGGTTGTGGTGGTCGTGGCCCACGCTCGAGCCGAGCGCGCCGCGCCGCAGCCCGAAGCCCGTCACCAGGCCCAGGCCCACGCCGCCCCCTCGGCCGTAGCGCTCCACGCAGGCGAGCTTGAGCAGGTCGCGCTCGGGGTCGGCCACCACCCGGCCGGCAACCACGCGCGGCTCGACCGTCGTCTGGCTCGTGAGGATGCGGTTGGGGAGGGCCACCACGCAGCGCGCCGCGCCGCCGGGGTCGGCGAGCGCGAAGGCGGCCTCGTCGAGCTCGCCGAGCCGCACGGTGCCGCGCACCACCGCGTCGCCGCCCGTGGCGGGAGGGATGCTACCGGGCAGCACGGCGCCGGCCTCGGCCACCGGCGCGCCCTCCTTCAGCACCAGGCTGGGGGCGAACGCCTCCAGGTCGGGCACCACGGCCAGGTCGGCGAAGTAGCCGGCCGCCACGGCGCCGCGGCGCGGCAGGCCGTAGTGGCGCGCCACGTTCAGGGTGGCGCAGCGCACGGCGTAGGCGGGGTTCACGCCCGCCGCCACGGCGCGCCGCACCAGCAGGTCGACGCCGCCCTCGGCCAGCAGGTCGTGGGGCAGCCGGTCGTCGGTCACGAAGCCCACGCGCTCGGCGTGGCCCTCGTGCACCAGCGGCAGCAGGGCGTCCAGGTCGCGGGTCACCGAGCCCTCGCGCACCATCAGGAAGGCGCCGGCGCGCAGCTTCTCGCGCCCCTCCTCCAGGGTGGTCGACTCGTGGTCGGAGCCCACACCGCTGGCCAGGTAGGCCTGCAGCTCCGCGCCCGACAGGCCGGGGGCGTGCCCCTCCACCGTGAGGCCGCGCGCCTCGCCCAGACGCGCCTTGGCCAGCACCTCGGGGTCGCCGGCCACCACGGCCGGGAAGCTCATGAGCTCGGCCACCCCCACCACGCGCGGGTGCTCCAGCAGCCGTTCCATGGCGGCGGGGCCGAAGTCGGCGCCCACGGTCTCGAAGGGGCTGGAGGGCACGCAGGAGGGCACCGTGACCCACACGTCGAACGGCAGCGCGTCGGTGCTGGCCAACAGCCAGCGCACGCCGGGCTCGCCGGCCACGTTGGCGACCTCGTGGGGGTCGCAGACGGCGCCGGTCACGCCGCGCGCCAGCACGCCGCGGACGTACTCGGCGGGGCTGACGAGCGACGACTCGAGGTGCACGTGCCCATCGATGAGGCCTGGCACCACGTAAGCGCCGTCCAGGTCGATGACCTCGAGGGCGCGCTCGCGGCGCTGCTGGGCCTGGCCGTCGTCGGGGTCGTAGACGCCGGCCACCAGCCGGCCGGCGAGCAGCACGTCGGCGGGGGTGACCTCGTTGGTGAAGACGTTGACCAGGCGCCCGCCCGCCAGCAGCAGCGTGGCCGGCTCGCGCCCAGCGGCGACCGCCACCGCCGCGGTTACCTCCGCGGCGGTGGCGGTGACGCCCTGGGGCGTGACGCCGGGTCGGGGCGCGCCGCTTACGGCTCGCCCTCCCAGGGGCCCTCGACGTTGGGCGCGGCCCACTGCATGCCGAGCAGGTCGAGGAGCGTGGGGCCCTCGCCCTCGGCGTAGACCTGGTTGCCCTTGCGGTCGGTGAGCGGGCCGGCGAACGGCTCGAACCCGACCGGGTCGGCGCTGAGCTGCTCGATGCGGCGCATCACCAGGTCGTAGACGGAGATCTCGCCGAACTCCTCGCTCTGCACCGTGGTGTCCTTGAGCTGCTGCTCGTAGTTCGGGTGGATGACCTGGCCGGGCGCCACGCCCACCTCGACGGCGCCCTCGGCCATCAGCCAGAAGTAGTCGACGTCATCGAGGTTGTCGGCGGTGTAGGTGCCGTCCATGATCTTGCGGATGATGTCGGTGGTGAGCACGCCCCAGTGCACCAGCTGCCCGGACGCGAGCGTATCGGGGGCGTACTGCGACATGTCGGCGTAGTGCGAGAAGGAGACGAGCCCGCGCGCGGCCGCGGTCTGCGGCACGGTCGGGGTGTCCTCGGTGTAGGCGAAGACGTCGGCGCCGTCGGCGATCAGGGCCTCGGTGGCCTCGCGGGCGGCGGCCGGGTCGAACCAGGCGTAGATCCAGCGCACCACGACCTTGGCGTCGGGGTTGACCTCCTGCACGCCGCGGGCGAAGGCGTTGATGTGGCGCTTGACCTCGGGGATCGGGAAGGCGGCCACGTAGCCCACGGTGTCCGTCTCGGTGAGGGCGCCGGCGATGAGGCCGTTGACGTAGTAGACCTGGTAGAAGTCGGCCATGTAGGTGAGCACGTTGGGGGCGCGCTCGACGCCGGTGGCGTGGCCGAAGATGACGTCGGGGTAGCGCTCGGCGGCCGCCAGCAGGCCGTCGCCGAAGCCGAAGCTCGTGCCGAAGATGACGTTGCAGCCGTCGGCGACCAGCTGGTCGACGGTGGCCTCGACGTCGGCCTCCGCGACCGCCTCGACGTAGGCCGTCTCGAGGCCCGGGATGTCGGCCGCGGTCTGCTGGCGGCCGAGGTCCTGGGCGTAGGAGTAGCCGAAGTCACCCACGGGACCGATGTAGATCCAGCATGCCTTGATGTCGTCTCGCTGGGCGAAGGCAGGGCTGGCCAAGAGGGTTAGGAGCGCCATGACGGCAACTGAACGGAACCGCATACTACGACCTCCATCGGCGCCGGCCGGGGCTCTCGTCTCCCGGTAACGGCGACCAGTCGCGTCTAAGGTGGGCGTGCCCACCTCGCCCACCGGGAGCCCGCTGCTCCCGGTCGTGGCCACGATCAGCGTTCCCCCCGGCGGTAGGGCGTCCCGAGGGCCTCGGGCGCACCCACCGCGCCTCGCCCGCCGCGCAGCGCGATGAGCGTCAGCGCCAGCACGGTGACGAGGTACGGGAGCACGGTCAGCAGCTCCGGCGGCAGGACCCCCTGCAGCCGGAAGGAGAGGGTGAAGAAGGCGCCGAACAGCAGCGCCGCCGGAACCGCGCGCAGCGGGTGCCACAGCGCGAGGATGGCGAGGCCGAGCGCGATCCAGCCCAGGCCGTTGGTGATGTTCTCGCCCCACGCCGGGCGGTAGGCCAGCGAGAAGTAGGCGCCGGCCAGGCCCGAGAGGGCGCCGCCGAAGGTGACGGCCAGGAAGCGCACGCGTCGCACCGAGACGCCGGCCGTGTCAGCCGCCACCGGCGACTCGCCCACGGTGCGCAGCGTGAGGCCGGGGCGGGTGCGGAACAGGAACAGCCACAGCAGCGGCGCCAGCAGGAGCGCCACGTAGGTCAGCGGGTACTGGTCGACGAACAGCATGGGCCCGAGCAGCGGGACGTCGGCGAGGTAGGGCACCGTGACGAACTCCATGGGGCGCGCCAGCGGGCGCCCGACCCAGTCGCGGCCCAGCAGGTTGGCCAGCCCCACGCCGCCGATGGTGATGGCGAGGCCGCTGACGTACTGGTTGGCGCCCAGCGTGACCGACAGCAGGCCGTGGAGCGCGGCCACCAGCATGCCCACCACCAGCGCCGCCACCAGCCCGAGCAGCACCGAGCCGCTCGTCATGGCCGTCACGAAGGCGGCGATGGCGCCCAGCATCATGGTGCCCTCGACGCCCAGGTTCACCACCCCGGCGCGCTCGGCCACGATCTCGCCGAGGGCCGCCAGCAGCAGCGGGGTGGCGAACGCCAGCGCGCGCGCCACCGTGGTGGTCAGGAGCTCGGCTTCCATCTAGGACGGCTTCTCCTCGGGCTCGGGGACGGGGGTGGGGGCGCGCGTGGCCTCACGCGCGCGGTGCCAGACCGGACGATACGACAGCAGCGGCTCGGACGCCACCAGTAGCAGCAGCGTCACCCCGATGATGACGTCGGTGATCTGGAACGGCAGCTGCAGGCTCACCTTGATGACGTCGCCGGCGGCGAACACCCAGCCCAGCAGCGGCGCGGTGATGAGCGTGGCCCAGGCGCGCCGGCGCGCCAGCAGCGCCACCAGGATGGCGGTGTAGCCGTAGCCCATCGAGATGCTGGTGGGCTCGATGAGGCGGTGGTGGATGCCCGCCACCTCCCCCGCCCCGGCGATGCCGGCCGCCCCCGCCGCTAGCGCCGCCAGCGCCAGCGTGGTGGGCAGCAGCTTGATGCCGGCGTATCGCGCGGCCTCGGGGCCGTCGCCCATCACCCGGATCGAGAAGCCCAGGCGCGTGTGGTAGAGCAGCCAGGTGATGAGCAGCGCCAGCAGCACGCCGATGACCAACGTGGGGAGGTGCACGCGCGTGCCCTCCCACAGGGGCAGGTAGGTCTCGCGCGCGAAGCGGTCGGAGTAGCTGAAGCCGGTGACGCTGCGACCGCGCCAGGGGCCGTTGATGAGCCAGCGCACGGTGTAGATGGCCACGTAGTTGAACATCAGCGTGGTGATGATCTCGTTCACCCCGAGGCGCGCCTTGAGGTAGGCGGGGACCAGGCCGTAGAGCGCGGCCGCCACGAAGCCCGCCAGGTAGAGCGCGGGGATGGTGTACCAGCCCACCGGCACGAACAGCGCCACGGCGCTGGCGCCGACCGCGCCGGCGAGGATCTGCCCCTCGGCGCCGATGTTCCAGAAGCGCGCGCGCAAGGCCAGCGCCATGCCCGCGCCGGCCAGCAGCAGCGGGATGCTCTTGCGCACCACCTCGCCGAAGCCGCGCCCGTCCATCAGCGTGCGCCGCACGATGGTGGCGCCGGCCTCTAGCGGGTTCAGGCCGTAGGCGGCGAAGATGCCGAGCGCCACCAGCAACGCCACGAGGAACGCCCCGGCGCTGACGGCCACCAGCAGCCAGGCCGGCGTCGCCAGCCGCGGCACCCAGCGCAAGGAGGCGCGGCTCACGCCTCCACGCTCCCGGCCATCAGCAGGCCCAGGCGCTGGACGCCCTCGGGGCTGCCGGCCTCGGCGGCGGTGAGCGAGCCCACCACGCGGCCGGCGAACAGCACCAGCACACGGTCGGCGAGCGTGACGAGCTCGTCGAGGTCCTCGCTGATCACCACCACCGCCGCGCCGCGCTTGCGCTGCGCCAGCAGGAGCTCGTGGGTCTGGGTGGCGCTGCCCACGTCGAGGCCGTAGGTGGGGTGCGAGGCCACCACCAGGCGCGGCTTGCCGGAGAGCTCTCGCGCCAGCACGATCTTCTGCACGTTGCCTCCCGACAGGGTGCGCGCCTCGGTGCGCAGGCTGGGGGTGCGGATGTCGAAGCGCTCGACGGCCTTCGCGGCGAACGCCTCGGCCTTGCGCCAGTCGATGAGCACGCCGCGCGCGAAGGCCGGGTCGCGCACCTGCCTGAGCACCAGGTTCTCCAGCACGCTCATGCTGCCGACCACCCCCTCGGTGCGGCGGTCCTCGGGGATGTAGGCCACCCCGGCCGCGCGCACCTCGCGGGGCGTGAGGCTGCCGAGGTCGAGCTCGCCGAGGCGCACGGCGCCGCGGCTGGGGCGCGCCAGGCCCGCCAGCACCTGCGCCAGCTCGCTCTGACCGTTGCCCGCCACGCCGGCGATGCCGACGATCTCGCCGGGCCGCACCTGGAAGCTGGCGCCGCGCAGCGCGTCGACGCCGCGGGCGCCCTTGAGCCACACGTCCTGGACCACCAGCAGCGGCTCCTGTCCGGGCACCACCCCCAGGCGCTGCGGCGTGGCGACCTGGCGGCCCACCATCAGGCGCGCCAGCTCGGCGGCGTCGGCCTCGCCGCGCTGCAGGCGCCCCACGACGCGCCCGCCGCGCAGCACCGTGATGCGGTCGGCGACGCGCTGCACCTCGTCGAGCTTGTGGCTGATGAACAGCACGGCACGGCCGTCGGCGCGCATGCGCTCGACGACCTCGAAGAGGGCGTCGGCCTCCTGGGGCGTGAGCACGCTGGTGGGCTCATCGAGGATCAGCAGCCGCGCCCCCTGCAGCAGCGCCTTGAGGATCTCGACGCGCTGCTGCTCGCCGGGCGACAGCTCGGCGACGCGGGCGTCGACGTCGACGTCGAGGCCGTAGCGCCGCGCCAGCTCGTCGGCGCGGCGGCGCAGCTCACGGGTCGGGCGCCAGAAGGCGGCGCCCGGTTGCCCGAGCGCCAGGTTCTCCGCCACGGTGTGTCGCCGGGCTAGGTGGAAGTGCTGCGCGACCAGGCCCAGGCCTAGCTCCTTGGCGTGGCGCGGGTCGCGGATGCGCGTGGGGACGCCGTCGAGGAGGATCTCCCCGGCGTCGGGCTGCAGGAGCCCGTAGAGCATGCTGATGAGGGTGGTCTTGCCGGCGCCGTTCTCGCCCAGCAGGGCGTGCACCTCGCCGCCGCGGAGGTCGAGGTCGACCGCGTCGTTGGCGATCACGCCTGGGAAACGTTTGGTGAGGTCGCGTGCGCTCAGCAATGGCAGCGCGGCGCCCGGGGGGTTCACTTCGGGCGTCCGCACTGCTTCAAACTAACACGGTCCGGCCGCCGCGAGGCAAGCGGCCGGTGAACCGGCCTCAGGCCAGCGGGGAGCTGTTGGCGCCCTGCTCGCGGGCGTAGTAGGGGTTCTCGCCGGTGGAGTGGTCGGTGACGTCCTGCACGCCGACGATCTCGGGGACCTGCTCGCGCAGGATGCGCTCGATGCCGCCCTTGAGGGTGAGGTCGGCGGCGCCGCAGCCGTGGCAGCCGCCACCGAAGCGGATGTACGCCACGCCCTCCTTGACGCCCTCCAAGGCGACGGCGCCGCCATGGCTGGCGACGCCGGGGTTGATCTGGCGGTCGATGACGTCCTGGACCTTCTGGGCCACGGGGTCGTCCCACGTGGCGCCCACGAAGAAGAGCCGGAAGCCGGACTGCATGACGCCTTCCACGAAGTCGACGGTGGCGCCGTCCAGCTGCTTGGCGCTGAGCTTGTCGAGGTAGACGTCGAAGCCGTTCTCGCTCTGCACCTCGTCGTCGGGGCGCTTGTCCTCGGGCTTGACGAGCCAGAGGCGCTGCTCGGCGCGGGTGCCGGCGATGCGCAGCGCCGTCACCCCCTGGCTGCGCTGCGCTTCGATGAAGCGGAGCACGCGGTCCTTGGCGACATCGGTGAAGCTGATCATCTGGCCCTTAGCCTAACCGAACGCTCCCGGCTTCACAGCACCTGCATGACGTAGTGGTCGGTGGCGCGCTCCAGGCCCTCGAGGTTGGCGACGTACACGCCGCGGGTGCCCTCCAGGGCGCCGTCGTTGCGCAGCTCGCCGAGGATGCGCGTGATGGTGACGCGGCTGGAGCCGGTGAGGTCGGCGAGGTCCTCGTGGGTGAGCGCCA
>Ga0123332_1002887_pt1 | contig 16009 bp, 15 predicted proteins | sample BioC12SIPDNA_4_FD_89958 | JGI IMG/M metagenome (GOLD analysis project Ga0123332, IMG submission 89958) | Anaerobic biogas reactor microbial communites from Washington, USA - Biogas_R2_A C12 SIP DNA | ecosystem: Engineered > Bioreactor > Anaerobic > Unclassified | place: Washington, USA...
CTTCTCCCCCTCGAACCTCGTGCCGGGGATCGGCATCAGCCCCGACAAGATGCTCATGGGCCGCGTGTTCGCCTACCCCGACCAGCAGCGTTACCGCATCGGGGCGAACTACAACCAGCTGCCGGTCAACATGCCGCGCGGCGTCGAGGTGCGCAACCACCAGCACGAGGGCCCCATGCGGTACCACTTCAACCCCGCCGAGACCCCCGTGTACGGCTCGAACTCGGTCTCGCCCGTCACGGCGGACGCGGCCCGCGCGGGCGAGGTGAACTGGGAGGCCGACGGTGAGCTGATCCGCGCCGCGCAGACCTTGCGCGCCGACGACGACGACTTCGGCCAGGCCGGGACGCTGTACCGCGAGGTCTTCACCGACGAGGAGAAGGCTCGCTTCCACGACGTGCTCGTGGGCCAGTACGAGGCCCTCACGGTCGAGGACGTCAAGCAGCGCTTCCTGCAGTACTGGACGAACGTCGACGCGGGACTCGGCCAGACGCTGCGCTCGCGCGTCGCGGCCGGTGACTCGGGCGCGACGACGACGCAGCCGCTCGGCGACGGCTGAGCCTGCCAGGAGAACCAGCCGTGCGGCCGGTCGTGGGTCTGCCCCACGGCCGGCCGCTCGGTCCTGGGGGCGCGTGCGGGATGGGAGGATGGGGCCATGAGCGCAAGTGACGAGGCCGTGCGGGACATCGCCGACGTCGCGGCCGTCGAGGTCATCACGACGGCCGCCGTCCACCTGATGAGCGCCGCGGCGGTCAAGGTCGGGCTCGCCCCCGACACCGAGACCACCAAGGGCGCCGAGCTCATGGACCTCGACGAGGCACGCAAGCTCATCACGGCCCTCGCCGCGCTCGTCACGGGCGCGGCACCCGACCTCGGCAACCAGCACGCGCGCTCGCTGCGCGACGGGCTGCGCTCCCTCCAGCTCGCGTTCCGCGAGGCGTCCGTCGTCCCCGACCCCCCAGGAGAGGGCCCCGGCGAGACCTACACGGGCTCGGTCGTCTGATTCCTCCTATCCTGGGCGTGTGACGAGCAGGCCGAGCCACGCCGCGACGACCCCGGTCGACGACGGCGCCGACGACGCCCCGGCCGAGCCCATCGCGGCCACGGGGTCGGCCCTGTCCGCCCCGGACTCCCCCGACGCGCCGTCGGCGGACCACACCACGCCCCCCGAGCCCGCGCAACGCGCGTCCGAGACCGAGCCCACCCAGGCGTCCGAGGCCGAGCCCACCGAGGCGTCCGAGACGGGGGCGGCCGAGCACTTCGTGTCCCGGCGTCGCCGGGAACGCCGTCGTCGCTGGGCGCTTCTGACCGTCCTCGTGGTGCTCCTGCTCGGCGCCTCGGCCGGCGGCGTCTACCTGTGGCGGGTCGCCGAGGCCTGGATCGAGCGGGACGCGCAGTGGCAGAGCCACAGCACCGAGCTCACCGGGACGATCGGCGAGGTCTCGCAAGAGCTCGAGGACACGAAGGCCGAGCTCGAGGTCGTGCGCGGCCAGCTCGACCAGGCTCAGCTGCGCATCAGCGAGCTCGCGGACGAGAAGGCGCGCCTCGGGGACGAGCACGCGGTGGTCCGCCAGCTCGCGGAGTACCAGGAGCGGGTCACGACGGCCGCGACCGCGGTGGTCGGGGCGCTCGACTCGTGCATCGCGAGCCAGCAGCGACTCATCCGCTGGTACGCCGAGACCCCCGAGCCCGAGCCCGAGGACCTCGAGACCTTCACCGAGCTGTCCGGCGCGCTCGACGAGGTGTGCAGCGCGGCCCAGGAGGCGAAGGAATCGCTCCAGGAGGAGCTCGAGGGATGAGGCGAGCCGCACCCGCAGCCCTCGTCCTGGCCCTCGCGGCCGGGTGCGCCCAGATCGACGTCCCCCAGATGCCCGGACCGTTCGAGACGGCCCCCGCGCCGACCGCGACGCTCGAGCCCGCGGCGCTCGACGACGAGCTCTCGCCCTACGGCTTCGACGTCGCCGAGCGCATCTCGGTACGCGTGCGCAACCTCGGCTGCTTCTCGCTGTCGACCGGCTCGGGGTTCGCGATCGGCGCGACGACGCTCGTGACGAACCGGCACGTCGTCGAGGACTCCGCCGAGCTCGCGCTGAGCACCTACGACGGACGCGACGTCGGCGTGCGCGCCGCGAGCATCGCCGAGCTTGCCGACCTCGCGGTCGTGCGCACCGACGGCGAGCTGCCCGCGGTGCCCGAGCTCGCAAGCGCCGACCCCGAGCGGGGCGACACGATCACGATCGTCGGCTACCCCCAGGGTGGGCGCCTCACGGCGACCGCGGGGCGGATCATCGCCCGCACGACCGACCCCCTCAACCTCAACCTCGGCGAGGTGCTCGTCGCGGACGCCGCGGTCGAGCCGGGCAACTCCGGATCGCCCGCGCTCGACCACCGCGGGCGGGTCGTCGGTGTCGTGTACGCGATGAACGCCGCGGGGCAGAGCTTCATCGTGCCCGTGAGCACGCTGACCGAGCTCATCGAGGACGACGCGGCCTTCGTCGACGTCGAGCCCGGCTCGTTCGTGTGCGACTAGACCGCGTGGATGCGCAGCTCGAGCGAGTCGACCCGCTCGGCGACGACGCTCGCCGCCGCGAGCCGTGCGTTGACCTGCGCGAGCACCGCGTCGAGGCCCGCGCGGTCGAGACCCGAGTCGATCCCGAGGCGCAGCGCGACCTCGGCGCGTGTCCCGGGCAGCGCCTCCGCGGCACGCACCCCCTGGACCACGAGCGCCGCGACCGTGAGCTCGCGCGCGACCTCGGGGTCCACGGCCGGCTCCCCCTGCGGACCGGCCACGACCGCAGGACGCCACGGCTCGCCCTGCGCGAGCGCCCACACCGCGGTGCGGGGCACCTGGACGGTCACAGGGCCGCCCGGGTCCACCACGAGCAGCTCCCAGCCGTCGTTGACCGCGCTCGCCGCGGCCTGCCGGCCCAGGACGGGGACCGGCCGGGCGTCCGCGCGCCACGCGGCCATCGCCGCGACGCTCGAGAACACCGGGAGGACCTGACGACCGTCGGGAGCAGAGAGCGCGACGACGCCCGTCGAGGCCTCCCGGTCCACCGCGAGCCCCTCGACCTCCTCGACGACCTCGGCCTGCGCCATGACCGGGACGAGGACCCGCACGCGCGCGAGGGCCGCGACGACCCCGGGAAGGCCCGCGGCGCCGTCGTCGGCGAACCGCTCGAGGGCCGCGGCGAGCTCGGCCGGGGCCGAGCCGTCGTCGTCGGCGTACGGCGACGTGCCCGGGAGCTCCTTGCCCGTCACGGACGTCCGGCGACGTCGAGCGCCTCGGGGAGCGTGAACGCCCCCGCGTACAGGGCCTTGCCCACGATCGCGCCCTCGACCCCGAGCGGGACGAGCTCGCGCAGGACGCGCAGGTCCTCGAGGCTCGACACGCCGCCCGAGGCGACCACGGGGGCCTTCGTGCGCGAGCAGACCTCACGCAGCAGCTCGACGTTCGGACCGCGCAGGGTCCCGTCCTTCGTCACGTCGGTCACGACGTAGCGCGCGCAGCCGGCCGCGTCGAGCCGCTCGAGGACCTCCCACAGGTCCCCGCCCTCCTTGGTCCAACCACGCGCCGCGAGAGTCGTGCCCCGCACGTCGAGCCCGACCGCGACGCGGTCACCGTGCTCGGCGATGATCCGCGCGGTCCACTCGGGGTCCTCGAGCGCCGCGGTGCCGATGTTGACGCGCGTCGCCCCCATCGCGAGCGCGGTCGCGAGCGACTCGTCGTCGCGGATGCCGCCCGAGAGCTCCATCTTGACGCCCTCGGCGACCATGATCGCGGTGACCTCCGCGAGGACCTGCGCGTTCGAGCCCCGCCCGAACGCCGCGTCGAGGTCGACGAGGTGGATCCACTCCGCTCCCCCCTCGAGCCAGTCACGCGCCGCGGCGAGCGGGGTGCCGTAGGAGGTCTCGGTGCCGGCCTCCCCCTGCACGAGGCGGACGGCCTGGCCGTCGGCGACGTCGACGGCGGGGAGCAGCTCGAGGCGGGTCATCGGTGGTCCTTCACGGTCTCGATCCAACGGGACAGCAACGCAGCACCTGCGTCGCCGGACTTCTCAGGGTGGAACTGGGTCGCCGCGAGCGGGCCGTTCTCGACCGCCGCGACGAAGCGCCCCCCGTGCTCGGCCCACGTCACGAGGGGCGGGGTGCGCGGGGACTGCTCGAGGAGCGGGAACGAACGCGCCGCGTAGGAGTGCACGAAGTAGAACCGCTCGTCCTCGAGCCCCGCGAGCAGGCGCGAGCCCGCGGGCACCTCGACCGAGGACCAGCCCATGTGCGGGACGACGTCGGCCTCGAGCCGGTCGACGACACCGGGCCACTCGCCGAGCCCCTCGGTCCGCTCGCCGTGCTCGATGCCCTCCTCGAAGAGCACCTGCATCCCGACGCAGATCCCGAGCACGGGGCGCCCGCCCGCGAGGCGGCGGTCGACGAGCCAGTCTCCGCGGACCGCGCGCAGCCCCGCCATGCACGCCGCGAAGGCACCGACCCCGGGCACGACGAGGCCGTCCGCGGCGAGCGCGGTCTCGTAGTCGGCCGTGAGCTCGACGTGGGCCCCGACACGCTCGAGCGCCCGCACGACCGAACGGACGTTGCCGAATCCGTAGTCGAGGACGACGACCGAGGGCTCAGCCACTGCGGCCCTTGCGCACCTGGCGCGAGATCTTCGCGAGCGTGCGCGCGGCGCGCCAGCGCGACATCGACGTGGTCGACACGACCCCCTCGACCTCGCGGGGGTCGGCGACGCCCGTGATGAGGTCCTCGAGGACGACGGGCGCGGCGTCGAGCCACACCCCGGCCTCCTGGACCTCCGTCTCGGCACCGTTCGTGAACCCGGTCGCGGTGATCTGCCCGCCCTCGTTCTGCAGCACGACGACGAGCCCGCCCTTGAGCAGCTGCGAGAGCGTCACACCCGCCTTGCGCGGGACCTCGCCCTCGGGGTCGTGGCACACCGCGATCGAGCCGACCTCGCTCGGCACGACGTCCGCCGAGACCCCCGCGAGCACGCACGAGGCCGCGAGCGCCTCGACGATCGGGACCGGCGTGACGACGACGGCGCGCCTCGACGCAGGGTCCGTCACAGGGCACCCTTCGTGCTCGGCACGCCCTCGACGCGCGCGTCACGCGCGACCGCGGTGCGCAGGGCACGGGCGAGCGCCTTGAACTGCGCCTCGACGATGTGGTGCGGGTCGCGGCCCGCGAGCAGGCGCACGTGCAGCGTCAGGTGCGCGTGGTGCGCGATCGACTCGAAGACGTGCCGCGTGAGCGAGCCCGTGAAGTGGCCCCCCACGAGGTGGAAGGCCTGCGCCTCGGGCTCGCCCGAGTGCACGAGGTAAGGCCGCCCGGACACGTCGACGACCGCGAGCGCGAGAGCCTCGTCGAGCGGCACGGTCGCGTCGCCGTACCGCGCGATCCCGGTCTTGTCCCCGAGCGCCGTGCGCAGCGCCTCGCCGATGCAGATCGCGACGTCCTCGACCGTGTGGTGGGCGTCGATGTGCGTGTCGCCCTCGGCCTGCACGCGCAGGTCGATCAGGGAGTGCTTGCCGAGCGCGGTGAGCATGTGGTCGTAGAAGGGCACGCCCGTCGAGATCTCGGTGCGGCCGGTCCCGTCGAGGTCGAGCTCGACGAGGACGCTCGACTCGCTCGTGGTCCGCTCGACACGTGCCGTGCGCTTCGTCACAGTCCTGCCACCTCCACCAGGGCGTCCTTGAACGCCGCCGTCTCGGACGGGGTCCCCACGGACACCCGCAGCCATCCGGGCGGCCCGACCTCGCGGATGAGCACCCCGCGGTCGAGCAGCCCCTGCCAGAGCGTACGCCGGTTGTCGAACACGCCGAACATCACGAAGTTCGCGTCCGAGTCGGCAACCTGCAGCCCGCGCGCGCGCAGCCACGCGACGAGCTCGTCGCGCTCGGCGCGCAACGCGCCGACCTGAGCCATGAGCTCGTCCGCGTGCGCGAGCGCCGCGCGCGCGACCGCCTGGGTGACCGCCGAGAGGTGGTACGGCAGGCGCACGACGCGCAGCACGTCGACGAGCTCGCGTGCCGCGGCGAGGTAGCCCACCCGGGCCCCGGCCATGCCGAAGGCCTTCGACATCGTGCGCGTCACCGCGAGGTGCGGGTGCTCGGCGAGCAGCGTGAGCGCCGAGGGCGTCCCCGCGCGGCGAAACTCGGCGTAGGCCTCGTCGACGACGACGACGCACCCGCCCGCCACCTCGGCGGCGGCGTCGAGGACCGTGCGCACGACGTCGAGGCCGAGTGCCGTCCCGGTCGGGTTGTTCGGGCTCGCGAGCAGCACGACCGAGGGCGCGTGCTCGGCGATCGCGGCGCGGGCGACGGCCGGGTCGATCGAGAAATCGCTCGCACGCTCGACCGCGACCCACCGCGTCTGGGTGTCGCGCGCATACTCGGGGTACATCGAGTAGGTCGGGGCGAAGCTCAGGGCTGTGCGGCCGGGGCCCCCGAAGGCCTGCAAGAGGTGCAGCATGACCTCGTTCGAGCCGTTCGCGGCCCACACCTGCTCGGGCGTGAGCTCGACGCCCGACTCGAGGGCGAGGTACCCCGCGAGCTCGGCGCGCAGCGCGAGGAACTCCCGGTCGGGGTAGCGGTTGAGGCCGTGCGCGGCCTCGGTGACGCGGCGCGCGATCTCCTCGACGACCGCGGCCGAGGGCGCAAAGGGGTTCTCGTTGACGTTGAGGAGCACCGGCACGTCGAGCTGCGGGGCGCCGTAGGGCTCGACACCGGCGAGCTCGGGACGCACGGGAAGGGCTGGCACGGGCCAATCCTAGGCAGCACGGGCCGCCGGGGTTCGCCCGGTCCACCGCGCGGACCCCCGCGCGACCTTCGTCCCATCCGTCCGGTCCTGGGCGCACCTAGGTTCGCAAGTGAGACGCGCGTCACACCGGCGCGCTCGACAGCCTCGAGGAGACGTCATGAGCACGATGCGAGCCGCCGTCGTCCATTCGTTCACCGAGCCCCTGCGCATCGACGAGCGCCCCCTTCCCGCGCCCGGGCCGCACGAGGCCCTCGTGCGGGTCGAGTACACCGGCGTGTGCCACACCGACCTGCACGCCGCGCGCGGGGACTGGCCCGTCAAGCCCGAGCTGCCCTTCGTCCCGGGGCACGAGGGGGTCGGGACCGTCGTCGCGGTCGGCGAGCACGTCGAGCGCGTGCGGGTCGGCGACCTGGTCGGCAACGCGTGGCTCGCCTCGGCATGCGGGGCGTGCGAGTTCTGCGAGTCCGGCTGGGAGACCCTGTGCCCCGCGCAGCGCAACTCGGGCTACTCGGTCGACGGGTCGTTCGGCGACCACATGCTCGTCGACGCCCGGTTCTGCCCCGTCATCCCCGCGGGCGTCGACCTTGCGGCCGCCGCACCGATCCTGTGCGCGGGGGTCACCGTCTACAAGGGGCTGAAGGTCACCGAGGCCCGTCCGGGCCAGTGGATGCTCGTCTCGGGCATCGGGGGCCTGGGCCACGTCGCGGTGCAGTACGCGGTCGCGATGGGCATGCGGGTCGTCGCGATCGACGTCGACGAGACGAAGCTCGCTCTCGCCCGCCAGCACGGCGCCGAGGTCACGGTCAACGCGGACGAGCACGACGCGGTCGGCGAGATCACCCGCGCGACGGGCGGCGGCGTGCACGGCGCCCTCGTGACCGCGGTCAACGGCAAGGCCTTCCCGCAGGCCGTCGCAGGGCTGCGGCGCGGCGGCACGGTGGCCCTCGTGGGCCTGCCGCCCGAGTCCTTCCCGCTCGACATCTTCACCACGGTCCTGCTCGGGCTCACGGTGCGCGGGTCGATCGTCGGGACCCGACGTGACATGGCCGAGGCGCTCGACTTCTTCGCGCGAGGACTCGTGAGCCCGACGTACTCGGTGCGCAGGCTCGAGGAGATCAACGAGGTCTTCGGCGAGATGGATCGCGGCGCGATCGACGGCCGGGTGGTCCTCTCGATGGCCTGAGCATCCTCGTCAGGGGGCGTCCGTAGAGTGCCCAGGCATGAGCGACGCCCAAACCGGCCGCCCTGAGCCGCACCACGCCGACGGCCATCACCACGCCGGGCCTGCCGGCCCCGGGCTTCGCGAACGCGCCGAGGAGGTGCTGCGCGCGCTCGTCGCCGACCCGGGCGCGCAGCTGCGCGAGGACCAGTGGACCGCGATCGAGGCGCTCGTCGCGCAGCGCCGCCGGGCGCTCGTCGTCCAGCGCACGGGTTGGGGCAAGTCTGCGGTGTACTTCGTCGCGACCGCGCTCCTGCGCTCGGGCGCCGCGGGCCCGCCGTCGGGCCCGACCGTGATCGTCTCGCCCCTGCTCGCGCTCATGCGCAACCAGGTCGCCGCAGCACAGCGTGCGGGCATCCGCGCCGAGACGATCAACTCGGCGAACGTCACGCAGTGGGACGAGGTGCACGCCCGGGTCGCCGCGGGCGAGGTCGACGTCCTGCTCGTCTCCCCCGAACGCCTCAACAACCCCGCGTTCCGCGACGAGGTGCTCCCCCGCCTCGCCGCGAGCACCGGCCTCCTCGTGGTCGACGAGGCGCACTGCATCTCGGACTGGGGGCACGACTTCCGACCCGACTACCGCCGCATCCGCACCCTGCTCGCCGAGCTCCCCAGGGGCATCCCCGTGCTCGCGACGACCGCGACCGCGAACGCCCGGGTGACCCGGGACGTCGCCGAGCAGCTCGCGCTCACGCACGACGACGACGACGCCGCCTCGCTCGCCGAGGTCACGGTCCTGCGCGGCCCGCTCGACCGCGAGAGCCTGCACCTGTCGGTCGAGCGCCTGCCCGACCACTCCGCGCGCCTCGCGTGGCTCGCGACGAACCTGCCACGCCTCGACGGTTCAGGGATCGTCTACTGCCTCACGGTCGCGATGGCCGAGCAGGTCGCCGAGCACCTGCGGGCCGAAGGGCTCGAGGTGCGCGCCTACACCGGGCAGACGGACCCGGCAGAGCGTGCGGCCGCCGAGACCGACCTGCTCGAGAACCGCGTCAAGGCGCTCGTCGCGACCTCGGCGCTCGGCATGGGGTTCGACAAGCCCGACCTCGCCTTCGTCGTGCACCTCGGCGCGCCGTCCTCGCCGATCGCGTACTACCAGCAGGTCGGCAGAGCGGGCCGGGCGACCGAGCGCGCCGAGGTCGTGCTGCTGCCAGGTGGGCAGGACGCGCAGATCTGGGACTGGTTCGCCGCGCAGTCCTTCCCTGCCGAGGCGCAGGTGCGCGCCGTGCTCGCCGCGCTCGACGAGCACGGGACGCTCTCGACCGCGCGGCTCGAGACCTTCGTCGACCTGCGGCGCAGCCGCCTCGAGGCGATGCTCAAGGTCCTCGACGTCGACGGCGCGGTGCGTCGCGTCCAGGGCGGTTGGCAGGCGACCGGCGCGGGCTGGTCCTACGACGCCGCACGCTACGAGCGAGTCGAGGAGGCGCGGCGCGCCGAGCAGGCCGCGATGCTCGAGTACGAGCGCACCGAGGGCTGCCGCCTCGCCTTCCTGCGCCGCGCGCTCGACGACCCCGGGCTCGACGACGACTGGCGGTGCGGGCGGTGCGACCGTTGCGGCGGGTCGGCGCCGAGCCTCGTCCCGGGCACGGACGCGATCGAGGCGGCCCGCGACCGACTCGCGGTCCCGGGCGTCGAGATTTCCCCGAGGCGGCAGTGGCCCACCGGGATGTCGACCCTCGGGCTCGCACTGAGCGGAAGGATCCCGCCCGAGGAGCAGGCGGCCCCCGGACGTGCGGTCGGCCGGCTCGACTCGCTCGGCTGGGGCGGCGTCCTGCGCGAGCTGTTCGCGACGCCCGAGGACCCGGGCGAGCTTCCCGCGGCGCTGCGCCGACCGGTGCTCGAGACCCTCGACGCGTGGTCGCCCGAGGTGACCGGGATCGCGCTCGTCGGCTCCGCGACGCGCCCCGCGCTCCTCGAGCACCTCGCGACGGGGCTCGCGCGGCACCTGGGAGTCCCGGTGCTCGCGCGCCTCGAGATGCGCGGCGATCCCGCGCGCCACGACGTCAACTCCGCGCAGCGGCTCGCGGGCGTCGCGCGACGCCTCGACCTCGTGCCGCACGAGAGTCTCGAGGGATCCCACGTGCTCCTCGTCGACGACCGCACCGACTCGGGGTGGACGCTCACCGTCGCGGCCCGGCTCGTGCGGCACGCCGGCGCCGCGAGCGTCCACCCCTTCGTCCTCGCCATCGGTTGACCCCGCTCGGGGCGGGGCGACCTCAGGCGTCGAAGCGCGCGCGCACGGCCTCGCCGTGCGCGGGGAGGTCCTCGGCGTCCGCGAGAGCGACGATCCGGTCCGCGAGCTCGCCGAGCGCGGCCCGGTCGTACTCGACGACCTGGACCGCCTTGACGAAGGAGTGCACGCCGAGCCCGCTCGCGAAGTGCGCGCACCCACCCGTCGGCAGGACGTGGTTCGACCCGGACATGTAGTCACCGAGCGAGACCGGGGAGAACGGCCCGACGAAGATCGCCCCGGCCGAGGTGACCCGCTCGGCGAGCTCTGCGGCACGCTCGGTCTGGATCTCGAGGTGCTCGGCCGCGTACGCATCGACGACCGCGAGGCCCGCCTCGACGTCGTCCACGAGCACGACCGCGCTCTGCGGCCCTGACAGGGCCGTGCGCACACGCTCGGCGTGCTTCGTCCCGGGGACGCGTCGGGCAAGCTCGGTCTCGACCGCGTCCGCGAGCTCGAGCGAGTCGGTCACGAGGACCGAGGCCGCGAGCGGGTCGTGCTCGGCCTGCGAGATCAGGTCGGCCGCGACGTGCACCGGGTCGGCGCTCGCGTCGGCGAGGATCGCGATCTCGGTCGGTCCCGCCTCGGCGTCGATCCCGACCACGCCGCGCACGAGGCGCTTGGCCGCGGCGACGTACACGTTGCCCGGTCCCGTGACGACGTCGACCGGCTCGCACAGCACGGCGCCGCCCTCGTCGACGCCGAAGGCGAGCATGCCGACCGCCTGGGCGCCCCCGACCGCGAACACCTCCTCGACCCCGAGCAACGCGCACGTCGCGAGCACGACCGGGTCCGGCAGGCCGCCGTTGTCCCGCTGCGGCGGGGACGCGACGGCGAGGGAACGGACCCCGGCCTCCTGCGCGGCCACGACGTTCATCACGACGCTCGAGGGGTACACCGCGAGGCCGCCGGGCACGTAGAGGCCCACGCGACGCACGGGGACCCACCGCTGGCGCACCTGCGCCCCGGGCGCGAGCTCGACCGTGAAGTCCTGCGGGCGCTGTGCGGCGTGCACCGCACGCACCCGGCGGATGGTCTCCTCGAGCGCCTCGCGCACCACGGGGTCGAGCGCGTCGACCGCGGCAGCGACCTGCTCGGCGGGCACGCGCAGGTGCTCGGGGCGCACCCCGTCGAAGCGCTCGGCGAGCTCGCGCAGCGCCTCGGCGCCACGCGCGCGCACGTCGGCGAGGATCGGGGCGACCGAGGCCGTCGCGGCCTCGACGTCGACCTCGGCACGCGGGAGGGCAGCGAGCAGCTCGCGGCGGGACAGGGTACGACCACGCAGGTCCGTGCGGGAGATCACGGCCACGATTCTAGGTGCCGCGCCCCCGCGCTTCCCCGGACGTTCCGCCCCCCGGTCCGCCCGCGCGCAGGCGGTGGCCCGGTGCGATCCCTGGCACGATCGAGGCATGACTGCCGAACCTGTGCCCGTCCGCGCCGAACCCATCCGGCTCGGCCAGTTCCTCAAGCTCGCCGGGGTCGTCGACTCCGGCTCGGACACCCGCTGGCTGCTCGAGGACGGTGCGGTGCGCGTGGGCGGCGAGCCCGAGTCGCGGCGCGGCCGCCAGCTCGTGCGCGGCGACGTCGTGACGGTGTCGCTGCCGACCGGCGAGCTGAGCTTCGTCGTCGCCTGAGCCGGTGCTCAGCGCACCGAGCCCATGACCCGGTCGACCTCGAGCAGGAGCACGACCCGCTCGGGGTTCGGCTCGAGCTCGCGGTAACGCTCGGCGTACGCGGCGACGGCGCGGGCGATCTCGTCGTGCTCCTCGCTCACGCGGGCCGTGCCCTCGAGCGTGAGCCACCGGAAGCCCTCGACCTGGCACAGCGCCGCGCGCACTCCCCCGGTCGCGTTGCGCACCTTGACCGAGCCGCGGTGCGTCGTGACCCGAGCGAGCCCGCGCGCGACGTCCCACGTGAACGCGACCGGCACGACGTGGGGCGTGCCGTCGGGCCGCAGCGTCGTGAGGGTCGCAAGGTGGCGCGCCCGGACGAAGTCGAGCTGGGGCTCGGTGAGCTCGACCCCGCTCACACGAGGCACCCGGGACCGAGCAGCGCCTTGAGGTCGCCGAACAACGCGCTCGAGCGTTGCACGCGCAAGGAGTCCTGCAGGCGCAGGACGGTCGCACGCCCCGGCGAGGTCACCTTGACCTGGACCTCGGTGCCGCCCGGGTGGGTCACGAGGACCTCGCGGAGCTGCTCGAGCACGTGCGGGGTGCAGCGGGCCTCGGGCACCTGGACCATGACGGGCTGGTCCGGCGCGAGCGAGGTGTCGGGGATCGACACCTCGACCGCCTGGAGCTCGATCGAGTCGTCGCGCTTGCGCACGCGCCCGCGCACGACGGCGACCTGGTCCTCGATGAGCATCGCGGAGTACGTCTGGTACACCTCGCCGAAGAACAGCACCTCGACCGCACCGCTCATGTCCTCGAGCGTGATCTTCGCCCACGGGTTCCCGGCCTTGGAGAACCGGCGCTCGACCGTCGAGACGAGACCCGCGACGCTCACCTGCGAGCCCTCGGGCCGGGATGGCTCGTCGGCGAGCAGGTTCGCGACCGACACGTCGGCCGCCTGCGCGAGCACGTGCTCGAGCCCAGAGAGAGGGTGGTCGGACACGTAGAGGCCGAGCATCTCGCGCTCGAAGGCGAGCAGCTGCTTCTTGTCCCAGTCCGGCACGTCGGGGACCTCGACGCTCACCCCGCCCGCGAGGCCGTCGTCGTCGGCGCCCCCGAGGTCCGCGAAGAGGTCGAACTGGCCCTCGGCCTCCTTGCGCTTGACCCCGACGACCGAGTCGACAGCCTGCTCGTGCACGAGCATGAGCGCGCGCCGGGTGTGCCCGAGCGAGTCGAACGCCCCGGCCTTGACGAGGGACTCGATCGTGCGCTTGTTGCACACGACAGCGGGCACCTTGTCGAGGAAGTCGGTGAAGTCCGTGAACTCGCCCTTCTCCTCGCGTGCGCGGACGATCTCGACGACGACGTTCGCCCCGACGTTGCGCACCGCACCGAGGCCGAAGCGGATGTCCTCCCCGACCGCCGCGAAGTTGCCGACCGAGGAGTTCACGTCCGGCGGGAGGACCGTGATGCCCATGTGCCGGCACTCGGCGAGGTAGAGCGCGGACTTGTCCTTGTCGTCGCGCACCGAGGTGAGCAGCGCCGCCATGTACTCGGTCGGGTAGTTGGCCTTGAGGTAGGCCGTCCAGTACGAGACCATCCCGTACGCCGCGGAGTGCGCCTTGTTGAACGCGTAGCCCGCGAACGGCACGAGCACGTCCCACACGGCCTGGATCGCCGCGTCGGAGTAGCCCCGTTCGCGGCAGCCGGCCTGGAACGGGACGAACTCCTGGTCGAGGATCTCCTTCTTCTTCTTGCCCATCGCACGGCGCAGCAGGTCGGCCTGACCGAGCGTGTAGCCCGCGAGGACCTGAGCCGCCTTCTGCACCTGCTCCTGGTAGATGATCAGGCCGTAGGTCTCGTCGAGGACCTCCTTGAGAGGCTCGGCGAGCTCGCTGTGGATCGGCTTGACCTCCTGCTGGCCGTTCTTGCGCAGGGCGTAGTTGATGTGCGAGTTCACGCCCATCGGGCCCGGGCGGTACAGCGCGATGACCGCGGAGATGTCCTCGAAGTTGTCGGGGCGCAGCTGGCGCAGCAGGGACCGCATGGGCCCGCCGTCGAGCTGGAAGACCCCGAGCGTGTCGCCGCGCGAGAGCAGCTCGTAGGTGGGCTTGTCGTCGAGGGGCAGGTCCTCGAGGACGACGGGCTCCTTGCCGTTCGCGACGATGTTCTCGAGCGCATCGTCGAGCACGGTGAGGTTGCGCAGGCCCAGGAAGTCCATCTTGAGCAGCCCGAGCGACTCCGAGGTCGGCTGGTCGAACTGCGTGATGATCGCGCCGTCCTGGGGGCGACGCATGATCGGGATGATGTCGATGAGCGGCTCGCTCGACATGATCACGCCCGCGGCGTGCACGCCCCACTGCCGCTTGAGGCCCTCGATGCCGCGCGCGAGCTCGACGACGCGCTGGGCGTCGGGGTCGGACTCGTGCAGGGCGCGGAACTCGGCGGCCTCGTTGTAGCGCTTGTCCGCGGGGTCGAAGATCCCCGAGAGGGAGATCTCGTTGCCCATCACGGCCGGCGGCATCGCCTTCGTGAGCTTCTCACCCATCGCGAAGGGGAAGCCGAGCAGCCGGCTCGAGTCCTTGAGGGCCTGCTTGGCCTTGATCGTGCCGAAGGTCACGATCTGTGCGACCCGGTCCTCGCCGTACTTCTCCGTGACGTACCGGATGACCTCTCCGCGCCGACGCTCGTCGAAGTCGACGTCGACGTCGGGCCAGGACACGCGCTCGGGGTTGAGGAAGCGCTCGAAGATGAGCCCGTGCTCGAGCGGGTCGAGGTCGGTGATCCCGAGCGCGTAGGACGCCATCGAACCGGCCGCGCTGCCGCGGCCCGGACCGACCCGGATCCCCTGCGAGCGCGCCCACGCGATGAAGTCGGCGACCACGAGGAAGTACCCCGCGAAACCGAGCTCGCAGATGACGCCCGTCTCGTAGTCGGCCTGCCGGCGCACGTCGGCGGGGATCCCGTCCGGGTAGCGCCGGTGCAGCCCGCGCTCGACCTCCTTGACGAACCAGGACTGCTCGTCCTCGCCCGGCGGGACGTCGAAGCGGGGCATGAAGTTCGCACCCTCGGCCGTCGTGCGGAACTCGACCTCGCACTGCTCGGCGACGAGCAGGGTGTTGTCGCACGCCTCGGGCAGGTCCGCGAAGAGCCGACGCATCTCGGCCGCGGACTTGACGTAGTACCCGTCGCCGTCGAACTTGAAGCGGTCGGGGTCGGTCAGCGTCGTGCCCGAGTTGATCGACAGCAGCGCCTCTTGCGAGCTCGCGTCCTCGCGGCGCACGTAGTGCAGGTCGTTCGTCGCAAGCAGCGGGGCGTCGAGCTGCTTCGCGAGGCGCAGCAGGTCCTCGCGCGTGCGCCGCTCGATCTCGAGCTCGTGGTCCATGAGCTCGACGTAGAAGAACTCCTTGCCGAAGATGTCCTGGAGCTCGCCCGCCGCGCGCAGCGCCTCGTCGTACTGGCCGAGGCGCAGGCGCGTCTGGACCTCCCCCGAGGGGCACCCGGTCGAGGCGATGAGCCCCTCGGAGTACGTCGCGAGAAGCTCGCGGTCCATGCGCGGCCACTTGCCCATCTGCCCCTCGAGCGAGGCGAGCGAGCTCGCCCGGAAGAGGTTGTGCATCCCCGCGGTCGTGCGCGCCCACAGCGTCAGGTGCGTGTAGGCGCCGCCGGCCGAGACGTCGTCGGCCCGCTGGTGGTCCTCGCCCCAGCGCACCCGGGTCTTGTCGTGCCGGCTCGTCCCGGGCGTGACGTAGGCCTCGACCCCGATGATCGGCTTGATGCCGTACGAGCGTGCCTTCTTCCAGAAGTCGAACGCGCCGAACAGGTACCCGTGGTCGGTCGTGGCCATGGCCGTCTGCCCGAGTCGCTGCGCCTCGCCGAACAGGTCGTCGAGGCGAGCCGCACCGTCGAGCATCGAGTACTCGGTGTGCACGTGGAGGTGGACGAAGTCTGATCCTCCAGGGCTAGCCATGGCCACGAGTGTAGGCCGGAACACCGACGGCCCCGACAGGGGCGGCGGCGGGTCGCGCGGGGGTGAGCACCCCCACACGGGCGAGCCGTCTCAGCGTGCCTCGCGCAGCAGGTCGAGCGCGCTGGCGAGGTCCTCGGGGTAGCTGCTCTCGAGCTCGAGCCGCTCGCCCGTCCCGGGGTGGTCGAACGCGAGCCGCATCGCGTGCA
>Ga0123332_1002894_pt1 | contig 15986 bp, 15 predicted proteins | sample BioC12SIPDNA_4_FD_89958 | JGI IMG/M metagenome (GOLD analysis project Ga0123332, IMG submission 89958) | Anaerobic biogas reactor microbial communites from Washington, USA - Biogas_R2_A C12 SIP DNA | ecosystem: Engineered > Bioreactor > Anaerobic > Unclassified | place: Washington, USA...
GCCACCACGTAGGCCACCGCCACCAGCAGCGCCACGCCCCAGCTGGCGCCGACGCTGACCCCGAAGCCCAGGCGGAAGACGGCGTACACCACCAGCAGCTGCACCATGCCGGTCAGGAAGGTGTAGGCGAAGTGGCCGCCGTACATGCCGGCCTTGCTGACCGGGGCCACGATCACGCGGTCCCACAGCCCCGTGCGGCGCTCCTCGAGGATGGCGTTGACCCCGAACAGGAGCGTGAAGGTCACGAAGAAGAGCCCCATGCCGAAGACCGCCTGGGTGCGGCTGTCGTAGGCGAAGTCGTCCTGGGCGGCCACCTCGCTGGTGACCACCCGCAGCGCGGGCGTGGCCAGGCGCGCCTCGACCGCCGCGCGCAGGGCGTCCACGTCGCCGCCTTCCGCCGCGGCCCGCAGCGCGAGCTCCTCGCGGTAGACGCGCCCCACGAACGCCGCCAGCGCCGGCGCGCTCTCGTCGTCGGGCGCGGCCAGCACCGTCCACGACGCTTCGCCCAGGCGCAGCACCAGCCCGGCGCCGCTCGACGCGAGGCGCTCCAGCGCGGCGCGCTCCTCGCCCACCTCGAACTCGAAGGCGCTGGATGCGCCCAGCCGCGCGAGCCACGCGTCGACCTGCGTCGCGCTCATGCCCGCCTCCGGCAGCACCGTCACCGGCAGGCTGCTCACCGCCTGGTAGCCCACCACGCTGGCCATGATCACGCTCATGACGATCATCGCCAGGAACGCCCACGGCACCCGGAGCAGCTGGCGCCACTGCGCGAGGAACACGGCGCGCATCAGGCCACGCTCCTTCGCGGGAACAGCGCCAACGCCAACGCCAGCAGCGCGGCGGCCATCAGCAGCAGGCGCAGCACGTCGTCGAGGTAGAAGCCCGGCGCCAGCCCCTTGGCGGCGCTCAGGTAGCCGTTCAGCGCGGCGCCGTTGGGCGTCCAGGCGCCGAGGCGGCCGAGGAGCGAGGCTTCGTCCTGCACGGGGAAGAAGCTGCCGCCCAGCAGCGCCAGCAGCGTGACGACCACGGAGTTGAACACGTTCGACAGCGCTCGGTTGCCGGCGCGGAAGTTGAGCGCCGTCACGAAGGCGCCGAGCGCCCCCACGCACAGCGCCAGCGCCAGCGAGACGCCGCCGGCCGCCAGCCAGAACGCCGGCGGCTGGCCGCGGAAGGCGCCCAGCAGCAGCGTGCCCGCCGCCAGCAGGAACGCCAGCTGCAGCAGCACCACCGCGGCACCCGACAGCGCCTTGCTGGCGAGGTAGCCCAGCGGGTGGGCGCCGCTCAGCAGCACGCGGTCGAAGGTCAGGTCGAGGCGCTCGAGGAAGGCGCGCGACGACACGCCGCCGGCCACGTAGAGCGCGAACATCACCGCCATGCCGAAGGTGTAGAACGCCACCGCCGGCACGTTGCCGCCGACCCGTACGCGCTCGATGGTGCCGCTCACGCTGGGCGGCGCCGGCGGCGGGCCCTGCAGCGCCTGGCCCAGGGCGCTCTGGAAGCTGACCTCGCGCGCGAAGCCGCTCAGCACGTCGCGCACGATGCCGGCGCGCAGCGGCGAGGCGTCGGAGAGCTGCAGCTCGAGGGTGGCGCTCGCCTCGCCCAGCAGCATGCCGTTCAGCAGGCGCTCGGTGAAGCCCTCGGGCAGGCCGATCACGGCCTGCAGCTCGTCGGCCGCCAGCCGCTCGCGCGCCTCGGCCGCGCCGAGCGCCTCCACCGTCAGCAGCTCGCCCATCTCGGGGCTGGTGATCACCCCCGTCACGAGCTCGAGCGGCTGCAGCGTGCTCGCGGCCACGCTGAGCCCCAGGCGCTGCGCCGGCGGCAGCTCGGCGGCGGCCAGCGCCCCCCGGAACGCGGCGCGCCCCGCCTCGGGGTCGTCCTCCACCACCAGGCCCGCGGCGATGTCGAGCCTCACCGGCTCGCCCGTCAGGAAGCCGCCGAGCGCGAAGCCCAGGATGGCGGTGAGGATCACCGGCATGAGCAGCAGCAGCGCCAGCTCCTTGTAGTCGCGCAGCTGCAGCAGCACGTCCTTGCGCAGGAAGGCGGCGAGGCGTCCCATCAGTCGCGCAGGGTCCGGCCGGTGAGGTGCAGGAACACGTCCTCGAGGCTGGCGGTGCTGACGCTCAGGTTGGTGACCGAGGCGCCCGCGGCCTCGGCCGCGCGCAGCACCTCCACCAGCGGCAGCTGCGCCGAGCGCGCGATGCGCACGCCGTCCTCGCCCGCCACCACCGAGGCCGCGCCCGGCAGCGCCTCGAGCGCCGGGACCATCCCCGCGGGGTAGGCGTCGGCTTGCAGCAGCACCGTGCCCTCGTCGCCGGCCAGCGCGCGCACCTCGTCGAGCGTGCCCGCCGCGATGACCTCGCCGTGGTCCATCACGTAGACGCGGTCGCACAGCTGCTCCACCTCCTCCATGTAGTGGGAGGTGTAGAGCACCGTGAGGCCGCGCTCGCGGTTGAGGCGCCGGACCGTGTCGAGGATGTGGTTGCGCGACTGCGGGTCGATGCCCACGGTGGGCTCGTCCATGATGACCAGCTTGGGGTCGTGGAGCAGCGCGGCGGCGATGTTGATGCGGCGCTTCATGCCGCCCGAGTACCTCTTCACCACGTCGTGGCGCCGCTCGCTGAGGCCCACCAGCTCGAGGGCCTCGTCGATGGCGCGCTTCAGCTCCGCGCCCTTCAGGCCGTAGAGGCCGCCGAAGAAGGCGAGGTTCTCCTGCGCGGTCAGCTCGGGGTAGAGGGCGATCTCCTGCGGCACCACCCCCAGCGCGCGCCGCACGGGGCCGGGGTCGGCCAGCACGTCGCGGCCCTCGAACGTCACCGTGCCGGCGTCGGGCTTCAGCAGCGTGGAGAGCATGGCGATGGTGGTCGACTTGCCGGCGCCGTTGGGCCCCAGCAGGCCCACCGACTCCCCGGCGTTCAGCTCGAGGCTGACGTCGTCGACCGCGACCTGGTCCTTGAACGCCTTGCGGAGGTTGGAGGCCTGGAGCATGGGGCGATGGTACCGGCCCGGGGTCGGGGGCGCATCGGACGAAGGTGGCAGGCGCGGCGGCCGCGCGCCTCGGCTCCAGTACGCGCACCCGTTCCGACCCGCGTCCCGCATACGATGGCCACGTGACGCGCGCCGCCCAGCGGTACCGCTCGAACCCTTCAAGGAGCCAGCCATGACGAACCCCACCAGCCCCGGCCCCATCTCGCAGTTCCTACGCCACCACTACCGCCACTTCAACGCCGCCGCGTTGATCGACGCCACCGACGCCTACATCGCGCACATGGAGCGCGGCGGCGCCATGATGATCACCCTCGCCGGCGCCATGAGCACCGCCGAGCTCGGCCTGTCGCTCGCCGAGATGATCCGCCAGGACAAGGTGCAGATCATCTCCTGCACCGGCGCCAACCTCGAGGAGGACGTCTTCAACCTCATCGCCCACGACTTCTACGAGCGCGTGCCGCACTACCGCGACCTGCGCCCCGAGGACGAGCAGGCGCTGCTCGAGCGCCACATGAACCGCGTCACCGACACCGCCATCCCCGAGGGCGAGGCCATGCGCCGCCTCGAGAACGCGCTGATCGAGGAGTGGACGCGCGCCGACCAGGCCGGCGAGCGCTACTTCCCCCACGAGTTCCTCTACCGCATCATCCGGAGCGGGCGGCTCGAGGAGCACTACCAGATCGACCCCAAGGACTCGTGGCTGGTGGCCGCCGCCGAGAAGGACCTGCCCATCGTGGTGCCGGGCTGGGAGGACTCCACCAGCGGCAACATGTACGCCGCCGCCAACCTGCGCGGCGAGCTGAAGAACGTCCACACGGTGCGCACCGGCATCGAGTACATGATGTACCTCGCCGACTGGTACACCGAGGCGTCGGCGGAGCGCTCGGTGGGCTTCTACCAGATCGGGGGCGGCATCGCCGGCGACTTCCCGATCTGCGTGGTGCCGATGCTCGAGCAGGACATGCAGCGCCCCACGCCGCTGTGGGGCTACTTCTGCCAGATCTCCGACTCCACCACCAGCTACGGCTCCTACTCGGGCGCCGTGCCCAACGAGAAGATCACCTGGGGCAAGCTGGGCATCGACACGCCCAAGTTCGTCATCGAGTCGGACGCCACCATCGTGGCGCCCCTGATGTTCGCCATGATCCTGGGGCAGTAGCCGAAAGCGTAGCGGCGCCGGCCTAGCCGCGCCGGCGCCGCTCCCTGTCGCCGCGCTCGATCTCCGCCGCCAGGTCGTCCATCGCTCGCTCCCAGAAGCCGCGGTAGTGGGCGAGCCAGGCGTCGACCTCGCGCAGCGGCTCGGGGTCGAGGCGGTAGATGCGCCGCTGCCCCGCCACGCGCACGCGGGCGAAGCCGCCGTCGCGCAGCACCCGTAGCTGGCGCGACACGGCGGGCTGCGAGATGCCGAACTCCGGGCCGACGATCGCCACCACCTCGCCCGAGGCGCGCTCGCCGCTGGCGAGCACCTCGACGATGCGGCGCCGAACGGGGTCGGCCAGGACCTCGAACGGGTGCATCAGGCCTCCGACGGCCCCCCGGCTGCGTCGGCCGCCATGCCGGCGGGCGTCTGCTCCCCCGAGTAGAACGCCCGGGTGTTCTCGGCCGCGCTCAGCGCCTGCTCCTCGGGGGTGCCGGCGGCGGCGTCGGCGCGCCCCCACTCCTGGGCCGAGAAGCGGTAGAGCGCCTTGGCCTCGTCGGAGGTGGCCCACTCGCCCGCGTGCTGCGCGGCCACGTCGCTCGTGGGCGCCTCCAGGTGGAGCGCCAGGCCCAGGAAGCCCAGGTCCCAGCCCACCCCCACGGCGCCGGGGCCGTAGACGTCGCTGAAGCCCGGCATCACGTGCGCCTCGTGGCGCAGCTGCAGGCGCGTGCCCTCGCCCTCGGGCGTGAGGGTGAGCGCGATCCAACTGACGCCGCCGCCGTACTCCCAGGTGGCTTCGATGCGCCGTGGCCGGTCGCACTCCTCGATTAGGCCGCCGGCGTTGCCCTCGAACTGGTAGCGCCCGCCCTGGCGCAGCTCGCCGGAGACCGGCAGGAACCAGCGCCCGAGGCGCTCGGCGGTGGTGAGGGCGTCCCACAGGTCGTCGGGGCTGGTGGGGTAGACGCGCTCGGCGTACAGGGTGGCGGCGGGCTGGCCGTCGCGCTCCCCGTGCTCGACGCGGCGCGTCATGGCGGCGAGGTGGTCCTTGAGGTCCGTGGCCATGGGTAGCTCCTGTCCGGGGCGCGGTCGGCGGCGCCGTCGCGTAGGCCTGCATATTAGCACAGGCTTATATGAGCAGTCGGTTATGTATCGGTCCGTCCCCGCCACCGGCGACGGCCCCTCTCATCCCCCTGTGGCGCCTTCGACAGCGCCTCTCATCTCGCCTGCTTAGATTGGCGTACCCCTTAGAACGAGCGCGCCCGGGAGTCACCTCCCGGGCGGGCGCTTGTGGGCCGCGGTCGTGCCGCGTGTGCGGCGCGCGTCAGTCGTCGACCTCGACGGTGCGCCCCTTGCGCTTGGCGCGCATGTCGAGCGCGATCGGCACCAGCAGCGCCAGCGCCGCCACCACCATCAGCGTCAGCGACAGCGGGCGCGTGAAGAACACCGTGTAGTCGCCCTGGCTGATGGCCAGCGCGCGGCGGAACTGCTGCTCCGCCAAGGGCCCCAGGATCATGCCGATCACCGCCGGCGCCACCGGGAAGCCGAAGCGCCGCATCAGGAAGCCCACGGCCCCGATGGCGTAGAGCGTGATCAGGTCGACGATCGAGTTGCTGAGGCTGTAGACCCCCAGCGTGGCGAACACCAGGATGCCGGCGTACAGCAGCGGCCGGGGGATGGTCAGCAGCCGCACCCACATGCCCACCAGCGGCAGGTTCAGCACCAGCAGCATGGCGTTGCCCACGTAGAGCGAGGCGATGAGGCCCCACACCAGGTCGGGGGCGCGCTGGAACAGCAGCGGCCCCGGCTGCAGCCCGAACTGCTGGAAGGCCGCCAGCATGATGGCGGCGGTGGCCGAGGTGGGGATGCCCAGCGTGAGCAGCGGCACCAGCACGCCGGCGGCGGCCGAGTTGTTGGCCGCCTCGGGGCCTGCCACCCCCTCGATGGCGCCCTTGCCGAACTCCTCGGGGCGCTTGCTGAGGCGCTTCTCGATGGTGTAGCTGAGGAAGGTGGGGATCTCGGCGCCGCCGGCCGGCAGGCTGCCTAAGGGGAAGCCCAGCAGCGCGCCGCGGATCCACGGGCGCCACGAGCGCGCCCACTCCTGGCGGTTCATCCAGATGGAGCCCTTGATGGCCTCCACGTCCTGCTTGCCGCGCCGCAGGCGCGAGGCCACGTAGAACGTCTCGCCCACCGCGAACAGCCCCACCGCCACGGTGATGACGTTGATGCCGTCGAGCAGCTCGAGGCTGCCGAGGGTGTAGCGCGCCTGGCCGCTCTGCAGGTCGATGCCCACCATGCCTAGGCCGATGCCGAACAGCAGGCTGGTGAGGCCGCGCGCCAGCGAGCTGCCCAGCACCGCCGTGACGGTGGTGAACGCCAGCACCATGAGCGCGAAGTAGTCGGCGGGGCCGAACGCCAGGCCCACGCGCACCATCACCGGCGCCACGAACGTCAGCGCCACGGTGGCGATGGTGCCGGCCACGAACGAGCCGATGGCGGCGGTGGCCAGGGCGGCCGCGCCACGCCCGCGCCGCGCCATCTGGTTGCCCTCGATGGCGGTGATGATCGACGCCGACTCGCCGGGGGTGTTGAGCAGGATCGAGGTGGTGGAGCCGCCGTACATGCCGCCGTAGTAGATGCCGGCGAACATGATGAAGCTGGCGATGGGGTCGAGGTTGAAGGTCACCGGCAGCAGCAGCGCCACCGTCAGCGCCGGGCCGATGCCCGGCAGGATGCCCACCATGGTGCCGAGCGTGACGCCGGCCAGCGCCCACAGCAGGTTCTGCCAGGTGAGCGCGATGGAGAAGCCGTGCAGCAGCGCCTCGAGGGTCTCGAGCATCAGCGGCTCCCGCCCGCGCCAGAGGAGGCGCGCCTCACAGCGGCACGATCCCGGCCGGCAGCGTGAGGCCTAGCAGGTCGGTGAACGCCAGGTAGATGGCGGTGGAGAGCGCCGCGCCGATGAGCACCGCGCGCAGCCAGTTGCGCTCGTGGAACGCGACGGCCACGCCCAGGTAGAGCACGGTGGAAGCCACGATGAAGCCGGCCGTGCGCATCAGCAGCAGGTTCAGCAACAGCGCCGCGCCCATGATCACGAGCGCGCGCCAGTCGGTGGGGGCATCGGCGTCGACGTCCTCGGCCTCCTCGGGCAGGCCGCGCACGCCGCGCAGCGCCTGCACCGTGAGGACCACGCCGCACGCCAGCAGCGCGTAGGCCACCAGGAAGGGGAAGAAGCGCGGGCCGATGTTGGAGTAGGAGGGGAGCACCTTGATGCGGTACGCCCCCTGCAGGAAGTAGACGCCGAACCCAACAACGCCGAGGGCGACCAGAAGGTCGCCCCAGGCGATGGGCTTACGGCCCGTGGTGCTGGCTGCCATGGAGCCTAGTCGACCAGGCCGATCTCTCGGAGGATCTCGGTGACGCGCGCGTCCTCCTCCTGGAGGTAGGCGGCGAACTCGTCGCCCCCCATGTAGGCGCTCGTCCAGCCGAAGCGCTCCAGGGCCTCTGCCCACTCGGCGCTCTGCACCATGGCGTCGACGGCCGCCACCAGGGCGTCGCGCGCCTCGGCGCTGATGTTCGGCGGGGCCACCACGCCGCGCCAGTTGGCGAGCTCGAGGTCGACGCCGGCCTCGCGCATGGTGGGGGCGTCGATGCCCTCCTGGCGCTCGGCCGAGGAGACCGCCAGCACGCGCAGGTCGCCGGACTCGATCTGGCCCGCCCACTCGGAGTAGCCCGACACGCCGGCCGTGACCTGGCCGCCGAGGATGGAGGCCAGCGCCTCGCCGCCGCCCGAGAAGGCGATGTAGTTGATGGCGCGCGGGTCGGCGCCCACGGCCTGCGCCAGCAGGCCCACGAGGATGTGGTCGGTGCCGCCGGCGGAGCCGCCCGCGAACGAGACGGCGCCGGGGTCCTCCACGAAGGCGTCGACCAGGTCCTGCAGCGTCTGGTACGGCGAGCTCGCCGGCACCACGATGACCTCGTACTCGGCGGTGAGGCGCGCGATGGGCGTGGTCTGGGCCAGGGTGACGGGCGAGTCGTTGCTGAGGATGGCGCCCACCATCACCAGGCCCATCATCATCAGGATGTCGTCCTTGCCGCTCTCGGCGGTGGCCAGCTGCGCCAGGCCGATGGTGCCGCCAGCGCCGGGCACGTTGAACACCTCGACGCTGTCGACGATGCCCGCCTGCTGCAGCACGCTCTGCATGGCGCGCGAGGTGCCGTCCCAGCCGCCGCCGGGGGAGGCCGGGGCCATGATCCGGAGGCTAGCGGGAGGAGCGGCCAGGGCCGCGCCCATGACCAGCGCGAGGACGAGCGGTAACGCGAGACGAGCGAAGGATCGCATCTGCCACCTCATTTCCGTTTCCGAGGTAGGGGTGTATAGCCCCGCGCTGCGCCGGCGGCCGTGGCGAGCGTGGAGGGACGGACAACGTCACCCACGTGCGCGGTCGCCGGCGCGTTGGCCTCAGCCGCTCAGCGCCGCGGCGTTGCGCTTCAGCACCCGCCGCGCCAGCCACGCCCCCGGCAGCAGGAAGGCGAACGCCAGCAGCAGCGCCGGCTGCAGCCCCACGGCCTGCTGCAGGGCGCCGAAGCCGATGTACAGCACCCCCGCCGTGCCCCAGGTGAAGCCCATCAGCATGCCCGAGGCGGTGGCCACGGCGTGCGGCGCCAGCTCCTGGGCGCTCACCACCAGCAGCGGGATGGGGGCGTTGGTGGTGATGCCCGCCAGCGCCACCAGCAGCCAGTACGGGAGCGAGCCCGGCGCCACGAACAGCACGGCCGCCGCGGTGGGCAGGCCCAGCAGCATGGAGGCGACCACCAGCCGCCGGCGGCCCAGCCGCCCCTCGAGCGCGCCCGCCAGCAGACCCCCGGCCGAGCCCCCGACGGAGTAGAGGCCCAGGGTGGCGCCGATGATGGCGGCGTCGGGCGCGAAGCCGCGCTCGTTGCTGAGGAACAGCGGCACGGCGTTGCCGAAGCTCACGAAGGCGATGGCACGGAAGGTGGCCGCCAGCGCCAGCTGCCCCACCGGGCCGCGGAACAGCGTCAGGTCGAACGCCTTGGGGCGCTCGCCGCGCGGCGGCGGCTCCTGGCGCGGCGTGAAGTAGAAGAGCGCCAGCCCCAGCGCCACCCCGAACAGGCCGAGCCACGGCACGTACTGCACCCCGTAGCTGCGGATGATGGCCAGCGCCACGATGGGCATGAGCGCCGCCCCGATCGGCCCGCCGGCCGCGAACAGCCCCACAGCCAGGCTGCGCCGCGCGCCGGTGCCGGCCACCAGCGACACCGCCGCCGGGTGGAACAGCGCCGAGCCGAGGCCGCCCACCGCCAGGATCACCAGCAGCGTGGCGGCGTTGGGCGCCACGGCGATGAAGCTCATCAGCACCGAGCCGCCGATCAGCCCCAGCGCCGCCGAGCGGCGCCGCCCCCAGCGGTCGGCCAGCACCCCCAGGAACGCCTGCATGACGTTGGCCGACAGCGACACCACGGCCACGAAGGTGGCCAGCATCGCCTCGCCCACCCCGAAGCGCAGCTGCAGCGTGGGCAGGAACGCCGGCAGCACGTTGGTGAAGGCGTCGTTGGTGGCGTGCGCCGCCATCAGCAGGAAGGCGAGGTTCAAGCCGCCGAGGGTGGTTCTGCGCACGGTGCGGGTGGCCACAGCCGACGGTACCAGGTCCGCGCGGTGTGTTAGCTTCCCCTCCAGGCGCCGCGCGGACGCGTCGGGCGCCGGGGAGGTCGGTCCACCGTGAAGCCAGGCACGCTCGTGTTCCTGCTCGTGGCCCTCGGGGCGGGCGGCTACCTGTTCTGGCGCGCCCTCTCGGACGGCAACCCGTTCCTGTTCTTCTTCGCGGCCGTGGCGTTCGGCATGGCCCTCGCGTCGCTGCAGCGCCTCTTCGGGCGCGGGCCGAAGCCCTGAGGAGCGCTTCAGGCCCCGCCGGGCAACGCGGCGCGCACGGGCGTGAACACGTTGATGGTGCGCGTCTCGCCGGCATCGGCCGGCACGTAGGCGCCGTGCGGCTCGCCGCCCGGCACCAGCAGCGCTTCGCCGGCCTCGAGCCGCTCCTCGCGCTCGCCCAGGCGGAACACCAGCGCCCCCGTCAGCACGATCGTGAGCTGCTCGGCGGCGTGGCTGTGCTCGGCGAACACCGCGCCCGCCGGGTAGTCGTAGACGATCAGCTCGAGCTGTTCCCCGGTGGCGCGGCGACGCTCGACCCCACCCGCGAGCACCTCGGCGGGCAGGTCGGCCAGGGCGAACCTCACGCCTCGAGCTCCCGCACGACGTCGCGGAGCGCCTCGGCCATGCAGCTCACCAGCTCCTCGACCTGCTCGGCGGTGATGATGAACGGCGGCGCCAGCAGCGTGTGGTCGCCGCGGCGGCCGTCGACGCTGCCGCCGCCCTGGTAGGTGTAGACGCCGCGCGCCAGGCAGGCGCGGCTGAAGCGGCCGCGCACGTCGAGCTCGGGCGGGAACGGCTCCTTCGTAGCCGCGTCGGCCACGAACTCCACCCCCAGCAGCAAGCCGCGGCCGCGCACGGTGCCGACGTTCGGGTGGCCGCCGAGCTCCTCCTCGAGGCGGCGCTTCAGCTGCTCGCCCCGCGCCCGCACGTTGGCGAGCAGGTCCCCAGCCTCGATCAGGTCGATGACCTTGCTGCCCACGGCGCACGACAGCGGGTTGCCCGCGTAGGTGTGGCCGTGACGGAAGTTGCCGGGGAAGCCGCGCAGCTGCTCCTCGAAGCGCTCCTGGACCAGCACCGCGCCGAGCGGGGTGTAGCCGGCGCCGATCCCCTTGGCGGTGGCGATCATGTCGGGGGCCACGCCGGCGTGCTGCATGGCCCACCAGCGGCCGCTGCGGCCGTTGCCGCTCATCACCTCGTCGGCGATGAACACCACGTCGTAGCGGTCGCAGGTCTCGCGGATCGCGCGCCAGTAGCCCGCCCCGGGCGCCAGGCCGGGGATGGAGGAGCCCGAGATGGGCTCGGCGATGAAGGCGGCCACGTTCTCGGGCCCCTCGGCGAGGATGGCCGCCTCCAGCTCCAGCGCCTTCTCGGCCTCGAACTCCTCCACCGGCGCCTGGCTTCCGCGGTAGTGGTCGGGGGCGGAGATCTGCGGCTGGCCCATGAGCATCGGCGCGAACGGCTCGCGGCGCGCCACCTGCCCCGACCACGTCAGCGCCCCCAGCGTGGCGCCGTGGTACGAGGTGCGCCGCGACACGACCTTGTACTTGGTCGGCTTGCCGTGCGCCAGGTGGTACTGGCGCGCCAGCTTGACGGCCGTCTCCGTCGACTCGCTGCCGCCCGACGTGAGCAGCACGCGCGTGAGGCCCTCGGGCGCGCGCGCCACCAGCTTGTCGGCCAGCTCCCGCGCCCAGGGCGTCACGAACTTCGAGGGGTGGGCGAACGCCAGCCGCTGCGCCTGCTCGGCCAGGGTGGCGGCGATCTCGGCGTTGCCGTGCCCCAACGAGGCGACCGCCGCTCCTGACGCTGCGTCGAGGTAGCGGCGGCCGTGGGTGTCGTAGAGGTGGACCCCGGAGCCCCTGACTATCTCTATGGGCTCGTGGTTGAGGTCCCGGAGGAAGAGCGCCGACCGGGAGGCTGTGGTGGCCAACATGTTGCGCCCCACGTTAGGGGGTCGCCACCTCCCTGTCAACGCTCAGCGCACGAGCATCACCGGCACGGGCGAGTGGCGCGCCACGTGCTCCGCCACCGAGCCCATCATGGCGCGCGCCACGCCGTCGCGGCCGTGGGTGCCGACGACCACCAGGTCGGCGTGCTGCGCGGCCGCGACGATCTCCTGCCACACGCGGCGCTCGGCGCGCAGCGTGCGGAACTCGACGCGCTCGCCCGCCGCACCGGTGGGGCGCAGGCTGGCGAACACCTCGGCGGCGTGCTCGTCCTGCGAGCGCTCGAGCTCGCCGGCGGGCAGCTGCTGCGCGATGCGCGTGGTGTACGGCGGTGGCGGGTCGATGACGTGCAGCGCCAGGACCCGCGCGCCGAGCGCCTCCGCGAGCGTGGTGGCGGTGGCGAGGGCGCGGCGGCTCATCTCGTTGTCGTCGATCGGGACCAGGATGCGCTGGAACATCCCCCTCACCCGTTCGTCATGCCTGTAGGCTCGGCGGGTGCCCGGCCGACGTCCAGCCGGTTGCGGCGCGCCACCTGCGAGAGGACCACGAGCACCACCAGGCCGAGGCCCACCAGGTCGGTGACCACGCTCGGCTGGATGAGCATGAACGCCACCACCAGCAGCGTGAGGCGCTCGTACCAGGTCGCGCGCACTAGCAGCCAGCCCTGCGTGGCGGCCGCGAACGCCAGCATCCCCAGCAGCGCGCTCAGGAAGATCCGGATGCCCTCGGGCCAGCCCGTCACGCCGATCAGCAGCAGCTTGGTGTTGAAGATGAACATGAACGGCAGGATGGCCGTGCGCATGTCGTAGGTGAAGCCCTGGATGCCGGTGCGGATCGGGTCGGCGCGCGCGATGGCCGCGGCCGCGTACGCCGCCAGGCCCACGGGCGGCGTGTCGTCGGCGAGGATGCCGAAGAAGAACACGAACAGGTGGGCCGCCAGCAGCGGGATGGCGTAGCCGAACGAATCGCCGAGGTTGTAGATGATGGGCGCCGTCAGGGTGGCCATCACGATGTAGTTGGCCGTGGTGGGCAGGCCCAGGCCCAGCACCAGGCTGGCCACGGCGGTGATCATCAAGATGAGCGCGAACTGGGTGATGTCGCCGAAGGCGAGCGGGTTGGCGCCGACGAGCTCGACGAGCGGGCCCGCCAGGAAGGTGATGCCCGAGGCGATGGCGCCGCTGACGCGCTCGATGATCTCGGTGAGGCGCAGGCCCAGCCCCGTGAGGTTGACGATGCCGACCACGATGCCGGCGGTGGCCACGGCCACGGCGATGCCGACCATGTTGCGCGCGCCGGCCTCGAGGCCCTCGACGATCTCGACGAAGCCCTGGCGCAGCGCCGGCCACACCGGCTCGCCGCGCCGCACGGCGCTGATGGGCTTCTGCACCAGCATCAGCACGGCCAGCGACACGATGGCCCACATGACCGCGAAGCCGGGCGAGCTGCGCGCGATGACCAGGAAGTAGATGAGCACCGCCAGTGGGATCAGGTAGTGGATGCCGCTGAGGAGGGTGCCCAGGCGCGGCGGCAGCTCGGCGCGCGGCGTGCCCTGCATCCCCAGCTTCAGCGCCTCGAGGTGGACGATGTAGAAGAGCGCCAGGTAGGAGAGGAACGCCGGGATGGCCGCCGCCTTCACGATCTCGAAGTAGGGCAGGCCGGTGAACTCGGCCATGATGAACGCCGCGGCGCCCATCACCGGCGGCATCAGCTGGCCGTTGGTGGACACCGCCACCTCCACCGCGCCGGCCTTGTGCGACGGGTAGCCGGCCTTCTTCATCATGGGAATGGTGAAGGTGCCGGTGGTGACCACGTTGGCGAGCGACGAGCCCGACACCATGCCGGTGAGGCCCGACGCCACGACCGACACCTTGGCCGGCCCGCCACGCATGGTGCCCAGGAAGGCGTTGGCGACATCGATGAAGTACTTGCCCGCCCCCGCCTTGTCGAGCATCGAGCCGAACAGCACGAACAGGAACACGAACTGCACCGACACGCCCAGCGCCACCCCGAACACGCCCTCGGTGGTGATGTACATCTGGCTGATCAGCCGGTCGAGCTGGTAGCCGCGGTGGGCGATCAGGTCCGGGAGGGTGATGGGGATGAGCCCGCGGGGGCCCATCAGCGCGTAGAGAAGGAAGACGCCCGCGATGACGGCCAGCGCCGGCCCGAGGCTGCGGCGCGTGGCCTCGAGGAGCAGCACCAGGGTTAGAACGCCAAGCACCACCTCGCGCTCGAGCGGGATGCCGAAGCGCGTCTGCAGGCCCAGGTAGTCGAACACCAGGTAGAGCACCCCGGAGGCCGCCACGGCCGCGGCCAGGTAGTCGTACCAGGGGATCTTCTTGGCGCCGCCCCGTCGCCGGCCGGGGAACACCAGGAACGTGAGCACGATGGCGAACGTCAGGTGCACCGCCCGGGCGCGGAAGGCGTCCATCACCACGAAGCTGGCGATGGAGAGCTGGAACAGCGACCAGCCGATGGCGAGCGCGAAGATCACCCAGCGCATGATCCGGTTGGGATCGCGGCCGCCGAGCTCCGCCTCCTCGACCATCTTCTGCGCCAGCGCGGCGCCCTCGAGCGCCTCGGCGTCCTCGTCGGCGGCGCCGTCCACCCCCACGGCGGCGTGCACCTCCGCGGCTTCCGCGGCCATCACGGGGACCTCCGCGGTGGCGACAGGGTCGGCGGCGGCCTCGGGAGCGTCCGGCGCCAGCCGCGCCTCGTGCTCCCGGTCGTCGTGTCGGTCGGTCATCCTCACCCCTTCCAGGGACGGGAGCGCCGGTCTCGGCGCCCGCGCGGTCCCGCTACGAAGCGGGGCCCCTTCCCGGCCAGGCGGTAAGAGGCCCCACGGTCATGAGTGTCGTAGATGCGGTCGGCGCCGGGCGCCGAGCCTCACCTCAGAGCAGGCCGGCTTCCTGGTAGGCGCGCTCGGCACCCGGGTGGAGCGGGGCGCCGAGGCCGGAGAGGAAGTCCTCGGTGGTCAGGTCGGCGAGCGCCGGGTGGATGGCGCGGAAGGCGTCCAGGTTGTCCAGGATGGCCGTGACGATGGTGTAGACCTCGTCGTCGGTCATGGCGGAGCTGGTCACGTACAGCGCCTTGACGCCGAACAGCGTGACGTCCTCGTCCTGGCCGCCGTAGGTGCCGGCCGGGGCGGTGGCGAAGGCGTAGTACGGGAACTGCTCGATGAGCTGCCCGAACTCGGGGTCGTCGAGCGGCACGATGGTGACGTCGGAGGTGGCGGCGATGTCGCGGACGGCAGCGGCGCCGATGCCGACGGTGTAGAAGAAGCAGTCGAGGCGGCCGTCGCGGAGGAAGTCGGGCGCTTCGGCGGCCTTGAGGTACTCGGCCTGCAGGTCGGACTCGCTCATGCCCTTGACCTCGAGCATCTGCTGCACGGTGTTGAGGATGCCCGAGCCGGCGTTGCCGAGGTTGACGCGCTTGCCGGCGATGTCGCTGAACTGCGAGACGCCCGCGTCGGCGTTGCACACCAGGTGCATGGGTTCGGCGTGGAGGCCCATGATGGTGCGCAGGTCGGTGTAGGCGGCGCCGTCGAACTCCCCCTCGCCGTTGTAGGCCTGGAACACAACGTCGGACTGCGCCAGTGCCATGTCGAGCTGGTCGGCCTGGATCGCCTTGACGTTGAAGACCGAGCCGCCGGTGGACTCGACGGTGACGCGCAGGCCCACGTCGGCGTCGTTGATGATCTTGGCGGTGGCGCCGCCGACCGGGTAGTAGACGCCCGTGACGCCGCCCGTGCCCATGGTGTAGAAGCCCTGGGCCGAGACGATGCCGAAGAGTGCGAGAGCGCTGATGAAGGTGCGGAGTAGCGTCTTCACGGGTTCTCCTTAACCGCCCGCGGTCGGGTCGCGACACGATCCTGCCTCATCGGTGGTTGGCCGACTGCGATCAGGGCCGCGGGCTCTATGGGTGTGTGTGGAGTATCGCACGGTCGCCGGGCATGGTCAAACGTTCCGGGCGCGTATGACGCCCGGGATTTCGTCGTCCAGCACGACGTTGTCTGCCGGTGAGGCCGCCGGCGCTCAGCGCAGGAGCGCCTCGGCGCGCCGCTGCTCGGCGCGGTCCACCGCGCTCGTGGCCGGCAGCGCCAGCGCCCTGCGCAGCGCCTCTCGCGCCCGCTCCTCCTGCCCCAGCGCCCGGAGCGCGGCGGCGTGCTCCACGTGCAGGTTCACCTGCTGCGGCGCCGCGGCCAGGCCGCGTTCGAGCAGCGGCAGCACCTGGTCGCGCCGGCCGCCGTAGAGCC
>Ga0123332_1002899_pt1 | contig 15958 bp, 12 predicted proteins | sample BioC12SIPDNA_4_FD_89958 | JGI IMG/M metagenome (GOLD analysis project Ga0123332, IMG submission 89958) | Anaerobic biogas reactor microbial communites from Washington, USA - Biogas_R2_A C12 SIP DNA | ecosystem: Engineered > Bioreactor > Anaerobic > Unclassified | place: Washington, USA...
CGCCAGAGACCATGTCGCCGGCAGTGCCCCGACATTGTACGTGCCAGCCGGCGTCCGTTCTGTAAGCCGGAACAGGAAAACGTAGATTACGACCTCCGAGGAATTGCCGGGGCAGCTTCAGCGATTCCATATTGCAGACATCAGCCTCGGCCGGCAGTGGATGAACATTAAGAATCTATTCGGGTAACGGCGACCATCTCGCTGCCGCACCACCGCCCGGCGATCAATCGCCGGGCTACCAGGCAGCGCCCGCTAAAGCGGGCTAAACAAACCCGTTAAGGCATGATAAGCCCCCTTTCAGGGGGCGTTGCTAGGTAGCCTGCCCGTTCACGGGCAGGCGGTCACTTGCCCATCGCGGCGCTTGCGTGTACAATCTTCCACATTCACATCTCATGGAAATTGCGCCGATGTCGCCGCCCTACCCTTTGCCATGCTGGCAGGGAGTAGGGCGGTTTCTATTTTCGATCGTTTCCACGTCAGCTTGTTGTCTGACAAGCGCTGCTTTTTGCCATGATAAGGAGCATGCCAATGATCGAGTTGATCGACGTCACTGTAGGTGTTCCCTCTGCTGCAACCTATGATCGCCCGCTGGGCTGCCCCGTCGCTAATGGGGCCGCGCCCTGCAACCACCTGTGCGGCGGAGGCTGGCCAGGCACACGGATCACCCATGACAGGATGCTCAAGGCGCTGCAATCGGGCCGGCTCATCCCTGAATTATTGGCCTGCGGCCTTCTGCAAGCGCAGGCGCGCTACTGGTATCTGTACTCCAGTAACTGATCCTGCTGAGGAAAGGATCGATCTATGTCACCACGTGCGATTTTGAGCGTCTACGACAAGGCCGGCCTGGTCGGGCTGGCTCGCGGGCTGGATGAGCTGGGGTTCGAGCTGGTCGCGTCCGGCGGCACCGCGCGGGCGTTGGCCGAGGCCGGGCTCCCGGTCATCGCGGTGGAGCAGGTCACCGGTCACCCGGAGATCCTGGGCGGCCGCGTGAAGACCCTGCACCCTGCCATCCACGGCGGCATCCTGGCCCGCCGCACGCCTGGGCACCTGGCCGAGCTGGCCGGCCATGGCATCGCACCCATCGACCTGGTGGTCTGCAACCTGTATCCCTTCGCGGCAACGGTGGCGAAGCCCGGCGCGACCGAGGGCGAGATCGTCGAGGAGATCGACATCGGCGGGGTGACGCTCCTGCGCGCGGCGGCCAAGAATTTCGAGTCGGTGGCCGCGGTCTGCGATCCCGCGGACTACGACGCGGTCCTGGCCGGGCTGCGGTCGGGCGGCCTCGCGGCGGATCAGCGCCGCAGCCTGGCGCTTAAGGCCTTCCAACACACCGCGGCTTACGACGCCGCGATCGCCGGCTGGCTGGCAACCTCCACCCGTACGGGCGAAACATCTTTCGCCCCTTCCCGTACGGGCGAAACATCTTTCGCCCCTTCCCGTACGGGCGAAACATCTTTCGCCCCTTCAACCCTGACCCTGGTCGCGGAACGCGTGCAGTCGCTGCGCTACGGCGAGAACCCGCACCAGCAGGCCGCGCTCTACCGTTGGGCGGGCGCGGAGCTCGCGTTCGAGCAGTTGCAGGGCAAGGAGCTGAGCTACAACAACCTGGTCGACCTGGAGGCCGCGTGGGCCATGCCCCAGGAGTTTGCCGCGCCAACGGTCTCGATCATCAAGCACACCAACCCCAGCGGGCTGGCGTCGGCCCCGAGCCTGGTCGAGGCGTATCGCCTGGCGTTCGACTGCGATCCCGTGTCCGCGTACGGCTCGATCGTCGCGACCAACCGCGAGGTCGACCGCGGCCTGGTGGAGGAGATCGGGGCGCTCTTCGTCGAGGTGCTCGTCGCGCCGTCGTACACGCCGGACGCGCTGGAGTGGCTGGCGGACCACAAGAAGAACTGCCGGGTCATGGTCGCGCGTGCCGGCGCCACACCGGGGGAGGCGCACGCGCGCGGCGAGGGGCCGGTGGCTCCTGCCAGTGTCGCTCAGCCAGCCGCGGCCGGCCTGGTGCTGCGCTCCGCGGCCGGCGGGTTGTTGGTGCAGACGGCGGACGCGCGCGGGGTGGACGAGACCACGTGGCGCATCGTGACGCAGCGCGCGCCCACCGAGGCAGAGCGCCGCAGCCTGGCGTTCGCCTCCCTCGCGGCCAAGCACGTCAAGTCGAACGCCATCGTGCTGGTGCAGGGTACGGCCACCGCCGGCGTGGGCGCGGGGCAGATGAACCGCGTCGATTCGGTCTACCTGGCCGCGCGCCGCGCAGGCGACCGGGCCGTGGGGTCCGTGCTGGGCTCCGATGCGTTCTTCCCGTTCCCCGATGGGATCGAGGCCGCGGCCGCCGCGGGCGTGACCGCGATCATCCAGCCGGGCGGGTCCACGCGCGACGACGAAGCGGTCGCCGCGGCCGACCGGCTCGGGCTGGCCATGGTGTTCACCGGGGAGCGGCATTTCAGGCATTGATGCGGCCGCGCCCGGCCGAACCGGCGCCGCCGGTCCACAAACTGCTCGTGCCTGCGGTGGCAACTGCACCCAACAACCCCTTCAACCAGATCGACAACCGCACATCGCGCGGCAATCTGCGCCCCGATCAGGGGCGCAGACTACCGCATTTGTAATTTATTTGTATCATATTTATCCTGTAATTGAGAAGTACCGATTGCTGAGCATCCGTTGCGGGGCCAGGGGTGGGGGTGCGCGCGGTGCTTTGCTAACGCTGCCCCGCGTGTGTCTGTTGCAGGAGCGCTGGTATGGAAAATATCGGAAGTGTGCGTCAACCACTCGTGGGTGGGACAGTCATCAGTGCAGCAATGCAGGAGGAGTTCGGCCTGCTGAGCTATGGCGACGGCAGCGGAACTTGTAGCGCGTCGCTGTTACGCAACGATTGGGCTATCACCGCGGCCCATTGCGTCGAAATCGGCGGCGGCGGCGGCAACGTTGTTCCCGATCCGGCGCGGCCGGGGCAGAATATGATCCAACCGATCCCCAACATCACGCTGACGGCGGCCTGGGATCCGCCCCAGTCACAACAGGCCATCCGCGTCTTCACCTTTCGGCCCTATGACGTGGCGCTCGTCCAACTCGCGGCGCCGTTCACCGTGAACGGTGCGACGACCGGCTACCAGCGCCTCGTTTTCCTGGACGGCCAGTTCCCGTATTTCGGCGAGCCGGTCGGCGCTCAGTTGTTGATCTTCGGCCGGGGGATCTACCAATTCGCCTTCGGCGAGGGCGCGGCCGCCGTGCCTTCCGCCAGGGATGGACTCTACCGCATGGGTTACGCCAGGGCCTCGCGCAACGAGGATCAGCTCTACTGGTATCCCAGTGAAAACGGTCAAATGATCGCGGGCGGTGACAGCGGCGGGCCTTCGTTCGCCTGGGTGCTGTCAGGGTACGCGCTGGTGGGCGTGCATTCCAAGGCGCATACCACGCGCGTGGCGGGCAAGCCAACCGCCGGCTGGGACTGGGTGACCTCCACCCCCGAAGCCGCCGACGCGCCGATCAGGCCGATCTGGGATCAGATTCACCAGATCATGGGCCCCGCGCCCGCGGGCCCGGCCATGCGTGATCCGTTCCCGCCCACCGGCAACGTCGGCACGTTCGCCAGCTCGCCGCCCGACTATCAGCCGCTCTGGGTTTACGGCATCCAGCCCAACGGCGAGTTGCTGTGGTATCGCAAGGACACCCAGGCCACGGCGTGGGAAGGGCCGCGCACGGTCGGGGTGGGCTGGAACGGTCTCAAAGACGTGATCGCCGCGGGCGGCAACCGGTTCTATGGCCTCACCCAGGACGGCAAGCTGATGTGGTATCAGCACGACGGCTTCAACACCGGCGCGTTCCAGTGGAAAGGCGGCATCGAGGTCGGCAGCGGTTGGAACTTCAAGCGCATCTTTGCCGGCGGCGAAGGCGTCATCTACGCGATCCGGCAAGATGGCAAGCTGTTCTGGTATCGGCACCTCGGGTTCCACGACGGCGCCTTTAACTGGAGCGAGCCCAAAGAAGTCGGCTCAGGCTGGGGCGGCTTCAAAGACGTGTTTTCGCTGGGCCAGGGCGCGATCTATGCCGTTCAGCCCGACGGCGCCATGCTGCTCTATCAGCACAGAGGTTTCGAGGCCGGGGCCATGGATTGGCGTCCCGCGCGCACCGTCGGCTCCGGCTGGCAGCACTTCCAGCAAATCGTCCCGGTCGGCGACGGCGTGATCCTCGCGATCCGGCCCGACGGGGCGCTTATCTGGTACAAGCACCTGGGTAGGATCGCCGCCGGCGACGTCGCCTTCGGGCGCCTGAGGGATGCCTGGGACACGCCTGTCACCATCGGTTCGGGCTGGCAGCACTTTGCCAAAGTCTTTGCGATCATGCCCACCGCGCCGGACCCTGTGCGCTAAGAGCATCAGGCTGCGGTTGAAACCCACTTGTATAACTGCCAGCGCAGGCATCCAGAGCGGAGGCCGCACGTAGTGCGGACGCAGTCGAAGGACGCCTGCGCTGGCGGCTACATTTCGAACTCGGGCTATCCCGGCGCGACTGATTGCCGCAGAGCTCCATCCTGTGGTATCCTTCCACCTGAACGTTTTCTCCCACAAAAGGAAGCCTTCCTGTGGCCGGAGTTTACGTCTACACCCCCGCCATCTGGCTGCCCCTCGCGGCTGTCGTCTTTCTGGTCGCCATCGGCCTGTACGCCTGGCAGCACCGCGACGTACCTGGCGGCAAGCCGTTCGTCGCAATGTCCGCGATTACCATCCCGATCCTGCTGAGCATCGCGTTTGAAGCAGCCGCCGTCGCGCCTGAAACCAGGCTCGCCCACCAGAAGCTCCAGTTCATCCTGATAATCGTCGTCATTACTCCTGTCGTCAGCATGGTGCTGGACTATGCCTTTCCCGGGCGCTGGCCGACCCGCCGCAACCTGGTCCTCCTCTTTGTCCCGTTACTCCTCACCCTGATCCTGGCCGTGATCGACGATTCCCGGCTCATCTGGCGCCCGCCGGAAGTCGACGCCAGTGGCGAGCTTGTGCTGCGCTTTGCGCCGGCAGGCGCGATCCTGGTTGCCTACGGGGTCGGCGTATTCGTGCTGCTTGCGGCCGTCTTCATCCACGTGTTCATTCGCTCGCCCCAGCATCGCTGGCCGGTGGTGGTGATGCTGCTGGGACAGATCGGTGCGCGCGTGGTGTTTCTGCTCGACACCGCCCACCTGCCTGCGTTATCCTCTCTCAACCTGACGATCATCAACGTTCTCTTGCCCTGGACCGCGTACGCCATCGCGCTGTTCGGCTTCCGCATCCTCGATCCGCTGCCCGCCGCGCGCCAGGCGGTGATCGAGCAGATGCATGGCGGCGTCGTGGTGTTCGGTGCGGACTGGCGCGTGCTCAGCCTGAATCCTGCTGTCGAGGCGGTTCTTGGCGTGCGTACCCCTCTCGCTCGCGGCAAGACCTGGCAGCAGCTGCGGTCCCTGGACCAAGCCCTTCCCGCGCTGCCCCATCTCGACACGGGCGGCGCCAGCGCTCAGGACGAGCTCCCCGTTATGACCTTTGGGACCGGCGTCGCCGCGCGGCAGTACGCGCCGGCGTTTTCGACGCTCACGGACTTTCGCGGCCTGACGGTCGGTCACCTGCTCATGTTGCGTGACGTGACGGAACAGCGCCGCGACGAAGCCGCGACGCTGGAGCGGCAGCGCCTGCAGGTTACGCTGCGCGAGCGCGAGCGGCTCGCGCGCGAGCTGCATGACAGCATCGGCCAGGTATTCAGCTTCGCCAACCTCAAGGTGGGGACGGCCCGCAAGCTGATGGACGATGGCAAGCTCGCAAAGGCCGACGACCAACTGGCGACAGTCGAGCGCATCGTTGCCGGCGCGCACGCCGACCTGAGGGAGTACATCCTCAACCTGCGCGCCGGGCCGAGCGATGAGCGACCCTTCCTGGTGGCCCTCCGCCAATACCTGGACGGCTACCGCCAGAACTACGGCATCCGGGTCGAGCTGTCCACCGGCGAGGGCATAGACAACGGCGTCTTCTCTGTGGACGCGCAGCTGCAGTTGTTCCGCATCCTGCAGGAGGCGTTGTCCAATGCACGCAAACACGCCCGCACGGACTGCGTGTGGGTGTCGTTTGAGAAGACAGCCGGCCCGGCCATCCGCATGCGCATCCGGGACTCCGGACAGGGGTTCGACCCGCTCAAACCAGCCGAGGCCGGGCCGGCGCCGGGCGGCCACCTTGGATTGGGCTTCATGCGCGAGCGCGCGGAACAACTGGGCGGCGCGCTCCGCATCGAGTCGGCCCCGGGGCAGGGGACGTGCGTTGAGGTGAAGGTGCCAGCATGCGAGTCCTGATCGCCGACGACCACCCGCTATTCGTGGACGGGGTGTGTAGCCTGCTGGAGGCGCACGGGATCGACGTGATCGGCACCGCCGGCGACGGGCAGGCGGCCGTGACGGAGGCGCTGCGCCTGGAGCCGGACCTCGTGCTGATGGACCTCAGCATGCCGGTCTGCGACGGCCTGGCAGCGACCCGCCTCATCAAGGCCCAACGACCCGAGATAAGGATAGTGGTTCTGACGACCTCGGCGGAAGACGAAGACTTGTTCGAAGCCATTAAGAGCGGCGCGTGCGGTTACCTGCTCAAGATCACCGCCGCGCCGGCCTTCATCGAGGCGCTCCACGGACTGGAGCAGGGCGTCCCCCCGTTCTCGCCCGGACTGGCAGAGCGGCTGCTGCGCGAGTTCGCGCGGCTCGCCGAGGCACAGAGACAGGAAAACAGGGAGACTCGGACCCACGAAGACGGGGAGACTGTCTCCCTGTCCCCCCCTCTCCGCATCCCCCCCTCTGTCGGGCTCACCGAGCGCCAGACGGATGTGCTGCGCCTGGTCTCGGCCGGACTGACCTACAAAGAGGTAGGCGCGGCGCTGGCCCTGAGCGAGTTCACCGTGCGCTACCACATGGGCGAGATCATGCGCCTGCTGCACCTGGAGAACCGCAGCCAGGTCATCGGCTACGCTGGCGAGCATGGGTTGACCTGAGCTCCTGACAGGGGTGAGCCTCACGCTCCCGGGGAGCTGCCAGGTCCTTTGCGCGCCTTATCGATCTTTGGTGAGCTATTTGGTTTCGAGTGTGAAGGGGTTTAGGACCGATAGGCCCGCAATCCACTTGAAGTCGTCTTCGTTGCGAGTGACCAGGGTGAGGCCGTGCGCGAGTGCGGTGCCAGCGACCAACGCATCACCGAGGGTCATCTTGCGAAGCTGGCGAAGCTTGACCGCTTGTTCCAGAACACTCTGCGACAGGGGCAGAACCGACGCAGCAGCGAAGAATGCCTCGAAGTGCTGGCGTTCCTGCTCGGTCAAACGATGATAGCCCAGCACTTCAACGTAGCTGACTGCTGACACCTCAGGCACGTGCTCTGCGATGAAGGCGCGCAGTGCTGCATTGTCCGGCTGCGCGGCATAGATGATGATGTTGCTATCAATCAGCATCCTGCGTCTCGACCAGGTAACGAGCGCTCCTGGCGCGCTTCTCGCTCCCAAGTGGCTGCGTCGCCAATATCCGTCAGCGCGCGTATCTCAGCCAACTGTTCCAAAGCCGCGGCCATGCGTGCGCCCCGACCCTTTTTGCTCTCACCAACATCAGTCAGTGGCTCATCCAAGACTGTTACATAGACAGCCACCGGACGGTCGGCCGGAGGACGTTGGCGCGCGCTTCCGCGCCATTCCAGGCGGTTGCCCCGCAGGATGGCCTTATAGGTAGGCAATATCGTTTCTTGCATCGCCGATGCTCCTCGTCGCCACAATACGTCATCACACTCTCAATTCTACGCTCTCAGTCCATCAAGAAGATACAACCAGTCGGATGATCTGTCAAGGCGTGGTCAGAAGCCAAGAACAACGCTGAATTTCATGCCGGGTGAACGATCGTGGAGCGAGCATGTCACATGGGCTGACCTGAGCTCCTGACCATCCTCTTGCCTATCGAAAGCGATAGTCTGCAGCGAAATGCGGACTATCGTTTTCTTATCGCTTCCGACGGTGACAGCGCCCTCTGTACCTGCTATCCTGGTGTCATGTCCACAACTCCGCGGCAGGTCATTCTTTATGGCGATTCGCTGCTCCTGCAGGGCGTCCGCGCCGCGCTGGCAGACCGCCCGGACGTGGAGCTGCACTGGCTGGACCCGGCGCTGGAGTGGCCGCTCGAGACCATTCAGGCCTGCTGCCCTGCGGTCTTCATCTTCGACATGGCGGCCGTCAGGCCCGACTTTCCCACTCACGCTGCTGCAACTGCCGGGGCTGCGGCTGGTGGGCATCGAGCCGGAGACGCACCAGGCCGTGGTGTGGTCCGGGCGGCACGAGACGGTCGTCGCGGCCGCGGATCTGTTCAGCATCGTTCATGAATCAGGAGGTTAAAATGTCGATTAAGCGACGGGCATTCATCAAGGGCATTGCCGCCGCAGCAACCGCGGGTGCCGCCAGCGCAACCCACCTCCCCGCTCTTGCAGCTCCTGCAAATGCGCCCGCCCGGCCGGGCGGGCGGGAAATCCTGCCCATTCCGGACATCGAGCAGCCGTACCCCTCGGCGCTCTATGGCAAAGACGTCAAAACCACGCCGGCCAAGCCTCTCCGCCCGCCCGAGGGCGCGCCGAACGTCGTCATCATCCTGATCGACGACATGGGCTTCGGCGCATCCAGCGCGTTCGGCGGCCCGATCAACATGCCCACGCTCGAGCGCGTGGCAGACGAGGGTCTCAAGTACACCCGCTTCCACACGACCGCGCTCTGCTCTCCGACACGGCAGGCGCTGCTCACAGGCCGCAACCACCACTCCGTGGGCATGGGTTCCATTACCGAGATGGCCACGACTGCCCCGGGCTACAACTCCATCCGCCCAAACACGGCGGCCACCATCCAGGAGACGCTGCGGCTCAACGGGTACAGCACGGCCGCGTTCGGCAAGATGCACCAGACGCCGGCCTGGGAAGTGAGTGCGTCCGGTCCGTTTGACCGCTGGCCGACCGGCGAGGGCTTCGAGTATTTCTACGGCTTTCTCGCCGGGGAGGCCGACCAGTGGGCGCCAACCCTCTACGAGGGCACGACGCCGGTCGAGCCGCCGGCCGACCCCAACTACCACCTGACCCCGGACCTGGTGGACCACGCGGTCCGCTGGGTGCAGGCGCAGCAGGTGCTCACCCCCGACAAGCCCTTCTTCATCTATCTCTCTTTCGGTGCAACGCATGCGCCCCACCACGTCCCGCCAGAATGGAGCGACAAGTACAAGGGCAAGTTCGACATGGGCTGGGACAAGCAGCGCGAACAGACGCTGGCGAACCAGAAGAAGCTCGGTGTCGTGCCGCAGGACTGCCAGCTGACGACCCGCTCGGAGGGCATCCCGGCCTGGGACGACTTGACCGGTGACGCGCGCACGGTCGCCGCCCGGTTGATGGAGGTCTACGCCGGTTTCGCCGAGCACACGGATCACTATGCGGGCCAGTTGATCGATGCGCTCGAGCAGATGGAGGTGCTCGACGATACCCTCATCTTCTACATCGCGGGCGACAACGGCGCCAGCGCCGAAGGCACGATCCAGGGCATGAGCAACGAGTTTGTCTCGATCAACCAGCAAGCCGAGCCGCTCTCGGACCTGCTGGCGAGGCTGGACAAGGTGGGCACTGCAGAGTCGTACAACCACTACCCGGTCGGCTGGGCGCACGCCACGAACTGCCCCTACCAGTGGACCAAGCAGGTGGCCTCGCACTGGGGGGGCACGCGCGTCGGCACCGCGATCCGCTGGCCGAAGGGCTTCAAGTCCAAGGGCCAGGTGCGCGACCAGTGGCACCACGTCATCGACATCGCACCGACGATCCTCGAAGCCGCCGGGCTGCCTCAGCCGGTCCAGGTGCACGGCGTGACGCAGAAGCCGATCGAGGGCGTGAGCATGAATTACACCTTCGATGACGCCAAGGCGCCAGAACGCCACGTCACGCAGTACTTCGAAATGTTCGGGAATCGGGGCATTTATCACCAGGGCTGGAGCGCGGCGGTGCGTCACGGTATCCCGTACAACCTGGGGGCCAAAAGCTCCTGGGAGGACGACGTTTGGGAGCTTTACGACGGCAGCACGGACTGGAGCCAGGCCGTGAATGTGGCAGACAAGTACCCGGAGCAGCTCGACGAGCTGAAGCAGCTCTTCATCGCCGAGGCGGCCAGGTACAACGTCCTCCCGCTGGACGACCGCCGGACTGAGCTCATGAACATTGACATCGCCGGGCGACCCGACCTGCTGGGCGGGCGGACCAAGATGACGTTCTATCCGGGAATGGGCAATCTGCAGGAGGACACGGTACCCAACGTCAAGAACAAGTCGCACACGGTGACCGCAGAGATCGAGGTGCCGGAGAGCGCCGGAACGGATGCGAACGGCGTCATTATTGCACAGGGCGGCCGCTTCGGAGGGTGGAGTTTGTACGTAAAGGACGGCCTCCTCAAGTACGTCCACAACTACCTGGGCCTCCAATTGTACCCGGTCGTGGCGACAACACCGTTGTCGCCCGGGAAGGTGACCGTGGAGTACAGGTTCACGTACGAAGGCGTCAACGAAGCCGGGAAGGGCGGCACGGGTGCGCTATACGTGAATGACGAGAAGGTGGGCGAAGCCCGCATCGAGAAGACGGTGCCCTACAGATTCTCGGGAGACCCGCTCGACATCGGCCGCGATGGCGCCAGTCCGGTCAGCGACGACTACCCGATGGGTCGTGCGAACGCGTTCAATGGCAGGATCTACTCGGTCACGATCGACATCGGCCCGAAAGCCACGGCCTACTACGAGCCGCCGGAGAATATCTGGCGCCGGATGATGGCGAACCAGTAGCCGGCGGCCCCAATCCAAAGGAGAAATCGACGTGGAAAAGAGATTGCTATTCGTCCGCTTGTCGCTTCTTGTCGCGATCGTGCTGTTGGCGGCCGTACAGCCGGCCGCCGCAGCCCCGACCCCTCCCATCCAGACCCAGAGCAAAACGCTCGACGACACGACGGCCGACATCACAGACAGCTTGACCAGCCTTGACCTGGAGGTCCGCGAGGGCTACTTCCAGCTGTGGGGCATCGAGGAGTGCCCCCCGACCTTCGAATTGATGGGAACCTGCTACTTCAACAATCCGGCCGCGCCTTACATCATGTCGGTGGTGCCGTACTGGAATGACGAGTTCGTCGACCCGGCGACCGAAGGGGTCTTTGGCCAGACCGAGGAGGGGTTCGGCACGACCTTCCGGTTTGACCCGCATGAGGCAATCCTCATCTTCGGCTACCTGCCGCCGCCGGCACACTATTTCGGGCTGTACACCTACACGTTCAGCCACAAGGGCAAGTACGAAACCGATAACGAGACCTACGCCTTTTTCTCCTCGGTCGGCGCGCAGGACGTATTCTTCCACGAGATCCCGCTCAACCCCAAGCGCATCGGCTTCATGAACAGCCTGAGCGACAGCATCAACAACGTGATGATCGAGCGGCAGTCAGACGCGAGCTGGGAGCAGTTCCGCTACTTCATCATCACGCCGGACGGCCATATGGAGCGCGAGCTTCGCGATGTCTTGCACACGCTCGGCGTCGACGACCGCGAGATCTTCACCCAACGCATTCCTCAGAACGTCCGCACCGGCCTGCAGAATAATGCCGACGACTTCATGATACCCATACGTTACTTGATGCCGCGGGATGGCGGCGGGGATGAGTGGCGGAACGACCCGACGCTCAGCGTGCTGCGCGTGCGCGACACCTCCCCGGGCTACCCCAAGGAGCCGTTCCCCGCGTGGACGCTCGAGAGCGCCGAGGCGCGCACCGCCGAGCCCGAGGGCTACCTGAGCGACGATCTCGGAAAGCTGGTGCATGCGGTCGCCGGCGCGTGGGGGCAGCCCTGCGCGGATGCTGCTTGCACCGACCGGTATCGCGCCTTCGGCGACGTCCAGAGCCCGCCGATGAACCTCATTGGGGCACTGTGCTCTGAAATCGGGATGGACTGCGCCGGGGACGCGTGGGACGCCAGCTACGGGTTCTGCGCCGGCATCACCTTCGACGCCGGCGAGGTGTGGGCGGTTATCGGGACCCTCGGAACCGAAACGGGCAACGCCACTTATACCAGCGTGGGCGTCAACAATTTCCGCCTGAGGCTGGGGGTGAAAGCCGTCAATTACCCGGATCTCAAGGGGAGCGCGGCGCCCTATGAGGAGTTTGAGGGCAATTCCGCCAACCTCGACAAGCTCTTTGTCTACTACTTCGCGCGCGAATGCGACGACATCCAACTGTTGACGCATGGTTACTGCACGGAGGTAGAGTCCACCGCGCTCGCGCTCCCGGCCGGAGACAGGGCCGCGTTCACCGAGCGTGACTACACCAAGCCGGGGACGGCGCGGGGGCCGGACTCCGCCCAACTGCTGCCCTCACGGGCACTCAAGCTAACGCGGCCTTAGCGCCGCAAGGTGAGATTTCGGACGCTCGCGTTTGACCCGGGATGCAGCGCGAGCGTCCTCTGGATGCAGTCCGATAATTGCTTCATCTCCAGGTTGGGTCATTTCACGCGGTTCACAATGGAGGGATTCCGAGATGGACATCAAGAGGATTGGCACGCAGCCCTCGGGCAGGGGACCGGCAGACTGGTTTACCGGAACCGTCCGCATCGACCCTCTGCTGACGGCGCCCGCTCCGGCGCGGGGGCTCATCATCAACGTGACCTTCGAGCCCGGTGCGCGCACCCTCTGGCACAGCCATCCGCTGGGCCAGACCCTGATTGTGACGTCCGGCTGCGGCCGCGCGCAGTCTTGGAGCGGACCAGTCCAGGAGCTCCGGCCGGGCGACGTGGTCTGGATACCACCGGGCGAAAAGCACTGGCACGGCGCCGCGCCAACCACCGCGATGACGCACATCGCCGTCTATGAAGCGCTCGACGGCAAGTCGGCTGAGTGGATGGAAATGGTCGGCGAGGAGCAGTACGGGGCAGAGGTCCTGCCGCAGCACGGGCCGTGAACGCGAAGAGCCGCCCCCATCGCGCGATGGGGGCGGCGGCTTTCGCCGGGATACGCCATCACATCTACGGCCGTGTACCCACCAGGCCTGACTCCCGCAGCCCTTCTCCGATCTGCCACCCCTGCAGCGCGGCTGCGGAGACCGCCGTGCCCGGCAGGAAGTTGACCGTTTGGTAGTAATATGACTGCCCGTATGAGTCCGGGCCATTGAACACCCAGACAACCCAGCCATAGGGTTTGCCGAAGACCGCCTCCTCCCACAGGCTTGCTGCGGTGAAGCTGCCAACGTTCCCCAGATCCGGGGTATACCAGTAGGCGTCCGTGTCCAAATCCATAAACACAGCGCGATAGGTATCTCCTGCGATGCCTCGCCGTTGCCAGGTGAAGGTGACCGGCAGGAACTCCACTGCACCGGGTGGCGGAGACAGCAGGTCGACATTGGCGATATCGAAGTCGCCGCCAGCGATCGTGCTCCCGCTCGTGTACGCGGTGATGCTCGGAGTGAGCCAGAACGAGACCCACGAAGGATTGCTGGGGGACAGGAAGCGCACCCAGTACTCCTGTCCACCGGCCAGGCCCGCTGCTCCCTTGAAGCGATAACGTCCCTCGTTATCGGTGATGGTCGTCGCTGCAGTGGTCGTCTCCGACCCATCGTAGTAGCGCAGCTGCAGCTCGATGCCTGGTGCAGCCGCTCCCTTGCAGGTCACGCGACCATGGATGCCATCGTTCGCGGGCGCCGCGGTTGCGGTTGCAGTCGCAGTCGCAGTCGCTGCAGGAGTAGGCGTGCGGGTGGGCGTGATCGCCGGCGGCGCATCCGGAGCGACCGGGGCGCCATTCAACAGCAGCGGCAGATAGGCCCTGGCCGCGCCCGCAATACGGGTGGCGGTCGCCGTGGGGGTGACGGTCGGTGGGTCAGACGTTGGGACCTGACCCCAGGCAGGACGACCGGCGTCGTCGGCGAGTTTGTGCAGGCCCGAGCCGTCACGGTTCACGATCCACAGGCTGCTCGTAGGATCCCACGCGTCCATCACCCGCTCGAAGACGATCTGCTGGCCGTCGGGCGAGATGCTGATCCCGCGGGCGCTCTCGTCGTCGGGCAGGCTCGTCAACTGGGTGATCTTCTGCGTCGCGAAGTTGTACTCGAAGATGTTGGTGAAGGTCCCAAGGTCGATGGTGCGCTTGGTGAAGAGGAAGCCGGACGCATCGGGCAGCCATTCGATGTCGTACACCTCCTCGGCGCCGTAGTAGGCGTTGATGGGCACCAGCATCGTGCCGCCGGATGGATCGGCCACGCTGTTCAGGTAGATCCCCGCGACGTCCAGGTAGATCGCGTCGTCCTTTGAGGCATAGAGATACAGATCGCTGTCCGCGGCACTCGGGCTCCAGGCGACCAGCGTGGGCACCGCGTGCTGGACCACCGGGAGCGGTTGACCCGTGGATCCGTAAGGCGGGACCGCGGGGATCTGCTTGATGCCGGAGAAGCTCCGCATGCCGTAGGCGAGCGCCGAGCCGTCCGCGTTCCAGGAGACCTTGCCCGCGCCGAACATGAGGGCGCCGGCCCCCGGTATGGTGACGCTGCCTCCGAACACCGTCTGACCCGGCTGGACGTCCGCGTAGGGCGGATACCCCAGCGCACGCTCCTCTCCCCTGGGGCCGAGGTATATGCCGGCCGCGGGCTGCAGAACCCCCGGGCCGAAATCCGCAACGTTGTCGAATCTCATCCTGCCGCTCTCGGCAAACCTGGCGCCGGGCGCTCCCTGAACGTAGACCTCTGCCAGGGCGCCTGCGCCGTTGGTGACGTCTATCTCCACCGAGCCCTTCGGCAGGCCGGCCAGCACGGCGCAGGCCGGCGAATTGGTGACGCGGCGGTAGCCCGCGCCGTCGTAGCCGATGGCGTAGACGTCACTCTCGTAGAGGGAGCAGACCTCCTCGTGTTCGCTGGAGAAAGCAAGCTCGCGGCCGTCGGGCCGCCAGGCGAGATCGTACGCCCCATACGGGGAGAGCGGCTGGGGAGCAGTCCACAGCACGCGGTCGCCGGTGCCGTCAGGTGAGATCACGTGGATATCGTACGTCGAGCGCTGCACGTAGGCGATGGCCCCCGAGCCGCCGGCGGGTGCAACGAATGCCGGGTTGCCCGCGAAGCCAGGCAATGCGTTCATTGCGGCGAGCAGGCCGGCGACAACGAACAGCACGGCGCGGTGCGCCTTCCGGTGCAGGGAGCCAAATGGCGAGTGTCTGTATTCCCGGGTGAACATCTGAATCCTCCATGGTGCAAGATCGATTTCGATCATAAAGGAAAATCGGCGCCAGCGGACTCGACAAGAAGTTGTACAAGAAGTGATACAAACGCCGGAACGCCTTTCGAACACCGGATGGGCGTTGTATAATGGATCCATGCCTGCGCCCATCCTGGCTACAAAGTTGTTCGAGCCCCTCAGCGTTACTTCAGTAAATCAAGACAACACCTCCGTCCACACCAAAGTGTCTATACGGCAACACCGTGCGGGCCTGATACTACTGGTGCAGTCAGCAAGTGGCATAAACGACTGCACTCGCCAGTCATCAGGGAGGTACAGAATGAATTCGTCTCGAAAGATTGCGGTCATTACGGGCGTGGCGTTCATCATTGCGACAGTCGCGGGCCTACTGGCCTCTTCGCTCGCACCGGTCCCCACTGGTGCGGACTACCTGACCGGGTTCTCCGCACATCCTAACCAGGTGGCCGCAGGGGCATTGCTCTATCTCATCGGGTACTTTGCATGTGCCGGCATAGCCGTCGTGATGTATCCGGTCCTGAAGGAGCGGAATGCGGGCCTGGCCCTCGGATCCGTTATCTTCAGGACGATAGAGGCGGCCTTCTACCTGGCCGGCCTCGTGTGCCTGCTGTCCCTGCTGACACTCAGCCAGCGGTTCACATCAGCAGTGGCTGCCGATCGTGCGTCGCTTCAGGCTATCGGCGATCTGTTGGTAAGCGTACGCGA
>Ga0123332_1002909_pt1 | contig 15935 bp, 11 predicted proteins | sample BioC12SIPDNA_4_FD_89958 | JGI IMG/M metagenome (GOLD analysis project Ga0123332, IMG submission 89958) | Anaerobic biogas reactor microbial communites from Washington, USA - Biogas_R2_A C12 SIP DNA | ecosystem: Engineered > Bioreactor > Anaerobic > Unclassified | place: Washington, USA...
AACCCCCTCTACTACCGGGAAGTCCTCGCCGCGATGGATTTGGCGCCGGAGGAGGCGATGATGATCGGCAACAACCCCGTCGACGACATGGCCGCGGCGGAGCTCGGCATAGGCGTGTTCCTCGTGACGGATTTTCTGGAAAACGAGCGCGGCGTCGACATATCGCCGTTCCCGCAGGGGGATTACGAACGGATGCTCGGGATGCTCAGGGAGCTTCCGGAAATCCGGTAGGCGCAAATCCGAGGCCGCCCGCGAGGGCGGCCTCTTTCTTATGTATCTCGCCTTGTCTTTTGTAGAAATTTTCAGCCCGGCTGGTACGGCTCCACGCCGCACACCGCACAGGGCAGGTATCCCGAGAAATGCGCGACCGCGGGCGTCAGCTTCACGCTGTACCAGGCGACGTACTTGCAGTCGACCTTGTGGTAGTACCGGCCGTTCTCGTTCGCGTACACATACCGCTCGGCGACCTCCTCGATCTCCGAGAGCACCGGCGCGGCGCCGGCCGCGGGGATGCCGTAGCCGCGGTAGTTGACGTCGTACGCCTTCGGAAGCTCCGGGCCGAACACCTCCGCGTCCGGCTTCGCGCCGACGAGCTCGACGCCGCCGGCAACCCGCGCGGGCGGGGACGTCTGCGGCAAGAGCACCGCCGCCGTCAGAAGCACGAAGCACGCCGTGATTGCCAGCTTGACCGCCGGGTGCCAGCGCGCGCTGCGCCACATCAGGAGCAGGCCGTAGGGGAAACAAACAAGAAGGCACAAAACCGCCTTCCGATTTGTCGCCCTGTTTCTGCCTCGAACGGGCGGATTCCGCATGTTCCGCTCCTCGTTTCGCCATATTTCGCCAAATTCCCCATAGAGTATTGTAATATGGCGCGCGCGTTCCGTAAACAAAAACGGAGGGAATTCAAAAAAATGTACCATCGCGATAATATCTGCAATACATCCGTAATATAATGTCGATGAGGAACCCGCGCGCCCCGAGCACAATATGTTGTAGCGGGCGCGCAGGATCGATCTATATGCTGTAGCCTTGACAACCGCCGGGCGAGGTGCTATACTGGCTCTACTTTCCAGATGGGGAGGATTGGATGGGAAGCGACTTCGAAATCCTCGGGCTTCGGGAAGGGGCGACTTCCCAACAGGTGCGCACGGCCTTCCGCGCGCTCGCCCGGCGCTGGCATCCCGACCGGTTCATGGCGGGGCCCGAGCGCGAGTGGGCGAGCGGCCGCATGGCCGAGATCAACCGCGCCTACAGAAGCTGCATGTCCGAGGCGAAGAGCGCGACCGCCGACGACCGGGAGCAGCTCGAGCGCGCGCGCAAATTGATCGACGACGGCCAGTTCGGAAACGCAAGGGCAGTGCTGATGGAGATTTCGACCCGCCGCGCCGAGTGGAACTACCTGTTCGGGCTGATGCTGATGCACAGGCGCGAGTACGAAAAGGCGCTGATCTACCTCTCCGTCGCCGCGCACCAGATGCCCGACGAGCCGAGATACCGCTTTACGGAAAAGCTCGCAAGAGGGATGAGCGACGCGAAGAGAAGGCCGAGGTTCGGGAGATTTCAAAGATAACAGTCGGGGCGAGCGCCTCGGCTGATTCGTTGATGGGAGGGTCAGGGGAGCTTCGCGCCGCAGATCGGCTCGCCCGAGGTGTTGATGTAGCCCTCCACGCCGTCTTTGCGCACAGGGGCGATCCCGCCTTCAAATACAGAGGCGATCTCCCACTCGGGCTCAATGACGACATTGCCGTGGCGGTCGAGGAAGCCCCGCTTCCCGAATTTAACATCCCCCGCCTTTACAAACCCCAAAACGCGGCTATAATAGAAGCGTGCGATGACGGGGAGCGCCCGTGTACTTTTCCGCGAAGCGAGCCGGGGACCGGTTGAAATTCCGAAGGAATTTCAAGTCGCCTGTGGCGACTGAATTTGACAATCCCGAAGGGCTTGGCAAATTCACCTTGGTGAAAGCCCGGACGGAAAAACCATGGGGAATCACCCCGGAGCAGCGGGTCGAACGCGTCCGTCAGTAGTCCCCGCCGGGTACGCCCGTTACAGCGCCGCGAGCGGGCGCTTTTTGCGCCAACTTGGGTGGTACCGCGAGGCTTCGTCCCAATGGAGAGGACGGGGTCATATTTTTTTCGGAGGGTTTTTGCATGTTCGAGAAGGTATCCGCGAATCTCGACTTCCTCGCGCGCGAGCAAGAGGTCATCAAGTTCTGGAACGACCGGGAGATCTTCCAAAAGTCGGTCGAGCTGCGCAAGGGCGCCGAGCCGTTCACGTTCTACGACGGCCCGCCGACCGCGAACGGCAAGCCGCACATCGGCCACATCGAGACGCGCGCGTTCAAGGATGTGATCCCGCGCTACCAGACGATGAAGGGCAAAAACGTCCTGCGCAAGGCCGGCTGGGACACGCACGGCCTGCCGGTCGAGCTCGAGGTCGAAAAGCAATTGGGGCTCGACGGCAAGGAGCAGATCGAGGCCTACGGCATCGAGCCGTTCATCAAGGAGTGCAAGCAGTCCGTCTGGAAGTACAAGGGCGAGTGGGAAAAGATGTCCGAGCGCGTCGGCTTCTGGCTGGACATGGAAAATCCCTACATCACCTACGAGGACAGCTACATCGAGTCCGTCTGGTGGAGCCTGAAGCAGATCGCCGACAAGGGCCTTCTCTACAAGGGCCACAAGGTCGTGCCCTACTGCCCGCGCTGCGGAACCGCGCTCTCGTCGCACGAGGTTTCGCAGGGCTACAAATTGGTGCCGGACAGGTCCGCGTTCGTGCGCTTCCGCGTCAAGGGCCGCGAGAACACCTGGCTCTACGCGTGGACGACGACGCCTTGGACGCTTCCTTCGAACGTCGCGCTGTGCGTGAACCCCGACGCCGAGTACGCCGAGTTCGTTTCCGGCGGCAGGACGATCATCATGGGCAAGGCGCTGATCGCGTCCGTGCTCGGCGAGGGCGCCGAGTTCGAAATCGCCCGGACGATGCCCGGGCGCGAGCTCGTCGGCATCGAGTACGAGCCGCTGTTCGACTTCCAGCGCCCGCTCGTCGACAAGAGCGCGTGGCGCGTCGTCGCGGACGACTACGTCACGATGACCGACGGCACCGGCATCGTCCACCAGGCGCCGGCGTTCGGTGAGGACGACGCGCGCGTCGGGCGGGCGAACGACCTGCCGTTTTTGCAGCTGGTCGACCCCAAGGGGCAGATGACGAAGGAGACGCCGTGGGCGGGAAAATTCGTCAAGGACGCCGACCCGCTGATCGTCGAAATGCTCGAAAAGGACGGGCTGCTCGTCAAGACCGAGGGCTTCGAGCACGACTACCCGTTCTGCTGGCGCTGCGACACGCCGCTGATCTACTACGCGCGCTCGACGTGGTTCATCCGCATGACGGCCGTCCGCGACCGGCTGCTCGCCGCGAACCGCTCGGTCAACTGGATGCCGGACAACATCAAGGAAGGACGCATGGGCAACTTCCTCGAAAACGTGATCGATTGGGGCCTCTCGCGCGAGCGGTACTGGGGCACGCCGCTGCCGGTATGGGTGTGCGAGTGCGGCCACAGGCACGTGATCGGCTCGCGCGCGGAGCTCGAGGCGCTCGGAAACGACGTGCCGAAGGACCTCGAACTCCACAGGCCCTACATCGACAGGATCACCATCCGCTGCGAACAGTGCGGCGGCACGATGCATAGGACCCCCGAGGTCATCGACTGCTGGTACGACTCCGGCTCGATGCCGTTCGCGCAGTGGCACTACCCCTTCGAGAACAAGGAGGTATTTGAAAACACGTTCCCGGCGGACTTCATCTCCGAGGCGATCGACCAGACGCGCGGCTGGTTCTACACGCTGCTCGCGATTTCGACGCTGCTGTTCGACTGCTCGTCGTTCAAAAACTGCCTCGTGCTCGGCCACGTGCAGGACAAGGACGGCGTCAAGATGTCCAAGCATAAGGGAAACGTCGTCGACCCGTGGGACGTATTGAACCGGCAGGGCGCGGATGCCGTGCGCTGGTATTTCTACGCGAACGGCGCGCCGTGGCTGCCGAGCCGCTTCTCGCACGAATTGGTCAGCGAGATGCAGCGCAAGTTCATGGGGACGCTCTGGAACACCTACGCGTTCTTCGCGCTCTACGCGTCGATCGACGACTACAAGCCCTTTGAACAGAAGGCGAACCCCGAGGACTTCTCGCTGATGGACAAATGGGTGCTCTCGAAGCTCCAGTCGCTGATCGCGTTCGTCGACGGGGGCATGGCGGATTACAGGATCACCGAGACCTCGCGCGCGATCGCCCAGTTCGTCGACGATCTCTCGAACTGGTATGTGCGCCGCTGCCGCGAGCGGTTCTGGGGCAAGGGGCTCGCGGGGGACAAGCTCGCCGCGTTCGAGACGCTCTACACGGTTTTGACGAAGCTCTGCGGCCTCCTGGCGCCGTACATCCCGTTCATGACCGAGACGATGTACCGGAACCTCGTCGTCGGGAACATCCCGGGCGCGCCGGAATCGGTGCACCTGACGGACTTCCCGGCCGCGGACCTGTCGCTCGTCGATAAGGCGCTCGAGGACGAGATGGAGCTCGTGATCTCTGCCGTGCAGCTCGGCCGCGCGTGCCGCAGCGCCGCGAACATGAAGGTGCGCCAGCCCGCGCGCGCGCTCTACGTCAAGGGCGCGAAGCTGCCCGCGAAGATGGCGGAATTGATCGAGGACGAACTGAACGTCAAGGCCGTGCACTTCGTCGACGACGCGCGCGCGTTCACGACCTACAGGATCAAGCCGCAGATGCGCACCGTCGGCCCGCGCTACGGGAAATTGCTCGGGAAGATCGGGGTCGCGCTGCTCGACATGGACGGAAACGACGTGGTCGACGCGTTCGACCGCGGCGAAACGCTGAAATTTGAAATCGACGGCACCGAGGTCGAGCTCGGCCGCGACGACACGCTGATCGAGCCGATGCAGAAGCCCGGCTTCGTTGCAGAGACCGACCGCGGCGTGACCTGCGTGCTCGACACGAACCTGACCGAGGAATTGATCGAGGAGGGCTTCGTGCGCGAGGTGATCTCGAAGCTGCAGACGATGCGCAAGGAGGCGGGGTTCGAGGTCGTCGACCGGATCAGGGTCGGGTATAATACGACCGACAAGCTCGCGGGCATCATCCGGCGCGCCGCGGACGAGATCGGAAAGGCCGTGCTCGCGGAAACGCTCTCGGAGGGCGAGCTGCCGGAGGGGGCGTATGTCAAGGAGTGGTCGATCAACGGGGAGATGGCGACCTTGGCTGTCCAGAGGTAAATCAAAAGAGAGCGGTTCGCGCCGCTCTCTTGTATTTTTGGCGGAGGCCACGCCGGAGGCGGGGCTGGAGGGGGAGGACACGGAGTCCCGCAGCCCGGAGCCCGCGTTTTGCGAAGCAAAAGGCGGGCGAAAATCAGAATTCCGCGTTCCTCGTCGTCCTCGGGAACGGAAGCACGTCGCGTATGTTTGAAATGCCGGTCAGATACATGATCAGCCGCTCGAACCCCATGCCGAAGCCCGCGTGCTTGCAGCTTCCGTACTTGCGGAGCTCGAGGTACCACCAGTAGTCCTCGGGCTTCATGCCCATCTCCTCGATGCGGCGCGTGAGCACGTCGAGCCGCTCCTCCCTCTGGCTGCCGCCGCAGAGCTCGCCGACGCCGGGGACCAGCAGATCGGCCGCGGCGACGGTCCTGCCGTCCTCGTTCATGCGCATGTAGAACGCCTTGATCTCCTTCGGGTAGTCGGTCACGAACACCGGCTTTCCGAAGTGCTTCTCGGTCAGGTACCGCTCGTGCTCGGTCTGCAAATCGCACCCCCAGAACACCGGATACTCGAACGCCTGGCCACAGCTTTTGAGAATCTCGACCGCGTCGGTGTAGCTGACCCTGGCGAAATCCGCGTCGCGCACGGCCTCGAGGCGAGCAATCAGGCCCTTGTCGACGAAGCTGTTCAGGAATTCGAGCTCCGCGCCGGCCTCCTCGAGCACCGTCGAGAGCACGGACTTGATCATCTCCTCCTGCAGGTCCATGTCCTCCTTCAAGGTCGCGAACGCGATCTCCGGCTCGATCATCCAGAACTCGGCCGCGTGGCGCGGCGTGTAGCTGTTCTCGGCGCGGAAGGTCGGGCCGAACGTGTAGACGTTCCGGAACGCGAGCGCGAGACACTCGCAGTTGAGCTGTCCGGACACGGTCAGGCTCACGGGCTTTGCGAAGAAGTCCTTGTCGAAATCGACCGCGCCGTCGGGGAGCCTCGGCGGGTCGGCGGCGTCGAGCGTCGTCACGCGGAACATCTCGCCCGCGCCCTCGCAGTCGCTGCCGGTCAATATCGGCGTGTGCACGTAGACGAAGCCGCGGTCGTGGAAGAAGCTGTGGATCGCCTGCGCAGCGACCGAGCGCACGCGGAACGCGCACTGGAACAGGTTCGCGCGCGGGCGCAGGTGCTGTATCGTGCGCAGGTACTCGAGAGAGTGGCGCTTCTTCTGCAGCGGGTAGTCGCTCGGGCTCTCGCCGAGGACGGTCACATGTTCCGCCTTCAATTCAAACGGCTGCTGCATGCCGGGCGTCGGAACGAGCGTCCCGACGGCCTCGACCGCCGCGCCGACGGAGATCTTCCTCGTCAGCTCCCGGTAGTCGGGAATCGAATTTTCCTCCAGAACGATCTGGAGATTTTTGAAATGGCTTCCGTCGTTGAGCTCGACGAACGCGAAGCTCTTCGACTCGCGCATCGTGCGCACCCAGCCGCTGACCTTGATCTCCGCGACCGGCGCCGAGGGGGGTGAAGCAAACAGTTCCCGAACAAGTGTCGTCATCGGTGAATCCCTCTTTCACGGTAATGGATAATATTATACCCGCGCCGCGTCAATCCGTCAAATCAATGTTTTAATCCGTCAGATCGATGTTTTCGCGGCCGAACACGTCGTAGCTCATCTCGATTGCCTTGCGCGCCGCGCCGCTGGCTCCGGTTGCGCCGAACGCGGCCGCCGCCGGGCCTTGCTCGCCCTCGAGCCGGAGGAACAGCTTCACCGGCTGGCCGAACGCGTCCTCGAACGCCTTTTCGAGCGCCGGCTGCCTGCGCTCGAGCATCTTCATGAACATCAGCTGCGGCTTCGGGAACTCGGCGACGAGCGCGCCGTCCGAGAAACCCGCGAAGCGCATGCCCTCGAGCGCCTTGCGCAGCGACGGGTTTTCGCTCGCGATCGTCTCGAGCGCCTTCAAATACGCGTCCGGCACGGCCGCGGGCCTCGCGGCGGGCTTCGGGGCGGCTTTTTGCGGCGCTTCGGGCTTCGCCGGGGCGGGCGGCGCGGGGGCCTTCGCAGGCGTGGGCATAGCGCCGGACCCGAGCGCCCTCTCGACGCGCGCGAGCCGCTCCCCGAGCGCGGCGTCGCCCTCCTTCTCCGGGTGGCACGCGCGCACCGCGAGCAGCTCGAGCAGCGCCCGCGGGCTCCCGATCCACTTCATGTCCGGCTCCGCGCGCAGAAACAGCTCCATCAGCCGGAACAGCTGGCTGCGCTCGGCGTGCGCGGCCTGTTCTCGGAAGCGGTTCGCGTCCTCCGCGGTGCATTCGAGCAAGCCCGCGAGCGCGTCGCCCGCGACCTGCGCGAGCAAGAGCGAGCGAAGATGCCCCGCGACGTCGCGCGCGAACACCTGCGCGTCGAGCCCGTCCCGGAGCAGCCGGTCGATCAAGAGAATCGCCGTGCGCGCGTCGTATCCGATCAGCGCGTCCGCGAACTCGAACAGAAACGGCGTTCCGGCCGTGCCGAGCGCGTCGCGGACGAGCGCGATGTCCACCTCGCCGTCGGTGTACGAGAGGCAGACGTCCAGTATGCTCAGCGCGTCCCGCATCGCGCCCTCCGCCGCGCGCGCGATCTCCGAGAGCGCCTCCTCGGTCGCCGTCCGGCCGATGCCGCCCAACACGACCATCATCCTCTCGACGATCGTGTCCGCCGGGAGGCGCTTGAAGTCGAACCGCTGGCAGCGCGAGAGGATCGTCGCCGGCAATTTCTGCGGCTCGGTCGTCGCCAGGATGAACACCGCGTGGCGCGGCGGCTCCTCGAGCGTCTTGAGCAGCGCGTTGAACGCCCCGGTCGAGAGCATGTGCACCTCGTCGATGATGTATACGCGGTACTTCGCGACCGCCGGCGGGTAGTTCACCTTCTCGCGCAGGTCGCGGATCTCGTCGACGCCGTTGTTCGACGCCGCGTCGATCTCGAGCACGTCCATCGAGTTCTCGGCCTTGAGCGCGACGCAGGTCGGGCACACGCCGCACGGGTCGCCGTGCGACGGGTTTTCGCAGTTGATCGCGCGCGCGAGCACCTTCGCCGCGGTCGTCTTCCCGGTGCCGCGCGTGCCCGAAAACAGGTACGCGTGCGCGACGCGCCCGGTCTCCACCTGCCGCCGCAGCGTCTTTACGACCGCGTCCTGGCCGACGATCTCCGAAAACGTGCTCGGCCGCCACTGGCGGTACAGCGCCTGATAGCTCATGACAAACCCCCCGGAACAAATGCAGGCAATCCCTGATTTATTCGGCGGCAGGCTTGCCGGTCGCTTTTCCGCCCCCACGGTGTCGCACGCGCGGTCAACGTAGCTCCGAACCGCTACGCCTCCCTTGCGGCTCCGGGGGGACGAAAAATCGCCTCGGCAATCCACCACCTCATACAATCAGTGCTTACCTTTTTAGAATTCTCCTCCTATAATATATCAAAAACCCCGAAAACAAAAGAAGTTTTACAGCAACCTAAAAACTTTTCCGAAAAAGCATGCTATAATGCAAGGGGCTGAGCAAATGGCATCGGAGGGATTTGATGAAGCGCATCGTGCTGACCGGGGGCGGAACGGCGGGTCACGTCACGCCGAACCTCGCGCTGATTCCCAGGCTTCTCGAGGCGGGCTGGGAGGTCCACTACGTAGGCGAGGAGGACGGCGTCGAGCAGAAGCTGGTCAAGGACATCCCCGGCGTCACCTACCACCGCGTGACCTGCGGAAAGCTCCGGCGGTACTTCGACGTTCGGAATTTTTCCGATCCGATCCGGGTCATCAAGGGCGTCCGGCAGGCCTCCAAGCTGATGAAGCGGCTCAACCCGAACATCGTGTTCTCGAAGGGCGGCTTCGTGTCGGTGCCGGTCGTCTACGGAGCGAGGCTCAACAAGGTCCCGGTCGTGATCCACGAGAGCGACATGACGCCGGGCCTCGCGAACAAGCTGTCCGCGCCGTTTGCAAAGCTCGTGCTCTGCACGTTCCCCGAGGCGGCGAAGCTGATGGGCGACAAGGGCGTCTACACCGGCACGCCGATCCGCCCCGAAATCCTGTCCGGCAGCCGCGAGAAGGGGCTGCGCACGTTCGGCTTCTCGGACGGGCGGCCGGTCCTGATGGTCACGGGCGGCTCGTCGGGCGCGCAGGCGATCAACAAGGTCGTGCGCGAGGCGCTGCCGAAGTTGCTCGATTCGTTCCAGGTGCTGCACCTGTGCGGTCCGGGAAACGCCGACGAGGCGCTCGAGGGAACCGCCGGCTACGTTCAGTGCGAATACCTCGACCGCGAGATGGCCGACGCCTACGCCTGCGCGAACATACTCGTCTCCCGCGCGGGGTCGAACACGCTGTGCGAGATACTGGCGCTTCGAAAGCCCGCGCTGCTCATCCCCTACCCGAAGGGCGCGAGCCGCGGCGACCAGATCGTAAACGCCAGATCGTTTGAAAAGCGCGGGCTGAGCCACGTGCTGATGCAGGAGGATTTGACCGCCGAGACGCTCTCGACCGCCGTCGTCAAGCTCTACAAGGAGCGCGGCGCGCTCTACGAGAACATGGACCGCGAGCCGACCGCGAACGGCGTGGAGAATGTGCTCAGGGAGATATTTAAGGCCGCGAGAGCGGAATAGCAAAAAAACGAGCTCCCGTTCGTCGGGGGCTCGCTTTTTGCGCACCTTTTGTTAGGTGGCGGGCGCTGCGGGGACTTCGGCGGCGGGCGCCTCGGTCGGCACCGTGGCGGGGGCCTCGGTCGCAGCGGCGGGCGCCTCGGTCGGAACCACCGGCACCTCGGTCGCCGCTACGGGCGCCTCGGTCGCGGCGGGCGCCGGAGCCTTCGCACAGCCGGTCATCGCCAGCGCAAGCACGCAGAGAACCATCGCGAAAATCAGAGCCTTTTTCATTTTCCTATCCCTCCAGATATCCTCGTTGCTGTCTCTTGTCCAGACATGGACTAGTATATCCGGCCGAATGATAGATTATGACATGAAAATATGAACGATCGGTAAAATGCTGCCACAGATTCGAAATATAACCTCTTTTTCCTAAATTTGCCATAGTTCGAACGAGGCGTCCGAGGGCATTCGCCAATCCCCGCGCGGCGACAGCGAGACGCTGCCGACCTTCGGCCCGTCGGGCATGCAGGACCGCTTGAACTGCTGCTGGAAGAAGCGCCGGAGGAACACCTTGAGCCATTTGCGAATCTCGTCCTCGCCGTATTCGCCCCGGAACGCGAGCAGCGCGAGTCGGAGCACCTTTTCGGGCGCGGAGCGCCTGCGCAGGAAGTGGTACAGGAAGAAGTCGTGCAGCCGGTAGGGGCCGACGAGGTCCTCGGTCCTTTGCGCGATTTTTCCGTCCTCCGGCGGGAGGAGCTCGGGGCTGACCGGCGTGTCGAGCACGTCGTCAAGCGCCCGGCGAAGCTCCGGATTCTCTGTTCGCATGGCCTCGTAGCGGACGAGGTGGCGGATCAGCGTCTTCGGGATCGACGCGTTGAGCGCGTACATGCTCATGTGGTCGCCGTTGTACGTCGCCCAGCCGAGCGCGCCCTCGGAGAGGTCGCCGGTCCCGACGACGAGCCCGTTTTCCATGTTCGCCAAATCCATCAATACCTGCGTGCGCTCGCGCGCCTGCGCGTTTTCGTAGGCGGCGGAGCGGTCGCTTCGCGGAAGGCCGATGTCCTCCAAATGCCGGAGCACGGCCCTCTCGATGTTGATCTCGCGGAACTCCGCGCCGATCAGGTGGGCGAGCGCCTCGGCGTTCGAGCGCGTGCGCGAGGTCGTCCCGAAGCAGGGCATCGTGACCGCGAGCAGCGCGCGCTCGGGAAGCCCCGCGAGCTTCAGCGCGCGCGCGGTCGCGATCAGGGCGAGCGTCGAGTCGAGCCCGCCGGACACGCCGAGCACCGCGCGCTTCGCCCCGGTGTGCCTGAGCCGCTTCGCGAGCGCGTGCGCCTGGATCGACAGTATCTCCTCCGCGCGCTCGGACAGGTGCTCCGGGTCGTCCGGCACGAACGGCGCGGGGTCGATATATCGCCGGAGCTCGAGCCTGCGGAGCTCCGTCGAGAACGGCACCTCGAAGTGCTCGTCCGCCCTGTCCCGGAAGCCGTTCGCCGCGCGGCGCTCGCCCGCGAGGAACCGGACGTCGACGTCCCCGTAGATCAGCCTGCGCGCGAATGGCTCGGACTCGGAGAGCCTTGTCCCGTACTCGTAGAGCATCGAGTGCCCGGCGAACACGACGTCCTGCGTCGACTCGTCCGGCCCCGCGCCCGCGTAGACGTAGCCCGCCGCGAGCCTGGCGGACTGCGATTCGACGAGCAGTTTCCGGTAGTGCCGCTTGCCGGCCAGCGCGTCGCTCGCCGAGGGGTTGACGAGTATCATCGCGCCCGCGAGCGCGTGCTGTATGCCGGTCGGGTTCGGCGCCCACAGGTCCTCGCAGATTTCGAGCGCGACCGAGAACTCCGGCATCTCGCGCGCGCGGAAGATCAGGTTGCGCGAGAACGGCACGTCCCCGCCGAGCAGGGAAAGCGTCCGAAGCTCCGGAAAGCCCGGCGCGAAGTGGCGGAGCTCATAGAATTCCTGATAGTTCGGCAGATTCGTCTTCGGCACGACGCCGAGCGCGCGCCCGCCCTTCAGGACCGCCGCGCAGTTAAACAGGCAGTTGCCGTGCGCGACCGGGAGGCCGACGATTACGAGCATGTCGAGACCGCGCGTGCCCTCGGCGACGATGTTCAGCCCGTCGAGCGCGCCGCGGATCAGCGCGTCCGACAGCAGCAGATCGCCCGCGGTGTAGCCGGTGACCGACAGCTCCGGAAACGCGCAGAGGCTCGCGCCGTTCTCGGCGGCCTCCTTCGCGAGCCGTACAATCTCCCCCGCGTTGAACATGGGATCGGCCACCGCGAGCGCGGGCGTCGCCGCGCACACGCGCACAAATCCGTCAAACATCGGAACCCCTCCCTTATAGCGGCCGCTTCTCCGGAACGCCGGCGCGCCGCGGGTATTTGCCGGGCGTTCGAGCGATCTTTTCGACGGCGACGATGTTGTGCGCCCAGTCGCGCCCGGGGATTTCGACCGGGAACACCCGCTCGACGCGCCCGCCGAGCAGTTCGATCGCCGCGCGCGCCCCGTCGAGCTCGTCCGAAACGCCCGGCCCCTTCCACGCGAGCATGCGGCCGCCGACCTTCACAAGCGGCAGCATCAGTTCCGCGAGCACGTTCATCGGCGCGACCGCGCGCGACACCGCCGCGTCGAACGACTCGCGCAAAGGCCCGGCCCCCGCGTCCTCCGCGCGCAGGGAAATCGCCTCGGCATTGAGCTTCAATGCGCCGATCGCGGATTTCAGAAACTCGACGCGCCTTCCCTGCGAATCCATCAGCAGAAACCGCGCCTCCGGAAGATAGATCGAAAGCGGCACGCCCGGAAAGCCCGCGCCGCTGCCGATGTCGACGCAATTTTGGAGATCTGCGAGCAGCGGCAGCGCCGACAGCGAGTCGAGATAGTTTCGATCGACCGCCTCGTTTATATCCTCCGGCACGCGCGTCAGGTTCATCCGCGCGTTCGCCTCCGTCAAAATCGCGTGAAATTCGGCGAGCGCGGCAACTTTTTCGGGATCGGCGGGCAGCCCCATCGCCGCGAGCCGAGAGCGGAGCAGCTCAAGCATCGCGCTTCTCCTCCCTGCGCCGCTTCTCGAGCCAGATGGTCAAGACCGCCATGTCGCCCGGCGAAACGCCCGGAATCCGCGACGCCTGCCCGAGCGACGGCGGCCTGAGCCGATCGAGCTTCTGCCTGGCCTCGATCCGGAGGCCGGACATGTTCAGGTAGTCCGCGTCCTGCGGCAGCGGCGTCGACTCGAGCCTGCGGAAGCGGCGCTCGTCCGAGGCCTGCCGCTTGATGTAGCCCTCGTAGCGTATCTCGGTCTCGAGCTGATGCCCGATCTCCGGCGCGATCTCCGGAAGCTCGCCCCGCAGCGCGTCGAAGCTGTTCTCCGGCCTCCTGAGCATGTCGACGAGATGCTTCGCCTCGAGGATCGCCCGCGCGCGCCCGGTCTCGTCGCGCTTGCGGAGCATCCTCTCGTAGCGTTCCCTCGTCGCGAGCCCGGCCCGATAGCCGCGCTCGGTCAGCCGGAAATCGGCGTTGTCCTGCCTAAGCAGCAGCCGGTATTCGGCGCGCGAGGTCATCATGCGGTACGGCTCGTCGACGCCCTTCGTCACGAGGTCGTCGACGAGCACGCCGAGGTACGCGTCCGCGCGCGTGAGGACCAGCGGCTCCGCGCCCCTGAGCCGCAGCGAGGCGTTCAGCCCCGCGTACAGCCCCTGCGCCGCGGCCTCCTCGTAGCCGGAGGTGCCGTTGACCTGCCCGGCGAAGTAGAGCCCGTCGATGTGCCGCGCGGCGAGGGTGTTCTTGAGCGCCGTCGGGTCGATGCAGTCGTACTCGATCGCGTACGCGAGCCGGAGCAGCCGCGCATGCTCGAGACCCGGCACCGTCGCGTAGAACGCGCGCTGCACGTCCTCGGGCATCGAGGTCGAGAGCCCCTGCGCATACCACTCGACGGTGTCCAATCCCTCCGGCTCGAGGAACACCGGGTGGCGCTCCTTGTCGGCGAAGCGCACGACCTTGTCCTCGATCGACGGGCAGTAGCGCGCGCCGGTTCCCTTAATCGCCCCGGTGTACATCGGCGCGCGGTGCAGGTTTTGAAGCAAAATTTCATGCGTCGCGGGCGTCGTGTAGGTCAGATAGCACAGCGCGCGGTTCGTGAGCGACGCCGGATCGGTCATGAACGAGAACGGCAGAATCGGTTCGTCGCCCGGCTGCGGCTCCATCTTCGAGAAGTCGACCGTGCGCCCGTCGAGCCGGGCCGGGGTGCCCGTCTTGAACCGACGCAGCTCGAAGCCGAGGTCGCGCAGGTTCTCCGTCAGCGGGCCCGCCGGCACGAGGCCCTGCGGCCCGCCCATCCACGAGCACTCGCCGATGATGATGCGGCTCTTCAGATACACGCCGGCGCAGACGATTGCCGCGCGGCAGGAAATCTCCGCGCCGGTCGTCGTCCTGACGCCGGACACGCGGCCGTTCGCCGTCCGTATCTCCGCAATCTCGGCCTGCCGGAGCTCGAGGTTCTCGCACGCGTCGACGGCGAGCCGCATCCTCCGCCGGTAGCGCAGCTTGTCCGCCTGCGCGCGCAGCGAGTGCACCGCCGGGCCCTTGCCGGTGTTCAGCATCCGCGACTGTATGAACGTGTCGTCGATCGCGAGCCCCATCTCGCCGCCGAGCGCGTCGAGTTCCCGGACGAGGTGCCCCTTGCCGGTGCCGCCGATCGACGGGTTGCACGGCATCAGCGCGAGCGCGTCGAGGTTCAGCGTGACCAAGAGCGTCTTGAATCCCATCCGCGCCGAGGCCAGCGCCGCCTCGCAGCCCGCGTGCCCCGCGCCGATGACGATGGTGTCGTAATTCTCCAAGCTCCGTCCCCCTATATGGATTGGCCGAGTACCATCTCGATGTCCGATCGCGAAACGCGCGCCGCCGGGAACGCCCCGGCGTTCGCCGCGCCCGCCGCGCACGCGATCATCATCGACCGTTCGTCGGAATATCCTTTGAAAGCGGCGTATAGAAATCCCGCGAGAAAGCTGTCGCCGGAGCCGACCGGGTTCACGGCCTCGATCCTCGGCGCCGGACAGTATTTCTGGACGCCCTCCCGGATCAGGCAGCAGCCGCGCGCGCCCATGGACAAGAGCACCGCGCCGACGCCGGATTTTATCAGTTCTTCCGCGGCGTCCGGCTCGGGCGATCCGACGAGCGAGACAAGCTCCCCCTCGTTCGGCTTCAGAAGGTCCGGGAGCCCCCGGACGCCCTCAAGCAGCGCCGGGCCGTTCGAGTCGAGCGCGGTTTGGACGCCCATCTCCCGCGCGCGGCGCAGTATGCCCGGCACGCGCCCCGCCGCCCGGCCGCAGCTCGCCGAGCCCGCGACGACGAGCGCCCTCGCGCCCGGGAGAACCGAAAACAGCCGGCCCTCCAGCTCGTCCAATTCCGCGTCCGACAGCTCCGAGCCCGCCCGGTAGTCGACCCTCTGCTCAAAATCCCGCTCCCGGACCCGCGTGTCGATCACGCGCGTCTCGGGTTTGACCGGCACCGGAAGCACCTCGACGCCCTCGCCCCGGGCGAGCGACAGGAATTTGTCCCCCGCCGCGCCCCCGAGCGGGCACACCGCGAGCGAGCGGACGCCGAGCGCCGCGAGCACGCGCGCGACGTTCACGCCCTTGCCGCCGGTCTGCCACTCCTCGCGCCGGGCGGGGCCCCCGAATTCCCCGACCCAGAGCGTCCGGTCGAGGCACGGGTTCAGCGTCAGCGTCACAATGTCCATGGCTTCATTATAGCGCACCGGAAACGCGCCCGCAAACCCTCGCGAACATTTTACAGGCCCGCGCGCTTGCCGGGCCCTCCGCGAGATGGTAGAATGACACGGGAGTTTGTTCGGCGAGCGGAGGGACGGCATGGAAACGACGCTTTCGGAGCTCAGGGACGGGGAGCGCGGCGCCGTCACGCGCCTCGAGCTCGCGGGCCCGACGAAGCGGCGGCTGATCGAGATGGGCATCACGCCCGGCACGCGCGTGCAGGCGATGAAGCGCGCGCCGCTCGGCGACCCGATCGAGATCATGCTGCGCGGCTACACGCTGACGCTCCGCGCCGAGGACGCGCGCAGGATCTTTGTGAGGAGG